>Ga0194119_10000116_pt1 | contig 151318 bp, 116 predicted proteins | sample TA2MahC100mmetaG_FD_148620 | JGI IMG/M metagenome (GOLD analysis project Ga0194119, IMG submission 148620) | Freshwater microbial communities from Lake Tanganyika, Tanzania - TA2015018 Mahale Deep Cast 100m | ecosystem: Environmental > Aquatic > Freshwater > Lake | place: Tanzania: Lake...
GGAACCGCGATTTCGCAGAGGCGGTCGGCGCCCCTCTGACCGAGGTCGCGACCTGCCTTGGCTGGGACGGTACCCACGTACCCGGCGTGGTGGCAGTCGGGGGCTTGGCCGGGTTGCTCGCACATTGCGACTGCACCGAGGGTTCCGCTCGCGTCAACTTTGCCGATAGCTTCGGAAACCAACGTGCCACAGAACATCAACCGGACGCTCTTATCCGAATGCCGAGTTTAGAAAACCGAAACGCTCGGCGGGATAACAGCAGTGGTCTCTCCATCGAGAACTCAACGCGAGAGCACCGTCGTTCCGTGAGGAACCGTGCCCCGGAACGTATCGACCACATCTGCAGGTCCCTTCTTGGTTAATCTGCCTGAAGCCTGATCCGCATATTCGTACTTCCGTTTCCATCCAGGGAGTTCCGGGTCTTCTGAGCCCCCGACGAACCTGCTCAATCGCCATGCCAACCCTAACCCTGCTTCCCCCCGGCCGCGTCGACCGTCGACGAGCACCCGTCGCCCGGAAGACGCGTTCTGCACCCCCTGCCACCGGAGCCGCTTCTACTGCAATGACCAGCACCGACCGTGCGGTGCTGCGCAAGATACCGAAATCCGGATTAAATCTTGTTCTCTGGACACGCTCCCTACCGGCCCCGGTCACCGCACTCCTACTATCACTGATAGCCCCACGGAAATCGGTCGCCATGGACATCACCGCCGCGCCGGGAGATCCCCTGCTCGCGGTGCTTTCCCGACACGCCTTTTTCAGGAGTGGCACGTGGGCTGATGGTCGGCACTGGCTCATGCAGGACTTCGCTGCGCTGGCCCAGGACGTCGCAAAGATTCTGGACTGCGGAAAGGTCCGCCTGCGTTTCAATCGAGTCGCGGATGTTGCCTGCCCGGCTTTCCACGTGGACTCGCTGCCCGCGCGCCTTCTTTGCACCTACACGGGTGCCGGTACCCAATGGGCTGATGAACGGCATGTCTGCCCGAACGAACTCGGCTTGAAGGGCCGGACCCCCGCCGAGGCGAATGCGGCAATCGTTCCAGATCCTGCCTGCATTCGCACCATGCCCACTGGTGCTGTTGCCTTGTTCAAGGGGCGCCTATGGCCAGGTGGCAAAACCATGGGGCTCGTCCACCGAAGTCATCCTGGGTGTTGCGACCGCCATGCTCGCCTACTCCTTGTTATTGACCCTGCCGGCCACGCCTACTGACTTCGATGCCCCTTACCTCCTCCACTCCCGGCAAACGCCTTCCCGTCACCGTGCTGTCCGGGTTTCTCGGTGCTGGCAAGACTACTTTGCTCAACCATGTCCTCCATAACCGGGAAGGACGCCGCGTCGCTGTCATCGTCAACGACATGAGCGAGGTGAACATTGACGCTTCTCTTGTGCGTGACGGCGGAGCCGCCCTGCGCCGCGGCGAGGAGCGATTGGTTGAGATGAGTAACGGTTGCATCTGCTGCACGTTGCGCGAGGACCTAGTCAAGGAGGTTGCAGGCCTGGCACAGGAAGGGCGGTTCGACTACCTCCTCATCGAATCCTCCGGCATCTCCGAGCCCCTGCCGGTCGCCCAGACATTCAGTTTCCCAGACAATACCGGGCGGCTGCTCTCCGACGTCGCGAAACTCGACACGATGGTCACCGTCGTGGACGCCTTCAATCTTTCGCGGGACTTCGAATCGCTTGAATCGCTCAAGGACCGGCAACTGCATCGTGATGAGACCGATCAGCGCAGCATCGCGGACCTCTTGGTGGACCAGATCGAGTTTGCCGACGTCATCATCCTCAACAAACTCGATCTGGTGGACAACGACCGTGCCAATGACATGGCGCGAATCCTTCTTGCACTCAATCCCAACGCCCGGTTCGTCCCAACCGAGTTCGGCCGGGTTCCGCTTCAGTCGATTCTCGATACATGCCTCTTTGACCTCGAATCCGCATCCCGAGGTGCTCGATGGATGAAGGAACTGGAGGGCGAGCATATTCCGGAGACCACGCAGTTTGGAGTCTCGAGCTTCGTCTACCGGTCACGGCGCCCATTTCATCCGGATCGTTTTCATCGGTGGCTTGCGACGGCGTGGCCTGGGGTGATCCGCAGCAAAGGTTTCTTCTGGCTGGCAACCCGCATGGACTTCATCGGCGCATGGTCCCAGGCCGGCGGAGTCTGCCGCAACCAACCCGCGGGCGAGTGGTGGGACACCATTCCCAAGTCTCGCTGGCCCGATCGCGATGAGGAGGTTCGCGAAGTGCTCAAACTGATGGAGAAGCCTTGGGGCGACCGGCGACAGGAGATCGTGGTGATCGGCATCGGAATGGATGAAGGCAAAGTCCGGGCGGGATTCGACGCCTGCCTGCTCACCGATGATGAAATGGCCCTGGGACCCGACGCGTGGTCGGTGTTTCCCGATCCCTTCCCGCGTTGGACGCGAAAGGTCCTCGCACCGGAAGAGGCCGAACAACGGTTCCAGACGACTCCGACACGCTAGCCCATGCCCATTGGTCTCAACGAAACCGCTGCTGGCGACTCCGGTCGTCCGGTCCGGTCCATCAAAATGAAGGCGGGCTTCAACCAGTACACCCTCCTTCATCCACAAATCATGATCCCCTCCTGCCTTGTTCACCTGTGGCGCGGTCTGGCAGCGCTCGTTGCGGCCGCTCTTGGCCGCGATGGACGCCTGATGCCCCGGAGTCGGCGTGACCTTGAGCTCCCTTCATCCGCCCGGTGTCTCCGCCCTCGTCCTTCCGCCAGACGAAAGCCACCCGTGTCTCGCCTTTCCCCCTGGGTCGGTCTTGTTGCCGCGCTTGCCCTCCCGCGTGTCCACGGTCAACAGCCCCGCAAGGCGCTCCTCGATCAGGCGGAGTCACGACTGCGCGCTGTCTATGATCGGGGTGAATTCCGGCCGAAGAGGTTCCGGGCGGAATGGACGAAGGACAGCTCAGCTTACGTCGTCTTGGAATCTGAGCCTGGCACCACAGGAAAGGTTCGCGTGCGCTACGGGGTGGTGGATGGCAAGCGAACCGTGCTCGGTGAGGAGATCACCTCCGGGGGCTCCGGCCAAACTTCTCCAGATGGCGCAAGCATTGTGATCTCAGAGGCGGGAAACCTCTACGTGCGGCCTGCGGACAGGGACGAGAAGACTCCGCTGACCAGGAATGTCCCCGATGGACCCATTTCGAATCATGACGCCGCGTGGAGTCCGGATGGAACGTGCATCGCCTTCGTGCAGTCCGACGAGTCGGCGGTGAAACTCAGGTCGGTGCTGGTTCCCGGTGATCCTTCCTACCCAACCGTACGAGAAGATCGTTTCGCCCGCGTGGGCGGAGCCATCCCGACCCTACGGGTGGGCGTGGTCGATCCGCAGGGTAAGGAGATCCGCTGGTTGCCGATTCCGATGCCGGCAGAGGGCTTCTACCTCGGGCCGGTGGAGTGGGCGGGGAACTCGCATGAACTCCTGGTCGAGAAGTTGAGCCGCTTTCGAAATGAACGCGAATTCCTGCTGGCCGACATCCGAACGGGTGCTCTCCAGACCATCTTTCGTGAGACCGATCCCACTTGGGTGGACGCCAGCCAGTCCAGCAACGCCGGCTGGACATGGATTCGTGAAGGGAAGGCCTTGCTCATCCTCTCGGAGAAGGATGGCTGGCGGCACGCCTATATCCGGTCCCGGGAAGGTCAGGAGCTGGCGCTGCTGACGCCCGGTCAGTTCGATGTCATTAAACGGGCGGTCGTGGATGAGGCCGAGGGCTGGTTCTACTTCTACGCCTCGCCGACCAACGCGACACAGAGATTCCTTTATCGCGTGCAGCTCGACGGGACGAGCGCGCCGGAACGGGTCACACCCGCGGATCAATCCGGCACGCATGACTATGACTTCTCTCCCAACGCCAAGTGGGCCTTCCACACCTACGCGACCTTTGACAGGCCGCCGGTGACCGAGCTCGTGAGACTTTCCGACCACAGCCGGGTGCGCGTGCTTGAAGACAACGAGGCCCTGCGAAACAAGATGAAGCCCTTGATCCCGCAACCCACGGAGTTCTTCGGCCTGGATCTGGGCGGAGGCGTTGTTGCGGACGCCTGGATGATCAAGCCGCCCGAATTTGATCCGTCGAAGAAGTACCCCGTATTTGTTTATGTCTATGGCGAACCCCACGCCCAGACCGTGTTGGACGATTGGGGGGCGGCGCAGGCTGATTTCCACCGGACGATTGCAGGGCTGGGCTACTTGGTGATTTCCATCGACAATCGCGGGACGCCAGCCCCCAAGGGAGCCGCGTGGCGCCGGGTGGTCCATGGCAGCCTTGGCCCGCTCTCGACGGAAGAGCAGGCCGCCGCGATCCAGGAACTGGCCCGTACCCGACCCTACGTGGATCCATCCCGTGTCGCGATCTGGGGCTGGAGTGGCGGCGGTTCGAACACGTTGAACGCCCTGTTTCGCAAACCGGATGTCTATCACGTGGGCATCGCCGTCGTGCCGAAACCCCAACCCCATCTTTACAACGCATGGTTTCAGGAGATCTACATGAAGACTCCGGAGACGAATCCCGACGGCTACCGCCGGGCTGCAGCAATCAACTATGCCGAAGGCCTGAAGGGAAAGTTGTTGATCATCCACGGAACGGGCGAGAATAACACCCACCTGCAGATCGTGGAGGGCTTGGTGGACCGGTTGATTGAGCTGGGCAAACGGTTCGACTACATGACCTATCCGAATCGCGACCATGGGTTGCGCGAGGGCAAGGGCACGACGGTGCACGTGATGTCGTTGATTGCCCGCTATCTCGTGGAACAACTGCCGCCAGGTCCCAGATGATGAACCCCGGAGACTTCGAGTTCCAACGCTTTCGGAAGCCACCCCTTCACAACGCCAGACTTCCCGCCGCAGCGAAGACCGTGCTGTTCGTGGGGTGGCGGAGTTCAAAACCATCAGAACCCATGTCTGAAGACGAATTCATCCCCAGGAGCTACGCCTCATGGCGCCATTGCATCACCGTCAAGTGCCAGATCCTGCTGACACGCGAGTATATCGCCGACCGACTTGTCGCGTTGAACTACAAGAGGGAGCCCCACACCGAGCAGTTTCTCCGACTTTATGGCGATGCATATCGCCGCCTGGTCATCGAGTGGTTCGAGCGCGCCGAACAGGAACCCCGGGCGGAAGCGCCCGCAGCATGACGTTATGAGGTCCGCACCCATAGAGCGGGTTTGGTTTCCGCAGCGCGGCACGTTGCTTGAGATCGAGGAGGGCGTGCAACTCCAGCCTAGGTCTGACGAGCGGGGCCTCATCCCGTGTGTCACCCAGGACGCCACCACGCTTGAGGTGCGCATGGTCGCCGTGATGAACGCCGAGGCGCTGGTCCTGACCCTCACTACCCGCCAGGCACACTACTGGTCACGCTCGCGTCAGAAGCTCTGGGGGAAGGGAGAACAACGCCGTCTGGTGCAGCATGTCGAGCATGTGCTGGTGCACGACGACCAGGATTGCATGCTACTCCGGGTCCGGATCGAAGGCGGCGCGTCGTGCCACGTCGGCTATCGTTCATGTTTCTTCCGCGAGGTCACGCGTCTCGGCCCTCGCACGGACTTTGCGCTGAACAGCCTGGAAACGAGGAAGGTGTTCGAACCTTCGCAGGTCTACCAAACCGCTCAGGACGGCACCCCGATGGTGAAACCATGAGCACCGCTTTCGTGTTTACCGATTTAGAATGCCTCTTGTCCGATGCCGCGCACGGGATGCCCGCACTCGTTCCCGTCGACCGTTGTGGGCGAATGCGCAGCGTCACTTTTGAACTGACGGTGGATTGCGTTGGCCCACTTCAGCTGCGCGCCGGCATGTTCATGGCTCTCGGGAATATCAAGGCCGCCATCCTACGCGGGCCGGCTCAGCTGGATCGCGATCCCCGAGGAACCCACGCGGTCAGAAGATTCTTACGACAGAGAAAACTGTCCCGTCACTTTGGTGGCGCCTTCCGACCGCCCCATGTTTCCCTCCAAGTTCATGCTGCGGGGGGCTGCGGCGGCGAGGGGCATCTAGCGGGGACTAGCAGAGCTAACCGGCGGCGGCCGCGGCCGAAGACGAGGCGGGGACACCAATAGAATTTTACCAAAACCACTCAAAAGGCATGAACATGAGAATCCACACTACCCTCCCACTCATCGTCACACTCGTCACCGGCGCCCACGCAGCCGAGCCCGATAAGGCCAGTTGGCAGACGCTTTTCGATGGCAAGACGCTATCCGGATGGCATGTCAGCGCAAAGACAGGCCATTCGCAGACGAGCAAGAACACCAGTGGCGGTAAATGGGAGGTTGTGAACGGGGCCATCCACGGCTCCCAGGACATTCCTGGCAACGGTGGCATCATCATTACTGATGAACATTTCGACGATTTTGAGGTGGTCGTTGAGATGAAAAACGATTTCGGCCCCGACAGTGGCCTCTTCCTCCGAAGCACCGAAGATGGAAAAGCCTACCAGGCAATGATTGATTATCATCGCGGAGGCAACCTCATGGGGATCTACGGCGAAGGTCTCGGAGGCAAACCTCACCTGCGGAACTACAACTTTCTCGACCAGGTCACGACCATCGAGTTGAAGAACACCGGCAACCCACAGACGCCACTGCCCGTGCTGCCGGAATCCTGGGCAAGGTTCTGGCGGCATGGCGAATGGAATGAGCTGCGCGCCCGGATCACCGGAGGTGCAAAGCCAACAATTACCACCTGGATCAACGGAGTGAAGTTTATGGAATGGACCGAAACCCAAGCGCGGCACCCGGCTCGCGGAGGCATCGCGTTGCAGGTCCACGGCGGAGGTAGTCCCGAGGATTATGCCGGCAAGTTTGTTCGCTACCGCGGAATCCGTGTTAAGAAGCTCAACACGGCACCTGCAAAGTAGGCTCTCGTCTTTTCGCCATGAATAACACAGCCATCAATCGTTCCACCTTCCTGCGCCTGATGCTCACGGGAACCTTGTCCGCCCCCTTGGCCGCACATCGGGCCACGGCGGCCACGGGAGCTCCGCGCAAACTCGTGCTCATCGCGGGTAAACCCAGCCACGGTCCAGGTCTCCATGAGTTTCGCGCCGGAAACATCCTGCTGGAGACCCGGATGCGATCGGTGCCAGGTCTCCGCGTTGAACTGCACGAGCATGGCTGGGTGCGCGACGAAGCAACTTTTGCCGACGCGGATGCGGTGGTGATTTTCTCCGACGGTGGAGAAAACCATCCCGCCGTGCAGGATGGACGGCTCGCGCTGCTGGAAAAGCTTGTCCGGCGCGGCGCTGGCATCGGCATGATGCACTACGGCGTCGAAGTTCCGACGGAGAAAGGCGGCACGGAGTTTCGCCGCTGGATCGGCGGGCATTACGAGCACCAGTTCTCCTGCAACCCGATCTGGGATGCAGCCTTCGAACGCTTCCACGACCATCCCGTCGCCCGCGGTCTGAAGCCCTTCACGATCCGGGACGAATGGTATTTCAACATGCGCTTCGCCGAGGGGTTCGATGCCTCAGGTCCGAAGACCATCAATGGAGTGAGGTTCACACCGTTGCTCGTTGCGAAGCCGTCCGACGCGACCCGCGACGGTCCCTACGTGTATCCCAAGGGACCTTACCCACACATCCAGCAGGCAAAAGGTCGTCGGGAGGCCATGCTCTGGGCCGTCGATCGACCCGATGGCGGACGCGGTTTCGGATTCACCGGCGGACACTTTCACAAGAACTGGCAGCAGGATGATTTCCGCAAAACGATCCTCAACGCGCTGTGTTGGGTGAGCAAGGTCGAGGTGCCCACTGTCGGCATCGCCTCAGCCGCGGTAAGCGACCAAGAACTCATGCAGAACCTCGATCCCAAGAAGTAGTGACCCATCGGAGTTTTACCCCACTAAAGTCGCTGTTCGAGCAAGGAAGATTATTCCTATTCCCCCCACTACTCCGCCCCCCCGGCACCGGATCTAACGCCTGCCGCGGTGGCGGGTGCCGCCACGACGACACGGCTCACCCTTCTTCGTCCATTTTGCTATGAGCGGCCCGATGAGTGAACTTGCAGAACATCTTTGGACCCGGCCCACTTTGGATTACGTCACGGCAGTTGCGTGGTCGTCAGATGGGGCCTACCTGGCATCCACGCTGGGCAACGGCCTCGTGGAAGTGCGGGCGCTCCAGACCGGCGCGATCGTCGCCACGTTCATGACTCATGTGCGGGGTGCGCTAGGCCTGAACTGGCGTCCGGGCACGCATGAACTCGCCACCTGCGGACTCGACAGATCGGCCCACGTCTGGGATGCGCTCACCGGTCGGCGTATTCGTTTGCACGAGGGCGGTGGTCGGCAGGTGGAACACGTCGTCTGGCGGCCTGACGGGGCCCAATTGGCGACTGGCAGTGGACGCCATCTGCGGTTGTGGGGGAAGGATGGCGGCTTGGAATGGGAGTTTGCCGGGCACGAGGGCACCGTGAATGCACTGGTCTGGTCGCAGATGAAGGATCGGCTCTTTACGGCCACCAATGGAGGTCTCCGCCTCTGTCATGCCGGCGCCGCGCAGCCGCCATTTGCGCTCTTGGGAGCGTATCCTTTTGTCGCCCTAGCCGTACGGCGCGCGGAAGATCTCGTTGCCGCCGCTTTGCATGGTGGATCGGTTTTGTTTTGGTCCGTCAAGGGAGACATTCCCCCGGTACAGACTTCTGTTCGGCACGGGCGAGTCCGCGCCTTGGCATGGAGCCCCTCCCATAAGTTCCTTTGCGCAAATGGAGGCGACCTTTTGACGTTCTGGCGCTTTCCAGACGCCCGAGCTGACTACCACCACCGTTTTGAAATTGAGGGTCATGTTGAGATGGTCGGTCCACTGGCATTTCACCCCCACGCAGACCTACTCGCTTCCGCCGACGCTGCCGGCTTGGTTTTGCTCACGCGACCTGTGCCAGGAACGGATCCGGAGCGACTCCTTTGCCTTCAAAGCGCGGTGACCGCGCTCCAATGGTCGCCCTCGGGAGATTTTGTGGCGCTGGGCTCCGAAGATGGCCGCATTGCCTGCTGCCGTCTGCTGCGTCTTCCTGCCGCTTCTCGATCCGAACCAAAGACGCAAGCCATGGACGACATCCCTTTTTGACCCAGTTGGACCTTGCATCTTTCATGAATCGGTTTTTGCGGTCCGGTTAGGGGACCAGGGCCTCAACGCCGTTGGCGTTGAATCTCCCATCAAGGGTTTCCGCACTCCGAGATACGGGGCGCTGACTGATCCACCGCCGTCCTCAAAACGGCCCCCTTTCGATCTTCCATCTCCCCCCGCGTCACCGCGTTGCCGTGTGAGCCCCCTCTCCCGCCGCCTTCGGCGCCTTGAGCTCACCGAACTTCTCGGTCCACATCCCGGGTCACGTCTTGCCTCACCCCCTCGACTCCCTAGCATCCGACCACGCTTCGTGAGGCATCTTCCATTCATCCTCGGGGCCATCGCCCTGGTCCTCGGTCTGGGTCATGCCCAGTCTCCCGCCGGCCCGACCGCCGCGTCCGGATTCTCATTCCCCTACAAGAAGGCCGGAAAGACCGTGGCCCTCTTCACCGGCTCCGAGCACAAGCCGTTGTCCGTGACCGTCGTCAAGGTGAAGAACTTCCGCCTCGAGACCTACACGTCCGAGGGCGTGCCCAACCTCCAGGGCTCCGCCCCGGAATGCGTCCTGGACCTCTCCACCCGCCAGATCACCTCCGAAGGTCCCGTGTCGATCACCCAGGCGGGCGGGGCCTTCACCCTGAGCGGGGTGGGATTCCAGTGGGACCAAGAGGCCGAGCGCCTCGTCCTCTCCAACCGCGTCCACGCCACGTTTCGCCTCTCCACCCGATCCTCCTCCCTGCTAAGCCGACCATGACCGCCGCCCGTCTCCCCCTCATCGCCCTCCTGTCTCTCACTCTGCCTCTCACCGCCGCCGAGCAGTCCATTGGCGAAGGCACGCTGGATGCCGACCAGGGCGCGCTCGATCTCCGGGAGGGGTTCTACCACTTCTCCGGCAATGTGAAGTTCCGCTATCCGGGCGGCATGGATCTCGACTGCGAGGATCTCCGGATCCGACTCCTCCCGGGCACCGACCAGATCGACCGCCTGATCGCCAGCAACAAGGTTGTGATGACCTTCACCGAGGCCGCGTCGACCAACGCCACGTCGTCGATTCGCGGCGGTGCAACCAACCGCGTGTACGCCGCGCTCGCCGTCTATTCGGGTACCAACGATTTCGTAACCCTCACCGGCACACCGGCCTTCGGCCAACCCTGGGTGGAGCGGACCGATGGGTCATTCAAGGCCGACGTGATCACCTTCGACCGCGCCAACGACAAGCTCGATGCCAAGGGGCACTTCAGGATGGTCATCAAACCCACCGCCCTGCCGAAGGGCGCCACGGACCTGACCCGGCCCGCCTCCAAGCCCTGATCCCATGGCCGACCCGAACCGCCTGCTGACCGTCGAGGGCCTGGCCAAGGCCTACAAGGGACGCCGCGTCGTCAACGGGGTGTCCATCCACGTGGACGCCGGCGAGATCGTCGCCCTCCTTGGTCCCAACGGCGCCGGCAAGACGACCAGCTTCAACATGATCGTCGGCGCGGTGAAGCCCGACGCCGGCAAGGTTTCGTTCGAGGAAGCCGACGTCACCCGTCTCCCGATGCATCTCCGGGCGCGGAAGGGCATCGGCTACCTGACCCAAGAGCCCAGCGTGTTCCGCAAGCTCACCGTGGAGCAGAACCTCCTCGCCATTCTCGAGACCTGCGAGGGGAGCCGCGAGGAGCGTGTGACCCGGCTGAAATACCTCCTCGACGAGCTGGACCTCACCCCGCTCGCCAAGAGCCACGCCTACCAGCTCAGCGGCGGTGAGAAACGGCGGCTCGAAATCACCCGGGCCCTCGTCACCGGGCCCCGTCTCATGCTCTTCGACGAGCCCTTTGCGGGCATCGACCCCATCGCCGTGCACGAGGTCCAGAAGATCATCCGCCGGCTGAAGGAGCGGAAACTCGGGATCCTAATCACCGACCACAACGTCCGGGAGACCCTCAAGCTCATCGACCGCGGCTACATCATCCACAAGGGCGAGGTCCTCTGCGAGGGATCGGCCGAGTTTCTGGCCAACGACCCGAGAGCCCGCGAGATCTACCTGGGACCCGACTTCAACGTATGAAGTGTGTTCTTCCTCCGTGAAGGGACTCACGCGGGGACGCGGAGTCGTGGAGTCGCGGAGAAAAGGTGGAGGAAGACAGCGACAGAGGGAATGCCGGTAGTGCTGTGCTACGCCACGGCCCCATCTCGATCCGCCACGAGTGGCACACCCGTGAAGGGGAACGGGGTCATCTGCAGCGTCAAAGGATCCGGACTGGAGGAACAGGTCGGTTCTTCACCGGTGGATGGACCAGTGCTCTGGGCCACTGGGTGACTCCGAGGCACCCACCCTCCCCAGGCTCAACCGCCTCAGGGCCTCCAGCCCACACCTCCACTCCTACCGGCATTCCCCACAGGTCCGCACCGCCTCACGGAGTGGGCGCTCCCGCGCCCAGCGATGCAGGGCACTGCATCACCCACCCCTCGATGCCTTCGGCCACGGCACTGTCATCCTGCCATGCCGTCCGGTGCCCATCACCCTATTCCATTTCCCATTCTTCGTCCGTGTCTTCGCGTCACCGTGTGAGTCTCCTTCCCCTGCCAGGGTCATGGCTCCGGACGGCCGTAGGTCTGATAGAACCGGTTCTGGAACAGTTCCCCAGGGTCATGGACCCGCTTCCGTTCGAAGAACCGTCGCGCCTGGGGATAGGCCCGATGAAACTGCTCCGGCGTGGCATGGAGCCGATACGGCAGGTAGTAGCAGCCGCCGAGGGACAACGCGGCCTCCACCAGCTCCCGGGTCATGGCCTGCATCGCGACCTCCCCCTGCGGACTCCGCTCCTGGTTGAAGAACATCACGAAGGCGATGACCGGTTCCCGCGCGTACAGCAGGACCGTGTCCCGATCCTCGGCGACGTCCCGGACCGTCGTGTTCAGCAGATCGCCCCCGTGACGCGTGAGGATGCGATCCGCCTCGCCCAGGAACCGCAGCGCCACGGACCGGGGCAGGAAGTACTCGTGGAGGATGTCCGTCGCGTTCGTGTGACGGTTCAGATACCAGTCCGGCGTCTCGATCAGCAGACGGTTCCGCGAGACGACCTCCGGCAACAGCAGCGGCTGGATCCGGGTCTCCGCAAACCACCTCAGCGACTTCCCAAGGTCGCTCCCGGCCGATCCCCGGAAGATCGCCCGGTCCAACGTCGAGGGCACAGGCTCCTCCAGCACCGGGATCGGACCATTCGTGTCCGGGAAGTAGGCGCTGGCCCGGACGGTCCCGAAACGGTCCCCTGGCGTCAGCTTCAACCGCGCGTAAACGAGGGCGGGACGCGGCTCCCCCGCCAGCCGGTCGAGGATCGGTCCTGACGCGGCCGTCGGCACCTGTTCCTGGACAAGCCGAAGCCGGACGTTGGGGACAAGCCGGATCTCGGCATCGAGGAGGATTCCGAAGAGCCCGTATCCACCGAGGGCGAGCGAGAACAGCTCCGGATTCTCGGTCCGACTACACCGCACCACCGTCCCATCCGCCCGCATCAGGCGGAACGACTCGACGGTCGACGCGATCGGCGGAGTGCCGAACTGCCAGCCGTGGCAGTTCACGCTCAACGAACCGCCCACCGAGAACGCGCTGTCGGACTGCATCACGCCCACCGAGAGGTCGACGGCATCCGCGCGCCTCAGGACATCGGTCCAGTAGGCTCCCGCTCCCACGGTGAGGAGCTTCCGGTCCGGGTCGATCCGGATGGAACGGAACGGCCGCATGTCGACCACGATGCCATCGGGCGCGATCGTGTGTCCGCCCATGCTGTGCCGGGCCCCGGCGATGGACACGCGCTTCCCGTTCGATCGGGCCCGGGCCAGTAGGTCCCGGAGCTGCGCCTCGGCCTCGACCCCGTCCTCCGGGATCCGCCAGACCTCCGACACCGGCGTGAGGTTCAGCCGGCTGATGTCGTCGACATGCCCCTCCGGCACCGCAAACCCACCCGGCGGCGCATCCCGCCAGATCGTCCGGACCAGATGCCCCACCGGAACCGCGAGCACCAGCCCCACACCCACACCCCCCGCACCGATCAGGTTCCGCATCCAGCGAAAGCCATGGCCCCGGTTCGTGTTGGAAGTGGACGGATTCATGGGTGACGTTGATCGGAGAATTCTAGTCGGTCCAGACAGGACGTCCACGGACGCATCGCGCGTCGACCCCAAAGGAGTGGATCCCCCGAGGTCATCGGAAGGGCCACACAGGGGTCATCTGCCAGGCCTCCAGCCGCCGCAGGACCGCATCCTGTCCCTGGGCTCGCAGGGAGACACCGAGACTGTCGCGACGCCCCGGGTAGACATGCTGGGCGAGATAGTGTCGGTCATTGACGAAGACCTCCACCACACTGCGGTCGATGCAGACCCGCAGTCTCAGCGGACCGCCCTTGGGATCGTCGGCCCGGCGCTCCACCTGCGTCTGCTCCGGAGGCCGGAGCCAGACGTCCGACAGGGTGCTGGACCGGGTTCCGTCGAGGGCGATCGCCGCCGGGGTGTCGTACCAGATGCTCAACTTTCGACCGATGTTGAAGAAGGTGATCGTGGTCTGCTCCTCGGCATGGGCCGACCGCAGGACGTTGAGCTGGACGGTCCGCGCCTCCATCGGATCGATCTCGAGCGCCAATTCCATCGCATCGCCCCGGATGTCCTTCAGCACGATCTCCCGATTCGCCGGCAGCCGCATCCCGGTCACGGTCCTGTGGGCGCGTCGCAGCGATGCGATGGCGTCCACAGAGGCGATCCTCAGCTGGCCGTCGGACCCCAGGGTCAACCGCTGCGGCAGGGAGAGGATCTGGTCCCAGGCATCGTCATGCCGGCCGTCGTTGATGTTGAGGAGGTTGATGACCCCACCCCGCCCATCGGCCGCAGCCGAGGGGGCGTGGACGCCGCCGGGCGAGACCCGTCCGTGATTGAACCGGCCCTTGGCGGTGGGCGTGAAGCGATGGGTCGCAGGAGTGTAATCCCCCAGCAGGTACTGGCCTCCGAAGGTGTGGCTGAACGAGAGGAACAGGTGCCGGGCGCCGATCGGGACGAAATTCGGGCAGGCCGAGGCATCACCCAACGGGAATGGGCTGGCCTCGATCAGACTCCCCAGGCCGGACCAGTCGACCAGATCCCGTGACGTGACCAGTCCGTCCCCGACGAGGCCGTAGTAGATCTCCCCCTCCCTCCAGAGGCAGGAGTCGCCGGAGGGTCTCTTCACCGGTTTGCCACCGAGCTTCTCCCAGTTCAGCAGGAGCGGATCCTTCGCGATCGCCACCATCTGTCCCGCGCCGATGCCCGGGTAGTAGGCAACCACGCGGTTCGACTCGACGAGGGTACTCCCGGAGAAGCACATCCGTTCGATCCCGGGGTGAATGGCGTAGGGTAGGTCGCGCCAGTGGACCAGGTCCTCACTGACGGCATGGCCCCAGTGCTGGCGGCGTTTCGGGATGTCCTGGGGGTCGGGGAATTCGTCGGGTGGATAGGCCTGGTAGAACAGGTGCCAGCGTCCCTGCCAGAAGCACAGGCCGTTGGGATCGTTCATCTGGCTCTCGGGACTGACGAAATGATAGGTCGGACGGAACCGATCCGCGGCGAGGTCCCGTCGGGATGCGGCAAAGCGCTGCATCAGCGGATCCGTCTTCAGCTCGGCTTCCTGCGCCGCCAGGGTGTCCGCAAAGACGCGACGCGGCACCGGCGAGGGGAACCGCTCCGGCAGCGACGGCTTCGGCGTGAGCCGCACGGCGACGGGTTTCGAGACGGTTCCGCCGAGGGACACCGAGTAGTTCCCCGCATCGGCGGGAGTGCAACCCACCCGCCGCAACGTCCGCCGGGTGGCCCCCGGGATCGGGGTCCCATCCTGGCTCCACTGGATGGCGTCCGTGGATCCGCCGGAGACCGAGAGGGTGAGGTCACTTCCCAGGGCGACCTGGGCCTCCGACGGCTCGATCACGGATGCCGAACCCGAATCCGGTTTCCGGGCCGTCATCCGGATGTCCGCCCGGACGATGTCGCCTCCGGGATCCCCGGCCGTGTCGATGTGGAACAGGATCCGATCCCCCGGCTGCACCCTCAGGCCGTTGAGCTGGTGGGTGATGCCGACGCCGATGTTGGAGAGAGCGACCAGTTCCTCCGACCCGGCCGGTGTCCAGCGCAGGACCCTCAGGCCCGCGCCATCGCTTCCCTGGGCCGCGAGACCGAAGGCGTGGCGCAGGTCGACAACAAGGGCCCGGGGAGCGGTCCACCCGATCACCAGCCCTGCAGGGACCTCGCCGCCCTTCGGATGCAGCAGCACCTCACCGGGGCGCCAGGTGGTGCCGTTGCGGGTGGAGACCTGTGCGACGCCGAAATCGTTCCGACCGATGCCCCAGTAGCCCTCGGCGTCGGCCCACATCCGTGGTGGCATGGCGAAATCGGATCCCCACAGCTGGTTGGCGTCGCGTTGAGGACCAGAAAAAAACCGAAGGTTGGCGGGTGGGGCGGAGGGGTCCCCGACCTGGAACGTCCACATCGACAGGGCGTCGTTGCGGTCCATGGAAAGCCCCTCTGCCAGCGAGAAGATCTCGATGCCCTCGTCGCCAGACCCGACCGCCGCACCCGCTGCAAGCAGGACACCGAGCACGGGCAACAGTCCGCGACCGCATGCATGGAGACGGGTTTGGAGATCCTTCAGGAGAGGCATGGAGATCACCGGAGAACTGGGGGACCGCGGATCTCGCGGACTCCGCGGGATTGATGGGCCGGCTTGGACCGAAGATGGACCGGGCGCATGTCGGGTTCGAGGCGAAGTTTCGCGCGATCGGTCGGAATGGCTCCACGGAATGGCTCCACGCTTGCCGACCGGAGTCCGGTCGGTTCACCCTCCCACCATCCCAAACGCGAGCCGGCTGGTTTGAATCCGGGCGAGTGCCCTCACGTCGACCCTCCGAATCCGTCCATTCCCATGAATTCCACCTCGAACATCATGCCGGTCACCCGGCGTCGTTTCATCTCGTCCTCCACCGTCGCGACCGCCGGCGCCCTGTCGGCCAGCCGCTTCGCCTTCGCCCAGGGCAGCGACACGCTCAAGATCGCGCTCGTCGGCTGCGGCGGACGCGGATCCGGCGCCGCCGCCCAGGCCCTCAGCGTCCCGGGCACGAAGCTCGTCGCCATGGCCGATGCCTTCCCCGACCGCCTCGAGGGAGCCCTCAACGGTCTCAAGGAGGCCAAGGGCGCCCAGGTCGACGTCCCCAAGGAACGCCAGTTCGTCGGCTTCCAGGGCTACAAGGATGCGATCTCCGCCGCCGACGTCGTCATCCTGGCGACGCCTCCCGGATTCCGTCCGATGCAGTTCGCCGAGGCCATCAAGCAGGGCAAGCACGTCTTCGCCGAGAAGCCGGTCGCCACCGACGCCCCCGGCGTCCGCCAGTTCCTCGCCGCCGCCGAGGAGGCCAACCGCAAGGGGCTCAAGGTCGGCGTCGGCCTCCAGCGCCATCATGACCCCGGCTACGTCGAGACCGTGAAGAAGCTCCAGGACGGCGCCATCGGCGACATCACCGCCCAGCGCGTGTACTGGAACGACGCCGGTGTCTGGGTCAACCCCCGCAAGCCCGACCAGACCGAGATGGAGTACCAGATGCGCAACTGGTACTATTTCGTCTGGCTCTGCGGCGATCACATCGCCGAGCAGCACATCCACAACCTCGACGTCGCCAACTGGGTCAAGAACGCCCATCCGGTGAAGGCCCGCGGCATGGGAGGACGCCAGGTGCTGACCGACAAGCGCTACGGCCAGATCTACGACCACCACATGGTCGAGTTCACCTACCCCGACGGCAGCATCTGCTTCAGCCAGTGCCGGCATCAGCCCGGATGCTGGAGCGAGGTCAACGAGCACGCCATCGGCACCAAGGGGACCAGCGCCGTCGGCAGCAAGCTCGTCCGCCCCACCGGCGGCCAGGAGTGGCGCTATCGCGGCAAGTCGGTCGATCCCTACCAGCAGGAGCACGACGACCTGTTCGAGGCGATCCGCAAGAACACCCCGTACAACGAGGGCTTCTACGGCGCCCACTCCACGATGACGTCCATCTTGGGCCGCATGGTGACGTACTCCGGCAAGGACATCACCTGGGACGAGGCTCTGAAGTCACAGCTCAGCTATTTCCCCGACGAGCTCTCGTGGGACGCCAAGATGAAGGCGTTGCCCGATGCCGACGGCAACTACGAGATCCCGATGCCGGGCGTGGCCAAGGCCTGGTGATCCGAAGGAGTTCCTGAATCGACCCGCATCCTCCCCGCGAGGATGCGGGTTTTGTTTTTTGCGGTCCGGCAGGGAGGGTCCCATGTCGCCCACGACCTGAAGGCCACCGACCCGGTTCTTCACCGGTGGGTGGACCAGTGCTCTGGGCCGCCGGGTGCCTCGGAGGCCTCCACCCTCCCCAAGCCCAACCTCTCCCACACCCCAGACCTCCCTGGCCTCCATCCCGGGCCTGCCACCACCGTCGCCAGATCCAGGGATGCAGAGGGAACTCATACGGGGACGCGGAGGCGCGGAGGAAAGGCGGGCGAGATCAGGACAGAGGCGATGCCGGTAGGGCTGTACTCCGTCACGGCCCCATCTCGATCCGCAGCGGGTGGCGCACCCGTGAAGGGGGACGGGAAGGACCCACGTATCAGAGGATTCCGGCTAGGCCTATGGATCCGTCAAACCCATCGCGGGGAAGATGGGGACCTCTCCAGGCCTCCAGTCCACCACACCACACCGACCCACTGTCCCCACGGGTCGGCACCGCCTCACAGGGTGGGTGCTCCCGCACCCAGTGATGCAGGGCACTGCATCACCCACCGCCCTGCACTCGATCACACGCCCGCTGACGCACCGATGGGGTTCCTCTGCCCCGTGGTCAATAGGCCCCCGACGCCGTCCCGCCGGCAACGATCGCCGGACCGGCACTCGTTCCGAGCCGCGTGGCTCCGGCCTCGACGAGGGCTACCGCCGATGCCCAGTCCCGGATTCCTCCCGCCGCCTTCACTCCGATCTTCGGCCCGACGCACGACCGCAGCAGCGCCACGTCCGCGACCGTCGCACCGCCCGAACCGAACCCGGTGCTGGTCTTCACAAACTTGGCGCCCGACTCCACCGCGAGGGAGCAGGCCCGCCGTTTCTCGTCCTCCGTCAACAGGCAGCATTCCAGGATCACCTTCACCGGAATCGACTCCGCCGCCTCCACGACGTCCCGGAGTTCCCGGAGGACATACCGATCGTCGCCGTCCTTGAGCCGGCCGATGTTGAGGACGAGGTCGATCTCCTGGGCACCAAGGTCGATGACGGTCTCGGTCTCATAGCGTTTGGCATCCCCATCGGTGGACCCGAGCGGAAACCCGACGACCGCGGCGACCTTCACATCGCTGCCGTCGAGGAGGTGAACCGCCTGGACGACCCGGGAGCCCGGGACACAGACCGAGTGGAACCCATGCTTCACCGCCTCGGCGCAGAGCCGCTGGAAGTCCTCCAGGACGGCATCCGGACGCAGCAGTGTGTGATCGATGAGGCGGGCCATCTGCCCGGGCGTGGTCGACATGGGTCCACGCTGGCGACAGGCCCCGGCGGAATCAATCCCGCGGCGCGGCGGGCTCGATGGACCGGGATCCCGCCTCGTTGCCCGGGTCGACCCTCCACACGTAGTGGGCCATGAGCACCCGGAGCGCGGCGGTGAGCGGGATCGCCAGGATGCCCCCGAGAATTCCACCCATCAGGGTGGTCCCGACCATCAGGGCGATGATGATCATCACCGGATGGAGTCCGACGCGGTCCCCGATGATCTTCGGCTGGAGCACGAAGCCCTCGATGAACTGGACGACGCAGAACACGGCGACGACGAGGGCCGGATGCTGCCAATCCCCGAACTGGACCACCGCGATGATCAGGGCGGTCCCACAGGTCAGGGCCGCACCGAGGAATGGAATGATCGTCACCACGCAGGCCATCAGCCCGATCAGCAGGGCGTAGGGGAGGCCGATCAGCAGAAATCCGACGGCATAGAGGATCCCGTCGCACAGGGCCACGAGCACCTGGCCCCGGAAGAACACGATGAGCGCATCGTTGATGCTCCTCAGCACAAAGATCGCCTCGCGTTTGAAATCGGCATCCGCCACCGGGAGATAGTCGGTCCAGGTCCGGGCGATCCGACGCTCCTCCAGCAGGAGGAAGAAGGCGTACACCGGGATGAGGGACAGGCCGGCCAGGATCCCGGCGAAGGAGGCGAGACGTCCAACCTGTCCGAGACCCCATCGGAGGATGTCCGGCGTCACCGCGGCCACCCAGGTTCCCACGGATTTCAACGAGTTGGGATCGAGCGCCTTCACCCACCAGGGAGGTTCCGTGCCCGGTCCGGACTCCTTGGCGATCCACGCGGCCAGCGCGGGGGTCCCATTGGTCGAGACGCCATCCGTCTCGTGCGAGGCATCTGGGAGGAGACCCACCCGATTGGTGACCGAGGAACCCTCGGGTTGTGGAAGGCGTTCGAGGACCTCCTTGGGCAGGAGGGATCGAAGCGACGCGGGCGGGGACTCGAGCCACGTCTGGACCCGATGCTGGAGACGGACCACGAGGACCGGGAGATGGCTGGCGAGGTCGCGGGCCTCGACCACGGCCCGTGGGACGAGGCTCCCCACCGCACCCAGGAGGATCAGGCCCGAACCGGCGAAGACGAGGACGAGGGCACGCATCCGGGGGAGGCCTCGTTGCTCGAGCCAGTCGACCACCGGGGACAGCAGGTAGGCCAGGACCACCCCGACGGCGAACGGCCACAGGACCGGCGACAGGCGCTGCACGACGATCCCGAGTCCCCAGAGGACGGCGCCCAGCAGGGTCAACCCCAGCGCGAGGGCGAGGGTTGTCAGGGAGGTCCAGATGATCCGGGCCTGCCTCTCGGATGGGGGCGGGAACTGCATCGGGGTCAGGATTGACCGAGTCGGCACGATTTGTCGGCGGCGGCGCGGACGGCGGCGATCAGGGCCGCACGAACGCCACCCTTCTCCAGCTCATGGACTCCCTCGATGGTGGTTCCTCCGGGACTACAGACGGCATCCTTGAGGGCGCCGGGGTGTTGACCGGTCTCCAGGACCAGACGGGCCGCACCCAGCAGCGTCTGGGCCGCCAGCCGCTGGGCGATGTCGCGCGGGAGGCCCGCCGCGACGCCGCCATCGGCAAGAGCCTCGATCATGAGGAATCCGTAGGCGGGCCCGCTTCCGCTGAGTCCGGTCACCGCATCCAGCAGGCGTTCCTTCACCTTGAGGGCGAGGCCGACGCTGCCCAGGAGACGTTGCGCGAGGACCCCATCCTCGGCCGTCGCCACCGAACCCAGCGCGTAGGCCGAGGCCGAGGCCCCGACGAGCGCGGGTGTGTTCGGCATGACCCGGATCACCCGCTGTCCCGGAGCCGCCGACTCCAGGGAGGCGATCGAGACCCCGGCCGCGATCGACAGGATCCGATGCCGCTGGGGATCGAGCACGTCCCGGACGTCATGGAGCACGCCCGCCACCTGGTCCGGCTTCACAGCCACAATGAGGACGTCGGCCACAGCGGCAACCTCGCGGTTGCCGGGGAGCGAGCGCCCGCCCGTCGCGTTCGAGAAGGACAGGGCCGCTGCCGGGACGACGTCGCTCGCGAAGAGCCGGGGGGCATCGACCAGTCCGGCCTTCAGAAATCCCTGGGCGAGGGCCGTCGCCATCTTGCCGGCTCCCAGGAAGCCGATGCTTGGATTGGACATTGACGGGAGTGGTAGCAACGCCGAGCGCATCGACCAAGCGAAACCACGTCCCGCGGGAGGCCGACCCGGTCCCGCACCCTCATCCAACCCGACACCACGGCAGACAGTCCATGACCGCCTCCCGAAGCCGCGACACCTCCCCCGTGGTGTGGGCGGAGGACAACGCAAACCGGAAGAACCGGTCGGCCGGGCCCTGGGAGTAGCGGATCCACGACGGGTAGATTCCCGCGGCCTGGAGCCGTCGCCCGATGCGACGGGTGGCCCGCGGATCCTGGGGTACAAGGACCAAGGTTGGCCCGATGGCATGGCGTCGGGGATCCGAATCAGGGAAGACCTCCCGCGCCTGCTGGATCCGTGTGGCCAGGGTCCTGCGCCACCCGGTCCCACGCTCCTCGAGCAACCGGAGGGCGGCACGCGCCCCGGCCACCCAGGGCAAGGGAGGCGGCGTATTGCCCTGGAAACAGCGTCCCTGCTCCACCACCCGGTCCCGGAACGTCTTCGATCCAAGGACGAAGCCGCCGTAGCATCCAAAGGCCTTGCTCAGGGTTCCGGTGAGGAGGACCCGCGGATCCCGGACTCCCTGGACCTCCAGAGCCCCGCGGCCTTTCCGTCCCAGGGTTCCGACACCGTGGGCATCGTCGACCAGCAGCCACCCCTCCTCGGGCAGAACGGAGAGGAGCTCCGACACCGGTGCCAGGGATCCGTCGAGGGGGGACAACCCGTTCGTCATCACGAGAGGTGTCCCAGGTTTCCGCGGGCGTCCGAGTTGCTTCTGCAGGTCGTCGACGGAGTCGAAGTCGGTCGCGGAAACACCCAGCAGATCCGCCGCATCGCGCAGACAACCGTGGGCCGTCCGCGCCCGGTGCACCTGCCCGATCGAGCCGGCCAGTCCCTGCACCGCGACCAGCGGTGCAAGATACCCGGACGAGGTCAGCACCGCCGAGGGAAACCGGAACATCCGGGCCAGATCCCGCTCCAGTCCAGCATACAACGGATGGTTGCCCGTCGTGGTCCGACTTGCCGCCACATTGGGGCCGAGGGTGTCGACCGCCCGACGGATCACCCCGCGGATCCCGCGATTCCAGGACAGACGGAAGTAGTCGCTGCCCCCGAAATAAAGGAGCTCCCGCCCCCGCCACTCCACGGTGGTAGGAGCGATCTGGACGATCCCCGGACCTTCGTTCTCGGATCCCATGCGCCGCGCCCAGCGAACCACCGGCGACCGGTCCGACTCAAGGACTCAAGATCTCACGCGGGGAGGAGGGCGCACACGGAGACGCGGAGCACGGGAGGAGAGTGGAGGGGCAGAAGGCCACCGCACACCCAGTTCTCTCAGGCATTGGGTGTCACCAAGCCCATCCCCTGGAATGGGCGCACCCGGCCCACGGTGATACCGGGTACGGGAACACTCACCGGTTGCGTGATCCCCCTGGCTCTCAGGACTTCCTCCGCATTGCCACGCGGGTCCTCTGCCCGTCGCACTAGGCCTTGATCTCAGCGAGACGGCGTTGGATGTCCTCGGCCAGGAGCGGACCGATCAGCGGCTCCAGTTCGCCCTCCATGACGGCGGCGAGGTTGTGGAGGGTCAGGTTGATGCGGTGGTCCGTGACCCGGTTCTGGGGGAAGTTGTAGGTGCGACTCTTCTCGCTGCGCTCGCCGGAGCCGACCTGCTCCTTGCGGGCGGCGGCATACTTGGCGTTCTCCTCGGCGAGCTTGCGCTCGAGCAGACGGGACCGGAGGACGGTCATGGCCTGCTGCTTGTTCTTCTGCTGGGACCGGCCGTCCTGGCATCGGACCTCGATCCCCGAGGGCCTGTGGAAGATGCGGACGGCGGAGTCGGTGGTGTTGACCCCCTGCCCGCCATGGCCGGACGCCCGACAGACGTTGATCTCTAGATCCTCGGGCTTGATGACGACATCGACCTCCTCCGCCTCGGGCATGACGGCGACGGTGACGGTGCTGGTGTGGATGCGCCCCTGGGCCTCGGTGGCGGGAACACGCTGGACCCGATGGACGCCCGACTCGAACTTGAGTCGCTTGAAGACCTCCGGGCCCGTGACGCTGACGATGGCCTCCTTGTAGCCGCCGAGATCGGACGGGCTGGCCTCGAGCATCTCGAATCGCCAGCCCTCGGCCTCGGCGAACCGGTGGTACATCCGGAGGAGGTCCGCGGCGAAGAGGGCGCTTTCGGCACCCCCGGCGGCGGCCCTGAGCTCCAGGATGCAGTTCCTCGAATCCGTCGGACTCGGCGGCAGGATTCCTTCCTGGAGCCGTGCCGCCAGCCGGGCTTCCTCAAGGGTGAGCCGCCCGATCTCGTCCTGGGCCATCAGCGCCAGCTCGGAACCGGCCGGCTCGGTCGCGACCAGGGCCCTGTTCTCCGCCAGTTCGGTCTGGGCCCTCTGGAATCGATCCCCTGCCTCGACGAGACCCCGGAGACGGGCGTGTTCCCGGGTCAGCTCCTGTCCGCGCTGTGGCTGGGCAAAGACATCCGGAGCGCTCAGGAGCGATTCCACCTCGGCGAAGCGCTCCCGGAAACGGACGATGAAGGGATGAAGATCCACGGTGACGCAGGAGAATGGCGGCGGAAATCCGACCTGCAAAAAGCAAACCGCCCGCCGACCGGCTGAACCGGGCGGCGGGCGGTGTCGACCAAGGCACTAGGCCTTCTTCTTGCCGGAGGCCTTGGCGGCCTGCATCTCGGCAGTCCGGGCGGCGCGCTGCTGGAACTTGTCGACCCGGCCGGCGGTGTCGACGAACTTCTGCTGGCCCGTGTAGAACGGATGGGTGAATCCGCTGATGCCCATAAGGTACAGCGGGTACTCCTTGCCGTCCTCCCACGTCGCGGTGAGCGGAGTGGAGGCGCAGGACTTGGTGAGGAACGACTCGCCGGAGGCGGAGTCGCGGAAAACCATCAGCCGATAATTCTTCGGATGCGTGTCAGCCTTCATAAAAGGAATGTGGACAATACCGGTCACAAACTCCAAGACAAGGGCATTCTCATGACGAACGGCGCACGGCACCCCTCTTCCCTTCCTCGCCTCCATTTTCGCCTTCCCCACACCTCACCCGCGCCGTGAACTCAGGGGAGTGAACCGCATCCGTCTCCTCTCCGAACAGGTCGCCAACCAGATCGCGGCCGGAGAGGTCGTGGAACGGCCGGCCAGCGTGGTCAAGGAGCTGGTCGAGAACAGCCTCGATGCCCGCGCCACCCAGATCAGCGTGGAGATCGGTGCGGGCGGACGGAGCCTCATCCGGGTGACCGACGACGGGTTCGGGATGGGTCGGGACGACGCCCTGCTGTGTCTTGAGCGTCATGCCACCTCCAAGATCACCCGTGCCGAGGACCTCCAGGCGATCGAGACGATGGGGTTCCGGGGCGAGGCGCTGCCCAGCATCGCCAGCGTCAGCCGGTTCCACCTCACCACCCGGGAACGGGGCGACACCTCCGGTGAAGGGACCCAGGTGCTGGTACACGGCGGACGGATTCTCGAGGTCAAGGCTGGGGCTTCGTCGACCGGCACCGCCGTGGAGGTCCGACAGCTGTTCTTCAACCTCCCCGCCAGGCGGAAATTCCTCCGGAGCGAGGACACCGAACGGACTCACATCGCACACTACCTCGACCTCGTGGCCATGGCCCATCCACAGGTCGGATTCCGGTTCATCAGCGACGGTCGCACCGTGTTCCAACGGGCACCGGTCCAGTGGGCCTCCCCGGCCGATCGGTTCGATGCCCTCCAGGAACGGCTCCGACAGATCCTCGGGGGAGATGTTCCCCTGCTTCGCGTCGACTTCTCGAACGAGGTCGAGGACGAGTCCGGGCACGACGATCCGGAACTCGAGGCCTTGCCCGGGGCCATGGACACCCCCTCCACGACACCCGCCCCGATCCTCGCCGGACGTGTCTGGGGATTCATGGGCAGCCCAGGGGTGTCCCGGTCATCGAGGTCCGACCAGCACCTCTTCGTCAACCAGCGCCCCATCGAGAGCCGCGGAATGAACTTCGCCCTGCTCGAGGGGTACCACAATGCGCTGATGAAGGGGCGCTACCCGGTCTGCTGCCTCTTCCTCGAACTCGATCCCGCCGGAGTCGACGTGAACGTCCATCCCCAGAAGCGCGAGGTCCGCTTCCGGAACGAGTCGATCGTCCGGGGATTCGTGACCCAGGCGGTGCGCCGGGCGCTGTTGGACTTCGCCAAGCCCACCACTCCTGCAATCTCCCCGCGATTCGCCCCGGAGCCTTCGGGTCTTCCCCTGCAGCGGACTGAGATCCCCCACCCCGACGCGGGCCCCTCGCTCCCCGGTTGGGAGTCGATGGTCCCCGCGCCCCCCCCAGCCGCGGCACCCTCGTCGGCGCCGGAACCAGGGGCCGTGCCGTCATTCGGGTTCCCGCTTCCGCCCCGTTCCGAGGAGGATCCACGCCCTGCCGGGAACCCAACGATCCGACCATTGCCAATCCCGCACCCCGCCCCTCTGTCCGCCGCACCCGGCACCGCACAACCCCTCCTCCAGGTGCCGCTCCGGATCCTCGGGGTGATTGGACGGCTCTATGTGCTGATGGAGTCGGATCGCGGACTGGTCCTCATGGACCAGCACGCCGCGCACGAGCGGATCCTGTACGAGCAGATGCTGGCCCGGATGGAGTCCACGGCCGAGGCGCCGTCGCAGCGTCTCCTGATGCCCGAGACCGTGGAGATGACACTCCAGGACGCACACTTCACGACGGAGCATCTGCCCGTGTTCCACCGGCTGGGGGTCGAGCTCCGGGAATTCGGGGACCGGACGTTCCTCCTCGAGTCGGTGCCACCCTTCGTCCGGTCCCGCAACCCCCGGCAGTTCGTGCTCGGGTTGATCGACGAGCTCCGGGCGTCCGGGGGTGGGATCAACACGCTGCGGTTCGGAGAGGATGTCGTGGCCAAGACCGTCTGTCGCCACGCCGTGAAGGCCAACGATCCGCTGGCGGGTCCGGAGCTGGAGCAGCTGCTGGCCGACCTCAGGCGATGCCAGATGCCCTACACCTGTCCCCACGGACGCCCGACCCTCATCGAGTTCAGCTGGAGGGAGCTCGAGAAGAGGTTCGGTCGCACGGGGTGAGCAAGGCCTGGAGCCCAACGCAGGCCAGCAGGTCGACGTTCCCGATCCCCGGGTTCTGAAATCAGGCTCGCGACCGAGGGAGATCCGCCGTCTGCTGGGTAGGTGTTGTCGGACCTCGTCGATGAATTCCTAGTGCACCTTCGCCATGAGCGGGGCCAGGCCGACCACACCCAGAGGACCTACGCCCATGCTCTCGGGCAGCTGGTCGGGTGGCTGGAAACCCGGGGCATCGCCGGATGGAAGGCGGTGCGGCCGCAGGATCTCGTCGAATTCCTGACCCATCAGCGCAGCCGGGCCCACCTCGACGACCCGGACTCCCCGAAACGGCTGAGTGCGTCGACACTGTATCTCCAGGTGGCGGCGATCCGGGCCTTCTGCCGCTTCGCGACCGCGGAGGGATTCGTCGCCGAGAACCCGGCCGAGAACCTGTCGCTGCCCCGGCGCTGGAAGACCCTCCCGAAGGCGTTGTCGACCGAGGAGATCGAGCGCCTGCTGCGGGCCCCGACCGGGGAGATCACCCCGCGCGACCTCTGCGACCACGCCGTGCTCGAGGTTGTCTACGCCAGCGGACTCCGCCTTGCCGAACTCCGCACGATCCGTCTCGAGCAGCTCCATCTCGAGTCCGGCTTCCTCACGGTGGTCGGCAAGGGTGGCAAGGAACGGGTGGTGCCGGTCGGACGGGCGGCGATCGAGGCCCTCAACCGGTATCTCGGATCAGGCCGTCCGCGACTCGTGGGACCCAGATCCCCCGCCAACGTCTTCCTCACGCAGCGTGGCACCGCCTTCGCCCCGGTCACCCTCTGGCTCCGGATCAAGGCCTGCGTGCGCCGTGCCGGGATCGAGAAGAACGTCACGCCCCACATGCTCCGACACAGCTTCGCCACCCATCTCCTCGAACACGGAGCCGACCTCCGGGTCATCCAGGAGCTGCTCGGCCACTCCAGCATCGGCACCACCGAGATCTACACCCACATCGCCGGACAGCATCTCCGGGACGTCCACGACGCCTTCCACCCACGGGCGCGGTGACCGTCGGCACCGATCAGGAGCGGACCCCGAGGAACAGGATCGCCAGGTCGATGATGAAGAGGAGCACGATGGTGACCTCGAGGACCATCATCCATCGGTTGGCCTGGTCGGACTTCAGGATCGGGTGCAGTTCGTCCAGGGTGCGGAGCTTGTCCGAGACCGCCCGATGCCAGTCGGCGAGATGGAACCGCGCCGCCACCGCGCCGTAGACCCGCGCCAGGTGCCAGTCGCCGAAGAACTTGGTGATGTTCGACAGCTCATCGTTGAACCGGGTCATGTCGATCCGGAGCTCCCGAAGATCCCTCAACACCTCCGACCGACGCCGCATCGGCGTGGTCCCGAGATCGCGGTAGCTGCGCTCGAGGGCGGCGTCCAGGACCAGGTCGTAGGCCTCCAGCTCGGCCAGCTGGACGTTGGCCAGTTCCAGGATGTGCAGCGTCTCGTCGAAATCCCGGGCCTAGTCCACGAGGAGCGCCGCGTCCCAGTCGATCACCAGGAGATCGTCGGCATAGTAGCTCAGGCTGCGGTTCGTGGACTCCAGCTCCTCCTGGGCCGAGAGGCTGTCGGGATCCTCCTGGGCGAGAAGCGAGGCGACCTGTCGCCGATGCCCCTCCAGCCAGACCTCGGCGTTCATCGGGACCCCGTCGCCCGCCGTCACCGGGGCCTCGATGCAGAACACAGTGTAGGCCTCCTCGTGGGCCAGCTGGTCGATGGGACGCAGGATGAGCGGACCCAGCTCCTGCCGGATCGGCTCGGCCAGGTGCCGGACCTCGTGGTGGAGCATCCCGTTGTTGAACCGGAGGTCGTGGTACGGGATGAGCTGCTCGAGGAGGTCGACCTCGAACGGAACCCGGACGGAGATGCTGATGGCCCCGATGGGCAGGATCTTGACGGTGATGTCGACCCAGACCGGTCCGGCGGGGCCCCGCCGTTCCTGGGCGGGAAGCCGGACCATCTGCGGCTGGTGGAACAGGAGGTTCCGCGGGCCGCGATGGCTGACATCGACGCTGAACTGGGCCACCGGCTGGCCGAGCAGTTCGCGGAGGGGTTCCCTGCCGAATTCGTAGGCGATGTCGAACGAATAGAGATAGACCCCCTTCCCGCGGAGCCGTGGGCCATGTCCGACGGGGCGGTCCATGCGAGGGAGGGCGCGTCACCGGAGCGGTTCCAGCCGCCCGGCGGGTGGCCTACTTGGCGGAAGACTTCGCGACGGGCTTCTTGGCGTCCTGCCAGGCCCCCATGCCGCCCTCGAGGTTCACCAGGTTGGTGAAGCCCAGGGACTCCATCTTGGCGCACGCACGGGCGCTCCGCCCCCCGGCGGCGCAGTGCACGAGGTACAGCTTGGACTTGTCCAGCTTGGCGACCTTTTCGGCGAAGTCCTGCGCGCGGTAGTCGAGCAGCACGGCTCCCTCGATGGTGCCCTCGGCGAACTCGGCCGGAGTCCGGACGTCGAGGATCACGACATTCTTGCCCGTGCGGAGACGGTCGAATTCCTGCACGTCCAGGTTGCGGGTCCTGGCGGCGGGTTTCGACGGGGCCGTATCCTGCTGGGCCCAACTGATCCCGGCGAGGAGGATGGCGGTGAGGAAGGTCCACCGATGCTTTCTCATGATGGAGGAATCATTGCGGATCGAAGCCCGAGGGCAAAGGGCATTTGCAGTTTGGAGGCCCGCGGATTAAACCCGGGGATGCGTTTCATCGGCGGGGTCTACGAGAAGCTCCAGCGTCATCCCAAACGGATCGTCTTCCCGGAAGGCACGGATCCCCGGGTGCTCCAGGCCGCCCGTCAGTTCCACTCGCTGCGACTGGGGGTGCCGATTCTCCTCGGTGACCGTCAGCAGGTGAAGGCCGCCGCCGACGCCCTCAACGTCAACCTCGAGGGCATCCGCCGCATCGACCCCTCGCAGAGCCCGGACCTCGACAGCTTCGTGAAGCGGTTCCTGATGCTCCGCCGCAGCAAGGGCATCGCCGAGGAGGAGGCCCGGGAAGCCATGAAGAAGCCGAACTATTTCGGCGCGATGATGGTGGCCATGAAGCAGGCCGACGGCCTGGTCTCCGGCGCCAGCGAGGTCTCCGGCGGCGTCCTGCGACCCCTCTTCCAGATCATCAAGGTCGCCCCGAAGACCACCACCGCCTCATCCTGCATGGTCATGGAGGTGGAGGACACACGCTTCGGCGAGAAAGGTGTCCTGTTCATGGGCGACTGCGGCGTCATCCCCGACCCCTCCGTCGACCAGCTCGCGGAGATCGGCCTCAGCGTCGCGCGCCTGGCGAACCAGATCCTCGGAACGCGACCCCGGGTCGCCTTCCTCAGCTACTCGACGCAGGGCAGCGCCACCCACTCCAGCGTCCTCAAGGTCCGGGCGGCCGCCGCGCTGGCGCGACAGAAGGCCGACCAGGACCTGTTCGAGGCCGACTTCGAGGGGGAGCTGCAGGTCGACGCCGCCCTTGTTCCCGAGATCGCCGCCCGCAAGGTCCCCGGAAGCCCGGTCGCCGGCCGGGCCAATGTCCTCGTATTCCCCGACCTCAACTCCGGCAACATCGCCCACAAGCTCATCCAGCACATCGCCCGCGCCAACGCCTACGGACAGATCCTGCTCGGGCTGGATCGTCCCGCCGCCGACCTCTCCCGCGGCAGCACGTCACACGACATCCTCGGCGTGGCCGCCATCACCGGCCTCCAGAGCATCGAGTACCAGAAGCTCTACCCCGGCGCCGGCGACACGCTGCCCGGCGACGCCGTCTGAACCGTCCCGACACACCCGCTTCCACCCGTGCTCCTCAACAGCTCCACCCCTCGGGTCTTCATCGCCGCGACGCGGCAGAACGACGGCAAGACCACCAACTCCCTCGGGCTCCTGGCCGCCCTCCAGCGGCGGTTCGGACGCGTCGGCTACATCAAGCCCGTCGGACAGCGCTTCGTGGAGATCGACGCCGAGAAGATCGACGAGGACTCGGTGCTGATGGACCGGGTGTTCCGGCTGAACTGCCCGCTGGTCGACATGTCGCCGATCGCCGTCGAGCCCGACTTCACCCGGCGCTACCTACAGTCGGCCAACTTCGACGCCCTCGTGAAGCGCATCCACAAGGCTTTCGACCGTGTCGCATGGGAGAAGGAGTTCGTCCTGTGCGAGGGCACGGGCCACGCGGGGGTCGGCAGCGTGTTCGACCTCAGCAACGCCACCGTGGCGCGGATGCTCAAGGCCAAGGTCGTCATCGTGTCCCGGGGCGGCATCGGACTGCCCATCGACGAGGTCGCCCTGAACCGCGCCCTGTTCGAGAAGGAGGGCGTCGAGGTCATCGGCGTCATCCTCAACAAGGTCCTTCCCGAGAAGCTCGACTACATCACCGAGTTCGCCGAGAAGGGCCTCCGCCGCAAGGGACTCAAGCTCCTGGGCGTCGTGCCCCACCAGCCGATCCTGTCGAGCCCGACCCTCGAGCTCATCCGTGAGGAGCTCAACGCCCGCGTCCTCAACTCGACGCCCCAGATCCACAACATCGTGAAACGGGTGGTCATCGGCGCCATGGGCGCCGCCCAGGTGACCAAGCACTTCCTGCCCGGGGTGTTGCTGATCGTGCCGGCCGACCGCGACGACCTCATCCAGGCCGCCCAGGACTACCTCAAGTCGGGCGGCCACCTCTCGGGCATCGTCCTCTCCGAGGACATCCCGCCCTCCAGCGCGGTGCTCAAGCTCACCGGGACCTTCCCCTGCCCCGTCCTGGTGTCGCCACTCGACAGCTACACGGTGGCGAGCCGGGTCCACGATCTCATCGTGAAGATCCGCCCCGACGACACCCAGAAGATCAAGCTGGTGCAGGAGTTGATCGCCGCACACGTGAAGCTGGACAAGATCCTGGAGGCGATCTGAGGAGTCCCCGGCCGGGATCGGAATCCACAGGACTGCGTCGCCTTCGACAACGGTGTCCTTCGGCCTCCATGGGCGAAGAGCTGCCGCCGGATGCAGAACCGTCGGTGGGCGGTGAGCCGTCGAGGACCCCCGGCTCCCAGAGGTCCCGGGGCACGGATCCAGTGGTTCGTCTCCGCCTGTCGTTCCCTCCGCCGAAGCCGATCCGTGGCCGGTGTCCGCTTCTTCCTTTACCCCCCGGATCCGTGCGTGCTGATCTCGGTCTGTGAACGACCTGCTCCCCAGGGCCCTGGCCCATATCCTCGCGCGGGAACCCGCGCTGGAGCAGGCCCACCTCGTCGGCGGATGCGTCCGGGACTGGCTCCTGGGGGTCCCGGTGAAGGACTTCGACATCGAGGTCTTCGGAGTGGATGAGGACCGCCTCGTTACCGCGCTCGGACGCTGGGGACGGGTCAGCCTCGTGGGACGTTCCTTCGGGGTTGTGAAGCTGACCCTCGACGGACGGACCCACGACTTCTCGCTGCCCCGACGCGACTCCAAGGTGGCGCCCGGACACCAGGGGTTCCGGGTCGAGTTCGATCCCTCGATCTCCCCGACGGAAGCCGCCGCGCGACGCGATTTCACCGTCAACTCGCTGATGTGGCATCCGCGCCGGCAGGAGGTCCTCGACCCCTTCGGTGGCCAGGCCGACCTGCGGTCCCGGATCCTGCGTCACACCAGCGCCGCGTTCCCCGAGGATCCGCTCCGCGTGCTGCGCGGGATGCAGTTCGCCGCCCGATTCCGACTCACCGCTGCAACCGAGACCCTCGCCCTGTGCCGATCCATCGTCGGCACCTACCCCGAACTCGCCGAGGAACGGGTCCGGGAGGAATGGTTCAAGTGGGCCTCCCAGGCCGTGGAACCCTCCGCCGGGCTCCGCTTCCTCCGGGACACCGGCTGGGTCTCCGCCTTCCCGGAAATCGAGGCCCTCCTCGACGTCGACCAGGACCCCGAGTGGCATCCGGAGGGCGATGTCTGGATCCATACCGGACACGCACTCGATGCTCTGGTCGCCGGTGGGTTCTGGCAGGCGGCCGACCCCGAGACGCGGATCGTCCTGTCGCTCGCCACGCTGTGCCACGACCTCGGAAAACCCTCGTGCACCCGACGTGAGATCCGGGAGGGACGGGAGCGGATCGTCTCGCCGGGCCACGAGCCCGCGGGCGGCCCGCTCACCGGAACGTTCCTGGCCCGATTCAACACCCCGCCGTCGATGGTCGCCCGAATCGTGCCCCTCGTGACGAACCATCTGGCGCACCTGACGGATCCCACCCCGCGCTCGGTCCGGCGTCTCGCCCTCCGACTCGCCCCGGCCACGATCGAGGAGCTGTCCGCGGTGATCACCGCGGACGCGTCGGGTCGCCCGCCGCGTCCGGGCGGCGAACCCGAGGGAGTGACCCGACTGAAGGCGGTCGCCACGACCCTCGCCCTCGCGGCCGCCGCGCCACGACCCCTCCTATTGGGCCGTCACCTCCTGGAACGCGGCCTGAAGCCGGGACCCACCTTCACCCCCATCCTGTCCGCGGCGTTCGAGGCCCAGCTGGATGGTGCCTTCGGGGATGTCGACGGGGCCCGGGACTGGTTGTCGTTCCATCTCGCAGAGAGCTCCAACGCCCCGGAGGTCCCGCCCACCAACGATCCAGCCTCCCACCCATGAACGTCGTCTGCCTGAACGGAGAGTTGCTCCCCGCCGGGGAGGCCAGGGTCTCGATCTTCGACCGGTCGTTCCTCTACGGAGACGGCCTGTTCGAGACGCTTCGTGTCTATGGAGGCCACCCATTCGCCTGGACCGAACACCTCGATCGCCTCGAGCGGTCCGCGAGGTGGATGGGTCTCCAGATGCCGACGACGCGGGACATCCTCCGGTCGACCTCCCTCGAACTCCTGCGCCGCAACGGCCAGTCCGAGGCCCTGCTTCGCATCCAGATCTCCCGGGGCCAGGGCCGCCGTGGGTATTCCCCAAGGGGAGCGGAGTCCCCGATCTGGGTCGTCACCACCCACCCGGCCACGCCCCAGGATCCGGCCCGGCCCACGCGCTGGAGACTTGCAACCGCCTCCCTGCGGCTGGCCGCGTCCGATCCGCTGAATCAACGGAAGTCCTCCAGCAAGCTACTCCAGATCCTGGCCCGAGCCGAGGCGGAGTCCCAAGGGAGCGACGAGGCCCTGCTGCTCGACACCGCCGGCGAGGTCGTGGAGGGATCCAGCAGCAACGTGTTCTGGATCGCCGGTCGTCGCCTGCTGACCCCGCCGATCGAATCCGGGGCCCTCCCCGGGGTCACCCGGGATGCCGTGCTCCGGATCGCCCCGGAACTCGGATTCATCCCCGATGAGAGCCGGTGCACACCCGAGGACCTCCGCGCCGCGGACGGCGTCTTCCTCACCCTCAGCTCGCTTGAACTGGTGACCGCCACCGCCCTCGACGACACCGCGCTCCGGGAGAGTCCCGGAACACGGGCGCTGCACGAGGCCTACCAACGACGGACCCGCAGCGGCTCGCATTGACCCCCGCGCCTGCGCCTTGTCAGGATTCGCTGGATGGCCTTGTCCGAATCCCTCGTCGCCGAGCTCCGCCAGCGGATCGCCCCCGACGCCCTCCTGACCTCCACGGAGGATCTGATCCCCTACTCCTTCGACGGCACGGCCGCGATGACCCAGATGCCTGGGGCGGTGGTCTTCGCCCGATCCGCGGCCGATGTCGTGGCGGTGCTCGAGTTCGCCACGCGCGAGCGGATCCCGGTCGTGACGCGCGGCTCCGGCACCGGCCTCAGCGGCGGCAGCCTGCCCGTCGCGGGCTGCATCGTGCTGTGCACCGTGCGGATGGACCGGATCCTGGAGGTCGACCGCGCCAACCTGACCATGCGGGTCGAGCCCGGGGTCACCACCCTCCAGGTCTCCGAAGCCGCCGCGGCCGTGGGACTCTTCTATCCGCCCGACCCGGGCTCCATGAAGATCTCCACCATCGGCGGGAACGTCGCCGAGAACTCCGGCGGCCTCCGCGGACTCAAGTACGGCATCACCCGCAACTACGTCATGGGACTCGAGGTCATCCTCGCCAACGGCGAGGTGCTTACGACCGGCAACAAGTGCGTCAAGGACGTCGCCGGCTACTCCCTGAAGGACCTCTTCATCGGCAGCGAGGGCACCCTAGGGGTCATCACCCAGGTCCTGCTCAGGCTCATCCCCAAGCCCGCCGCCAAGAAGACCCTCGTGGCCACGTTCGACGCGATGGATGCCGCAGCCCAGACGGTGAGCGATTTGATCGCGGCCCAGATCATCCCCTGCACGCTGGAGTTCCTCGACCGCACCACGATCCAGTGCGTGGAGGACTACGCGAAGATCGGCCTGCCGACGGACTGCGAGGCGCTGCTGCTCATGGAGACCGATGGCCACCCGGCCCAGGTCGAGGAGGAGGCCCAGGTCATGGAGGAGATGGCACGTCGCAACGGGTGCCGGGAGATCCGGATCGCCCGCGACGAGGCCGAGGCCAACCGGCTCGCCAGCGCCCGCCGGAGCGCCTTCAGCGCCCTCGCCCGGGTCGCCCCCACCACGATCCTCGAGGACGCCACCGTGCCCCGCAGCGAGCTCGCCCATATGGTCCGGTTCGTCGAGCAGATCGCTCAGAAGTACAGACTCCGCATCGGGACGTTCGGACACATGGGCGACGGCAACCTGCATCCGACCTTCCTGACCGACGAGCGGAACCACGAGGAGATGGAACGGGTCCACGCGGCGTTCCAGGACATCTTCACCGAGGCGATCCGCATCGGCGGCACCATCACGGGTGAGCACGGTGTCGGGGTCGCCAAGCGGGACTTCCTTCCGAAGTTCGCCGGCGACGCCCAGATGCGCGTCATGCGGGAACTGCGACGGGTCCTCGATCCTGCTGGCATCCTCAACCCGGGCAAGGTGCTCTGAGATTCGACGGATCGACGGAGTTGGGGGTTGAGGACCGGACGACGAGCGGTGCAAATAGGGCCATGGCGACAGGACGTTCCCGGATGAACTCGATGCAGCGGCTCCAGGGCGCGACCCTCCTCCCTGTCTTCGCCCTCGCCGGACTCGCCGTCGTCGCCTTCCTCAACCAGCACGCCCTCACCCGGGCCCAGAACAACCGGTACACCTCCCAGATGCTCGCCCAGGAACTCCGGGCGAGTTCCGACGACCTGACACGGCTCGCCCGAAACCACGTCGTCACCGGCGATCCCCAGCACGAGACGGAATACTGGCGCATCCTGGACATCCGAAACGGGGTGAAGCCCCGGCCCGACGGCCGCACGATCGCCCTCCGCAGGCTGATGGAGATGCAGGGGTTCACCGAGGCAGAGTTCTCGAAGCTCAAGGAGGCCGAGGACAACTCCAATGCCCTCGTTCGGACCGAGACCATCGCCATGAACGCCATCAAGGGACGCTTCGATGATGGCAAGGGCGGCTTCACCCGGACCGCGGATCCCGACGCCGAGATGGCACGCCGGATCATGCACGATCCCAAGTACCATTCCGACAAGGCCCTCATCATGGGGCCCATCGCCCAGTTCGAGCAGATGCTCGACGAACGCACCGCCTCGGTCGCGGCCACCGCGGAACGCCGCTCCGAGCGCGTCATGCTGCTGGTGCTCGCGCTCTCCATCCTGTCGCCAATCCTCATCTGGACCGGCATCCGCCGTCACGCCCGAGTGCTGCGGCGGTCCATCTCCGACCTTTCGGCCGCGACCGAGACCGTCGCCAGTGGTGCCTCCCATGTGTCCTCCACAAGCCGCTCCCTCGCCGAGGGGGCCTCCGAACAGGTCGGTGCGGTCGAGGAGATTTCCAGCTCGGCCCGGGCCTCCAGCAGGATGGCCGCCCAGGGCGCCACGACCCTGAAGTCGGCGAGCGGACTGGTGGCCAAGGAACAGGAGGGATTCTCCGGGGCGAAGGATCGGCTGGCCGAGATGGTGTCGGCCATGGAGGAGATCGACGCCGCCAGCGGCCGGATCTCCAAGATCAACAAGGTCATCGACGAGATAGCCTTCCAGACGAACATCCTCGCCCTGAACGCCGCCGTGGAGGCCGCCCGGGCAGGCGAGGCCGGACTCGGGTTTGCCGTCGTCGCCGACGAGGTCCGCAGCCTCGCCCAGCGCTGCTCCCAGGCCGCCCGCGAGACCGCACTGCTCATCGACGAGTCGATCGCCCGGACCCAGGTCGGACGCCAGCGGGTCGACGAGGTCTCGGCCGCCATCCAGCTCCTCGTCCAGCGCTCCGCCGACATCCACCGTCTGGTCGACGAGGTCCATCGCGGCAGCGGGGACCAGAGTCGCGCGGTGGAGCGGATCGAATCGGCGCTGCGCCAGATCGAGCACAGTGCGCAGTCGACGGCGTCGGGCGCCAAGGAGGGATCGGTCGCCGCCGAGGAGCTGACCACCCAGGCCCACGTGCTGCAGGATGTCGTCGCCACCCTCGAGGCCCTCGTCGCCACTCGGACCCCGACCGAGCCCGTCTCCAGCCGCACCCTCATCCGTCGGCACCCCGACGTGGCCTAGCGGGCCCGTGAAGACAGATGGAATCCGCTGACACCCCAGAAGATCCCGTCTGGAGCAACCGATCAGCCACACCTTCGCGGGTCTAGATGGGGACGCAACGGAGTGCGTTCCCTACCCAATGGGCGCTCCCACGCGCCGTGAGGCAGGGCACTGCTTCACCCACCAACGCCCCACCCACCGCCTGCCGCCCCTGCCTTCCCCGCCTCCCTCTCTCCGGTCTTCCTCCGCGTCTCCGCGTCGCCGCGTGAGTCCCCCTCCGCGTGTCTTCAAGGCGCCCTAGAGCGTCGGCGGCACCCTCTTCGCCTTGCGCCACGGACGCGACAGGCCACCGGAGCTGAGGTTTCTCCACGCCCACTTAAGCCATGACAGCAGGGCGAACGCCAGCCACAGCGCCCAGAACAGCATCAGGATCCGGTACCACCAGATCGAGACCGACACCACCACCGTCGTCGGCAGCGCGGTCGACGACCGATCAAGATACCAACGCAGCACCGTGCGACTGGAATCGTTGCCCAGAATGAACATCTCCGGGCTTCCGAGCAGTCCTTCGCCCACCGCGTAGACCAGCACCCCCAAGGCCGCGGCGGTCATGAGCACCACCCCGAGCTGGACAAGATTGTAGAGCCACGGACCCGTCTCCTGGAACGCCGACCTCCCGCGCCACCGGACGAGAAACAGCCAGGCGATCACCACCGCCGCCGCCGCCAACGGAACCTGCGTGAGCCCGAGGGCCAGGAGCAGCCATTGCCAGGTCCGAAGGGGCGACTTCGGCAGCCGTCCCAGCGCGATCGCGGCGAGCAGCGAGCAGACGAGGATGCCCCAGAACCGGACCGCAGGACCCCGGAGCGGACCCCAGGTCAGCAACACCCACCGGTTGTCGGGCACCTTCAACACCGTTGTGATGTTGGCGCTGTCGACCGGCAGGCCCACCGCCCCGGAACCCGCATGGAATCCCAGATCGGCACCCACCTTCCACGAGAGGTCGATCGTCTGCTCGCCGGGCCTCAACGGGACCACCACCTTGCGACCCTCCTTCCGTACCGGGATTCCCTTCCCGGCATGGAGCAATCCGGTCACCTCCGCACCCTCGGGCAGTTCGATCAGAAAGTCCTCTCCCAGACTGCTCCGGACCGACAGGTTCAGCGTGGAGGTCCGCTGTCGGGATCCCACGCTGACCTCATGCGTCACACGGTCCACCGTGCGGGTCGCACCCGCCACGGCCGTCGGATGCGTCAGATCGAGGCGAACCGATTCCCCGGGCCACGGATGCCACACCGGCAGCAGATCCACCACACCGGCATCGAAGACCGGCGCCAGTCCGGTAAGGGCGACGTTCCAGATCGGGGACGCGCGCAGCTCCCATTGCTCCACCCAGGTGTCCGACGGGCGCGTGGACAGCGTCAGCACATTGCTGACCGAGAGCCCGCTGTCCCAGGAGGTGGACGTATCCTGGGCCCCGAGCCGCACCTCGATGGCGCCTTCGACGACCGGGGCGTTGGCCGAAAGGACGTTCTCCCCGGGCAGCAGCGGGATCCGAAGGGCGAGGGCCTTGCCAGGGGGCGTGAGCCGGGTCACGACCGTCCGCACCTGAGCGACGAGACCCAGTTCGACCTGACGTCGCACCAGGGCAACCGACTGGACCTCCTGGCGCTCGTAGGTGGTCGTGGATCCGACGGACCGCTCCTGCGACACGAAGAGCACCTGCTGTTCCGGAACCCCGTCGTCCCGGATCCCGCTCACCGCCCATCCGGGAGCCTCCACCACGACCCGGCGTGGCTTGAGCCGGAAGGCCCACTCCCATTCGGACGCCGCCGGGACCAGGCCCTGCCACTGCACCCGATGGACGCCCGCCGGCAGGACGACCCACAGGAAGCCGTCGTCGCGCCGCAGCGCTGTTTCGGGCTGTCCATCCACCTGCACCGAGACCGGCGACCACGTGGGGAGACGTCCCGGCAGCGGCACCGCCACCCGCAACGCCGTGTGGATCTCGGCCTCCGCGGTGAGACGCCGACCCTCGACACGCAGCGACAAGCCCGGGATTTCGGCCGCATTTGGGAACGCGTCGGGGACCTCGAGGACCCGTTCGCGGAGCCTCTCCAGGATGGCGGCATCGGGAATGACCGCGGCCACCGGGGCCTCATCCGCCTCGACACGGGGCGGCTGTGCGAGACCGACCCCAAGCAGCACGGCGAGCACGGCGGCCCGCGGGGCGATGTCGGCCAGCCCCGTCGACGACGGCCGACCGCGGCGCAGCAGGACGGCGGCGAGGGCGAGGATCAGTCCGACCCGGAGCACGGTGAGGGCGCGCTCGATTCCGATGGGAATCAGCACCGGGCGGACCTGCTGGGCGGCCTGGACCGGTCCATTCCAACCAAAGCTCACCGCGCGCCAGGTCCATTCCGGGACGCCCGGTCCGGTCTGGATCCGCGCCTCCGCCTCATAGAGCAGGTTCGCCATGACACCATTCCTCTGGAGGGGTTCCACGGAGGAGGAGGGAATCTTGGAAATCAGCCCGTAGCGTCGGGTCAGGACCGGATCCATGCGGTTGCCGGCGCTGGCCTCCCCCCTTTCGGCATCGGCGAGCGGCACCTCCTTGGCCGCAGTATCCGACGGGGCGGAAGGCGGCACCGCAGGTGAGGCGAGCGGCGACAGCTCGGGAGCCGGCTGGAAGTGCCGTGCATCGCGCCCCAGCCATTCCAGCTGGGGATAGATCGCCTGCTGCACCTGGCGTCCGATGAACGGCGCCAGCAGGAAGACGAGCGTCAGGAGGGCCGCCCATTTCGTCAGCTGGATGACACGATGGAACATTCCGGAACGGACCACCCGCTCGAGCGCCAACGGGATGAGGAGCAATAGCCACGTGTACCGCGGCGCCCCCGGCTCGTGGAAGGACAGTCCGTACGCGAGGAATGCCAGGACCGCCGGCCCCCAGCCCCACATCCGGAAGACCGTCACGGTGAAGATCAGAAGCAGGAAGACATCGAGCAGCGTCCAGGCCGTCAGCCAGTCGCCCCGGACCCAGTCGGCACCGAACAGCGCCAGCAGCCGCCAGCCAGGCGGCAGGTGGAGTGTCACCTGGAGCGACTCCGCATCCGATTGCCACCCCGTCGCGGGAAACCGCCTCGGACGATCCAGCCGCCCGGTCGCCTCGAGATCCAGGTTCCGGGTCCGCACCTCGACTCCGGCCGCACCGGTCCGGGGGTTGAGCGTGACGAGCTGTCCCTGTCCGCCGATGCGGACCGAACCGAGATCCTCCCCCTCCGCAACATCGAGCCGCCACACCTGCTGCATCGCGCCCCGGACGCGATCCCGGAACGTGAGCCCGTTGCCGTCCCCGTCGAGCCACCATTCGCGGCTGATCGCCAATCCCGGAGGCTTCTGATCCCCCATGCCGCGCATCCGCTCCACCAGACGGAACGGCTTCGCGACGTCCCAGCGATACACCGGGAACCGCCGCCACGCCTCGGGATAGGTGGTCTGGGAGACGTCGACCGAGGGGGCATCGACGACCTCCACCACGCGCAGCTCCGGACGAGAGGCAAAGCCGACCCATTGGTCGGGCGTGGCCGTGGCCACACCAGCCGGATACTGCCACGACGTGGGATTGTCGGAACGGAACGAGACAAGACGGATTGTCCACTTGCCCGGACGCACCTGGGCCTTGAGACGACCCTGGTCGTCGACCGCGACCGAAATCGGGCTCACCACCGACGCCAGATGCCACCCCTCGGGAACGACCGCACCGAGACTCTCCTCGCGACTCTTGCCCGACACCGTCAGCTCGACCTCCTGTCGGAGCCACATCGGGATGCCGTCCTCGACCAGCGAATAGACCTTCGTGGCGAGGTAGTTCTTCTCATCGGTCCCCGCCGCGCCATCGCGCTTGAGCCAGAGCTGGCCATCGGCATCCCAGGCGGGATTCGGCACCGGCTGGCCAAGCAGGGTCAGGGTGAGCACCCCGATCTCGGGAGGGATCCGGAGACGCTGCGGCATCTGGTTCCAGCGGAAGGATCCCGTCAGACGATGTCGTCCGGGTTGACCCCACACTCTGTTCCCTCCGGCCACCAGGTGCACGGCCGGTGCCGAGTCGTGCTCCAGGACGGCGAGCGGGGCCGGTTTGACGTTCCCCACCGCGGCGGAGGTGTCCTCGACCCCGACAGGCCAGACGTCACCGCCTCCCGGCAGCGGCACCCAGGTCTCGTCATACACGAGGACGTCCAGGGTGAACCGGGCCCCGTCCGCCGTGACCGCCAGCTCCAGGGTCGAGGGCCAGAAGCACCGATGGGTCTTGGGATCCGAGTAAGGGGGCGGGCAATTCCGATGCGCGTCCCCCCACGTGGCCCAGGGGATCCAAGGGCGCAGCACCTCCGGGATGCGGTCCCAGCCTGAGGCGGCATCCACACGCAGACCGATCAGCAGAAGGAGAACGAGGGCCTTGGAGAGGGACGAGGGGATCATGGAAGGAAGGCCGAAGCCGTGTGGAGAGTTAAGCGGATTCCGAGGGCGTGGAAACCCCCAAGTCGTGAATCCCAGGCACGTGACATCCCCGGGGTGATTTGGGAGCCTTCTCCATCCCATGAACCGTCCCCGTCCCTCCCGATTTCCCGCCCAGTGCGTCTCCCTCGCGGCCCTGCTCGCCCTGGCTGCCGGGGATCTCACGGCCCAGACCCGGTCCGTGCGCCACTCCCCTCCGCTGCGCGAGGCAGCACCTCGCTCGGTCGGCCTCTCACCAGAGCGCCTCGAGCGGATCGATGCGATGTGCACGGAGGCCCTCCGCGACGGCAAGATCCCGGGCGTCGTGGCCCTCGTCGCCCGCAAGGGGAAGATCGTCTACCACAAGGCGTTCGGGTCGGCCGACACCACCACGGGTCGGGCACTGCGCCCGGACGACATCTTCCGGATCGCGTCCCAGACCAAGGCGATCACCGCGACCGCTGTGATGATGCTCTGGGAGGAGGGACGGTTCCGTCTGGATGACCCAATCTCGAAGTGGATCCCGGAGTTCAAGAACCCGCAGGTCCTGAGGTCCTTTGACGAGAAGAACGGAACCTGGACCGCCGAGCCGGCAGGCCAGGAGATCACAATCCGCCACCTGCTCACCCACACCTCGGGTCTGGGCTACGGGGTGATCGATGGCGACGCGCGGTTCCGACAGATGTACGCCAAGGCGGGCGTGGTCGACCTGTTCACGACCGAACCGGTCACGATCGGCGAGAGCGTGCGTCGCCTAGCCAAGCTTCCCCTGCACCACAAGCCGGGCGAGAAGTTCACCTACAGCGAGGGGCTCGACGTCCTCGGGTATTTCATCGAGGTCGTGTCGGGCCAGACCTTCGACGCGTTCCTCCAGACCCGCCTGTTCGGGCCACTCGGTATGAAGGACACGGGATTCTACCTGCCGGCGGAGAAGGCTGGCCGATTGGTGTCCGTCCAGAAGCCGGAGAACGGCGGCTGGGTGCGCTACCCGGTCACCTTCTACGATCCGAACTATCCCATCCAGGGCGCCAAGTCGTTCTTCTCGGGCGGCGCGGGCCTCTGCAGCACGGCCCGCGACTACGCGACCTTCCTGCAGATGTACCTGAATGGCGGGGAACTCAACGGGGTGCGGATCCTGAGCCGGACCACCGTGGACCTGATCCTGGGCGAGCAGGTCGCGCAGAACCTGTTCGGAGGACCGAACAAGTACTACGGGCTGGCGTTCGGGGTGCTGACCCCGAGGGGACAGGCCGCCGGAGGCGAGGGCAGCGCGGGCACCTTCGATTGGGGTGGCTACTTCAACACCCAGTACTTCGCCGATCCCAAGGAAGGAACGATCGGCATCCTCATGAAGCAGACCCAGGGCGGGAACGACGACACCTCGTGGCGGTTCCGCCAGCTGGTCGGACAGACGGTCGACGACTGAGCCCTTCGCTTCCCCCGATGCCCGAGGGCCTGTCCCCATCACCGCCGTACTTCGCCTACGGATCCAACATGGTCAGGGAGGCCATGCGGGAACGCTGTCCCACAGCGCAGTCCCTCGCCCCGGCGGTGCTCCACGACTGGCGCTACCGGATCAACAACCGTGGCTATGCAACCGTGGTACCGGAGGCCGGAGGGATCGTCCACGGACGGCTCTGGGAGATCGACTCCGCGGCCGAGGCCGCACTGGACGCCTATGAGGCGCTCGACGAGGGGATGTATCGGAAGACCCGGCTCACCGTGGTGCAGTCGGGACGTCCCCTGACGGCGATGGTGTACCTCGCCACGGGCTCGGATCCCGGTTGGCCGATCCCTGGTTACCAGGAGGAGATCGTCGGGGCGGCGGCATCGCTGGGCGTGCCCGATGCCTACCTCGAGGAACTGCAGCGCTGGCTCCGGCACCGGTGATGCCGGGAGGGTGCCGGACCCGTCAACGCTGCTGGACTCTCTTGGATTGGGCACGCCCCGATGCGGGCACCATGCCTTCGCTTCCGCCGATGATCAGCCCCACCGAGACGAGAAAGCCGAGGATGAGGGGCAGCGCGGCCAGGGGACCGACCTCGTCAACCGCCTCCGGGATCAGGGTCTGCGCCACGAGGGCCAGCACGGCACCGCCTGCAAAGGCCTCGGCCACGACGAGCAGCGGAGAAAAGTGGGCTCCAATGGTGAGGTGACCCAGGACCGCAGCCAAGCCCGCCAGGAGTGTCACGGCGAGCCAGGACAGGAGGATCCGTCTCCGGGAGAACCCCGCCCGCAGGAGCATCGACGCACTGGTCGACCCCTCGGGGACATCCGCGATGAAGATGCCCACCTCCAGCGGGAGCGAGAACTCATGCCAGCCCACGAAGTTGCCCCCGATGACGAACGCCGCCGGGATGACGTCGAGGAAGTTGCCGAGCAGGATCGCCGCCCCTGCAGAATTCCTGGAGTGGCTCAGCTCCTCGTCGAGCTCCCGCTGGGTGACCGTTCGACGTGCTGCGAGGCAACCGAAAGCCAGCGGCGGACGGCCCGGGTCTCGTGGTGCAGGTTCGCGAGCGCCCGCTCGTGGCCGAGTCGCTCGAGGGCCGCGGACAAAGCCGGGTTCCTCCGGACGAACTCCACGAAATCCTCCCGTCCCATCCGGAGAAGCTCGAGCGTCTTCATCGCTTCCACGGTCGCATTTCTGGGCTCGCCGGAAAGCAGGGCCATTTCACCAAAGGAATCCCCCGGTCCCAGCGAGGCCACCCGTTTCCGATCCCCGTCCTGCTCCAACAAGACCTCGGCACGCCCGGAGACCACCAGATACAGGGCGTCGCCGGCATCCCCCTGCCGGAACACGGTCCGTCCGGACGGCACCCGCACCTCCGTCACCCGATCCGCGAACATCCCGACCTGCTCCGGAGGCAGCTGCCCCAGCACCGGGGACCGGGAAAAGCTCTCCAGGATCCCACGGATCCGTTGCCGTTTCTCGAGCTCCAGCGACTGCCGCAGACGGAACTCGCTCCGGAAGTTGCCACCCATGCGGGCCAGGAGACGGGTCCCGATCAGATAGACCGTGGCCCCGGCCACGAATCCACCGGCGACATGCAGCCAGCCGCCAAACCGGCTGTAGCCATGCCTCATCAGGACCCAGCGGACTCGAAGGCCAGCTCGATGCTGACCGCGGCGATCAGGGCCCCGGCTCCGAAGGCAAGGACCCGACCGAGGACGCGACGCGACAGTCCATACCGCATCCCCAGCCAGGTCCCGAGCGGACCGCCGGAGGTCACCAGCAGTCCGAGGAGCAGCACGTCCAACACCATCGGCAGAACCTACGCAGAACCCCGTCTACCGCTCCAGCTTTCGCAGGTGGCGATCGAACCATACCGCGAACCGCTCCACGTCGTTCTCCCAGTCCTTCCAGCCGTGACCCTGACCCGGACGCACCTCGATCTCTCCAATCCCGCCCATCGCCTTGACCCGTTCGAGGAACAGCTCGGACTGCTGCATGGGCACGAGCGTGTCCCGGTCGCCCACCAGCAGGAACACCGGCGGCACCCCGGCCCGCACGTGGTACGCGGGCGAGATGGATTCCGCGAAGCGCCGCCTGGCCTCGGGCTGCGGGGGAACGGCTCCGAACGCCGAGCGGAAGTCCTTCAGGATTCCCTCCCCGAGGGCCGATTCGCCCGGCTTGCCGTAGTTCAGGAAATCCGTCGGAGGGAAGAAGCCCGCGGCGGCCTGGACGGCACTGCTCTCCCGGTCGACCGGATCCTTGGCGTCCGCCGTTCCGGATCCGCCCCCGGTGGCCAGCATGAGGGTGAGGTGCGCGCCCGCGCTACCCCCCGCCACCCCAAGCCGGTGCGGATCGATCCCGTACTCCTTGGCGTGATGCCGGATGAACCGGACCGAGCGCTCCATCTGGGGCACGATCTCGGGGATCGTGTACCGGGGGTTCGATCCGTGGACGACTGCGAACACGGTGTAGCCGTGGTCGAGGAGCGGCTGGACGGTCTTCGGTCCGATAAACTCATGGGAGGAATACCAGCCCCCGCTCATCACGTAGATCACCCCGAGGCCATTGGGACGCTCGGGTTTGAAGAGATCGAACGTCAGCGCAGTGCCGTCAACGCGGCCATAGAGGAGGTCCCGGGTCCGGGTGTAGGGCATCGGCTCCGCAGACAGGGACGGGATCCCGAGGCATGCCAGGAGCAGGATCACCCGAAGGAACCGAAGACCCAGGAATGAACACAGGTGGGGCATAGACCGATGATGTCGTCAGACCCCCCGTGCAGCAAGGCCAGCGGAGGCCCCGTTGGGAGACCCTCCAGAGGTGAATACCCACACCGGTGGATGCCGCAGTGCCCTGCGGCGTTAGGTGCGAAGCACCCACCCTCCCCAGGCTCAACTCCCTTCCCTGGCTCAGCACCTCCCCAGGACTTCACCTCCGACAGCCACCCCCAGGCACCCACCCAGCCCCCACTTATCGGGCTACCCGAGGTGTGCTGTGGGCGCTCCCGCGCCCAATGATGCAGGGCACTGCATCACCCACCCACGCAGGCCGATGGCCTGCTCCACCGCCTGCCCCCTTCTTCCTTCCCCCTTCCTCCCGTCTTTCTCCGCTTCTTCCTCCGCGTCTCAGCGTCACCGTGTGAGTCCCCTTCGCCTCCTTCACAGGGTCATCCCAATACCAGGTCTTGGATTCCGCTCCCGGGATCCGACAGCCTCCGAAGACTCCAACCACGCCCATGAATCCGCGAACCCTTCCCCTCCTGCTGCTGACCCTTCTCCTGCCCCTTGCCGCACGCGCCGCCGAGGACCTCGTGGTCGCCGACTTCGAGGGTGAATCCTACGGAGCATGGAAGGTCACCGGTGACGCCTTCGGCGCCGCCCCCGCACCCGGAACCCTGCCCGGGCAGATGCCCGTCGACGGGTTCAACGGCAAGGGCCTGGTCAACTCGTTCAACAAGGGCGACGACGCCACCGGATCCCTCACGTCGCCTCCATTCCGGATCCAGCGGAAATACCTCGCCTTCCTCATCGGCGGTGGCCGCAACGAATCCAGGCTCACCTTCCAGCTGTGGGTCGATGGCAAGCCGGTGCGGTCCGCCACCGGTCCCAACTCCCAGTCCGGCGGCAGCGAGTCCCTGGTGCAGGAGTCGTGGGATGTCTCCGAGTTCGACAGGAGGATGGCCGCCCTCCGCATTGTCGACGACGCCCAGGGAGGCTGGGGACACCTCAACGTCGACCACATCGTCCAGACCGACCGCAAGCCCGCCGGTCCCCGCAAGGATGTCACCCGCACCCTCAAGGCCAGACGACCCTACCTGCAGATTCCCATCAAGAACGGCGCCCCAAAACGGGTCCTCACCCTATTCGTCAACGGCCAGCGGATTGTCCGGAACGATGTGGAACTCGCCCCGGGCACGCCCGACTGGTGGGCCGTCATGGACATCGGTGCGTGGAAGGGCAAGGAACTCGTCCTGCAGGTCGACACCCTGCCCGTGGAGTCCCAGGGACTCGACCTCATCTACGAGTCCAGCGTTCCAGCGGACCAGGGTCCGCTCTACAAGGAGCCGCTCCGGGGACAGATCCACTTCTCCCCGAAGCGTGGCTGGAACAACGACCCGAACGGGATGGTCTACTACAACGGCGAGTACCACCTGTTCTTCCAGCACAACCCGTACGGCTGGGGCTGGGGCAACATGCACTGGGGCCACGCGGTCAGCCGGGACCTCGTCCACTGGAAGGAACTCGGTGATGTACTCCTGCCCGACGACTTCGGCCCCATGTTCAGCGGCAGCGCCGTGGTGGACTGGAAGAACACCAGCGGCCTCGGCAAGGAGGGCAGGCCCCCGATGGTCCTGATCTACACGGCCGCCGGGAATCCCACCGTGCAGTGCATCGCGTCGAGCACCGACGGCCGGAACTTCACCAAGTACTCCGGCAACCCCGTGCTGAAGCAGATCACCGACGGGAACCGTGATCCGAAGGTGATGTGGCACGAACCCACCCAGCGGTGGGTGATGGTCCTCTACGTCGAGCTGCCGAACCGGGGCCACACCATCCACTTCTTCACCTCGCCCAACCTCAAGGACTGGACCCTCGCCTCGATCGCGGACGGGCTGCCCAAGTCCAACTACCTGTTCGAATGTCCCGACTTCTTCGAGCTGCCGGTCGATGGCACGTCGGATCAACGCCGCTGGGTCCTGCTGGGGGCCAACTCGGAGTACGCCATCGGCACGTTCGACGGCACCCGGTTCACCCCAGAGCAGTCGCGGCTGCCCGGACATCGCGGACAGGGCTTCTACGCGCCCCAGACCTTCAGCGACATCCGGGCCGAGGATGGACGCCGGATCCAGATCGGGTGGTTCCAGACCGAGACCAAGGGGATGTCCTTCAACCAGTCGATGACGGTGCCGATCGAGCTCCGGCTGGGCTCCACCGCAAGCGGGCCGCGGATGACCTTCACACCCGTGCGCGAGCTGGAAGGGCTTCGGGCGAGGACATTCCAGGCCGATGGACGCACCCTCCACGCCGGGGATTCCAATCCGTTCGCGAAGGTCCGAGGCGACGCCCTGGAGCTGCGCGCGGACTTCGAGCCGGGCAGCGCCCGGGAGGTGGTCTTCCGTGTCCGTGGCGCCACGGTGGTCTACGACGTCGCCAAGGAGGAACTCGTGGTCGATGGCCACAAGGCGCCGGCCCCGCTGCGCGAGGGCCGCCAGGCGATCACGATCTATGCCGACCGCACCGGTCTCGAGGTGTTCGCGAGCGGAGGTCTGACCTATGTGCCCAAACCGTTCCAGCCGAGGGCCGAGGACCAGTCCGTTGAAGTCGACGTGAAGGGCGGCTCCGCGGTCTTCCGGACACTCCGCGCCTACCCGCTGCGGTCGATCTGGAAGGGGTCGCGATGAGCGGAGGCAAGGTCTGATCCGAGGCGCCAGGACCACGGTCCCGCGTTCCGCCGTCAGGCCAGGATCTGCCGGACCACCTCGCCGTGGACGTCGGTCAGGCGGCGCTTCACCCCGTTGTGGTAGAAGGTGAGCCTCTCGTGGTCGACCCCCAGCAGGTGGAGGATCGTCGCGTGGAAATCCGGGATCGTGACCTTGCCGTCCCCGACGAAGTAGCCGATCTCGTCGGAACTCCCATGGCGGAACCCCGGCTTCACCCCGGCACCGGCCAGGAAGCAGGTGAACGCGGTGGGATGATGGTCCCGCCCCGAGGCGTCGATGCCCTGCGTCGCCGGGCTGCGTCCGAACTCCGTCGCCCACATGAACAGCGTGTCTTCCAGCATCCCGCGCTGCTTGAGGTCCTGGATCAGCCCCGCCACCGGCCGGTCCATGGTCGCCGCCTGGGTGTCGTGGTTCTCCCGCAGGTTCTCGTGGCCGTCCCAGTTGATGCGCGGACTCCCGAACGCACCGCCGTTGACCACCTGCACGAACCGCACGCCGCGCTCGAGGAGGCGTCGGGCCATCAGACAGTTCCGACCGAAGCCCTTGGTCGCCGGATCATCCACGCCATACAGGTTTCGGATCCACGACGGCTCCCGGTCGAGGTCGGTCGCCTCCGGGATGCTCGCCTGCATGCGGGCGGCCAGTTCATAGGACCGAAGGCGCGCGGCGAAGACCTGGTCCCCGGCATGGGCCTCCGAGAACTCGCGATTGATCCCCGACAGCATCCGGAAATCCGCCTCACGTCGTGACGGATCGATGGTTTCGGGCGGACGGAGGTCGGCGATGGGATCGCCCGACCGCGTGCGGAACGGGACGCCCTGGTGGTTGGCGGGCAGGAACCCGGAGGTCCAGTTGATGGATCCTCCGGCCGGCAGGCCGCGGGGATCGGGCAGGACCACGAAGGCGGGCAGGTTCTCGTTCTCGGTGCCGAGCCCGTAGCTGATCCACGCCCCCATGCACGGGAACCCGTTCAGCGTGAACCCCGTGTTCATCTGGAACGTCGCCGGGGTGTGGTTGTTGCTCTTCGCGTACATCGAGTGGATGAAGCAGAGGTCGTCCGCGCATCCGGCGATGTTGGGGAGAAGATCGCTGATCCATGCGCCACTCCGCCCATGCTGACGGAACGGGTAGACGCTCTTCATCAGCTTCCCCGGCTGGCCGAAGAACCCAAGGTTCTCCCCCTTCCCCTCGAGGGCCTTGCCGTTCATCCGCTCCAGCTCCGGCTTGTAGTCGAAGGTGTCGAGATGGCTCACCCCGCCGCAGCAGAAGACCTGCACCACCCGCTTCGCCCGCGGCGCGAACTGCGCCCCGCCCAGAATCCCAGCCGACCCGGAGGCCCGCGCGGCCTCGCGGCTCATCAGCCATGACAACGCGACCCCTCCGAGTCCTCCGAGGCTGCTCGAGAAGAAATGGCGACGCGGCAGGAGCGACGACGTGGTGGGGTCCGGGGTGGAGGTGGACTTCATGTCAGCGGACATAGACGAATTCCGTGGCGTTGAGCAGCGCCCAGCACAGGCCTGGGAGCCCGCGATCGCGGACAACTGCCTCGGCGCGATCCCGTTCCGCTGCGCTCGGCTCCCGGCCCAGCGCCAGGGCATACACCCGATCCACCGCCGCACCAGGATCCGCACCCGCCGCCTCGCGTCGGACCCGCTCGGCAAGTCGGTCGGCCTGGCGCTGCACAAAGGTTCCGTTCATCAGCCCCAACGCCTGCAGCGGCGTCGTGGTCACACCCCGGCGCGGGGTCTTCACGGAGGGATCGGGACAATCGAACGCGTCGAGCAGCGGCTCCTTCCCCGAGTTGATGTTCATGCGGTAGACGGTGCGTCGATTGAACTCCGGGTCCGCCTTGTCGAAGAGATGGTAGAAGGTGGCGCCATACTCGGACGTGGTGAACGGACGGAAGCTCGGTCCGCCGTACTGGAGGTTGAGCTCCCCGCTGACCGCCAGCATGGCGTCGCGGATGGCCTCGGCCTCGAGGCGCCGGGGCGACATCCGCCAGAGCCAGCGGTTGTCGGCATCCACCTCGCCCGCCGCCTTCTGGTGGACAGCCGAGCGACGATAGGCCTCCGAGGTCATGATCCGTCGATGCAGGGCCTTGAGGCTCCAGCCCGAGGCCATGAAGTCCGACGCCAGCCAATCCAGCAGCTCGGGATGGCTCGGGGTTCCGCCGCTCCGTCCGAGGTCGCTCGGGGTCGCCACGAAACCCTGGCCGAAATGGAAGTGCCAGACCCGGTTGACCATCACCCGTGCCGGGAGGGGATTCGCCGGATCGGCGAGCCAGCGGGCGAAGGCCTTGCGGCGATCGGCCTCTGGACTGTCGGCAGACAGACCGAACTCGGCCGGAACGGTCCTCACGGCGCCGAGGGCCGCGGGAATGACGACATCGCCCGGGCTCTTCACGTCGCCACGCTTCAGGATCCGGGCGGGCGACGGCTGCGACCGCGTGCCGGCATAGACCAGCGGCGCGGCGCTCTCGGCCCGCGCCAGCTCGGCCCGCGCCTCCTGGACCCGCACCAGGGCCGACTCCCGGGCCTGTCGACGCGATCGCGGCAGCGTGTCGAGTCCCCGCGCCAGCTCGGCCCGGGTGACGCTGGATCCACCCGATCGGAACGCGGCGGAGACCTCCTCGGGGGTGAGTGCGCGATCATGCAGCGCCACGCTCCGGACGGTGCCCGTCAGCCATGGACGTCCCCCCGCCTCGTGGCGGCGTCCCACCACGATCCGGGCCTTGCCCGCCGCGAACACGGGCACGGGCGAGCCCGGGGCATAGGCCTCCCCATAGGACTCCCCGTTGCGGAAGAGCTGGATCCGCTGATCCGCCGTGAACACGGCGACCAGATGGACGAAGGCCCCGGCCGGAGCGTCCTCGACCGGACCCGCTAGGTCACGGGTTCGGGCGAACCCCTCGCTGCCCACCATCCACTTCCGGGGCTGGCGTTCCGCGAAGACGATCGCGTCGAACGGGGATCCCCCCATCGCCTCGAGCGAGATCGCAGCCCCCCCGCCCTGCTCAAGGTCGGACAGCGCCACCCAGGCCTCGAGCGACTTCTCACGTAGATCCCGATCGATCGGAGGCGCCTCGAAAAAGTCCCCGGGCGTCGACAGCTCAAGTCCCCGTGCCCCCCAGCGCGCGCCTCCGCGGAGTCCCGAGGACCACTGGGCACGGTCGGTCGATCGGAAATCCCACGAGAGCCAGGGGGTCGGCCCCGTGGCGGTCGGCAATTGCGGCCGGGAGGCCGTCACCTTCCGAACCGCCTCACGTTCCACGTCGGCCACGATCCTCGACGCCTCGTCGAGCCGACGACGGGCGGCATCGCGACGCGCCTCGCGACCCTGTCGCTCCACCAGGCCCTCGACCGCCCGATCACCATGGCGGACGCCGTCGAACACGGCCCGGACGCGGTAGTAGTCGGCGAGCGGGATGGGATCGAACTTGTGGTCGTGGCACCGGGCACAGTTGACGGTGAGTCCCAGGAAGGTCTGTCCCACGACGCTGACCAGATCCTCCATCTCCTCCTCGCGCGTGATGGCCCGCTGGGTCGCGTTGGCCTGGGAGTTGCCCGCCTGATCCCACGGCCCCGACACCAGGAGGCTGGCCGCGATGATGCCGTCGTTCGTGACCGGTTCGAGGACATCCCCGGCGATCTGCTCCTGCATGAAGCGATCGTACGGAAGGTCGGCATTGAAGCTGCGCACCACATAGTCGCGGTAGGGCCAGGCCGTGTCTCGAAGCCGATCATATTCGAACCCCTGGCTCTCGGTGTACCGCACGACGTCGAGCCAGTGCCGTCCCCAGCGCTCGCCGTACCGCGGGGAGGCCAGGAGCCGGTCGATCCAGCGCGCCTCGCGGTCGGGTGCGGTGTCCAAAAGGAACGCCTCGACCTCCTGGGGCGAGGGTGGCAGTCCGATCAGGTCGAAATACATCCGCCGGATCAGCTCCCGCGGGGAGGCGGGTGGATTGGGGGTCAGGCCCTGGGACTTCAGGGCGCCCTCGACGAAGGCGTTGATGGGATGGCGGCCTGTAGGAACGACAGGACGCGCCAAGGGCTGGAGCGACCAGTGGGGTTCCGGGTTCGCGACGGGCTCCTCGGCGCGCGCCCAACCGATGCAGAAGACGAGCAGCACCAGTCGGATCCCCCATCGGGTCGGGAAGGACATCCATACTGGGGCACCGGGGTTCATCGGAGGACTGCGGATGACTATGCCTCAGGGTGAATTCAGTCCCAAGCGCTCAAATCGCGGGAACCGCAGCGCCCGCCCCTCGAGGACGGCGTCACCGATCGGTTCCATCAGCTCCGTGTGTTCCGCAATCCTGCACCCGCCTTCCCTGGTGGGTGGACCAGTGCTCTGGGCCACTGGGTGCCTCCCAGGCACCCACCCACCCCAGGCCCTACCTCTCGAGGCCTCCAGTCCACCCCACCCCACCGACCGGCAGACATCACGCCCGCGCCTCCATGACGGCCGCTCCGACCGCTGAAGGCCCTGAACTTCCCTTGCCTCCCCGTCCCCCGGTCCGTCTCAATGGGTCCCGTATGAGGGCCGCCGTGTTCCGCGCCCAGGGATCCCTGGAGATCGATGACGTGGCCAAACCCGCACCACGCGCCGGGGAGGCACTGGTCCGGATCCAGGCCGCGGCGCTGAACCACCGGGACCTGTGGATCCGCGGTGGGCAGTATCCGGGACTCCACTTCCCGGTCATCCCAGGATCCGACGGTGCCGGCTACGTCGCCGAGGTGGGGCCCGGGGTGGAGGCCTCCTGGATCGACCGTGAGGTGGTCATCAACCCCTCGTTCGACTGGGGACATCACGAGTCGGCCCAGGAACCCCGGTTCACCATCCTCGGCATGCCGAGGGACGGCACCCTCGCGGAATACGTGGCCGTGCCTGTGTCCCAGCTCGCCCCGAAGCCGTCGCACCTGAACTGGCACGAGGCGGCCGCCCTGCCCCTGGCGGGTCTGACCGCCTACCGGGCTGTCTGTGTCCGGGCACGGCTCCAGGCCCATGAGAAGGTCCTGATCACCGGTGTCGGCGCCGGCACCGGCCTCTTCGCCCTCCAGTTCGCCGTGGCGATCGGCGCGGTCCCGTTCGTCACCTCCGGCAGCGTGGCCAAGCTCGACCGGGCCAAGCAGTTCGGGGCGCGTCATGGGGCCCTCTACCACGTCTCCAGCTGGGCGAAGGAATTCGGGGACCACTACGGACCCTTCGACGTGATCATCGACAGCGCCGGTGGTCCTGGCTTCGGGGATCTTGTGGACATCGCAGCCCCGGGCGGCCGCATCGTCTTCTTTGGTGCCACCCGTGGGAATCCCCACGAGATCCCGATGCGCAAGGTCTTCTGGAAGCAGCTCAGCCTGCTGGGCACCACGATGGGCAGCCCGGCCGACTTCGCCGCGATGCTGGACCTGGTCAACGGCAAGGCCATCCATCCCACGGTCAGCCATGCGTTCCCGCTCGACCAGGTCGGCGCCGCCTTCGACCTCCTCGAGGCCGGCACCCAGTTCGGCAAGGTGGTGGTGACGCTGTAACCCAGCCGCCAAACCAGGTTCCTGGGTCGCAACTGTCCTGACAGGACTCTTTGGTCCTTGGCTGCCGGGCGGTCCGGTCGGGAGACGGATCCGATTCCGGATCAGGTTCCGGTTGATCTGGTGACACGGCATGGGAAGGGTTGGCGTTCGTGACCCGCCCCGAGTGCCAGGCCAACACCCTCCGCCGCTCTGCCAGAGCGATCCTCTGGATGCTCGCGGGGCTCGGCCTCGGCTGGGCGATGACCGCCGACGCCCAATCCCCGGGCCCCGCCTTCAGCGCCATCACGAACACCCCCCGGGCCGACCTCCACCTCGCCGACTTCCGTCGCCTCGTCCTCGAACGCAACGAGACGATCCAGATGCAGCTCCTCGAGTCGGAGGTGTCCCAGCGTCTTGCCAGGGCCGAGAAGGGCATCTTCGACCCCGTCGCGGTGGGTGGCATCGACTACATCGACACCCAGCGGCCGAACACGCGTCTCGACGCCGCCCAGCTGGGGCTGTTTGCCAGCCCGGTGTTCCTCGAGCAGAACACCCTGTACAACGCCGGCATCGAGAACCTGCTCGGCTCCGGCACCAAGGTCCGCACCGGCTAGGCCCTGCGGCAGCTCAACAACAACATCGGAGCGCCACAGGCCAATCCGGACAGCCTCGTCGGCAACCAATACTCCACCTTCCTCGGGGTGAACCTCAGCCAGCCCCTCCTCAAGAACTTTGGCCCCACTCCCACCCTCGCCCGCATCCGGATCGCCGCGATGGCGTCGCAGATCGCCTTCCAGCAGTACCGACGCCAGACCCTCCTGGTCCTTGCCAGTGCCGAGGCGGCCTATTGGGACCTCTTCCTCGCCCAGGAACAGGTCCGGCTCGGGACGAAGTCCGTCGCGATCGCCGAGAGGATCCTGGCCGACAAGCAGGAACGGGTGGCCGTGGGAAAGAGTCCCCAGATCGAGGTGCTCTCGGCCGATCGGGGTGTCGAACTGGTCGTGGACGGTCTGGTGCCGAATACCCGCTATGAGCTGGAGACCAGCCCTCGACTCGACGGATCGACCGAGCGCGAACGGACCCCGATCCTCGCCACCAACGCCGTCCAACGTCTCTGGTTCCTGTCCTCCCAGCCCGTTCGCTTCTTCCAGCTGCGACGGGTTCCTTGAGGATCGGCCGGCGCGACGGCAAGGGGCGACGCCCCGGAGGAATCCGGCGGGGACCGGGAATTCTTGCCGACACCGTCGCGATTCCGGATAGGTTGCCGGGGTTGAAACTCGAGATCTTCACCCTCTGTGAATCCGCCGCGGACTACGGCGGCAAGCTGTGCATCCTCGGCGGTTTCGACCGCATCCACTCCTCAGAGGTGCCACTGGTGCTGCCACGCTGCTCCGTCGTGGCCCGGCTCCGGGTCCATCGGATCGAGGAGGGCGACCACAAGCTGCGCATGACGATCGCCGACGAGGACGGCAAGAGCATCGTCCCGGGCGTCGAGGCCCAGGTCTCCGTCCGATTCCTCCAGGAGCTCAACAGCGCCACGGTCAACCTGATCCTCCAGGTGAACGGCCTGAAGCTGGAACGCCACGGGGAGTACATGGTCGACCTCGCCGTGGACGGCATCCATCAGGGATCCCTGCCCCTCTACTTCAGCCCTCCGCCCCAGGCCCAGTCCGGTTCCGGACAGGCCGCGGTCTGATCTCTGGAGCCTCGACTGGCACAAGAACCGGGGACGCCCGCGAAGCGTCCGGGCAAATAGCGACTGGGCAACCCACACCCCCGGCTGGTTGGATTGCCCGATGAACCTCGATCCCTACGTCGCCGCGCTCCATGAGCTGAGCCGGATCAGTGGCGATGTCATCCTGCCCCACTACGGCCGAGTCGGGCTCGGCGTGGAACACAAGGCCGACCAGAGCCCGGTCACCATCGCCGACCGCGACGCGGAACTGGCGATGCGAGGCTGGATCGAGGCGCGGTTCCCGGACCACGGCATCCTCGGCGAGGAACACGGAACGGTCCGGCCCGACGTCGAATTCGTCTGGGTCCTCGACCCCATCGATGGCACCAAGTCCTTCATCACGGGCGTGCCGCTCTTCACGACCTTGATCGGACTCCTCCACGAGGGACGCCCCCTCCTGGGCGCGATCCACCAGCCCGTGCTCCGACAGCTCATGATCGGCGACGGACGCCAGACCACCCTGAACGGATCCCCCGTCCGAGTGCGTCCGACCGCGGATCTGTCGCAGGCCACCCTGGTGACCAGCGATCCCCTCCTGCCGATCCGACATCAGAATCCCAAGGGCTATGCGGCGCTGTGTGATCGGGTCCGGCTCTACCGGACGTTCGGCGATGGCTATGGCTACATGCTGGTGGCGAGCGGCTGGGCGGACCTGATGATGGATGCGGTCATGAACGCCTGGGATCTCCTGCCGCTCGTGCCCTGCATGACCGGTGCGGGGGTTCGGATCACCGACTGGCAGGGCCGACCGCACTCGGGACTGGGGGAGACGTCGGCGGTGGCGTGTCGTCCCGAGCTCCACGACGAGGTCATCCGGATCCTGAATCCGGGATGAGGATCGGGACGGGAGGTGGGGATTGGACCCGTCCGCTCCTGCTTTTGCGATTGAAGTGGTTTTGAACCGCGTGGTTTCTTGAATCCGATCATGTCCACCGGATCCCCGCCCACGGAACCCTTCCCCACCGACCTCCGCGGGCGCGTGGTCTGGCTCCCCGGTCGACTGGTCTCCCTCGATGCCCTCCGGGGATTCGACATGCTCTGGATCCTCGGGGGCGACTCGATCGGCGGGGCCACGGCCGGTCTCAAGGCCGGTCCGGTGGCCGCAGGGGTTGCCCGCCAGCTGGACCACGTCCCGTGGGAAGGGTTCCGGTTCTACGACCTGATCTTTCCCCTGTTCGTCTTCATGGTGGGCGTCTCGATCGTGTTCTCCATGACGCGGCTGATCGCGAAGGAGGGCAAGGACCAGGCGTTCCAGCGGATCCTCAAACGCGGGGTCCTGCTCTATGTCCTGGGGGTCCTCGTCTACAACGCCGACCACCATGACTTCGTGTGGAAGACCGTCGACGACGTCCGACTGATGGGGGTCCTCCAGCGACTCGCCCTCTGCTATCTGATCACAGGGGTGCTGTTCCTCGTCTGCCGCCTGCGGACCCTGGTGGGGCTCACCATCGCGATTCTTCTCGGCTACTGGGCGTTGCTCACGTTCGTTCCCGCTCCCGGACGCGCCTCGGTGTCCTTCGACGAGGGGCAGAACATCGTGAACTGGGTCGACGCCCACTATCTGCCCTTCCGGAAGTGGGATGGTGACCATGATCCGGAGGGCCTGCTGAGCACCCTGCCGGCCGTGGCCTCGTGCCTGATCGGCGTCTTCGCCGGGATGTGGATGGTCCGGAAGGAGGTCCCGGACCTCCGGAAGCTCCAGTTGCTCCTGGTTGCAGGGGTGGCCCTCCTGGTGTTGGGCTACGGCGGAGGCCAGTTCTCGCCGATCATCAAGAAGCTCTGGACCCCGACGTATGTCCTCGTCGCGGGTGGATGGAGCCTGCTGCTCCTCGGGGTGTTCTTCTGGGTCATCGACATCCGGGGCTGGCAGCGGTGGGCCCGGCCGTTCGTCTGGATCGGCATGAATCCCATCACCCTCTACCTGCTGGTGCATGTCATGAGCTTCGACGACGTTGCGTCCAACCTGGTGGGAGGTCCCGTGGCCTCGGCCCTCGATGCGCGGATTCCAGGCCTGGGTGGCGTGGGCATCTCGGTCGTGGGCATCGGACTCTGTCTGGCCCTCGCCCGGTTCCTGTATCTCAAGAAGCTGTTCCTCCGCCTGTGAGCACCTCCCGCCGACGCCCTTCCGCCCGCAGCCGCGGCCCAGCACAGCCCGAGGGGCGTCTCCTCTCGGTCGATGCCCTGCGGGGGTTCGACATGTTCTGGATCGCCGGCGGCAGCCTGGTCGTCGGAGCCCTCGACAAGGGGCTCGGCAATCCGGTGGTCTCGCTGATCCGGCAGCAGCTCACCCACGTCCCTTGGGATGGTTTCCGGTTCTACGACCTCATCTTCCCCCTCTTTGTCTTCCTCGTGGGGGTCTCGATCGCCCTTGCGATTCCCAGGAGCCTCGAACGCCGCGGCAGGGCCGCCACGGTGCGGCACATCCTCACCCGTGGCGTCCTCCTGTTCGCCATCGGCCTTGTCTACTCCGGCGGGATCTCGGATGGATGGGAGGAGATCCGATGGCTCGGGGTCCTGAACCGCATCGCGATCTGCTACACGATCACCGCACTCCTCTTCACCGTCCTCCCCATCCGGGCCCTCGTGCCGCTCGCCGTCGCCGGACTGGTCGGCTACTGGGCGATCCTGGCCTTTGTTCCCATCCGGGACATCACACTCGAGAAGGGGGCGATCACCCGTCTCGCGGCGAAACGCGGCGAGACGAATGTCGTCCGGCTCTACGAGACCACTACGAACCACGTGCGGGGCCGGTTCCTGCCCGGACAGAACGTCGCCCACCACTTCGACTTCGAGCACCTGCCGGGGCGGCGGTATGACACCTACTGGGATCCGGAGGGCATCCTGAGCACGCTCCCGGCGGTCGTCTCCTGTCTCATCGGACTCTTCGCCGGAGTCTGGCTGGTGGGGGGATCGGCCTCCTCCACCGGGGGCTCCCGGACCTTTGGACTCCTCCTCTCCGGATTCGTCCTCGTGGTCCTCGGGATGGCGTGGTCGATGCACTTTCCGATCATCAAGAAGATCTGGACCTCCTCGTTCGTGCTCGTGACCGGGGGCTACAGCCTCATGCTGCTCGGGCTCTTCCATCAGACGATCGACGTCTGGGGCTGGCGTCGGTGGTGCGAACCCTTCATCTGGATCGGCTCGAACGCCCTCACGATCTATCTCGCCGCGCGCTTCCTGGGATTCGGAAATCTGGGTCAACGGATCGCCGGCGGACCCGTGCGAGCCCTGTTCGGCCCCTTCGGCGATGTGGTGGTGGCCCTTGTCTCGGTCACCCTGCTCCTGGCCTTCGCACGGTTCCTGTACCGGCGGAAGGTCTTCATCCGGCTCTGAGCCGATCCGATCCGGCTCCAATCGCCATGAACCTCGAGGTCCGCGGTCTCCGCAAGCAGCTGGGGGGGACAACGGTCCTCCGGGACGTCCGGTTCCAGGTCGGCGACTCCGAACGGTTCTTCATCCTGGGCCCCAGCGGCAGCGGCAAGACCACGCTGCTCCGGCTCCTCGCCGGTTTCCTCGAGCCCGATGCGGGCGACGTCCTCCTCGACGGTCGTTCCGTCCTCGGCGTTCCAGCCCATCGACGGCCCATCGCCCTGGTGTTCCAGCAGCCGGCGCTCTGGCCTCATCTCACCGTTGGGGACAATCTGGGATACGGACTCGATGTCCGGGGCGTCACCGGAACCGAGCGAAAACGCCGGATCGCCGACGCCCTGTCCCTCGTGCGGCTCGAGGGCTTCGAGGACCGACGCCCGAGGGAACTCTCCGGCGGACAACAGCAGCGGGTCGCCCTCGCCCGGGCCGTGGTCATCCGCCCCGGGATGCTCCTCCTCGACGAGCCCCTCTCCCACCTCGACCCGCCGCTCCGTCGGGGACTTCGCGAGGAGCTGATCGGAATCCAGCGGACGCTCGGGATCCCGATGGTCTGCGTCTCCCACGACCGCCAGGACGCCCTCTCGATCGCCCACCGGATCGCCCTCCTGAACGAGGGCTCCGTCCTCCAGGAGGGTCCGCCATCGGACCTGTTCCTCCGCCCCGCGACCCCGTTTGTCGCCGACTTCCTGGGCGAGATGAACTGGTGGTCCGGGACACTCATGGCCCGGGGGAGCGATGGACTCGAGGTCGGGTCGCCCCTCGGTATCCTGCGGTCCTTGTCCGATATCCCCTTCGGAGTCGGCACACCGGTCCGGATCGGCGTCCGCCCCCGCGATCTCCACCCGCTCCAGGCGGGTCCCAACACCCTTTCCGGAACGGTCGTGGAGTCCGTTGGAACGGGTGAACATGACGAATCGGTCATCCAGCTGGCGTCCGGAACCCGGATTCGTTGGCATCATCTGATGGGGCCTCGACGCGTGCGGGCGGGCGATGCGATCACGCTGGGGGTCGACCCGGAGCACGTGCTCCTGTTCCCGGCGGCCTGATTCTCTGGTCGCCGTCCAGCGGAACCCAGGACGCAATCCGGGGCCCGACCCCGGCCGGGGCCACACCCTGCGGAACCCGCTCGGAGGCCTGGGGGCGTGAGCCGTCGTTGCCTCGACGGGCAACGCAATGACGGTGGATGCGTCACGGTCGGAAGGGTCCTTGCCGGTGCTGCGATGCGGCTCCGACGGATTCCCACGACGGTGTCCGGGAACCCTTGGAAACCGGGGTTCAGACGGCGTTCGGAGCCTGGATTCCGCCCCGTGCCAGGCGGTGGAGGATGTCCGTCTTGTAAGCTGGAATCGGGGGCGGTGTTTCAACCGATCACGACGCGTTGGAGGGCGTCTGACTGGGCAATGAACGAGGCAAGCCCAGTGAAACCTCGCGAAGCCAACCCAGGAAATCAACCGACATCACCATGACACTCATCGCCTCCAAGATCGCCCTCCCCACGACAACCCCGCGCCGCACGATCGTTCCGACCCGGAAGCCCGCACCCATGGCGGTGCCGATCGGACGGCGTCCCACGGCTGCCCTCCCCGCCACAGCCGGCCATCCCCGTTCCAAGGCTGCGGCCCGGACCGTGGAGCCCACCCGGCCCCTCCCGATCTCGGTGCCCCGCTCCGACGTCGAACCCGCCCCGGTCGTGACCCGGGACCGGGACTCGAGGGGACTCGCCCGCGACGGCGAGCTGAACCTCCGGCGGTATCTCCGCGAGATCAGCGACACACCGCTGCTCACCCTCGAACAGGAGGGCCTCCTCGCGGCACGGATCCGCAAGGGCGACGCGGAGGCCCGCGACCACATGATCCGATCGAACCTCCGGCTCGTCGTGAAGATCGCCAAGGACTTCGACGGCATGGGCCTGCCTCTTCTGGACATGATCAACGAGGGCAACATCGGCCTGATGCGGGCGGTGGAGCGGTTCGACCCGCGCAAGGGGGCCAAGCTCTCGACTTACGCGGCCTGGTGGATCAAGCAGGCCATCAAGCGGGCCCTCGCCAACCAGGGGAAGACCATCCGGCTCCCCGTCCATCTCGTCGACCGCGTGGCGAAGATCCGTCGGACCGCCAACCGTCTCCACGAGGAACTCGGACGCGAGGCGACCGATGCCGAAATCGCGGAGGCCCTCGGCATGACCCGGGAACGCGTCACCGAGCTGGTCACCGCCAGCTACAGGCCGGCCTCGCTCGATGCGCCGGTGGGTGACGATGCCGAAACCCAGCTCCAGGACATCGTCCCCGACGAGAACATCCAGACCGCCTACGAGGACTACGAGGCCCAGACGCGGCTTGAGCTGCTGCGCGAGCTGGTCGCCGAGCTCGACGAGCGGGAACTCACCATCATCCGGTACCGGTACGGACTGGATGGCGGACCGGAGCGCACTCTCGAGGAGGTCGGGAACCGGTTCGGCGTTACCCGGGAACGGATCCGCCAGATCCAGGGCACCGCCCTCGCAAAGCTGCGTCGGATGATGGAGCGGCGCGACACGATCCTCGATCCCGACATGGAGGCCTTCCGTCAGGAGCTGGGCCGGTCACGACTGCATGGACGAGCCCTCGCAGGTTGCCCCTGCGGCTCCCGTCCCCTCGCCTGAGGTGCGGTCCACACCCCGGCCGACAGGGCTGGGGTGTGGACTTTTCCGTCGCCCTGTTCAGATGGGCCGGGTGTCATCGGGATTGAACATCCCTGCCCCCCCCGACACCAGAATCACGGCGGTGATCCGCCGGTTCTGGTGGCCCGTATACGCCGGGTCCCGCGATGGGGGCCATCCACCGGAGACCAGCCTCCGCCACTGCCACGCGTTGGTCGGCTCGGAACCCGACCGGATCCTCCACGGTCTCCGACAGACCCACTCCCGCGGGCGGTTGAGGTGCTGGATGGAGAGCGAGCTCCACAACGCCCTTCACGGACGCCAAGCCGACCTCGAGTCCGACCCTCCAGGACAGGACCCGATCCCAGTCACCCTCGAAAAGGCCGAGTCGCGTGAGCCGATGCGGCTCGCGACACGGACCTCCCGGGAGGACCCACGCCCCGCCTTCCAGCAACGGTGGTCTCTGATGCTGCTCGAGATGACGCTGAGCCAGCTTTTGGATTCCACCGGTGATACGGTTGCCGCACTGGAGCGTGACGAGCTCCTGGGCTACCTCGACCGCCCGCTGCCCTCGGGACCCGCCAACGACTTCACGGGCTGGATCCAAAGCCCACAGATCCTGGGTCTGAAGCGGAGGTTCTGATCGGGCCTTCGGGAGGCCATCAACGGGACGATCACCGGTCCCCGGATGCTGGAGATCGAGCTCCTCGAACTCTTCCCGCCGCGATGAACCCATCGGACCGCTGCCCCGAGTGTGGGGGCCCCAAGGACCCCGCGGTTCTCCGGGGACTCTGTCCGACCTGTCTGGTGCGGTGGACCCGGAGTCCCCAGCTGCCGGGAGATCTCCGGGACTCAATCTGGGTCTGGGATGGCCGGCCGGGGGCGCGGATCCAAGGGTATGAGCTGGGCGAGGAGATCGGGCGGGGAGGTTCCGGGATCGTCTACCGGGCACGACAGGTGAGTCTGGACCGCGCCGTGGCGGTCAAACTTCTCATCGAAGGCCCCTTCGCCCATTCCGATCAGGTGGAACGGTTCCGACTCGAGGCCAAGGCGGCGGCCGCGCTCGAACACCCCTCCATCGTTCCCGTCCACGAGATCGGGGAGGCGGACGGGCGGGTCTGCTACAGCATGGCGCTCATCGAGGGCCCCACCCTCGAGAAGGTCCTCGACCGCTTCTGCCTCCCGGCGACCCGTCAGCGATGTCCCAGCAGTGGCATCGAGGCAGGGCGGATGCTCCAGAACCGGCAACGGGAGATCGCGCGGTTTCTATCGGAGACCGCGCGCGCGGTGCACCACGCCCACCAGCACGGGGTCCTTCACCGGGACCGCAAGCCGGGCAACATCCTCATCGCCGAGGGGGATCGCCCGATGATCACCGACTTCGGCCTCGTCTGGGTCGCAGGGTCGCAACACCACAGCGGGGACTCCGGGCGGATCCATGGAACCCCAAACTACATCGCACCCGAGCTCACCCGGGACCCTGGCCGTTCCAGCGTGGCCTGCGATATCTATGCCCTCGGGGCGATTGGCTATGAGCTCGTGACCGGCGAACCCCCGTTCGAGGCGGGCAACCCGCTCGAGACGCTGCTTCGCATCCGGAATGGCCATCTCACGCCCCCGAGCGATCTCGAGACCTCGCTGGACCCGGATCTCGAGGCGATCCTCTTCCGGTGTCTGGATGCCAGCCCCTCCCGGCGCTACACGACCGCCGGGGATCTTGCCGACGACCTCGACCGCTTCGCGCGAGGCGAGGCGGTGCGCGCCCGGCATCCGGGCTGGTTCCGACTGGGCCGGGACTGGGTCGTGCAGCATCCATGGACCGTCACGGGCGCCTCCCTCGCAGTGCTGATCCTCGTGGCGGTGGCGGTCGTCTCTTGGGTGGTCGCGGAGCGGCGCGACGTGGAACGAAGGCGCTCCGACCTCGCGGGCCAGAAGCTCAGGGAAGATCTAGAGGAATCGGTGATGGCGCGGCTTCAGGCGGAGCGTCTCTCGGGATTCCATGGCGACCGTGCCTCCATCCTGGAAGGGCTCCATCAGCTGCATTCCGCGAAGCCGAACCCGCGGATTGTCGACGAGGCGATCGCCCAGCTGGCCCGGGTCGAGATGCCGGCACCGCAGCACCTGCACGCCCGCCTTCCTCCCGGCGCCCCAGTGGCCCTCACACCCGATTTCCAGACCTGCTTCGAGGCCGACACCCAGGGACGTCTCATCGCCACGGACCATCGGACCGGAACCCGTCTGTGGGAGTGGTCCGACGGCAAGTCCACACCCTTCCTCGAGCTGCACCCGTCTCTCGATGGATGGCACCTCATCGCGATCCGCAAGGGACGAGCCACCCTGCTGGAATGGTCCACACCCACCGCCATCGCCGAAATTCCGCTCATGGATCTCGTGGGATTCGGACCCGACGGGGACTGGTTCCTTGCAATGGACTCGGAGCGGCATCTGGACCGCTATGAGACCCGCACCGGACGCCATCTCGGCCGCCTTCCTGACGGATCCGTCCACCCCGGGAACATCGCAATTTGTCCGGATCCCTCCAGGACCCTGATCGCCACCACCGGGGGCGGACAGATCCGGATCATCGACTGGTCCACTGGGGCACTGGTCGCCAGCCGCACCAATGGATTGGCGAACGGAATCGTCCGATGGGTCGGGGACTGGCTAGTCCACCTCGTCGATGGCTCCCGGATCGTGGGCCACAACCTCCAATCCGGCCGGGAATACATCATCGGACAGTTCACCAGTCCGGTGATGACCCTGCTCCCCATCCCCCGGCGCAATCAGATCGCGGCGACGACCGCCTCTGGGGAGTCCGGCCTCTTCGACCTCGACCTGCGGACCCGGATCCTCGGGTTCCAGAACATGGTACCGCTCCAGTTCAACGCCGATGGCAACCAGGTGATGGTCGCCGTCCAGGACTCCTGGGATACCGTGCCGTGCCACTCCTCCGAGGTGCTGGTGTCGCTGTTCCCGGCCGACACCGGCCAGGACCCGATCCGTGCCCTCGGCTTCTCCCCGCGCGGGGACACCCTCCTCGTCACCAAGCAGGCGGGGGTCCACCTGATTCCCCTCAGGGAGGACCGTGACCCCGGATTCCTGCCCGCCATGGGAGCCGTCCAGGCCGCATGGGTCGGGGATACGGATGAGATCGCCGTCCAGACCCGGGGATCCATCCGATGGCACGGCCTGGAGCCCGGGACACTCCAACCCCTGCCGGAACCCATCCACGTCTTGGACAGTCCCGGCACCGGATGGATGGAGCCAGGGGGCCTCTGTGCCTCCACACCCAGTCTGTTGGTGATCCGACCCGACTCGCGGCTTGAAGAGATCCACCTCGGCCAGCGGAGGTCCTTGCGGGTCATCGAGGATGCACGCCTGAAGGGGGCCCGCTCCGTCGAGCACTCCGGTGCGGAGATCCTGTTCGACTCCCGCAACCGGGGCACGGTCCGCTCCCTGAACGGTCTTCTCGACCGGGTGGGCCACCGTCCGGAGGAGCGGATCGCAGGGTTTCGGTTCTCACCGGATGGAACGTCGCTTCTGCTCAGCAGCGGATCCCAATTCCGTCTGATCCAAACGGACGGGGGACAGCCCAGTGGTCGCTGGCCGCGGGAAAGATCATTGGCGGTGGCGAGCGGGTCATCGCGTGGAGCCCGGACTCAAAGCACGTCGTCCTGGTGACCGGTCCCGACCGCATCGGGATCTTCCGGGTCCGCGACGGAACCCGGATCGCCCAGCTGACCCATTCCTTCGACCTCCACGTCACCGCCATGGCGGTCAGCCCTGGGAACCGATGGATCTCCATCGGTCTCGAGAACGGAAGCCTCCATCTCTGGGACCTGCACCGGCTCCGGACCGAGCTCCAGTCCCTTTCAGGCCCCCTCGACGGCGAGACCGCATCGGCCCCTGCCGTTCAGGAAGCGGGAGGGAGGCCTGGCGGGAGACGATGGGCCCAGACCGGGATCTGGCTCGGTCCGACGCCGGTGGTCGTGCCAGGACGGGATCCCCGCTGCACCCCGGCCCAGTTCGACCTGGGGCCGCTCCAGGAGGGGATCCTTCCTTCGCGCTTCCTGGATTTGCCAGGGGGGGCGAGTGGACCCGCATGGGTTTTTGATCCATGACGGAACTCCCTTCGATGCGCGCTGGGCGGTCCGCATGGATTCGAGGGTGGCCCACCTCAATCTCGAACCGGCGATTCCTCTGCTCACGCAACAGCTGGATGGAGCGGCCGTCCACCAAATCCACCTGCTCGCCAACGTCAACTTCGCACCGACCTCGGTCCGACGTCCCGCCGAGCTCGCACGCCTCCGCCTCCGGTACAAGGACGGACCTCCGGTCGAGTTCCCGATCCGACTCGTCATCGAGGTCGAGGACGTCTGGTCCCAGGACGACAACAAGATCCGGCTCCAGCCTCGGTTCGCCTGGCGCGGCATGGATGCCAACGCCGAGATGTCCCGTCGCTGGGTTCAGCTCTACCACGCCACGTTCGTGAACCCGCACCCCGAACAGCCGGTGGAGACCCTCGAGATCCAGTCCTCGATGGCCCTGCCCTCGCTCATCGTCTCGGGGATCATGCTCGACTGAGACAGGGATCCCCGTCCGGGCCTCCCATCCGACCCACCCTGGTGCGCACCGGAAGGGCCAGCGGGCCGATCGGTCTGGCCGCACCACCCCGACCGCCATCGATTTCCGGTCCGGCAAGGCCTGGCCAGGTTGCAGTCTCCATCGGATGCAGGCCCCGCTCCGAGGGCCAGCCCGCCCGGCCTGCCGCTCGCTCAGCACCACCAATCGGCGGCGCTCCTTCGCACTCATTCGCAGATGTCCTTCCATGGGCTCGCGACGCGCTGCGGCGCCAGCCCCATGGGGACATTTTTATCGAGTTCACACGGGGACATTTTCAAAGAGTCAGGACAGTCCACCGCCCGACACTTGCAGACCCGGGCGCCTCGTCCGCATGCTGACCTCTCATCTATGGCTCGTCGGCAATACCCGTTCCACGTGATCGAACCCAAGTGGCAGCAGTTCTGGAGGTCTCAGTCGACCTTCCGGGCCTGGAATCCCGGCGAGCCCATCCCCGAGGCCCATCCCTTCGGCCAGCGGCACGGACTCGGCGGCCGGACCCCCTCCAAGGAGGCCCTGCCTCCGAAGTGCTACATCCTCGACATGTTCCCCTACCCCTCCGGAGCCGGCCTGCATGTCGGCCATCCCGAGGGCTATACCGCCACCGACATTCTCTCCCGCTACCGCCGTTCCCAGGGCTTCAACGTGCTCCACCCCATGGGCTGGGATTCCTTCGGCCTGCCCGCGGAGCAGTACGCCATCCAGACCGGCCAGCACCCGCGCAAGACCACCGAGCGGAACATCGCCAACTTCACCCGTCAGATCCAGTCGCTCGGCTTCTCCTATGACTGGTCCCGCGAACTCGCCACGACCGATCCCGAGTACTTCCGCTGGACCCAGTGGATCGTCCTGCAGCTCTACAACTCCTGGTTCAACCCCACGACCCAGCGGGCCGAGCCAATCGACACCCTGACCTATCCGTCCGACTGCACCTCCGAGGCCCAGCGCCGGGTGCATCGCGACGCCGCACGGCTCGCCTTCGTCAGCGATTCCCTCGTCAACTGGTGCGAGGAACTCGGCACCGTCCTGGCCAATGAGGAGGTCATCGACGGCAAGAGTGAACGCGGCGGGTTCCCCGTCGTGCGCCGCCCCATGCGCCAGTGGACCCTGCGCATCACCGCCTACGCAGAGCGTCTGCTCCAGGACCTCGACTCCATCGACTGGTCAGACTCCCTCAAGGAGATGCAGCGGAACTGGATCGGCCGCAGCGAGGGGGCACTGGTCGAGTTCGAGGTCGCCGACGCCCCCGTCGGAACCCGCATCCAGGTTTTCACCACTCGGCCCGACACCCTCTTCGGAGCGACATACCTCGTCCTGTCCCCAGAGCACCCGCTGGTCCAGTCGATCACGACCCCGGCGCAGGCCGAGACCGTCCGCAAGTACCGTGAGTTCGCCGCCTCGAAGTCGGACCTCGAGCGGACCGAACTCGCCAAGGAGAAGACCGGCGCCTTCACCGGTGCCCACTCCATCAGCCCGGTCACCGGCGGACGCGTCCCGATCTGGATCGCCGACTACGTCCTGGCCAGCTACGGCACCGGCGCGATCATGGCCGTTCCGGCCCACGACTCCCGCGACCTCGAGTTCGCCGAGAAGTTCGGCCTGCCCGTGGTGCAGGTCGTCCAACCGCCGGACGAGGAAACCCCGTGGCGCGGGTTCGCCGACCCCGGCACGGCCGTGAATTCCAACGGCCCGCAGCTGTCGCTGGACGGTCTGCCCACCGCCGAGGCCAAGAAGCGGATCACCGAATGGCTGGAGTCGGTCGGACGTGGCCGGAAGACCATCAACTACAAGCTCCGCGACTGGGGCTTCAGCCGGCAGCGGTATTGGGGTGAACCCTTTCCGATCGTCTGGAAGACGGCTCCGGATGGGAGCCGATATCATGAGGCGCTGTCCGAGGATGTCCTGCCTGTGCTGCCGCCGGCGCTCGACGACTACAAGCCGACGCCCGACGGGCGTCCCCCGCTGGCTCGCGCGACCGACTGGGTGGACCTGACCGACGGATCCCAACGCGAGACGAACACCATGCCGCAGTGGGCCGGAAGCTGCTGGTACTACCTGCGCTATCTGGATGCCCGCAACACCTCGGACCTCGTGGGCCGCGCGGCGGAGTCCTACTGGATGATTCCCAACGGTGCCGCGCCGCTGCCGCCGGGAGCCCCGAAACCCTCACCCGGTGTCGACCTCTACGTCGGCGGGACCGAGCACGCGGTGCTGCACCTGCTCTACGCCCGGTTCTGGCACAAGGTGCTGTTCGATCTCGGACACGTCTCGACCCCAGAGCCCTTCTTCAAGCTGGTGAACCAGGGGCTGATCCTGGGCGAGGACAACCAGAAGATGTCGAAGTCCCGCGGCAACGTGGTCAACCCCGACGACGTCCTGCGCGAGTTCGGGGCCGACGCCTTCCGTCTCTACGAGATGTTCATGGGTCCGCTCCAGGACGTGAAACCCTGGAACACCCAGGGTGTGGCCGGGGTGTACAAGTTCCTGGGACGGGTCTGGCGTCTGGTGATCGACGAGGCGACCGAGACCGAGTTCGAGCAGTCGTGCACCGTTGAACCAAGCCGGGTGGCTGAGTTCCTCGGGGCGCTGAAGCCCGCAGCGATCGTGCGGGATGTCGCCCCCACCCCGGCCCAGCTCAAGGCCCTGCACACCTGCATCAAGAAGGTGACCGAGGATCTCGAGGGACTCCGGTTCAACACCGCCATCTCGGCGATGATGATCTTCGTCAACGAGGCCACCGGATGGGAGGTCCGGCCGGTGTCGGTGCTCCGGACCTTCCTCCAGCTGCTCGCACCGTTCTCGCCGCATCTGGCCGAGGAGCTGTGGGATCTGCTCCATCGCGCCGCGGGCGCTGCCAGTCCGTCGCTGACGTACGCCCCCTGGCCCGCCTTCGACCCCGCCCTGCTGGTCGAGGACTCCCTCGAGATTCCCGTGCAGGTCAACGGCAAGCTCCGCGAGGTCATCCGCGTCCCGGCTGCGGCCACCAATGCCGAGCTCGAGGCCGCCGCGCTCCAGGCCGAGAAGGTGCAGCCCTTCCTTGCCGGCAAGACGGTGCGCAAGGTCATCGTGGTGCCCCGCAAGCTCGTGAACATCGCCGCCTCCTGAGGGGCCCGCAACCGGACCCGATCCCCACTGGCAGCCCACTCCGCCTCCCGATGGCCCAACGCCCCATCCGGACCGCCCTCCGGTTCCTCGAGTTCCTGAGGTTCAGCGTCACGAGCGTCCAGGACTTCAAGCGATCCGTGCAGCCCCGGGAGACCGGAGGGGTCGACGTCCGCGCACGGGCGGAATGGACCCATCGGCACGCGAAACGCCTTTGCCGGATCCTGCGCTGCACCGTAGAGACGGTCGGAACCCCTCCCTCGGCCGCACTCTACGGGTCGAACCATCTCGGGTACCTCGACATCGTTACGCTCGGTGCCGCGACGCCGGTGGTGTTCGTGTCGAAGGCCGAGGTCCGCGGCTGGCCGATCCTCGGAACCCTCGCGAGCTGTGGTGGGACGCTGTTCCTGAAGCGGGAGCGCAAGGAGGACCTGAAGCAGGTGAGCCAGAAGTTCGACCCGGTGGTGTCGTCGGGAGTCCCGCTGGCGATCTTCCTCGAGGGCACGAGCAGTGGAGGCGATGGCGTGCTGCCGTTCCGACCGAGCCTGCTGGCGCCGGCGGTCGACGGCGGATGGTCCGTGGCTCCGGTGGGAATCGACTACGAGGTGAGTTCGGGTCGCGTGGCCGACGATGTGGCCTACTGGCGCGACGACACCTTTCTCCCGCATTTCTGGAAGCTGCTGTCGCAGGACTGGATCCGAACCCGCATCGCCTTCGGCCCCGTCCAGCCCGCAGGTACGGACCGCAAGGTCATTGCGAAGGAGCTGCAGGAGCAGGTGGTCTCGCTGAGGAGACGCTGAGGGAGACTCCCTCGGGGACGAAGACTCACAGGGAGACGCGGGAAGCCGGGGAAGAGAAACGAGGGGCGCTGTGGTCGCTAGTGCCCTTTGGCACAGAGGCACCTGCCGATCCATCGTCCGAGCCCAACCGCAGAGTCCCCAGTCAGAACTCCTTCGGTTGGGCTTCGGGTTGGGGGGGACTCACACGGCGACGCGGAGACACGGAGGAAAGAGGGAGAGATCCTTCAGAAAACGACACTTGGGGAACTTCATTGCTCCAGGACCTGAGACCTATTCTCTGACCCTCATCGCCCTCTCTCATTCTTCCATGCCAAAATCAGCCTTACCGTCTTCCCCTCCCCTCCGCGTCTTCCTCCGTGTCTCCGCGTCCCCGTGTGGGTCCCTTCCTTGCCCCTCACCCTCTCCGCGGCTCGGCCTGCGCGTCAGACCCCTGCGCCTGATCCTCCCAACGTCTTCAGCATTGAACCCCCGAAGTCCGGGGGCCAACGTCTTCCTGACACCTCAAGCATGCCCGCTCAACCCCATCCCTGTTGCGGTCCGTCGATCTCCCGACGGGAATGGCTCCGGGTGGGTGGCCTTGGCGCGCTGGGTCTGGCGCTGCCCACGGTACTGGGTTCGCCGGGAATCTCCGCCTTGGGCATCGTCCCAGCTGTCCCCTCCTTCGGACGCGCAAAGTCCTGCATCCTCCTCTTCCTGAGCGGCGGTCCTCCGCAACACGAGACCTTCGACCCCAAGCCGGACGCCCCGATCGAGATCCGCGACACCTTCCGATCCATCCCCACCCGGGTGCCGGGGATCCACTTCAGCGAGACCCTCCCCTACACCGCGAAGGTGGCCCACCGGCTGTCGATCGTCCGGTCGATGACCACCGAGATCGACGCCCATTCCACCAGCGGGGCCTTCATGCTCACCGGCTACGAACCGGCCTCGAAGGCGGAGAACGTTCCACCCAGCCCGGACGACTGGCCCAGCATCGCCGCGGCCGTGGGGACCCTGAAGCCCAGCACCCGCTCGCCGATGTCGTCCGTAATCCTCCCCGAGATCATGGCCAACGACGGCAACATCGTCTGGCCCGGACAGGATGGCGGCTTCATGGGGGCGAAGTGGCATCCGGTCGTGATGCGCTGCGACCCCACCCAGCTCCCGGTGCGCATCGAGGGTCTGACGCGTCTCAAGGACGTGCCCGAGGTCCGCCTTGAGGACCGGCAGGCGCTCCTGCGGCAGCTCGACTCCCACTTCTCCGCCGGACTCCGCAGCGAGCAGGCGACGGCATGGGACCAGTCCCACCAGCGCGCGTTCCAGATGCTGCACTCCGACGGCTGCCGACGGGCCTTCGAACTCGAGCGGGAATCGGCAGCGCTCCGACGGGCCTACGGCGACCACAAATTCGGGCAGAGCGCCCTGCTCGCCCGCCGCCTCGTCGAGGCCGGGACCCGGCTGGTCCAGGTCAACTGGCCCCGCGAGGGCAAGGCCGAGGTTGCCGGGAGTCCGCTCTGGGACACCCACGCGAACAACGCCAGCCGGGTCCGCGATGTGCTTTGCCCCCAGTTCGACCGGACCTTCGCCACGCTGATCGACGATCTCCAGGAGCGCGGGCTGCTGGAGGAGACCCTGGTGATCGCGGTCGGTGAGTTTGGTCGTTCCCCGAAGATCAATGCCGTGGGCGGACGCGACCACTGGGGAGCCTGCTTCTCCATGGCGATCGCCGGCGCCGGAATCCCCGGGGGACAGGTCGTGGGATCGAGCGACCGCATCGGGGCCTTCCCGGACTCCCGCCCCATCCGTCCGCGCGATTTCGCGGCGACCGTGTTCCACCTCCTCGGGATCGCACCCAACACGGAGTTCCTCGACCCGATCGGCCGTCCCCGTCTTCTGACCGACGGCGGCACCCCGATCCGGGAACTCGTCGGCACCTGAGCCGACGACGGCCTAGGCGCGGGTGGAGGCCGACGCTCCGGACCTGGTACGGAGTCGACGTTGCAGGAGCTCCACGCTGATCCCGAGAACGGCCACAACGGCACAGGTGATCCCGAAGACGTCGCCCCGGAGCCGATACCACGTCGGCCCCTGATCCTTCGGACGTCCCGCCACCTCGATCCGCAGCACACCGGGCCCGTAGACGCTTCCGTCCTTCTGGAACAGGTCTGCCACGCGTCCGGTGGGGTCGATCCGGCAGGTGAGCCCATTGTTGGCGCAGCGGACGAGGGTGACACCGTTCTCGACCGCCCGGAAGACCGCGCCAGCCGTGTGCTGCCACTGGGCACTGCCCTCCCCAAACCACCCGTTGTTGGTGAGCTCGAGCAGGAATCCGGTGGTATCAGACACATGGTCCCGGGTCGTCTCCGGGAACATGTCCTCGAAGCAGATCACCGGCGACGCCACCACGGTCCTGCCCGGACCCAGCGGGAACGCGGCGGCCCGGGTGCCCGCGGTGAAGCTGCTGCCGATCGGCGTCAGCCATCGCATGAACGGCAGGGTGTTTTCGAGAGGAATATACTCCCCGAAGATCACCAGGCGTCGCTTGATGTACCGGTCGACCACCCGGCCCTGGGCATCGACCAGCAAGGCCGCGTTGTAGTGCTCCGGACGTCCCTCCACCTCGCGTCCGAACCCGGTCCCGAACACCCACGTCGCCCCGGCCTTGGCGGTCTCTCGGGTCACCGATTCGAACTGGTCCCGCGTGATGTCCGGCAACGACCCCTCGGGCCAGACCAGCACGTCGGGTCTGGATTCGAGAGCCGTCCGCGTCAGGGCAAACACCGTGCCGAACCGTCCAGGATTGGCGCCTTCGTCCCAGATCAACGTCTGCGGAATGCTGGGCTGGACCAGGGCCAGCGACACCGGCACCCCCTCGGTCCGGGGCACGGCCAGACGGCGTACCCCCCATGCCAGCACCAGGAGCAGCACGAGCACGGGCAGCCGGAGATCCGACATCCAGGACGTGCGTTGTCGCGTGGAACGGATCAGCTGGAGGACCGAGCCGGCAATGCCGAGGGAGACCCAGTGGACCAGTGCGGTCACCCCGAAGATTCCGGTGACCGAGGCGATCTGGATCAGCGGCAGGTTCTTCCATTGGGTGATGCCCCAGAAGTTCCAGGGGAATCCGGTCAGGAATCGTCCCCGGATCACCTCCAACCCCGCCGCGCCAAGTCCCAGTCCCAACCAGAGTGCGGAACGTCGAACGGTGGGGAGTCCCGCAAGGGTCGAGGCGGCCGAGACCCACGGCACCGGGCCTCCGTCAGGGGCTGCGGTCCAGCGTCGGATCCACATCGTCGCCCAGACGGTCCAGAGTGCCGGGTACAGGGCGCAGTAGAGGGAGAGGGCGAGCCAGGCGGCCACGGCACCCGATGGAAATGGGATCGCGAGCAGCCACCGGAGGGACACAAGGAACTGGACGAGTCCCGAGAACCAGCCGAGCCGGAAGGCGGCTCCCGGGGACGTCCCGAGCGCGGCGAGCAGCAACAGGCCCGGGGACACCCAGGCCAGACCGGACCACCCGGGCAACGGAAACGCCAGAGCGGCCAGGAGTCCGGCCAGACCCGCAGCGATCCACGGCAGCGCGCCCTTCCACCGCCCGGGGACGGCGGATCCGACAGCCCTGGAGGACGGCAGCGACATCACCTCTGGCGAGGCTATCAGGGCCCCACGCCGGAGACCACGTTTTCGCCCCCGGCGCCCCCGTCAAAAGAGAGACGGCCATCCCGCATCCGCAGGATGGCCGTCGACTCAGAAAGGGTTCCGACGCTCAGGCGTGGAACGACTTGCCACAGCCGCAGCTGCTCTGGGCGTTCGGGTTGTTGATCTTGAACCCGCCCCCGGTCAGCGCATCGCTGAAGTCGATCACGGCGCCCCGGATGTAGTTGGCGCTGAAGGGATCGACGACCACGGACACGCCGTGGAACTCGGCCGCGATGTCGTCGTCACGGCGCTCGTCGAAGGTCATGCCGTACTGGAGACCCGAGCAGCCTCCGGCCTCGACGTAGACGCGCAGGGGCTTGCCGGTGTTCGCCTTGTCCTCGGCCAGCATCGACGCGATGTGGCGGGCGGCCGCATCGGTCAGCGTCACCACGGAGGCGGAGGTGGTTTCGGTGCAGGGGGATTCGGTCACGGAAGAGCTCATGTCGCAGGCAACCTATGGAGCGTCCTCCGGGGTGTCAATCGGCGGACCCAACCCCGACTCACTCCGGCTTCGCCATCCTGTCCTTGAGGCGCAGGTATTCCCAGACGGCCTGGATCGTCTTCGGACCGTCGCCACCCAGGATCTCCGGCAGCGGACTCCGCCCCTCCTCGTCGAAGTAGACGGGCATCTTGCTGGCCGGATCAATGGTGGTCGGCGCCCGGAGCCAGCGGTGAAAGTAGTCGGGCTGCAGGCGGTCGAAGCTGGTGGCGAGATTGATGCCCGGGGCCTCGAAGACCTGGGTGGCCCCGAATTCCCCGATGCTGTGGCAGCTGATGCAGCCGAACCCGCCGTTGGCCCCGACGAGCTTGCGTCCGGCCTCGGCCAGTGTCGCCGTGTCGGACGGCGCCGGATCGGGCGCGGTCACCGGCGGCAGCCCCGCGAGGGTGGAGAGTCCCTCACCCAGTCCCTGCGCATAGGCCGGGAACGCCGGCATGCGGTATTCGGCCCAGGACCGAGGCTTCACCGCGATCTCGCCCCGGATGAACCGTGTGGCCCACTCGGGCTTGAGCTTGCCCACGAGATGATCCCAGGCCGGGAACCCCTCGAACTGGCCATGGCACTCCCGACAGTTCAGGTGCACCGAATGACGCTCGAGGAAATCGGCCGCCGTGGCGCGGTCCAGCGAGGCTCGGTCGGACGCCCCAAATGCCTGGAGCGCGGCCCGCTGGTCGGCGGTGAGGGTGTACCGCGGTACCTTGGATCCGGTGGAGGGTGTCTCGGCCAGACATCCCGATTTCCAGGATGCCGGCGCCAGCTGGACCAGTGGCTTGGCGGTGAATTCATTCTTCACGCCGTCGAGGGCATGGCAGTTCAGGCACCCGATCGAGGCGACCCGCTTCCTCCCCTGCTCCACCCGGTCGGCATCCGCCTTGGCGGGATCGCCTGCGGGTGCTGGGTCGGCAACGGAATGTAGATAGGCCGCGAGGTCCGAGGCTTCGGTCGCGGTCAGCTTGAAGTTGGGCATCCGGATCCAACGGAAGTGCTGCTCGGGTTTCTGCAGGAAGGCGGCGAGGGCGCCGGGTGTGAACTTCGCGCTGACTTCCTTCTGGGAGACCTGATGCGGCTTGAGGTCGGAGGTGCCCGGTGCCGGATGGCAGGCCCCACAGTGGAGCTTTTCGAACAGCCCCTTGCCGGTCTCGATGGCGCCTGGCTGGACCGCGGCAGGACCTTCGCCCTTCAGGGAGCCCAGGTAGGCCGCAATCGCGGCGGCATCCTCCGCGGAGCCCTCTCCCGAGAGCATCGCCGGCATCGGCGTGCCAGCCCGGTGGGCCTGCGGATCTCGGATCCAGGCGGCCATCCAATCGACCTGTCGACGCGATCCAATCCCATCGAACTCCGGGGCATCCATGGACAGTTCCGGAACGGAGCCCGGAGTCTGGTGGCACCGGGCGCATCGGAGTTCCAGGAAGAGATCGCGTCCCTCGTGCACCCCCGCGGAACGCCGCAGCGCCTCGGTGGATTCATGGGACAACTGGGCCAGCGGGAGGGTGCTGAGCGGGATCTCCCGGTTGGTCCAGAACAGCCGGACCATCGACTCCCCCACCGCCGGGGAGGTGAACTCCACCTTGAGGCTGTTGGTCCCCTTGTTCAGACGAACCGATTGCCCAATCGCCAGGGCTGGACCCGTGTCCTTGGCCTCGAGCGCCAGGGCACCGTTGATGGAGACCTTCAGGGCGCCTTGGGCGAGGACCTGGAAGGTGAAGTCCCCTCGCAGGTCGGCTGAGATCGACCCCTCCCATCGGGCCGTGAAGGGACCCGCCGGCACGAATGGCGTGGCCGGCTGGCCTTTCGGGACGAAGAGCCAGACGTTCGGGGTCACCGACACGTCGGTGACCCCGCCCGCTGTGATCGTGCGGATCAGTCCCGTCAAGGGCTCCGCGGCTCCCAGTCCCTGGGTCGACACCGCCCACAGGACCAATCCGGTGGCGAGGACGTCGAGACGTCCCGAGCCGTGCCGGAAGATCCGGGTGAGGAGGAGCCCAAGGGACCGGAGTCGGGAGTTCATCATGGGACGGGGATCTCTGGGGTGTCGGTGGACTTCAGTTCATCGACAGCGGACGGCCCGGGATCTGGTGGATGGTCTGCTGGATCTCCTGCGAGATCGGGGTGCCGTCCGCCGCCTTGATGTCCCATTTCAGGGACTGCTGATTGACAGGACGGAGGCCCTCGATCTTCAGGATCACCGAACGTCCATCCTTGCCCAGCTTCGCACCGGTGATGTCGAGGGACTCACGGCCCTTCTTGGCGGCATTCGACACCCAGACCTCCGGCGACCCGTAGTTCTCGCTGCGGATATAGTTCCAGCGCTTGCCGCTCCAGTTCTGGACATCCTCGGCCGAAGCCTTGTCGAGCGGCTGGCTGAAGTGAACTTCCACACCCTCCGACACGACCTTGACGGCATTCACGCCATAGACCGGCTTGCCGGTGTAGCGAACCCGGTCAAACCCGGTGATCCGGGCGGCGTTCGACTGCCACTCGCTCAGACCCGCCACGTAGAGCTGCCCGTCATGGGGATGGAACCGTGCCCGCATCACGGAACTGGTGAACTTGAGGGGGAAGCGGACCGCCGCGGCCTGCTGACGTCCGTCGCCGAGGTCCTGGCGCATGACCAGGAATAGCGACGACCTGCCGTAGGACTCGTACAGGAGCTCGTTGCGGTAGGGACCCCACTTCGAGCTGGTGACCCAGACCTGGCCGCCGTTGGAGTTGCAGAAGTCCGAGTGCGACAGCCACAGAATGGGTGGAACGTAGTTCCCGGGGGCCCCGGCCGGCGTCTTCGAGTTGATCACGCCATGGAACGCCTTGCCATCGACCCAGTTCAGGGGCGAGGTCGGCACCCAGGTGCCCTCGTTGTCGCCCGTGGTCACCTGGCCGTCGCCACGGACGCCGATGCCGTTCGGAGCCCGGAAGCCGCGGGCCACGACCTCGAAGGTCTTGCCGTCGGGACTCACCCGGAAGAGGCAGCCAGCATGGGAGCAGACCACACCGTTGCCCCGCGAGGCCTTCTCGTCGCCGAACCCACTCCCACCCCCGTTCACCGGGTTGGCCTTCGCGAAATAGAAGTTCCCGGCATCGTCCCGCTGGAGGTCGAAGACGAACTCGTGGAAGCCCCGGGTCGACATGACGTCGTTGTTGAAGTTCTCGTAGTAGTCCGCCTCGCCGTCCTTGTTGAGGTCGACGAACCGGGTGATGCCGTCCCGCCCGGAGGTGTAGATCTGGTCCTTCACGATCACGAGCCCGAGGGGTTCGTACAGGCCCGAGGCAAACCGGCTCCACACCAGGTTTTCGAGGGAGTCATTGATGCCCGAGACGATCCAGATGTCGCCATCGTGCGTACAGAGCGCCGCGCGCTTGCCGTCCGAGAAAAAATCCATGCCGCCAAACCGGACACGACGCTTCCAGGGATTGTCCTCGGGGGCCGTGATCGAATCGGTCACATAGGCGCCGTCCGGGGTCGAACTGGTCGCCAGGCGCCCCTTCAGGTTGACCGTCTCCGGCCAATGCCGGGGTCCGCCCTTCATGAAGTCCGGCAGCGACGGCGCCGCCTTGGCGAGGTCGATCGCACCGGAGGTCGACGCCCTCGGACCGCTCCAGATCGTGACCTTGAACGGTTCATCCGCCTTCACACCGGCCCCGACGAGCAGAAACGCCCGCGAGCCCTCCACCTTGATCTCGACGCCCTTCGGCAGCGCGGTCCCGGCGACCACCGTCGACCGATCGCCTGACGAGAAGACCAGCGCCGGAAGCCCCGCCTGGAGGCCCACCTGGACCTGGGCGTCCGACACCTCGGCCAGCTGGATCGTGAATGGGTCCTTCACCGTGTGGCGTCCGATCGAGGTCGCCCCCTGCTTCGGCGGACCGAACCGGAACGTCCGGGTGAACGCCACACCGGCCGGTCCCGCAAGGCTGCCCGGCTTCTCATAGACCATGGTGCCGCGCACCGTGTAGCTCAGGACCGTGTCCATGCCGTCGACATAGAGTCCTTTCCAGTGGCCGACGGATTTGTCGATCGGACCGAACGGCTCGGGCCGGGTGTCGGCGAACCCCTGGCCCGGGATCCCGACTCCGGGTCCGTTGCCGACCCCGAACCTCTGCTCGCCCACCATTTGGGGGTGCTGGCCATGGTTTCCGTCGAACACCACGCCGCGGGTGTTGATGAACCCGCCGGTCCAACCCGCCGCCATGCGGAGGGTGTCGGAGTCGAAGAGCATCGTGGCGTCGTTGCCGACACGGATCGCATAGCCCTTGAGGGCGACGTTGTTGCTGGGGAAGTCGGCGCCGATGCAGGCGGACTGGAACGGGAAATCCTCCTGCAGCATGCGGAAGGCCGAGGCCTTTGGCTGGGCGGCGGAGGTGGAAAGAACCAGGAGCCCCGCGGCCACTGCGGCGGAGGCGAGAGTTCGGAGGGGAGTCATCATGATGGACATCGTTGCATTCCTGACGCGATTCTCAATCGGACCGCACCGGTCCGGAGAGCGTAGCAAGACCGCCTCGCCCAAGGTCCAGCCGGGAAAGCGAAGGAAGAGCAACGGTCCAGGGGACCGCCCATCCGGGAATTGGCCGGGATCACCCCCAAAGCCGGGTGAGGTGGAGCCCTGCATCCTCCCACAGGGGTCCCGGTCCCGCCTGCGAGACCCATCCCGGATCCGAGGATCTGCGACACATGCGGGTCGGAGATTCCCAGTCCCGGTGAACCCCCGACACGACCGGTCGCACAACCTGGGGACAGACCCCCAGAAATCCGGATTTGGGCCCCGAAAACATCGCTGGGTCGTCGCGGCATGCTCACTGCTGAACGGATGCGATTGGATGGAACATCCAGAACACTGAAAGGACAACGACCATGAACTCACTGATCACACGTCGCAGCTATCCCACCAGCCCGTTCGCGTCCCTGCTCAATCTCAGCCGGGACTTCGACCGGCTTCTCGAGACTCCGTGGACCTACCTGCCCCGGGACGGTTTCCAGGGCGAATTCCTGCCCGCCATGGAACTGCATGAGGACAACGACACCTTCACCATCAGCCTGGAGCTCCCAGGGGTCGACACGAAGGACGTCAGCATCACCTTCCAAGACAATGTCCTGACCGTTTCCGGCGAGCGGAAGCAGGAGCGCGAGGTGAAGGAGAACGAAGTCCTCCGCTCGGAGCGCTACTACGGTCGGTTCGAGCGCCAGGTCGGCCTCGGCCAGCCGGTGATGACCGACAAGGTCAAGGCCGCCTACAAGGATGGCGTCCTGCGCATCACCCTGCCGAAGGCTGCCGAGGCCAAGGCAAAAACCATCGACATCGCCACCAACTAGGATTTCGCCCTAGGGTTTGGGGCGGACTCCCCGGGTGGGTACGGAGCGATTCCAGGTCCCCATCGGCCGCCAGGCCGGTGGGGACTTTTTCCTCGTCCCACCCGTCACCCTCCAACCACGAGCGCCTTGAGGAGCGAATGGATGTCAAGAGATCCAAGGGATTCCCTCTCGACAGTCCGTGGCGAGATCAGGACCGGCCAGTCGTTCCGGTCCTCGGGCCGTCGACCGTGTGACCCTCGCACCAAGGTGGAGTCCAGCGGGATGACGTCCATGAGCATCCGGAATCCCAGCTTCTTCTGGAGGAGGCGCCACGCGATCTTCAGCCGGACCGCCGGGATCGCAGGATCCAGGAAGAGTTCGACCGGATCGTATCCGGGCTTGCGATGGATATCCACGCAGCGGGCGAAGTCCGGGGCCCGGGCGTCGTCCTGCCAGTAATAGTAGGTGAACCAGGCATCGGGATCCGACCACACCACCAGATCCCCCGCCCGGGGGTGGGCGAGGCCGTTCTGGACCTTCATCGGAAAATCCCAGACCTCGGCGACACCCGGGACGGATTCGAGGAACTCCTGCACCTCCGGCACCAGGCGCCTCTCGTTGACATAGACATGGGCGACCTGGTGATCGGCCACGGCGAAGACCTTCGAATTGCCGGGATCCAGAAGCTCCAGTCCCAGCTCGTCCTTGACCGTCAGCCATCCGCGCTCACGGAAGAGCCGGTTCAGGTGCACGGGCCGGGACACGTTTGTGATGCCGTATTCGCTGAGGAGGACGACCTGGACGCCCTGTTCGGAATAGAACTCCAGGAGATCCCCAACAATGGCATCGATCGCCCGGAGCTCGGCCACGACTTTCGGGTTGATGCCCCCGCCTTGTGTCGGACCCCACCGCTGCAGGTTGTAGTCGAGGTGCGGCAGATAGACGAGGCTCAGGGTCGGACGGTGGCGACGCTCGAGGATCTTGGCGGACTCGGCGATCCATCGGGTGGCCGCATCCATCCGCCCCTGGGGGGTATCGACTCCTGCCGCCGGGCCCCAGAACCCCGGGAACGGGAACTCCCCCAGCTCGGACTTCAGCTCATCACGGACGGAATAGGGCCATCCATAGATGTCGAACACCTTCCGTCCATCGGCCGGGTACATCGGCCGCGGCGTGACCGACCAGTCGGCGGTCGAATACATGTTGTACCACCAGAACACCTTCGCGCAGGTGAAGTCGGGGAAATAGGACCGCAGTTCGTCCCAGATCTTCGGTGCGGTGACGACGTGGTTCGACTGTTTCCAGAACTGCACCTCGGACAGTTCCCTATGGTACCAGCCATTGCCGACGATCCCGTGGTCCGATGGACGGCGTCCGGTGAGGTAGTCCGACTGCGCGGTACAGGTCACCGCGGGTAGGGCCGGATCGATGAGCGTGGCGGGATGTCCGCGGGTCCAGGCCGCAAGGCGCGGCGTGTGCTCCCCGATCAGCCCGCGGGTCAGTCCCACCACGTTCAGAACGGCGGTACGGTGCATCGAGACGATCCCTGTGACGCTGGCGTGACGCGCATGGCTCCCGGCTAGGGAGCGATGGCAAGCCGCTGGTCCTCGGCGGACCCCGCCATGAGCACGCCCTGCTCCTTGTAGGCCCTCAGGACGAAGTGGGTGGCCGTGGAGAGGACCCCCTGGATCGTCGAGAGCTTCTCCGACACGAAGGTTGCGACCTCGCGGAGGTTGGTTCCCTCGACCTCGACCAGGAGGTCATAGCCTCCGGACATGAGGTGACAGGAGCGAACCTCGGAATACTTCGAGATCCGTTCGGCCAGCTTGTCGAACCCGCCACCACGCTCGGGTGTGATCTTGACCTCGATCATGGCCCGGACCAGATCGCGTCCCAGCTTCTCCTCGTTGAGCACGGCCCGGTACCCGAGGACGTATCGGTCGCGCTCCGCCTGCCGGATCCGATCCCGCACCTCGGCCTCGGTGAGATCGAGCATGGCCGCGAGCTGGGGAGTGGAGAGCGAGGCATCGGAGGCGAGCAGCTTGAGCAGCGGATCCATGGTGGGCGGATTGAACTGGGGTCCAGGGACTCGCGGAAGGGAATTCTGCTGGGCTTTGGAGCACCGAACTTCCGGGACTCAGGCACGGGCCTGATGGCGTCCGGGAGAATTTTCCAAGAAGAGGGGAGCTCGGACCCAATGACACCCTCCAGCCGGCTCCCGAATGGACTGACCGACCGATCATTTTGATCCGGACTCTTCTTGATCCGGACTTGCCCGAACCGCGATTCCGGATCCATCTTCCAACAGGCTCGCCCCAGTGTTTTAACCCACCGGCACTCCATGCTGACCGTCCTCGCCTCCTCTCCAACCCGGTCCGGGTTCTGTGACGGACTGTCCCGTCGCAATTTCCTGCGCATCGGCTCGCTGGGGCTCGGGGGCATGGCGCTTCCCGGACTGCTCCAGGCGGAGGCCGCCGCGGGCATCGGCAGCCGTGGCAACCAGCACAAGGCGGTCATCATGATCTTCCTCCCGGGTGGGCCCTCCCACCAGGACATGTTCGACCTGAAGATGGATGCCCCCGGAGAGGTTCGTGGGGAGTTCAAGCCGATCCCGACGAACGTCCCTGGAATCCAGATCTGCGAGCACCTGCCCCGTCTCGCCCGGCTGGCCGACAAGTACACGATCATCCGGTCGATGACCGGCATGGAGGATCGACACGAGTCCTTCCAGTGCTACACGGGTCGATTGAACCGGAACCAGCCTCCCGGGGGCTGGCCGTCGATGGGGTCCTTCCTGAACAAGGTGCAGGGCTCCGCCGATCCGTCGATGCCGGGTTTCGTGGGCCTTGCGCCGAAGATGGGCCACGTGCCGTGGTCCGACAACGGCGTCGCCGGATTCCTCGGGGCCGCCTGTGCCCCGTTCGAGATCAACAAGGGCGGTGGCAAGGACGACATGATCCTGAACGGCGTGACGCTTGACCGGCTCGCGGATCGACGTGCCCTGCTCTCGGGTCTCGACCAGTTCCGTCGTGACGTCGACAGCTCAGGCAACCTGTCCGGGCTCGACGCCTACAACCAGCAGGCCTTCGGGATCCTGACCTCCAGCAGACTGGTCGAGGCCCTCGACTACAGGCGGGAGGATCCCCGGGTGATCGAAGCCTATGGCAAGGGGGATCCGAAGAACCGGGACGACGGTGCCCCGAAGCTGATGGAGCATTTCCTGGTGGCCCGGCGCCTCGTCGAGGCCGGAGCCCGGTGCGTCACCCTCGCATTCAGCCGGTGGGACCATCATGGCGACAACTTCGGCGCCCTACGGCAGGACCTCCCGCTGCTCGATCGAGGCCTGAGCGCCTTGATCCAGGACCTCCATGACCGTGGGCTCGACAAGGACGTGAGCGTGGTGGTCTGGGGCGAGTTCGGACGCACGCCCACCATCAACAAAGACGGAGGCCGGGACCACTGGCCCCGGGTGAGCTTCGCGCTGCTGGCCGGAGGCGGGATGCGGCACGGACAGGTGATTGGCGCCACGGACCGGCTCGGCGGAGAGGCGAGCGAGCGACCGGTGGGATTTGGCGAGGTCCACGCCACGCTCTACCAGAACCTGGGCATCGACGTGAACAAGGTGACCGTCACCGACCTCACCGGCCGGCCCCAGTTCCTGGTGGAACCCGGGATCCAGCCCATCCGGGAGCTGGTGGGCTGAGTCGGTCTTCGGAAGGCGCCTCCCCAGGATACACCGTCCACGACGGCGGATCTCAGCGGTCCACGCGGAACCACGAAGCGATGGCGACGGCTCCGAGGATGAGTGCGCCTCCCAGAACCCGGAAGGCCATGGTGCGCCCCCCGACGGCCTGGCGCTCGGCGTTGCCGAGCCAATTCCCCACCAGCCACACCAGGGCGAGGCTCATGAGACCGCGGGTCGCATAGAGCACATTGACTCCGGCGGCATCCCTCCACATCGCAATGGTCACGGTGATGATGAACGCCTGGATCGCCGACAGCAGCGTGGCTAGGGACATCCATTTCCAGGCCGTGAGTGGTGCCCTGAGGGACGACCATCCGAAGAACGGAAGGGTGGACAGCGAGAGGATTCCAAGAGCGGCGAACTGCAGCGACAGGAACCCAAGGACACCGAAGTTTGCACCCCACGTCTGGATGAGGGTGTCGGTGAGCGCGAACGCGGCAGCACTTCCCAGGGCGGTCAACGTGGTGCGACCCATGCTCCGACCGGACTGCAGTTCCGTCAGCCCCATCACCACGACCCCGGAGGTCGCGAGTCCCGCGGCCCACCACTGGGCGGGCGTCAGTATGTGACCAAAACCCCACCGGGCAATCAGCGCCACGAAGATGACCTTGGCGCCGAGGAGAGGGGTCGAGACCGAAACATCGCCGATCCGCAGCGAAAGGACGTTGAGAAGGTGTCCCAGGACGAACGCCGCGGCGGTGAGGACCGGCTGATACCACAGGTGCCACGGGATCGGCATCGGCTCCCAGGCCAGCGTCGGAACAAACAGGAGGGCCAGGATCACGTTGTTGACCACGACGGCGTGGACAACCCCAGCCCCGGCCGCGTAGGCGCGCTTGAACACCAGCGCCCCGGTGGCGAACACGACTGCCGCAACCAGGGGCAGGATCAACTGCATGCCAACCGGTGGACGGCATCACCCGACCGACCGCGAAGGGAGGTCTGGAGCCGGAGGACGGCCCGGGCGGACCAGGCGGACCCGACGCTCATTCGAGTTCCAGCCACGCCCAGGCGGCGTCGATGTTGGCGCTGTCGAAATACTCGATCTTTGCCAGGGTGAAGGGCTTGCAGACCTTCGCCATCCACGCCTCCCACTTCCGATCCCCAACGAGGGCGATCCGCTCGATGTCCGTGCAGTGCTTCGTCGAGAACTTGATGTCGTCCCACAGGGCATGCAGGTCCCATCCATGGAAATCGTCGAAGTGCGCGAGAAGACGGACCTTCTTGTGGCTCTCGGTAGCCTTTTCCACGGTGGGCTGGAAATGGCGGTAGTCCTCGTCATGGAGCTTTCCACTCATCCTGAAGCCGAGGGTCCGTCCGGACGAGCGTGGGAGTGCGGTGATCATGGTCGGTGGAGTAACGGTGCGGTTGCTGAATCGGGGTGGAGCATCCCGGACCCACACCCGTGACTCCTTGGAGGAACGACCGCCCTGTCTAGGGAGTCTATTCTGCCACGGAACCCTCGGGAAGATGGATTCTCGGGGACAACGGGAGCAGAACCGGTCCTGGACCCAGTCCCGAAACTCCGGGGGCATTCTTCCGCTGCGGGGACGGGACCACTGGAGGGCACACTGGCTCTCGAGCCTCCTGGATGGACCTCCCACAAAAGAAAAGCGGGCTTGGGGGTGACACACGGTTTGCACCGCCCAAGCCCGCCAACCCACCCACTCGGGTGAATTAGTTTGGGGACCCGATTTGTCTAAGCTCGTTGACGTCCTCCTTCAAGTTGTTTGTGAAGAATTTTTGGCGCACGGCGACCCGAGCGTGGGTGAATCCATGAGCCCTAGAATCTCCAGACCACAGAAATCACCGCGGGCGGACCCAGGAGGAGGCGTCGGCCCGGAATTTCGCCTCGTCCGCAAGCCCAGCACCTCCTAGCCTCGAACCATGCTGCCCGGGCCGCTCCTCGCCGCCATCGCGACCAATCCCCCTGCCTCTCCAGCCTTGTCCCCGGAGGCGGGAGCACCGGGGTTTGGGGTGATGTTCTGGGTCCTGATCCTCGTGGGAAGCGCCGCCGTGGTGGTGGTCATCGAAAGGCTGCTCTATCTGCACCGGGTCCAGATCGACTCCGCACAGTTCCTCGCGGGTGTGCGGAACGTGATCCGCCGCGACAACGTGATCGAAGCACTGTCGATCTGCGACGCGACACCCGGACCCGTGGCCCGTCTGGTCAAGGCAGCCATTCTCAACCGGGATGGAGGTCGGGAACGCATCGATGAGGTGATCGAGGAGATCGGCCAGTCGGAGGTCCCGCGTCTGGAGCACAACCTCCCGCTTCTCGCCACGATCGCCCAGGTCGCTCCGCTGCTGGGGCTCATGGGAACCCTGTTCGGGTTCGGTGGCGTCTTCCGCGGTCTCCGCGGGGATGGCACGTGGGGCGCCGGCTATGCCGCACCGGCCCAGATGTTCGATGGCCTGATGCAGGCCCTCTACTCGGGAGCGGTCAGCATCGGGATCGCCGCCTTCTGCTACGCCGCCTACAACTACCTCGTTCATCGGGTCAACCTGATCGTGATGGACATGGAGAAGGCGAGCCGGGATGCGGTCAGACTGGCCCTCGGGGATGCCGGTGCTCCCGGAGACCCGGGGCGGAACCCATGAGATTCCAACGGACCACCCGCCTGTTCCGCGGCCAGCTGGACCTAGCCCCGTTCCTGTGTGTGCTCTTCCCGATCGCACTCGCCGCGATGCTGCAGGGGCACCTCATCCTGCCCCGCGGCAACCGGATCGCACTGCCGGCCTCCTCCGCGGGTCCCGCAACGGCACACGGGGAGCCCACCCTGATCCTGGCCGTCGACAGACACCAACGGCTCTACTTCGAAAACCAGATCACCACCCTGCAGTCCCTCGAGGAGACGCTCACCCGTCGCAGCCGTAACCCGCGCCCGGGAATCCTCCTTGTGGAGGCCGACGCCTCCGTCTCCTACGGATTCCTGATGGGAATCTCGGACCTCGCACGCCGGTCCGGGATGACTGAGATTGTCCTCTCGACCCTCCCCGCTTCCACCCCGTGACAGCACCCCACCCTCCCGAGCCGTCCGCGGTCTGGGGGCGTTCCCGGATCCTGGTCACCACGGCGCTCCTTGCCACGGTTCAAGGCATCCTGTTCATGTCCTTATCCCACTGGCCAACCCTCCCGACCCCTCAGGTTGGAAAAGTCTTCACCATGAAGCTGGATCCCAGGCCCCAAAACCGGGTCGGGGCGGAAGGCTGGTCCGCGGATCCCCGACAATTCTCGGCAAATCTCCGGGAGACGACGCCTCCGCAAAATCCCAGGTCCGGCGGAGGATCCGAATACCCGTTGTTCCGATGGGAGTCGTCCCCCCGATGGCTGGAGGCCTCTTCCGGGATCGAATGGAGCCCCGGACCGGACGGACAGGCCAGACAGGATCGGCAGGCGGGACGGACCATCGACGGTCCGATTCCGGGCCCTGCGATCCGACCCCTGCTTCTGAAAGGTGAGACCTCGGTCGCGCTCAGAGGTGATCTCGCATCGCTTGCCTTCGAAGCCGCCACTCCCCCCCCCTCCTCCATGGTCGAGGACATCCTGCCGTCGACGGTGGTCGAGCTCGTAGTCGGTCCGGGAGGCGACGTGATCCGGTCACGATTGGTCGAGGGATGCGGCAACGCCGACGCGGACCGTGCTGCTCTCGGATGGTCCCGCGGGCTCCGATTCATCACTGGGTCGGGCCAAGCCGGCCCCGGAATAGGGAATCCGGCGGAGTGGAGGACCGGCGAGCTCGTGCTCCGCTGGAACACCCGCCCCGCCCCACAACAATGACCAGCCCGGAGAATCTCATCCTCGGCTGGACCCTCGGAGTCCTAGGCACCCTCACGGTGCTCGCCCTCTGGGACGAACGGGTCCGACGACGGGTCGGCGCCGACATCTCGGAGGATCGGATCTTCCGCTGCGCCCAGTGCTCACTCGTCTACACGGATGACCCAGAGGTCGACCGGTCACGCTGCCCGGGGTGCGGACGGACCAACATCCCCGTGGAGTTCTGAGTCCCCCTCCGAGGAGGCTGGCCGCTCAGCCGAGGAGGTCCCGGGCCCCCGCGCAGTCCCGGTCGATCTGTGACCGAAGCGCATCGAAGGAGTCGAACCGACATTCACCCCGGAGGAATTGGACGAAGGTGATCTCGAGCTCCCGGCCATAGAAATCCCGCCCCCCGTCGAGGAGATGGACCTCGAAGCGGCTCTCCCCTTCCGGACGCTTCAGCGTCGGACGGACACCCCAGTTCAGCACGGCCGGGACCTCGACGGTGTCCGGCGGCATCCGGACCCGCGCGGCGTAGACGCCGTGCGGGGGAAGCTCGAGCCCATGGACATCGACGTTGGCGGTCGGAAAGCCGATGCGACGTCCCAGCCTGTCGCCCTCGACCACGATCCCAGAAACGGCGTAGGGCCGACCCAGGAGCTCCGAGACGGTTTCAAGGTCCCCTTCCCTGAGGCTCTGGCGGATGCGTGAACTGCTGACGACGGTCCCGCCAATGGAGACGGGCTGGGCCACATGGACGGCAAATCCCCGTTCCGTGCCCATTCGTCGAAGGAGGGCGATGTCGCCCGACCTCTGCGCCCCGAACTGGAATCCCTCCCCCACCGAGAGGCTGGAGAATCCCGAGGTCCTCGACAGCAGGTGCTCCACGAAGGCCTGACCACTGACGCGGGACAGTTCGGGGGTGAACTCGAGGACGAGCGCGACATCCATGCCGATCGACCCGAGATACCTGAGCCGCTGGGACAGGGACTGCAGAAGCCGTGGCGCCCTTTCCGGACAGACCACGGACTGAGGGTGGGGATCGAAGGTGAGAGCGACCGCACGTCCCCCCCGGATTCGGGCCTCATTGAGCGCGAGACGCAGCACATGCTGGTGCCCCAGATGGACCCCATCGAACATGCCCCAGGCGATGCTGGAACCCCGAGGGCTGCCTGGAAACGGTTCCGCGCTGCGGATGACCAGCATCGTTCCCCCCTTACTCCATTCCCTTGAGGCGGATCAACGGGATCACCCGGGCCTCCAGCCCCTTCCGATCCAGAGCCAGAACCTCCTGGAGGGGCAGCGCATCGGCCACATCGAAGCGACCCGACGCCGTCCGGCGCAATGCCGCGAGATGGGCCCCGCAACCGAGGCGCTGGCCCAGATCGTGGGCAAGGGAGCGGACATAGGTGCCCTTGGTGCAGCTCACCCTGAAGTAACCGAAGGGGTCCTCATAATCCTCGAACCGGAAGGTGTAGACGTGGACAAGCCGGGGTTCCCTTGGAATCTCCCGCCCCTGGCGGGCCAGCCGGTACAGCGGAACCCCCCCGACCTTCTTCGCGCTGACCATGGGAGGAATCTGCTGGAGGTCGCCGACGAACGCCGATGCCGCCTCGTTCAGGTCCTCAAGGTAAAGCGGAGGAACGAGGCGGGTCTCCACGAGCTCGCCATCGGCGTCATAGCTGTCCGTGACCTCACCCAGGCGCATCGTGCCCTCGTAGACCTTGTCCGACGCCATGAGACGCTCCGAATACCGGGTCGCCTTGCCGAGGACGAGGATGAGAAGTCCCGTGGCCATGGGATCGAGCGTCCCGCAATGCCCCACCTTGGGGAGCCGAAAATGGCCACGGACCTTCGCCACGACGTCGTGGGAAGTCCACTCGGAGGGCTTGTCGACCAACAGAGCCCCATCCAGCGCGTTGAGTTCCTGCATGAGGGGGCCTAGGCGGAGAGGGAACGCCGGACCGCGGCGAGCACGCGACGCTGGACCGACAGGGCTGTTCCCTGGATGCGGGCGCCCGCGGCAGCGCGGTGCCCCCCGCCACCAAAGAGGGCCGCGACGGCGCCCACGTCGATGGACGGGTTCTTGCTGCGGATGCTGAGGCGGACCATGTCGGCCCCCATCTCCTCGAACATGATGGCGACAACGACGCCTTCGATGGCCCGGATGTGGTCAATCAGACCCTCGCTCTCCTCGGAGTCCGCCCCCGCCCGTGCATAGTCGGCCTTCCGGAGCCAAAAATAGGCGGTGCGATCACCGTGGGCCATGCGGAACTTGCTGTAGACATGGCGGAGGAGTCGAACGCGCGTGATGGGGTAGCTCTGGTAGATCTTCTCGCAGAGCCCACCCAGATCGGCCCCGGCATCGACCAGCCGCGCCGCGATCTCCAGCGTTTCGGGGGTGGTGGTCGGATACTGGAAGCTACCGGTGTCCGTGCTGACCGCGGCGAACAGGCAGTTGGCCATCGGCTGGGTGATCTTCCAACCCGCCCACTGGCAGAGGTCGTAGACCAGTTCCCCGGTCGACGGCTCGCGCGGGGACACCCAGTTGATGTCGGCATACCGGGTGTTGCTGGCGTGGTGGTCGATGTTGATGAAGATCCCACGATCCCGGACCAGATCCCCGCAGCGTCCGAGCCGTTCGAAGCTGGCACAGTCCGTCGCAACGACCGCGTCGAAGCGGTGACCCGAGGCAGGACGCCGGACCCGTCGCTCCGGATCAAGGATCCGCAGCTTATCGGGACACCCATCGTCATTCCAGACGGTCACCGCCTTGCCCGCCCCCTCGAGGGCCAGGGCGAGACCGACCTGGGACCCGATGCAGTCGCCATCGGGTCGGACATGCCCGACCACACAGACGGACTTCGCGTCGGCGAGGGCATCGAGGAGATCTCGGACAGGTTTGGGTGCGGCCTTCATTCGGAGGAAACGTCGCGCTGGAGAGAGGACAGACCCGTCACGAAGGCGTCTGGTCTACTGCTGCTGCTGCCCGCGCTGCTCCTGCTCGATCTGCTCGAGGATGGAGAGGACACGGTTGCCCTTCTCGATCGAATCGTCGATCTGGAACCGGAGCTCCGGGGTGAACTTGAGCCGGACCGAGGAACCGACCCGGGACTGGATGAGACGGGATTTGGCCTCGAGCTCCTCAAGCGCGGTCCTGCGCTGGGCCTTCGAGCCGACAAAGCCGAGGAAAACGATCCCGGAGCGGAGGTCCCTCGCAACGCCGACATCGTTGACCGTCAGAAGCCCGGCCGTGTCGATCGGGATCTCCTGCCGGATCACCTCGGCGATCTCCTGCTTGAGCAGTTCGCGGACCCGGGCGATACGACGGTTTTTGGTCGGTTGCATGCTTGGTAACAGCCCATCGGCGTTCTGGGGACAGGGTGTCAACGCAAGGACACCCCGACCGACGTCACGAGAGATTCTGCGCCACCTTCTCGATGACGTAGCACTCGATCAGATCACCCTCCTGAGGGTCATCGAAGCCGTCGAGACGGACGCCGCACTCCATGCCGGCCCGGACCTCGTTTACCTCGTCCTGGAACCGACGGAGCGTCAGGGAGACCCCCTCGTAGATCACATGGCCGGAGCGGCGGATCCGCATCTTGCCCCGGACGAGCCTGCCGGAAGAGACATGGCAGCCAGCCACCTTGCCGCCCTTGGAAAGCTCGAAGGTCTTCCGGACCTCGGCCTGACCCACCACGACCTCCTTCTGAAGAGGGTCGAGGAGACCCGCCATGGCCTCCTTCACCTGGTCGATGAGCTCGTAGATGATCGCGTAGAGCTTGATCTGGACGCCCTCGCGCTTGGCCGCCTCGGCCGCGCTGCTGTCGACGCGGGTATGGAAACCGAGGATGACAGCGTCGGCAGAGCTCGCCAGAAGCACATCGCTCTCGGTGATGGCGCCGACGGCATCACGCACGATCTCGAGCGAGACCTTGATGGACTCGATCTTTCGAAGGGCCTCACAGATGGCCTCGACGGAACCCTGGGTATCCGCCTTGACGATCAGTTTGAGGATCTTCGCGGACCGCTCGTCGATACGACCGAAGATGTCCTCGAGGGTCTGCCGTTGCGGACGACCGCCATCGAGACTGGACTTCTTCCGCTCGAGGGTCCGCTCTTCGGCGAGATCCCGCGCCGCCTTCTCGTTGTCGACCGCGCTGAACTCGGACCCAGCCTCGGGGACGCCGTTGAGGCCGAGCACCCTCATGGCCACAGAGGGGCCCGCCTCCTTCAGACGCTTGCCCTCCTCATCCATCATCGACCGGACCCTGCCGTAGAATTCACCGCAGATAACGACATCGCCCTGACGAAGGGTGCCCTTGCGCACCAGCACGGTGGCGACGGGACCTCCGGGCTCGATGCCCGACTCGATCACGTTGCCCTTGGCCTTCCGGTCCGGATTGGCCTTGAGCTCGAGCAACTCCGCCTGGAGCAGAATGCTTTCGATGAGCTTGTCGACCCCTGCCCCTGTCATGCCTGAGCAATCCACGTAGAGTGTGTCACCCCCCCAGTCGTCGGGGACCAGCCCCTTGTCCTGGAGCTGTTGGCGAACCTTCATGCCGTTCGCTGCAGGGTGGTCCGATTTGTTAACGGCCACGATGATGGGAACCTGCGCGGCTCGAGCATGCTGGAGCGCCTCGAGTGTCTGGGGCATCACACCGTCGTTGGCAGCCACGACCAGGATGACGATGTCCGTGACATTGGCACCGCGGGCCCGCATCGCGGAGAACGCGGCGTGACCGGGGGTGTCGAGGAAGGTCAGCTGCTCAAGCTTCCCGGACACGGGGTGCGGATAGGAGATTGTGTAGGCACCGATGTGCTGGGTGATTCCACCCGCCTCGCCCGCGGCGACGTCGGATTTTCGGACCCGGTCGAGCAGGGTGGTCTTGCCGTGGTCGACATGGCCCATGATGGTGATGATGGGCGCCCGGGGCATGAGGTCCTCGACGATGTCGTCCTTGTCCAGTTCGAGCTTCGGCTCGCGTGGCTGGATGTTGGTCTTGTGGGTCTCGAGGTCCCGTCGCTCGGTCTCGAAACGGAATCCGTTCTTGGCGCAGAGCCGCTGTGCGACCTCGGCATCGATCGTCTGGTTTACCGTGACGAATACACCCATGCCCATGAGATCCGCGATGATCTGGAACCCTTTCCGGTTCAACTTCTCCGCCAGCTCGCGGATCGCGATCGGCGGCTTCATGATGATCACCGGCGCATCGACAGGAGCCTGGACCCTCGGTTGGGAGGGTCGGGGCGCGGGAGCCGGGGCGCGTCCACCCATCGACGTCGGTCCGGAAGGCCTCTGAACGGCCGGGCCACCACGCCCGCGGTCCCCAGCGCCACCGCCCCGGTCGTCACGGGCGGGAGGCTGCGGAGAACCTCGTCCACGGCTGAACCGATCCAGATTGACCCGACCCACCAGGTCGCCGACGCGCAGACCCGCAGGAGGGGCAGGAGGAGGAGTGGGTTGAGGAACGGCTGCCGGAGCCGCAGGCGCGGGCAGAGCTTGCGACACCGGCGAAGCCACGCGGGTGTCGTTGACAGGCCCGGATTTGTCGGCGGCAGACGGAGTCGGCGGAACCGCAGGACTGGGCGCCTCAATGGACGGAACCGGGACGGCCACAGGTGCCACAGAAGATTTCTGCACCGCGGGAGCCGAACCGGCCTGGATCGACACCTCGGGGATTTCCAGAACCGGGGGTTCGGGAGCCGGCTCGGCAGGCTCGGGAGCCGCTGCAGGAACCGGAGCCGGCGGGATGATGATGACCGGTTTGTCCGCCTCGGCAACCACCTCGGGCACCGCCGGAGCCACTGGTGCCTCGCAAGCCCCGGGAGCCAGAGGAAGAAGCTGGTCCCGAAGGTACTCCGCCGTGATCTTGTCGAGCGAACTCGACGCCACCTTAGCGGCGGCGATGCCGAGCTCCTTCGCCTTGGAGAGAACAACCTTGTTCTCCAGTTTCAGCTCCTTGGCGATCTCGTAGATTCTGACGGGCATAGTGTTTCGTTCTTCGACTCTTCAGGCCAACCCTCTTGCAGGGGTGGGGCGGCCGAATTCAACTTTCAGGATTGGGTTTCGGATTCAGGGGACGCCCCGGGCCCAACCGGAGCCGAAGGGGGGGCCTGACGACGGATCAGTTCCCCACGGGCCGCCTCGAGGATGGCCGATGCCGCCTCACCGATCTCGGGATTCTGGGACAGGTCGGCCACCTCGGCATCCAGCAGGGACTCGACCCCATGGAAGCCCATGTTGACCAGCACCCGGGCATGATCGACGGAGATCCCGGGGACGGAGGCGAGTTCCTGCACCGCATGGTCCACGCGGGCCTCGAAGCTGTTGACGTCGGCCTCGGGCTCGATGTCGATCTCCCAACCGGTCAGCCGCGAGGCCAGCCGCGCATTCTGCCCGCGACGACCGACCGCCAGCGGAAGCTGATCCGGGGTGGTGGTAACCCGGACGCGGCGATTGGCCTCGTCAATGTCGAAGTTCTTCAGCCGGGCCGGGTCGAGCGCCTTGGAGACAAAGGACCGCACATCGGAGGACCAGGGGATGATGTCCACCTTTTCGTTGTTGAGCTCGCGGACGATGTTCTTCACCCGCTGTCCCCTGAGACCGACGCAGGCGCCCACCGGATCGACCTTCGAGTCCCGGGAGGACACCGCGATCTTCGTGCGGAACCCTGGTTCGCGGGCGATCGCCTTGATCTCGATCGTTCCGTCCTTCAGCTCGGCGACCTCGGCGCGGAAGAGACTGAGCACGAACGCGGGATCGGCACGGCTCAGGATGATCTCAGGGCCATGGGGAGTCTGCTCGATCGCCTTCAGGAAGCACCGGATCCGTTCACCGATCTGGTATTCCTCGGTCGGCACACGCTCCCTGTTGGTGAGTACCGCCTCGGACTTGCCAAGGTCGAGGATGACATCCGACCTCTCGAACCGGCGCACCGTCCCGCTGACGATCTCCCCGACGCGATCCTTGTATTCCACGTAGATCTTCTCCTTTTCAGCCCGGCGGATGTAGCCGGTCAGGGCCTGCTTGGCGTGCTGGGAGGCGATGCGTCCGAAGCCGGAAGGGGTCACCTCGACCTCGACCTCATCGCCCACCTTGGCTTCGGGATGGCCGGCACGCCGGGCATCGAAGACGGAGATCTGGTCGTGCTTCGAGATGATCCGTTCGGCGACGATCAGCTTGGCCCAGGCCTGGATCACACCGGATCGGGGATTGATCTCCACCCGTAGATCCCGGGCGGGACCCAAGGCACGCTTGGCTGCAGTGACGAGCGCCTCATGGACAGCGCCCAGCAACACATCACGGCTGATGCCTTTCTCTTTCTCGAAGAAATCCAGTTGGGCGAGCATTTCAACATTCATAGGCGGACGACCTGCATCCTTCCGGGGTAACAAAAAAGCCGGTTTGGAAAACCGACTTTTTCTTGGCGAGAACCGCCCCAGCAAGACGCTTTCGGAAGAGGAGTAGAGTTTCCAGGGCAGTTAGCGTCAAGCCGAAGTTCCCGTTCAGGCGCGGCATGCGGCAGCCGGTGTCATCGGCACCCGCCCACCGTGGATCCCCACCACGTGCCTCCGGGGTCTGGAACAGTCCTTGCAGAAAGCCAAGGGTCTCGCCCTAGCCTCCCGCCACGCTCATGAACACCTGGCCCGTCTGGACCCTGATTGCCGTCACCTCGTGGGGATTCTGGGGCGTCCTGTCACGCATCCTCGGCGACGCGCTGTCGCCCGAACTGGGGCAGGCGCTCTCGACCCTCGGGCTCATCCCGCTCCTCGTTCCCCTCGCCCTCCGGGAAGGTCCAGGCCTGCTTTCGGCATCCCGCCGAGGCGTCGGGCTCGCCCTGTCCGGGGGACTCATCACCTGTCTGGGCAATGTGACGTACTATTCGGCCCTCCATCGCGGGGGTGCCGCCGCGACCGTGGTGACCCTTTCCGCCCTGGCACCGGTTGCCACACTGACCCTTGCCTTGGTGCTGCTCCGGGAGCGCCTCAACCGGATGCAGATCGCCGGCACCGGGTTCGCCCTGGTCGCGCTTGGGCTGCTGAATGTCCAGCCCGACGGCGCCCTACTGTCACCCGTGGTCGCCTATGCCGTTCCCCCGATCCTGCTGTTCGGGGTTTCGGGGTTCCTGCAGAAGATCGCCACCCAGCACCTGACCGCTCCCCAAGCCGTGCTCTGCTATCTGGGCGCCTTCGTCCCGGTGGCACTCTGGTACGGGCTCCAAGAACCCTGGCCGGCCGCCATCCCTCCCCGATCATGGATCCTCGTCGTCGCGCTCGGGTTCTTCCTGGGGCTCGGCAACCTCGCCGTGATCACGGCGTTCGCGGCCGGAGGCAAGGCGTCTATCATCTCACCGCTCAGCAATCTCTATCCCATCATCAGCCTTCCCCTCCTGCTCCTTGTCGGCGATCGGATCGGACCGAGGGAATGGACAGGCATTGCGCTCGCCCTAGTGGGGGCGGTCGGTCTGGGTTGGGACGGTTCATCGGAGGACCCCAGGCAAGGTTCACGCAGCTAAATTCCGGCGGACCTTGACAGGCCACAGGGACCCTCCCCGCATTCCAGACTCAGGACGTGGCCAGGCTTCGGGAGGATCCCCCGGTCTTCAGAGATCCCACCAACTGGTCGAGGACCGCCAACTGACAGATCCTGGGGCCAATCGAGAAGCTCCCCTCCGGGGGCTCCACCGTCTGCGTCGGCAGAAACACATCGACATACCGCGCGAGTTCGCTGGCAGGCTCGTTGCTAAAACCGATCGTCGACACCCCGGCCTTCCGGGCCTCCTGGATCGCCCTGACCGGGAACCGGCTTTCGCCGGAGTGGGAGATCGCCAGCAGCACGAGGCCCTTGACCGGCGGGGTCAGCGCAAACGCCAGCATCTGGGAATCCGACACGGCCAACGCCTGTTTGCCGAGGGCGAAGAGGACATCGTTCAGGATCAGGCCGATCCCGTACGAGGCTCCAACCCCCACCAGCACGATCCGAGAAGCGGGCCTCAGCAGGCGCACGGCCTTAGGCAAGGCATCGGCACTCGCCTTGAGCCCCGCCTCGATATCGTCGGCGTAGTCCAGGTGCCCAATCAGGGACCCGCGACCCGGGACGGTAGCACCGGCCGACGTCAGCTCCCGAAGAACGTTGAACTTGAGGTCCTGGAACCCGTCGTACCCCGCGGCACGACACGTCCGCACCACCGTCGCGTCACTCGTCCTACACCACGCCGCCACCTCTCGGAGACTGCCCGAGGCCACCCGACCGAGATCGCGCAGCAGCCGGCGGGCGACCTCGGCCTCGCTGGGGCGCATCGTCGAAAGACTCCCTTCGAGGGTCAGGTGTACACGCATGCGCTACACAATCACGATTGCTGTTGCAGATACAACATCGACATTCTTCCCTTTGCGCAGACAGCATCCCCACAAAGCCAGAACTCCATGAAGAACCTGATCGAACTTCTCCAGGCCGGCGTCGTCCTCGGCGACGGCGGCTATCTCATCGAACTCGAGCGACGCGGCCATGTGGACAGCGGTTCGGGGCGGGAGAAGGTGGGTACCGGCCGCGGAAGCGGTCAGTTCACGCCGGAGATTGCCATCGAGAACCCGGAGGCACTCCGGGAGCTCCATCGGGAGTTTGTCCACGCCGGATCACAGGTCCTCCAGGCCCTCACCTTCTTCGGCACCCGGGAGAAGTTGAACCGGTCCGGATACGGCTCGGACACCGAGCGGATCAACGCCGCCGCCGTGAAGCTCGCCCGTGAGGTGGCTGGCGATCGCGCACTGGTCGCCGGAAGCGTCTCGCGGACCCAGCTCATCGAGCGCGAGGGGATGGAGTCGCTGGGCAAGGCTTCCGACCACATCGGGGAGCAGATCCGTCTGCTGAAGGACGCCGGCGTGGATTTCCTGATCCTCGAGACCTTCTTCCACCTCGCGGAGATGCGAGTGGCGCTGGAGGCCGCGGCCAGGGCAGGACTCCCTGCGGTCGCGACCATGAGCTTCCGTCCGCTGGTCGATCGATGCAGCGACGGCCATACACCGGCCGAATGCGCCCGGGTGATGGCGGACCTCGGGGCCGTCGCGGTTGGCGCCAACTGCGAACAGGATCCGCAGCGCATGCTGGCGGTGCTCCGGGAGATGCGCGGTGCGACCCGGATCCCCCTGGCGGCACAGCCTGCCGCGTTCCGGACCACTGAGATCTGCCATTCATTCACCCGGCTGCCGGCATTCCCGGACGATCTCGAGACGATCCAGATCTCCCGGAGGCACTTCGTCGAGTTCGGAGGGATGGCCCAGACCGAAGGCATCGGATACCTGGGCGGATGCTGCGGCTGCAACGCGGCCTACATCCGGGCGCTCGCGACCGGACTCGGCAGACCCGCCCACTCCAAGCCTGTGTAGAGCCATGTCTTCCCTCCTGATCCAGATCCTGCAGACCCCCGCTGTCGCGAACCAGGCCGCCGCCGAACTACTGACGGAATGGATGCTCCAGCCCGGGGTCCGGAATGTCATGCTCGCGGCTGGCAACACCCCCCTCGAACTCTATCAGAGGATCGGTTCGCGGGGGCTCCGATCGGATCATCTCAGCCTCCATGCCCTCGACGAATACGTGGGCGTGCCCGTGGACGAGCCTCGCAATTGCGCCAATCTGATCCGACGGACCGCGGTCGAACCCTGGGGTGTTCCGACGGAGCGCTACTTCAGCGTGAGTTCGGACCCCGAAGAGGCCGAATGGAGCGTGCTCGACCATGAGCGACGGATCGAGAATGCAGGCCTCGATATCGTCGTGCTGGGTCTGGGACAAAATGGCCACCTCGGCTTCAATGAACCGGGCAGCAAGCGGGATTGCGGGGCGCGGGTGCTGGACCTCGACCCGATCTCCATAGAGGCTAACCGGAAGTGGTTCGGCGGGGACTATGCCCCGTCGCGCGGTGCCACCATCGGCATGAGGACACTCCTTTCTGCCCGCCGCGTGCTGGTGATGGCCTATGGTCTCCACAAGGCAGCCGCGGTAAAGGCCATGGTTCTGGGACCGTCCTCGCCCTCCTGCCCAGCTTCCTTCCTCAAGGACCACCCGAACACGACCCTGTTCCTCGACACCGCCGCCGCGATCGATCTGATGCCTGAGATGAACCCCAAATGACGGCATCCACCTCGGTGATCGGCATCGATGTCGGAGGCACCAAGATCGCCGCCGGATTGCTCGAACTTCCGGAGGGTCGTTGGACCCGCTTCCGCACCTGCCCCACGCGGAGGGATCGGGGTGGACGGGAGGTCCTGGACGATGTCCTCAAGATCTCCGAGGACCTGGCCCGTGAGACCCTCACGGCTTCAGGGCGGCCGGTCGCGGCAATCGGAATTGGCCTGTGTGAGCTGGTCGGACGGACCGGCGAGATCCTGAGTGCCCACAGCCTGGATTGGAGATCGTTGCCGGTGCGGGAGGAGCTGGGTCGAATCGCCCCGGCCATCCTCGAGGCGGATGTTCGTGCGGCGGCGCGGGCGGAGGCCCTCTTCGGCGCCGGACGCCGATTTGGCTCCTTCCTCCACGTTACGATCGGCACCGGCATCAGCTGCTGTCTCGTGATGGAGGGACGTCCGCATATGGGCTCCAGAGGACTGACCGGCACGATGGCCAGCAGTCCGCTGGGCCCGCTCCTGGGCAACCCTGACAGCGGCCCGTCCATGACCCTCGAGGACCTCTCTGCCGGACCGGCCCTCGTCGCCCGGTTCCAGAAGGCGGGAGGTGTCGCCGAACGGGGTGAAGAGGTCCTTCAGGCGGCCGCCGGCAGAAACCCGACCGCCCTCCAGATCCTCGACAGCGCGGCGGCGGCACTCGGCGCGCACATCGGCCTGCTGGTCAATGTCCTCGATCCCGAGGCGGTCCTCATCGGTGGAGGCCTCGGTCTCAGCACGGGGCACTACTGGGACGGGCTGACGACCGCGATTCGCAACCAGGTCTGGTCGGAAATCCACCGCGGTCTGCCCATCCTACAGGCCACCACCGGCATCGATGCCGGATGGCTCGGCGCCGCGGTTGCCGCCACGGAACGATTTGATCTTTTACCTCCACCGTCCCACCCTCTCAAATCCCGTTCATGAAAAATTCCATTCCTGCCCTGACACGACGCGAATTCACGAAGACCGCCCTCCTTTCAGGTGCTGCGGCAACGACCTTGGGAACCCGGATCCTCGCGGCCGACGCGCCAGCCCGCCGGATCCGCACTGGCGTGATCGGGTGCGGCAGGGTGTCCAACCTCTACCTCCCCGTGCTCAGTCATTCGCCGTTCGTCGAGGTCGTCAGCCTGTGCGACATCCGGCCCGAGAAAGCGCGCCAGCAGGGGGAACGCTTCAAGATCTCCAACACCTACCCTGACATCGACTCGATGCTGAAAGGGGTGCCCTTCGACTTCCTCATTGTGCTCACTGACATGCAGGAGCACGAACAACTCAACCGCCGTGGCATCGAGGCAGGCAAGCACGTCTGGAGCGAGAAGCCCATCGCCAATACCCTCCGGGTCGGGCAGGAGCTGCTTCGAATGGCCAGGGCGAGGGGAGTCCAGCTCTGGGGGGCACCGATCACGGTGCAGAGCCCCCAGTTCGCCTTCATGTCCAGAACCCTGAGGTCCGGGGCCCTGGGCCGTGTCGCCGCCGCTCACGCCTTCTATGGACACGAGGGTCCCAACTGGTCGGCCTTCTTCTACGAGAAGCTAGGGGGCTCGATGCCCGATCTCGGAGTCTACAACTTCACCAGCCTCACCGGCCTGCTTGGCCCCGTGAAGAGCGTCACCGCCATGCTGAGCATCGTGACCCCGGAACGGACGGTCGATGACAAGGGCCGCATCCGGGTCACCGAGGAGGACAACGCTATGGTGCTCATGGAACATGCCGACGGTGTCCTCTCTCATGTCCAGTCCGGCTTCAACTACTTCAACCCCAACGGACACACTGGCGAGAACGAGGATCGTCACACCATCCAGATCACAGGATCCAAGGGCTACATGGGACTGGTGGGCTATGACTGGGAACCCCTCGGAGTCGATCTCGCGACGAAGGAGAAACCGAATCTGACCCGCCACCAGACCCACGCCGAGGGCTACATCTGGCAGCAGGGGGCCGTCCTCGCGGCCGAGTCATTGTCGACGGGTCGGAAACTGCTGGTCACCCCCGAGCAGGCACTCCATGTGCTGGAGATCATCACCGCCGCAAGAAAATCCCAGGCGACCGGTCGTCGGATCCGGCTCACCTCGACCTTCGATTGGCCGCTCGCGGTCTAGCAGGACCCTCCGCGCTATGGGGTCATGGGCCAACCGGCCTCGGTCATCGCCCGGTATCCACCGGCCAGCGAGACCACCGCGGAGTAGCCCATGCGCTGGGCGACATCCGCGGCCAGGGCGCTGCGGAAACCGCCGCCGCAATACAGGATGAGTTCGGTCGTCGGATCCGGAAACCGGCTCTCGAGATCCCGTTCGAGGATCCCCTTCCCCAGGTGCTGAGCCCCCACCGCATGCTGGGTCCTCCACTCGGACTCCTCGCGGACATCGATCAGGACCGCCCTCGGATTGGCGGCGAGACGCGTCCGGGCCTCCGCCACGGTCACCTCACGCACCCGCGACTTGGCCTCATCCACCACCTTCAGGAACCCCGGGGAATGCTTCATCGAGACGAGAGTGTCTTGCCGGCCAGACCCTGCCAAGCCAGCTTCGGCGTCGATGGACATCGTCAACCTCGACCACGTCCCCGCCTTCGAGACCAAGGACGGCTCCGAGATCCGGGAACTCCTCGCGCACCGCAATTCAGCCATCCGGAACCAGAGCCTCGCCGAGGCCCGGCTCGGCGTCGGACAGGCCACGACGGAGCACTACCACGTCAGGACCGAGGAGATCTACTACATCACCCAGGGCACCGGCCGCATGCGGATCGGCGACGAGATCCGCGAGGTCCGGGTCGGCGACGCCGTGGCGATCCCGCCGGGTGCGCGCCACAAGCTCTGGAACACCGGAACCGAACCCCTGCGTCTCCTGTGCTGCTGCGCTCCCGGCTACGAGCACAGCGACACCATCATGACCGAATAGAACCCCCTGAAACCGCACATGACCCCGAAGACGATCCGACTCTTTGTGAAATCCGGCTGTCCCTGGTGTGAGGAGGCCATGGAATGGCTCGACCAGCGCGGCATCCGGTACGAACTGCTGGACGTGCTCCGGAACGCGACGGCACGGCAGGAGATGCTGGACCTCACAGGACAGACCAAGGCCCCGTCGATCGACGTCGACGGCCACATCCTGGCGGACTTCGGGGCGGATGAGCTCGAGTCGTGGTGGCGACACCAGGGATTCGGCACGGGCTGAACACCGGTCCCCGCACGGACCGGCTCAACCGGACGCCTCCGCCCCACGGCGGCATCCGAAGGCGGTGACCTCGCCCTTGTTCGCGTTGAGACGCAGGAGGAACAACGGGTCCGCCACCCGCGCGAGATCCCGACGGATGCCCGCAAGCCTGGCCCGGTCCTCCTCCCCCTTCAGCTTCAGCGTCACGACGAACCACTGGGTGTCCGAACGCTCCAGCCATTCGAGGAGCATGGCAGCGGACCTCTCCGGTGCCGCGATGACGTCGCAGACTAGCCAGTCCACCGGACGGTCCGGCCGGAACGAAAACGCGTCGCCCCGGATGAACTCCAGCCGGGGATCCCGCATCAGGTCGTCACGGAGCGGGGACCGGTCCACCGCCGTCACCCTCGCCCCCCGGCCCAGGGCCACATGGGACCAGCCCCCTGGCGAGGCTCCGAGATCGACACAGTGGTCGCCCTGCCCCATTCCCCTGCCCAGACGTTCCAGGGCCTCCGTCAGCTTCGCAAACGCACGACTGGGCGCCGACCGGTCCTCGGCCACCGGAATGGATCCCCCGTCCCAGGGCCAGATCAGGTCGCGGCATCGGACCGGGACCGGCGCCGACGCGATCGACACCCAGCCCCGATCGGGGGCGGTCAGCACACCCTGAACCAGGGATTCCTCCTGCCCCCAGGGTTCCGTCGACTCGCGAAGCTGACGCAGCAGATGCCGGCGGCGCTCCTTGAGTCCCTCCACGAGCGCCTCACGAATCCAGCGGCACCGGTTCATGCCGGCGGTTGCCGCAACGCCCCCGGGGGTCTGCCCCGCCCGGTCCTCCAGCTTCGGGGAACGATGTCCCAGCACGTGGGTTCCGAACGCCCTGCGGGCACCCACCGTCCTCGGCGCGACCGCTCCGTAATGGGGCCACAGGTGGAGCCTCCAGGGCTTCCCCTCCGGCACACCGACAAGGATCGCCTCCAACAGGGCCTGGGCCCATCGGTTGACGGAATCGGCGCACACCAGGCGCGCATCCGGAAGAAGTTGCCGACAGAAGCAGAGAGGCCCTCGTCCACCGGAAGGCGGGGAATCGGCGGCGACCAGGCCGGCGGGAAGGCCCGAGTCGCGTGCCGTGATGCCACCCTGCCGCAGTTCCGCGACCAGGTCGGCATCATCCCCCTCTGCACTGATGAACAGATCCACGTGTCATCGGGAACACGCCGGATCCCGACCCGGTTTCTAGGCGGCCCCACCCCCCACTGGCAAGAAGGCGATCACCTCGCCCCCTCCACGCCTCCGGGTCGCCGTGTGGTTTCCCCACCCCCTTCTCCGCGTGCTTCCCAACCGTCCCGGCCTGTCCCAAACTCGCCCAATGAGTTCCGTCATCTACCCCCGGTCTCCTCGTGAACAGATGGACGGCTGGGTCTACCTCCCCCGGTTCATCGACAAGATCCGACTCCACCTCGCCGGGAAACTCCCCGAGGACTATCGCGCCAACTTCGCCCACGGTGGTTTCGACGCGAAGTGGCTCGAGGCCGCCGGGCTCCGGGCCGACGACTTCATCCCAGTCGTCCGGGAGTCGATCACCGACGGACAGGTCTGCGACTGGATCCACAGGAACGTGAGCCGGTCGTCAGCCGACAAGGCCGCCTTCAACCACCACGTCCTCAACCGCGGACGCGAGGAGAACGAGCCGGCGATCCGGGAACGTCTCCGCCAGCGCAAGGCCGAGTCCGGATTCGCGCACCGCGACGACATACAGACCTTTGTCGACTACATCGATGCCGACGAGAAGCGGCTCTGAGACCCGGTCCTTGCCCTCTCGCCACCGCATCCTCGTCCCGTGACGGTCTGGCCCTTCCTGATCGTCCGGGTTGTCTCGAACCCCTGCTCCAACGCGCTCCAGAAGTGGCTCGCCGGCCAGGGGGTGCCCTCGTCGGCGCAGCTGCTGCTCGTCCATCTCGGACTCAGCCTCGTCACCTTGCCCCTTCACCTCCGGGATCCCCTCGGCATCCGGATCCCTGGATTCTGGGGCTGGTGTGGGCTGTCCGCCGCACTGGCGGTGGCCGCCAACTGGCTGATCATCGAGGCGCTCCGAAGATCCGACCTCTCCCTTCTGGGACCGATCAACGCCTTCAAGCCGGTGGTGAGCCTGCTTCCAGGCTGGATCCTTCTGGGTGAACCCCTAGGCATCCCCGCCGCCTTCGGCATCCTGCTGGTCCTTGCGGGATCCCTGCTGCTGACGCCCCCCAGGAACCCCGGACAGGGGAGCCTGGCCCTGCTGGGCGATCGGGGAGTCCAATTGAGGTTCCTGGCCCTCATCCTGTCCGCCGGCGAGGCGGTGACGCTCAAGCGGGCGCTCCGGCTGGCCGATCCCCTGACGGTCTTCGCGGCCTGGTGCCTGCTTGGACTGCTGATCCTCCTCCCCATCGCCACCCGGTCCCTCCTCGGCACGGGACTCTCCCGGACGGTTCCGACCCGAAGGCGCCAGTCGATGGCGGCCTTGGGACTGGTGACCACGACGGGCCTGATGCAGTCCTGCACCCTCATCACCCTCGCGGCGTTTCCAGTGGGAGCCGCACTGGCGCTCTATCAGACCTCCTCGATCCTGACCGTCCTGCTGGGTCATGCCGTGTTCCAGGAACCCCACTTCCGCCGCCGACTGGGTGGGGCCCTGGTCATGGCGACCGGCGCCGCACTTCTGGTGCTGCAGGCGAGCTGAAATGGGGGATCATCACTTGTCCCCCATTGGGATCGAGGCATCCGAAGGGACAATCGCGCTCGATCCGGGGGCATCAAGGCCGTCTGGGCGGTAGACACGTACCCATCGAACCGCCTTAGCACCCTTTAATTTCAATCCTCCAAATTACAGGATTCTGCGATTTCCTTTGATTTTGGACCGAGACCGAAAACCAAATCCTGTCGGCGGAGGGAACGGACGGTTGGAAAAAGCGGGGCCTGGAAAACGCAAAACCGGTCCGAAGGGATCCCCTTGGACCGGTTTGTTCGCGGGAAAGTGGCGGGAGTGGCGGGGCTCGAACCCGTAAGAAATGCCGTAAATGGCGTCTCGTTCTCTCAGCTCTCGTCGCTTCATCTGCTCAGGAACAAATAGCAAACCTCTGATGGACGGGCAGTTCAGTTAAGTGCATCGACGGTGGCAAAAAGCAGAAAACGGGAAGACGCCGAAACCGCTGCCATACGTCAAATCAGCACGTTTTCAAAAACCGTGGCCTTAATCGTTCGCAAAATCCGAACGCAATGCAAGCCCCAACAGGCTCATATCACTCCGTGGATCGCCTTGAGCACAAGCAGCATCCATTCAATGGCACAAGGGTATGCCCACCATCCCAGTGCCTGCCTGCCCGCCTTACCGGCGTAGGAAAAGGCTAAACCTGTTGCCTGCTCTCACCTTTGGTTCGTCGGGGTTGTTCGGAATTAGGCGTTGCCTCCGAAATCATTTTGGGCAAACTCGACGGATGCTCTCATTTGTCCATCGTCGGCAAGCATTGGTGTTGCTATGGCTCGTTGCTGCACTCCAGACCATAGGGATGGCGGTACAAGCCCAAGTCTTCAACGGGCTGCGCTACACCGCCGCAAATGGAACGGTGACAATCGTCGGGTATGATTGTGGCACCAACAAGACGGTGCAGATTCCAAGTACGATAAATGGAACCAGTGTCATCAGCATCGGGGAATATGCGTTCGCCCAGTGCACCAGCTTAACCACCATCGCTATTCCTCACAGTGTCACTAGCATAGGACATGGGGCATTCGCCGGCTGCGCTAGCTTGAATAGCATAACGGTTGATCCAGCTAATTCTGTTTACAGCAGCGTCGGCGGTGTATTGTTCGACAAAAACAAAACCCTATTACTACAATGCCCCCATGGACTCACAGGGATTTACACCATTCCTAACAGTGTTAGGCTTATCGTAAGCTATGCCTTCTTCGGCTCACGCCTTACCAGCATCACGATTCCCGAAAGTGTTAAAAGCATCGGAAACTATGCGTTCGCCCAGTGCAGCAGCTTAACCAGCATCAGCATACCAAACAGTATTACAACTCTCAACGGAGGTGTATTCGACGGCTGTAGCAGCTTAACCAGCATCAGCATACCAAACAGTATTACGACTATCGCCGGAGGTGTATTCAACGGCTGCAGCAGCTTGACCAGCATTACCATACCCAACAGTGTCAAAAACATCAAATCAGATGCATACGGCGATCCATTCGGCGGCTGCACCAGCTTGACCAGCATCACAATCGGCAACAATGTCGCAGAATTCGATTACCGCTTTACAGGTTGCACCAAATTAAACAGCATTACTGTTGATCCTGCGAATTCTAGCTACAGCAGCGATGGAGGCGTTTTATTCAACAAGAAAAAGACAACTTTATTGCTATGCCCTCAAGGAGTCAACGGAAGTTATACTATTCCAAACAGTGTCACCAGCATCAGATACGGTGCGTTCGCTCAGTGCAGCAGCTTGACCAGAATCGGCATCGGCACCAGCTTAACTTCGTTGGGAGGCGGAGAATTCCTCAGCTGCACCCGTTTGGATAGCATCACTGTTGATCCTGCGAATCCTAAATATAGCAGCGATGGAGGCATTCTATTTGACAAAGCAAAAGCCACATTATTGCTTTGCCCTAAAGGTTTCATCGGAATTTATACCATTCCCAACAGTGTCACAGCCATCGGAAACCAGGCGTTTTCTCAGTGCAACAGATTGACCGGAATCACCATTCCCAACAGTGTCACCAGCATCGGATACCGTGCGTTCGATCAGTGCAGCAGCTTGTCCAGCATCACCATTCCAGACAGTGTCACAGCCATCGGACACCAGGCGTTTTCTCAGTGCAGCAGCTTGTCCAGCATCACCATACCCAACAGTGTCACCAGCATCGGACACCAGGCGTTTTCTCAGTGCAGCAGCTTGTCCAGCATCACCATTCCCAACAGTGTCACAGCCATCGGAAACCAGGCGTTTTCTCAGTGCAGCAGCTTGTCCAGCATCACCATTCCCAACAGTGTCACAACCATCGGACAACAGGCGTTTTCTAGGTGCAGCAGCCTAACCAACATCACTGTTGATCCTGCAAATCCTGCATACAGCAGTCAGGGAGGTGTTTTGTTCGACAAAAACAAAACCACTTTAATAAGCTATTCCCAAGGATTGACAGGGGGCTACACAATTCCCATCAGTGTAACAACCATTCAGGGAACTGCTTTTATTTACTGCTCGGGCTTAACCAGCATCACCATTCCCAACAGTGTCACAACCATCGAGGCAGCTGCTTTCGTCGGCTGCAGCAGCTTGACCAGCCTCACTATTCCCAACAGTGTCACAGCCATAAGTGGATATGCTTTCGACGGGTGCACCAGCTTGACCAACATCACTGTTGATCCTGCAAATCCTGCATATAGCAGTCAGGGAGGCGTTTTGTTCAATAGGATAAGAACCACTTTACTGACATGCCCACCCGGCTTTGTAGGAGCCTACGCCATCCCCGAAGGTGTAACCAGTATTGGGGTAATGAGCCCTTCAGATAGTGCTTTTAATTTTTTCGGCTTTAATAACTGCCAGCGGCTAATGTCCATAACTATTCCGGATAGCGTAACCAATATATCATACCAAGCCTTCTCTAATTGCGACCGATTGACGAGCATTAGAATACCAAAAACAATCAAAACTATCGGAGGTAATCCCCCCATAGGTGAACATATGGCTAACAACATCGCCTCGGGGGCGTTCAACGGTTGCAGCAGTCTGACCAACATTGCCATTCCAAACGGAGTTACGTTAATATCCCAGTATGCATTCTCCGTTTGCAGTAACTTGACCAGCATCGTGATTCCGAGCAGCATTCGTGCTATAGGGGTGGGACCTTCGGATACTGATGGGATGGATTTTCTTTACCAACGTTTTCCAAATTTAACCAACATCTTCTTCAGAGGGGATGCTCCTCGTCTTCGTAATCTGATAGCAATGGATGGTTCTCCGAATACAACTATATACCATATGCCAGGAGCGGCGGGCTGGGAGAGTTTTCCGGTGGAGGCAAACGTAAAGGTATTACCCTATCCTGAAGGCACTCGGTTTCCTGCAGATGCAACTGCACAAGTTGTCAATGGCTATATTGTCGGCTTTAGAATTGAGGATAGCGGCTATGGATATAAAGCGCCGCCACACATCAAAGTAGTCGGAGGGGGTGGAAGCGGGGCAACGGCAACTGCTACGATTGATGTTGAAGGAATGGTATCCAGCATCAAAGTCGTTAATCCTGGAAGTGGATACAGTACCGAACCCAAGGTTGAGATTACGGAGGCAACTATTGCGCCCAGCCCCGAACGTGCAACAGCCACGGCAACTCTGGTGAATGGATTTGTTGTTGCCATCAATCTAGCCAAGAAAGGCTACGGCTACACTGAGGCTCCCAAAGTGGCGATCGTGGGAGGTGGCGGAACTGGAGCTGCTGCAATATGTGTCCTAGATGCAAGTGGCTCTATTGCGGCAATACATATTCAGAATCCCGGTTTCGGTTACAGTAGCGCACCTACCGTGGTCATAGATCCGCCACTTGTTGCTGCTTCTGGCAACGCCAGCATAGTCAATGGCTTTGTTGTAGGAGCCAACGTAGTTCAAGGTGGTTTCGGCTACGCCACTCCACCAGTGGTACGCTTTATCGGAGGTGGTGGTTCTGGTGCCACTGCGACAACAACCATTGACGCAAACGGAACTGTCACTGCCATCAACATGCTCAATATTGGCAGTGGATATACAACCGCCCCCACACTGCTGATTGCACCGCCGATTGTGCCTGCTCCCACGGCTAGTGCCAGCACGGTGCAGACACTGGTATTTGCTGGCTTGAACAACCTGCTTCGGTACGAGCTGCAGCAGTCAACAGATTCTGGATTGTTTCAAAGCACTGGCATCGCAGTAACACCCGAAAATGGAGCATTTATCACCACCAGCGATCTGTTGAGCCAAGGAGTGTTCAGCAACAATGTCAATGACACACATAGCTTTCGGCTTGTGGCTCAACCTGTTCCAACAGCTGCAAGTGCCAGCGTCCAGGTGGTCAATGGATTTGTGGTGGCTGTGAATCTGATCAATGGTGGCAACGGATATACTGTGGCTCCAACAGTTTCTATTGCTGATTCGACTGGAGCGGAAGCCGTAGTAACCGCCACGGTGAACAATGGAGCAGTAATAGGGTTCACTGTAAAGAGTCCTGGTCACAGTTACTCATCATCTGCAAAAGCAATTGTAACGCCACCACCAACAGTGAGCATTGCACCATTATTGGAACCCACCTTGCGGATTGGCGTTACCAATTTGTTGCAGAATTTCAGCTACCAACTGCAAACAAGCACGAATCTGCCGACGTTCGGCAACAGTGGTGCAGCATTTATTGCCACCAACACTTGGCAGTATCTTTACATTCCGATGCAGTCGGCACAAGGCTTCAGCCGAATCCAGTTTGTTCAATAACGCTGGCGCACTAGGCAGCCAAAGTTGCCTCACCAACTGCGCTACTTGAGAGCGTCAATGGTTTCCTTGGGGTTGAAACGTTGCAGATACCTTGCAGTGGTTGAAACGGATGAATGCCCCAGCGAAATCTTTTAGGACATTACTAAATGAATTAGGTAGGCGTTTTGCTGTAGATGATTTGCAATTAAAACGTCACACGGGGGGCATTTCTTTAGAATCTAGTTTGTCTGGATATATTGAAAACCATTCATTCGCCTTCTCGGGCGTGACTATCTAGCGGTAGTGCTTGAACACCATTTGCGGACTATTGCCCATTTCGAATGACACTTGTGCAGCATCTTGGATGATTGCTAATCGATATGAACCATACGAGTGACGTAACGTATTGTGAACCTGTTGCACTCCTGATCGTTTTGATATTCGACCCAAGGCATTTGCAACGTTGGAAACAGTGACCACTAGTCCTGAATGGGACTTAAATGAATTTATACACGCTATCAGGTTCGGTTGGATTTCAACCAATCGAGTTGATTTTGTACGCTTTTCCGCACCACGAATTCTGATGTACTTTTCACCAATATCTTCCCATCGCAATCGTTGCAACTCGCTTTGCCGCAACCCTGCGAAGGAGGCGATGACGAGATATGGCAAGAAGTCGCTGCAAGAGGCTTTCAGTATTTGGCGAAGTTGCGCTGGACCGTAAATTCCTACCTCCCTCGATGGTTCTTTCATCTGTTGAACTTATTTCAGCGGATCGGCATCGGATGGGTAAAACCCCCGCATTTTGGAGAAGCTCACCAGGTTGCTGATGCTGGTGCGAAAGTTGTTTACCGTTCTTGGGGCAAGATTTAGTCCAAGCAAGAAGTCCGGGATCTTTGCAGCAGTCACCTCGCCGATGGGTAACTGTACGGCGGCAGCGAACCGTTTGAGACGGGAGTCGAGATCATGGACATGACGGATACTTGAGCCGTCTTTTTCACGAGTCGCAATCAACTCTGCCGCAACGTCTCCAACGGTTTTCTCAACGGTTACCGTTGCTGCACTTCGAGCGTAGTGTCGTGCAGCCTCGAGAAGGGTGGCAGTTTTGCCCAGCACTTTGATCGCAGCGACGTATTCGGCTACAGCGGTGTAGAGGCTCACACCAAAGCCTTTGAGGAGCGAACTCGCTTCGATTAGGGCGACGGCTTCATCCCCGGACAGGGACACGGCTCGAGAGTAGCCGCCGGCAATTCTGGTGGCGGCTGCACGAGCTGCCTTCAAAGCCTTGGCGACCGTCGAGTATCCACGCTTTTTTCTGGATCCTCCTTCACGGTAGGCGATGACGTAGCTGACGTAGCCAAGTGACGACCTGACCCGATACACGGGCACGGTTACGCCGTTCTTGTGGACTTTAATTGGGAACTTCGGCTCTTTTCGCTGCACGGGCAATTTCCATGGTGAGAACTGCCTGGCGATTGTGTCCGTATTCTGTTCGTAAGATCCGATTGGCAAATGCCCACCGGAGCAGGAGAGCCGAACAGAAGCTGCAGAACTTGCAGCGTTTTCCCGGCTGTCGGTCACGTCGACAGCCAAGAGAGAAGTGGCGGGAGTGGCGGGGCTCGAACCCGTAACCTCTGCCGTGACAGGGCAGCGCTCTAACCAGTTGAGCTACACCCCCGCGAAATCAGCGGGCGCGTTTTCTACGCGACTCCGAGCAAGGGTCAACACCTTTCTCGTTTTGGAATGGAAAAGCCCAGGTCCGGGAGCCAAGGAGGTGGAGGTGGGGAACCCCGCGGAAGAGACATCCCAGAACCTGAGCCTGGGGAGTCTACCCAATCGCCCAAACCCCTGTCAATCGTCCGGAAATTCCAAAATGGCCCATCGAGGCGCCCCCAAATCTGCAGCCAGAACAGCCCTACTGCGCCTCGCCGCGGACCTCGATCAGCTGGGCGCGGAAGATCCGCATGGCGTCCTGGATCAAGGGGTCCGACAGGAACTCCTCCCGATTCAGCTTCACCGGCTCCACCCGCTGGGACTTCCCCTCGGGGACCTTGACGGCGGCCGGCTTCGAACGACTCGGCGCCGGTGCCGCAAGATCAACCACCGGCACCACGGCACCGGGAACGAACTTCAAGGTGTAATCCCCAGGAGCGAGCTCCCGGAGACGTGTCCGGAGCAGCGTCGCCGTCTTGCCGCTGGTGACCAGCTCCAGGGCGTCCGGCGAACAGGCCACTGTCAGGGTCTGCATCTCCCAGGATCGTCCCTCAGACCCCGCCAGCAGCGTCCAGAGCATGCGCTCCCCCTTCTCCAGTCCCGCATAGAGGGTCGACCAAAGCTCGGTCGCGGAGGCGATCGGTGCTGGCGTGGATGGGATCGTGGATCGCGATGCCGAGCCAGGCTGGGGCTGCGCCGGTTCCAAGGTCGGCGGCGGTGCCAGTGGACTCACAGGCACCACCGGCACCGGGGCCGCCGCAGAAAGGATCGGTGCCACCGCCGAAGGCGAGGCTGGGGGAGCCGAGGGCGGGACAGCCGCCACAGGCCCGGGAGCCGGTGCGGCAGGTGCAGGAGGGGTTGGGACCATCGCCGGGGTCGCGACAGCCGGACGGCTGGCGGCCGGCGCTGGCGCACCCTCCCGGAGCGCTTTGAGCTGGCGCAGGACCTCGTCCAGGCCCACGGCATTGCGGGCCTCGACCGCGTTGATCAACGTGACCTCCAGGAAGATCCGCTTCGAAGGCGCCTCACGGAGACGTCCCTCCGCCCTCGACAGCACCTCCAGAATCCGGGTCAGCGCGGTTGCATCGACCTGCTTGGACTGGGTCTGGAGCGCCGCCCACTCGGCGTCGGTCACCTCGACAAGGTTGCGGTCGCCGCCGCTGAGCTCGAGCAGCAGCAGGTTCCGGAAATGAGCCAGGAGATCCCCCAGCAGCCGTCCCAAGTCCTTCCCGCCCGACGCCAGGTCGTGCAGGAGACGAAGCGAACCCGCGCGGTCGGCCGCCAGGATCGCACCCGCCAAGGACAGCAGATGCTGCCGGGAGGCGAGACCGAACATCGACAGGACATCCGACTCCACCACGCGGGCCCCACAGAAGCTGATCAGCTGGTCGAGGGTGGACTGGGCGTCCCGCATGCCGCCGTCCGCACCCCGGGCGATGGCATGCAACGCCGCCTCATCGAGTTCCACCGACTCCTGGCGGGCGATCCGTCCGAGATGCTCGACGATCAGGGGTGTCGGAATCCGCCGCAGGTCGAACCGCTGGCAGCGGCTCAGGATCGTCTGCAGGACCTTCTCGGGATCGGTCGTCGCGAAGATGAACTTCACGTGGGCCGGGGGCTCCTCGAGGGTTTTCAGCAGCGCGTTGAACGCCGCCGTCGAGAGCATGTGGACCTCGTCGATGATGTAGATCTTGAACTTGCCCGAGGCCGGGGCGAACCGGGCCGTGTCGCGCAGCTCCCGGACCTGCTCCACGCCGTTGTTGGAGGCACCGTCGATCTCCAGGACATCCATCGAGCGCCCCTCGGCGATCTCCTTCACCCGCGGATCGTCCTCCGTGAAATCCACCCGGGGACCGCCCGTGGCGTTCAGGGCCTTGGCGAAGATCCGGGCCAGCGTCGTCTTGCCTGTGCCGCGTGGGCCACAGAACAGGTAGGCGTGGGCGATCCGACCCGACCGCACCGCGTTCATCAGCGTGGTCGTGACATGCTCCTGTCCCACCACGTCCTCGAAACGCTGGGGGCGGTACTTGCGGGCAATGACCTGGTAGGACACGGGATCGGCTTGGGTTCGGCTTCGGGGTTCGGTACCGCGCCTTGAAACCGGTCGCGCGGGAGGTTGGGATTGGAGAGCCAAATCCCGTCTCCGGAAACCAAAAAGAGGGAAGCAAAGCCAGGGTGACCACGGCAGACGGGAGCAGACTACCGTTGCTGCCTTCCGGCCCTGGCGGGGTTCGTCAGTCCGCGTTCCATGGGCCCTGGCGTCGGGGAATCTGGGTATCGACGCCCCCGGGGGCAAGCGAGGAGTCGGAGTTTCTGCAGGCACCACCCCTCGTTCCGACGTCGCAAGGAACCCTGGCAAGGAACCCTGGCTTGAGAAGCGCCCGGACCTCATCAAGGCTGCGCGGGTGGATGCGACGCCAGACCTCTCGCAGATCGCCGCCGACCTCGGGATTCCGTCGGTTCGACGGCACATCGTGCTCTGCGCCGACCCCTCAAAACCGAAGTGCTGCCCCGCAGAGCAGAGCCTTTCCGCCTGGGACTTCCTCAAGCGTCGCCTCAAGGAGCTCGGCCTGGTGGGGCCCTCTGCCTCCGTCGCCCGTACCAAGGCCAACTGCCTCCAGGTCTGCGCAAAAGGCCCCATCGCAGTGGTGTATCCCGAGGGGGTCTGGTATCACTCCTGCACGCCCGAGGTGCTGGAACGCATCGTGCAGGAACATCTGATCCATGGCCGCCCCGTCGACGAATTCGTCTTTGCCCGGAACCCGCTCGACCGAGGTGGCTCCTGACGTGAGCCAGCTGGATTTCCTGCGTCGGCTGTGGCCGAGCCGGAGTCCGGCCACCCCTCCCGCATCCCAGCGGGACGGAGCCCTGGCCGTCGACGAGCTCGCCTGCGACGACTCCGGCGTCGTGGTCCGCTTCGTACGCCACCCGAGGGCCCGACGGTACCGTCTGACCTTCCGCATGGACGGCACGGCGCGCTGCACCCTGCCCCGCCGCGGCACCCTGGCGGAGGCCCGACGGTTCGTCGCCTCCAACGAGGCCTGGCTGTTCGAACGGTTCCGGCAGCACCGCAGCCGGACCGGATCCACCGACGCCCTGCGTCCCGATGGCCAGGTGTGGTGGAACGGTGAGGAGCAGACACTTCGGGTGGAGGCGAAGGCGGAGGGCGGGTTCGAGGCCATGCTCGGGGCGCTGCGATTCGATCTCGAGACCGCCGAGGGGGATCTGCGGAAACCGGTGGAGACCGTTCTCAGGAAGTGGGCCGGCCAATTTCTTCCAGGCCGACTCCGTGAGCTGGCCCAGCAGCACGGTCTGGACGGCCGGCTCCGTTCGGTGAGCATCCGCAACCAGAAGACCCGCTGGGGCAGCTGCTCGCCGCGGGGACTCATCTGTCTCAACTGGCGGCTGATGCAGGTTCCGGATTGGGTCCGTGACTACATCCTGCTCCATGAACTGGCCCACCTGAGGCATCTGAACCACAGCCGCAGCTTCTGGAACGAGGTCGAGCGGCTGTGCCCCAAGTTCAAGGATGCCGAGGTCTGGTTGAAGCGGAGCGGCAAAACGGTCCTGTAGAGCCTGGAGCAGAGAGAAAAGAGCGAAGCGGGCCCGGTCAATACATCGGGGCCGAGGGGGCGGGGCGGCACAGGGTGCGACCGTGACTCAGGGCACTGAGTCACCCACCGGATCCACGCCCCTTCCCCGCAGCGCCGCGATCGCCTCGCCGACCCCGCAGAGGAGGCCCATGCCCAGAAGCATGCCCCCGGTCATGCCCAACCAGGCCCCCAGGAATTGCCATGGGTGCATCGGACCCAGCAGCGCCAGCACCAGATCCCCTCCCCAGGCCATCCCCAGCACCATCCCCACGGTGGCCAGCGCCAGCCGCGGTCCACGACCCAGCCCGCTCCCGGGATCGTCCTCCCCCATCATGGACGGCAACCCACCCACCAACATGCCCACCCCCATCCAGGGCACCGAACCGGTGAGGTCGAAGTACTGGTGGGACCGGCAGCAGAGACAGGCGCCCCCGGACATCACCGGTTTCCAGTCCGCCTCCACCCACCACCCCAGCGCCATGCCGAGGTTACCCGGGCCCAGCATCGCCAATCCCATCCGGAGCGCCGCGCCGTCCCAGACCCGACCCAGCCGCGAGACGGAAAGCCCCCGCACCCACGGAACCACTGCAACCCCGAGCAACACCCCCGCTGTCACCCCCGCCTGCACCGGCACCAGTTGCCCCAGATGGGTCAAGACCGGGATCTGGGCGACCACACTGGCCGTCCAGCCGAGGCGGACCCAGCCGCGCTGAAGCCCTGCTTCATCAGAACCATGGCAGGCATCGGCGCCGAGCCGTGCCGCGCGCAGCACCACGATCGTGCTGCTGCCCACCATCAACAGGGCAGCTGAGATTGGACCAATCCGCCCCGTAGCGGCGAGGGTCATGCCGAGGATGTTGTAAGTGGCGGCAAAGAGCAGGTTCGACCGGACACCCGCCTGGACCCGGCGGGTGAACTCGATTGCCCGAGGAACCTCCGACAACTGCCCTCCCCAGAGCACCACCTCGGCGGTGGCCGTCGCGAGCCCCGCACCGGAATGGAGGGCCATCCCGACCGCGGCCGTCCTGAGGGCGGGCGTGTCGTTGACGCCGTCGCCGACGAACAGCACCACCTCGCCCGACGCCTGATGCTCCGCCACCCGACGGGCTTTCTCCTCGGGAGTGAGTGACCCCACCAGTTCCAGCGCCAGCGTCTCCGGCAGGACCCGCGCCGCCCGTGCCTCCCGATCCCCGGTGAGGACGCTCAGCCGACACCCGAGCCGCAGGAGGTGACGACACGTATCCTCGACCGAATCCCGCAGTCGTTCCCGCACCACCGCAATCCCCTCGAGGCGTCCATCGACCGCCACATGGATGAGCTGGTCCGAGGGCTCGCACCGGATCTCCTGTCGGAGCCACACCTCCGCAGGATCGGATCCGGTCACCGACTCCAGAACCCAGTCCCGAACCCCGATCCGCAGGCACCGAAGCCGTCCCTCGCCCTGGACCCTCGCCTCGATCCCGCAGGCCGGTTCGGTCCTGAGGGACTCCACAACGACTCCGGACGGCAACGGTTCCGGGATCCGGTCGAAGGCCCTGGCGATGGGGTGGCTGCTGCCGGACTGCACCGCCTTCAGCAACGCCATCAGGAGGACGCGCGGCAGCCCGTCGGCCCTCACGGCAAGATCGATCAACGTCTGACGCTCCTCGCTCAGGGTCCCCGTCTTGTCGAAGACGACGCGGTTCACCGCCGCGAGACGCTCCAGGGCATCGCCTGACCGGAACACCACACCCCGGCTCGCCAACGTCGCCAGGGCACTCCACCACGCCAGAGGCGCCGCCAACCCGAGGGCACACGGGCAGGCGACCAGCAGGACGGCCAGGCCATGGAACAACCCCTCGCGCCAGTGTCCGCGCAGCGACCAGACCAGGCCGGTGGTCACCGCGGCAACCACTACCGCCGGCAGAAACCAGGCCGTGATCCGGTCCACAAGCGGCCGCAGCCCCGCCACGATCCCGGCATCCGACCGGACCGTCCCGCGGGCCTCGTCGACCCACGCCACCAGCCGATCCAGTTCCCGATCGCGTCCGTGAACCGTTGCCTCGAGGACCAGGTCCCCGTCCTCGGACCAGCTGCCGGCAAGGACATGGTCCCCTTCCCGCCGTACGACCGCATCGGGTTCCCCCGTGAGCGGGGTCTCCCGCACGAACGCCGCGCCCGAGAGGACCCGGCCATCGACCGGTATCGGTTCACCGGCGGCGACCCGGATACGGTCGCCCACGACCACCTCGGCCGCCCGACAGCTCTGGAGCGTTCCATCGGCGGCAATCCGGTGACAGGCGTCGAACACATCCCGGAACCGAGAGGCCTCGGCCATGGCCCGCTGGCGCGCCTGTGCGGTGAGCGCCTTTCCCAGTGTGTAGAACACGAGGAGGATGGCCACGACCTCGTAGTAGACGGCCCCGAAGCCGGTCAGACTGCTCCAGACCGAGGCGCCGAAGGCTCCGACAATGCCGGCAAGGAACAGCCATTCCACCGTCAGGCGTCGTCGGCAGGCACAGTCCCAGGCCGTGGCCAGCAAGGGGCCTCCCAGGATCCCGAACACCAGCAGGGCGGAACCGGCGAGGGCCGCATGCAGGAGAAGGCGTATCGATCCCTCGGGTGGGGTCAGGTTCACCGCGAACCCGACCAGCATCGCCTGGCCGGCGATGGCGACTCCAAGACCGATGCGGAACCACGGACCACGGTCGATGCCCCGATCCTCCCCGGCCATGGACCGACCCCGGGCGGAGGCCCCCAGGACCCGGCACCCATAGCAGCAGAATGCCTCCCCCTCCGCGGACCAGAGCGGATCGACCGACACCGGCACCCGGCAATAGCCACAGCGGAGGACGGACGAGTGCATGGACTTGGCTACCGGTTCGTTCACCCGGGTTGAGACTGCCGCAGGGGATGCGCACAGGACGATCTCGAATCCCCACCAGGCACGCGAGGGATCCGAGATCGTTTGCGACGGGGATCCGCCGCCGCTCGGATCAATCGAACACGAGCATGAGGAACGCCCCGAACAGAAGCAGGTGGACCGCGCCCAGGAGAAGATTGGTCCGGGGCAGCGAGAGGGTGAGCATGCTGGTGACCAGGGTGAGGACCAGCATGACGATCTCCGGCGGCTCCAGCCCCATCAGAAGCTCGCGCCCCGTCGCCAGGGAGACGCCGATGACGATGGGGACGGTCAGGCCGATGGACGCGAGGACCGATCCGAGGAGGATGTTGACCGACCGCTGGAGCTCGTTCGACCAGGCCGACCGGATCGCCGCAATGGACTCCGGGGTCAGAACGAGGATCGCCATCACCAATCCCCCGACCGCGTGTGGGGCACCGACTCGTCCCACCAACAGATCCAGCGGCGTGGCCATCTGCTTGGCCAGCAGGACCAGAGGGATACCGTAGAGGACAAGGAAGATGCTGTGCCGCCAAGGCGAACCGGATTCCGTCGGAGGCTCCGGATGCCCCTGACCCAAAGCCTCCGCCTCGGCCTGGATGAAGAACTCCCGGTGGAGGCGGTTCTGGAACACCAGGAACACTCCGTAGATGCCGATCGACAACAGGGACAGGAACGCCATCTGGAAATGCGACAGCGTCGGACCTGCCGTGGACCGGGTGAAGGTTGGCAGCACCAGGACGAGGACGGTCATCGGCACGATCATCACCAGGAACGAATTCGCGCTCTGGAGGTTGAACCGCTGCTGGCTGTGACGCAGCGCCCCCAGCAGAAGCGCGAGCCCGAGGAATCCATTCAGAACCAGCATCACGACCGAATACATGGTGTCCCGGGCCAGTGCCGGCTTGGGATCCCCGGTCGACATCACGAACGCCACGATGAGGACCTCGAGTCCCGTGATGGCCAGTGTCAGGAGCAACGTTCCGAACGGTTCACCCAGACGATGCGCCAGCGCCTCCGCGTGACGGACGATGGCGCCGGCCTCGGCAAGGATCACGCCACACAGCAGGAGCAGGAACAGCACGAGGAGCACCGACGATCCGAGCAGCGGCGCAACGGCCATGGGTGCCGCCAGCAGAACCCCGAGGACACCCAGGGCGACCATCAACGGCCACTCGTACAGCAGGGATCCAGATCGCGGGGATGGCGTCATCGATCGCCTCCTTCGGAGGTCCCGGATCGCAGACTCCCGGGACACCCCGGCGCGAACTCCATGGCCGCCGAATCCGGTGCCTTCGCGAATGCCAATCCTCGCCTGAAACCCTGGGATGCCGTGACGACCCTCATACACAACTTCGTATCACGAGCCCGACAACACGAGGAACAAAGATCTGATCCGTGGTGCGGGAACGGAAGGCTCCGCTCCGCCCCGACTCAACGGTCCTGCCACAACCGCCTCAAAGACCATCGACCAGGCCGTTCACCATCCCGATCGCACGGTCACCGTCCTGCGGCCGCTCCTCGGCTTCGGAACCCACCCACCGACACAGACGTCTGCGGAGGATCCGACGGACGTGGCAGAGACACGGCTCGCCCTCCGGTTTGCTCCACCCTCGCGGGTTCAGATGGGGACCCGAGGGACCAGGTACCTACCGAGGGGGCGCTCCCGCGCCCAGTGATGCAGAGCACTGCATCACCCAGCGGCCGACGGCATTCCGCTGGAATCGGCGGAGACCGCCTTTTTCTGTCCCGGACTCCTCGCGCTCCGGCGAAACCTCCATACCCTCCGGCCATGCAGTCGCTGGCCGATTCCCAGGACGCCCGCGGGCCCGCAGGGCTCGCCGGCGTGGAGATCCCCGACCTGTGGCAGCAGCAGGCCGTCTCCGCCCTCCGGGCCGGCAAGGACGTCGTGGTCCAGGCCCCCACCGGTTCCGGCAAGACCCTCGTCTTCGAGCTGTGGTCGAACCACGGCAAGCCCAAGGGCCAGGCCATCTACACCGTCCCCACCCGCGCCCTCGCCAATGACAAACTGGCCGAATGGCGCGCCCGGGGATGGAACGTCGGCATTGCCACAGGCGATCTCTCGGAGAACCTCGACGCCCCCGTTATCGTCGCCACGCTCGAGACCCAGAAACAGCGCCTGATCCGCGGCGAAGGACCCACCCTTCTGGTGGTCGACGAATACCAGATGCTCGGCGACAAGGATCGAGGCCTGAACTACGAGCTCGCCATGGCGCTGGCCCCGCCTGGCACTCAGCTCCTCCTCCTCAGCGGATCCGTCGCCAACCCCCACCACATCGTTCAATGGCTCAACCGACTAGGGCGCCAGGCCGTATTGGTCCGACATGAGGTGCGACCCGTCCCGCTCGAGGAGGTGTTTGTCCATGAGCTGAGCTGGCACATCCCGGGGGAGGTCCGCGGACACTGGGCCCGGTTCTGTGCCAAGGCCCTGGCCGAGAACCTCGGGCCGATCCTGCTGTTCGCACCCCGACGTCGCAGCGCCGAGGAGATCGCCTGGGACCTGGCCCGCAACCTTCCAAACCCGCAGCCCCTCACCCTCACCGAGCCACAACGCCTGCTCGTCGGCGAGAACCTCGCCCGGATGCTCAAGGCGCGGGTCGCCTACCATCACAGCGGCCTCTCGTATGCCGTCCGGGCCGGCGTCATCGAACCCCTCGCCAAGGCCGGACAGCTCCGAGTGGTCGTAGCCACCATGGGCCTGGCCGCCGGGATCAACTTCTCCCTTCGCAGCGTCGCGGTTTCGGCCAATTCTTACAAACGCGACGGGGTCGAGGTGCCCATCGGGAGCGACGAGATCCTCCAGATGTTCGGCCGAGCGGGTCGACGCGGGCTCGACGAGGTTGGCTACGTCCTCGTGGGCCCAAATGAGCTCCGGCTCCGTGACGGTCGCCCCGCCTCGCTGGCCCGGAGCGGGCTTGTCGATTGGGGGGCCCTGCTGGGCGTGATGCATTCGGCGGGCGAACAGGGACGCGACCCCTTCACCGAGGCGATCTGGGTCCAGGAACGCCTCTTCACCACCAAGCCGATCATACTCGGGGTCGAATCGTCGCTAAAACACCCCGACGTGCCGTGCGGACTCAAGACCGATGCCGAACGGGCCCGTCACGTCCGGCGTCGCCAGCGTCAGATGGTCAACTCCCACGGCGAGTGGCAGAACTACCCACGCTGGGAGGAACGCCGTCTTGCGGAGATCCGCCACATCGCCTCCGACGCGGTTGCCAAGACCGGCGACACCCCGGCGACACCGCCGGTCCTGCGACCCGTCCTCAGCGAGCCGACTGCCCTCGCCAAGGTCGGCTTCGGCGAGCTGTTGTCGCTTGCCGATGGCACCTATGGCCGCGCCGTAAAGGTGGCCGACCGGTTCGGCGACGACGGGATCACCCTGACGAAGTGGATCCAGAAGCAGAGCGGGTGGAACGGGAGACAGACGCGTCTTGAAACCTGGCGCACCCTGGTCGCCCCGCTGGTCAGGCGCTCCTTCCAGAACCAACGGTTTCCGGTGATTCGTTTCATCGAGGAGCCCTGGCAGATCCTGGCCCTGATCAGCCTGGCGGAGCAGACCGCCAAGGTGCCCGTGGATGCGCACGGCATTCCGCTGTGGAAGCCGAAGGAGCGCGAGGTCTTCCCGGAGGACTGCGCGCGCTGCTCGCTGGTGGCGACGTGTCGACAGCTCCCGGCCGGCACCGGCACGGCACTACTGTGGCGTCGACTCGCCCTGGTGGATCCCTCGGGACGTCCCACGAACCGGGGCCGGATCGTGAGCTGTTTCCATGGCGGCGACGGTCTCGCGGTGGCCGCGGCGCTCGAGGACACGAGCTATCCCATCGACGACCTCGTCTACGACCTGGCGAACCTGGACGCGGGATTCCGGTTTGCCGAGGCGGAGGACCGCTGGGGTGGGCGTCTGGCGGTCGCCTGCCGCACGGCCTACGGCAACCAGAACATCCCGGGATATCTCGAGGGCGGCATCCCGTCGAAATACGGGAGCGGTGCCGAGACGGTAGTCCGGTCTGTCCATCGCAAGCCCGCGTCCAAGGCCCGCTTTGCCACGGCGGTCCTGGGCACGGGAGACGTCGACCGCATCATCATCGAATGGCGGAGCGTGCTGCGTCAGTTGGCACACGCCCCGAAGCTGGAGTGGGAACGATGGACGCGGCTCCAGGACTTGGCCCGGACCCTTCTGGAGGACACCGAGTCGCCCACCCTCACCGACCTGCCGCCGCTCGACTACGGACAGACGCGGCGCATCGACCACACCCTGCGGCTCAGAGGGCACTGACCCCGGGAGGCCCGCGGGACGGGAGGGGTCGCTACCCCGCTGCTAATTCGCTGCCCGGGCCTGAAGGAGGTTGTCCGCGGCATAGAGAATCAACGCCACCCAGATGAGGGCGAAGCTGACCATGCGCGCGCTGGAGAACGGCCCGCCGTAGACCCAGATCCCCGGGATCAGCTGCCCCGTCGGGGCCAGGTACTGGAGGATGCCAAGGGTGGATAGACGGATCCGACGGGCCGCGTAGGCGAACAGCATCAGGGGCACGGCGGTCACCACTCCGGCGCTCAGGATCAGAAGATGGGTGCGGAGATCCACCCGCCCCAGCGCCCCGGTACCGTCCTGGTGACGCCACAGCAGGAACCCTACGGCCAGCGGAGACAATAGCAGCGTCTCGACCGCCAGGCTGGGGATCGCACCGGTCGTGGCACGCTTGCGGATCACGCTGTACGAACTCCAGCTACCGGCGAGGACCAGGGCTACCCACGGGAACGTGGAGGCCAGGAGCAGGAGGAGCAGGACGCCCGACGCGGCGATCGCCACGGCAATCCACTGGGTCCGACGCAAGTGTTCATGGAGCACGAATCGTCCCGCAAGGACGCTGCACAGCGGCACCAGGAAGTATCCCAGACTGGTGTCGATGATGTGGCCCGAGTTCACGCCCCAGACGTAGGCAAGCCAGTTGGTGGTCAATAGACAGGCCCCAAGGAGGCTGCGTCCCATCGAGCGCGAGGAGCAGAAGGCCTGCCCCACCTCGACCAGGCCTCCTTCCAGGCCCAGCAGCAGCATGAGCAGGATGGCGAGGGACCAGACGTGTCGATGCGCGATCAGCTCGACGGCATTCACCGATGCCACGGGCTTCCAGTAGAGCGGGACGAGTCCCCAGAGGACGTAGCACGTCCCGGCCGCCAGGGCCTCGAGACGTTCACGGTGCTCGGGGGCTCCGGAAGGAGAAGTCACCAAGCCATCCTCGGGAAGACCCGGTAGCGGTTCAACCCCACGGAGGATCGGAATGGCTCGAAAAGCCTAACCCGGCCTGGATCGCCGTCGAGACGTTCGCCTCCCGGCTTGCGCGGCCGGGCCTCGACGATAGGTTTCGGCGTCAGTTTCGTCCGTTTTAATACGGACCGCCTCCCATGAGTCAGCCGCTCAAAATCCACTACTTCGACAACAACGCCACGACCCGCATCGCCCCGGAGGTCGCGGACGCGATGATCCCCTTCCTGCGCGAGTTCTGGGGCAACCCTTCCAGCGCCTACGGCTTTGGGGCTCAGGTGAACCGGCACGTCGAAAACGCCCGTGAGAAGGTGGCCGCCCTGATCCATGCCGACCCGAAGGAGATCACCTTCACGAGCTGCGGCACCGAGTCGAACAACTCGGCGATCCACAGCGCCCTGCTGACCACCGGAAAGAATCACGTGATCACCACTGCGGTGGAACACAGCGCCAACATCAACTTCGGCGAACATCTCAAGAAACAGGGCTACGACGTCACCTTCCTGCCGGTAGAGGGCGATGGATCTCTCGACCTGCACCGCCTTGAGCAGGCGATCCGACCCGACACTGCAATCGTGTCGGTGATGTATGCCAACAACGAAACCGGCGTCATCTTCCCCATCGAGGAGGTCGCCGCGATCTGCCGGAGCCGTGGGGTGCTCTGCCATACCGACGCCGTCCAGGTCCCGGGCAAGCTCCCGATCGACGTCAAGCAGCTCGGTGTCGACTTCCTCTCGCTCAGCGCCCACAAGCTGCATGCCCCGAAGGGCATCGGGATGCTCTACGTGAAGCGCCGCACCCGCTATCAGCCCTACGTGATCGGTGGACACCAGGAGCGGGGTCGTCGTGGCGGGACCGAGGGCGTGCCCAACATCGTGGCATTCGGCCGCGCGGCGGAGCTGGCGATGTCGACCTTGGAGGATGAGAACACCCGGGTCCGCGGACTCCGCGATCGGCTCGAGAACCACGTCCTGCGTCAGATCCCGAACACGATCCGCAACGGGGCGAAGAAGCCCCGGCTCCCGAACACCACGAATATCGCGTTCGACTTCGTGGAGGCCGAGGCGGTCCTGCTGCTGCTGGATCAGATTGGCATCTGCGCCAGCTCGGGTTCCGCCTGCACCACGGGTTCACTCGACCCGTCCCATGTGCTCTCAGCGATGGGCATCTCCCCGATGCGGGCCCGGGGCTCGATCCGCTTCAGCCTCGGGATCTACAACACCGAGGAGGATGTCGACTACCTGATCCAGCACCTCCCGCCGATCATCCAGAAGCTGCGGGACATCTCCCCGTTGAACCCGGATCACCCGGACAACGACCAGTACGACATCGTCGGAGCCCGCTCGAAGCACGAGCAGGAGATGGCGCTCGGCAAGGACACGCACTGACGGAGGTCAGGCGATCTTCATGCCGAAATCACCCTAGGGTCCCTGGGTCCGCCGATCGCGGAACATCTGGGCATCGTCCCTAGGGATCCCGAGTCGGTGACGTCGGACCAGTTGGATCGCGTTGCGGGAGCGATCGGACGCCGTCTCGAGCCGCTTCATCAGCTGGGCCTTGTCCCGTTCAAGATTCTGAACCCGTTCCTGGAGTGAGCGCACGGTGCGCTCGGCCTTGGAGAGTTGACGTTCGGCAGGTTTTGATTTGAGGCCATCGAGGGTCTTGAGCATCTCCCGTTTCTCGGCCTCAAGTTTGCCGACGGCCGCCTTGGCGTCGGAAACCAGCGAGGCGAGCTCCACCTGACGGGCCCGGGATTCCTTGAGGGCGTCGCGGAGGCGGGAGGTTTCGATGGAGAGTTCCTGGATCTGGGCCAGCAGAGCTGGATCGGGCACGGCGGCCGGCACGGCGGCGGCAGCCTTGGGTGGGGCGGGTACCGGGGGCGCGACCGCGGCCTGGGCAGCGGTGAGGTTGGCCTCGGCGGCCTTCAGCTGCCGCTCCAACTCCCCACGCTCCTCGCGCTCGGCTTCCAATTGAGTCTGCAGACGCTGGACCCCGGAAACCTGCTCGGTCAGGGCCGCCACACGCCGTGTCAGCTCCTGGTTCTCCCCCTCGGTCTGGGTCCGCTTCACCACCTCGGCCGAGAGCTGGGATTCCAGCTTCGCAGCCGTGGTCGAATGCCGCTCCGCCTCGGCCTTGGCGAGGACCAGCGCGGTCTCGAGCCGTTTCACGTTGAGGATACCCTCCTCGGACTGCCGGGCCTTCAGATCCTGCAGCTGTCGCTCGAGCCGATCGTGATCCACCTGAAGGGTCTGGTTAGCCTTCGAGGCCTCGTCGAACTTCGCCTGGAGCACCTCGAGTCGCTTGGCGAGGGCGGCGATCTGCTGGCCGCGTTCGGTGTCCGACTTCAGGGCATCGACCTGTCCCTTGAGCGCGGTGTTCTCGGTTTTGAGGGCCTTGACCTCGCTCTCCCGGAGCCGCTTGAGCTCAGAAACGGCCTGGTTGCGGAGGCGTTCCAGGTCCGCCGTCTTGTCCCGTTGGGCGACCGACTCCTTCTTGGCTGCGGCGAGCGCCTGCTGGGCCTCGACGAGCAGGACCTTGTCGACCAGGCCACTGCGTTCCCGCTCCTGAGCTTCGAGCCGAGTGACGAGGGCCTGGTTCGTGGACTGAAGCTGGGTGATCCGATCGACCGCCCGTTTGAGCTCCTGGGGATCGACCGGTGCGGGTTGGGCGGTCAAGGCCTCACGGAGGCGGGCCTCGAGGCGTTGTTTCTCGCCCCGGAGGGACCCGATTTCCTCGTTGAGGGCGTTGAACTGGGCGATGACCTCGTTGGCCGGGGCCGCGGCCACGGCTGAGGAGTTGGTCGAGGAGGCGGATCCGGTCGGGGTTCCGGTGGCGTCGGCAGCCGGCAACGCCTCGAGCTTCTCCGCCACATAGCGCAGTCGGTAGGCCACCACCCGGTCGTTCCACTGGGGATGGGACCGCTTGAGGGCCCGGAGCATTTCCTGGGCCTTCAGATATCCATCCCGGGCGCGGCTCGACTCGCCCCGCTCCCGCTCAGCATCGGTCTGCTGGATAAGCTGGTAGGCCGCAACGAAGTCGTCATCCGGCCCAGCAACCAGCGGTAACGCCAGATTCACGACGGCCACCACGACACCTAGGGATCGGCGGGACGGGAACATGGGATCAGGATGGGCTGGGACAGCCGGGAACGCCAGACTCCGGTGCAGTGGTGAACGCCGTGGAGCGGACCCCAGGAAGGGTTGTACATCACCGCGACATGAAGGACGGCAAAGGTAGGGCTGTGCTCCGTCACGGCCCCATCTCGATCCGCCGCGCGTGGTGTACCCGTGAAGGCGGACGGAACCAACCCCTCTCGTCAGAGGATCCCGTCTCAGCCTTCAGGTTCGCTCCACCCCCGCGGGTTCAGATGGGGACCTGAGCGACCGGGTCTCTACCCAAGAAGGGCGCTCCCGCGCCCCGTGATACGGGGCACTGCATCACCCACCCGTGGATGCCGTCGGCATCCGGCCAGAAGGAGCCTTGGCCCACCCAGTTCCCCGGCCTCTTTTCCTTCCCATCCCTCCTCGTCTTCCTCCGCGTCTTCGGGCCCCCGCGTAAGTCCCCTTCCCAAAGGATCACCTCCTGCCCTCACTCCCCAAGGACCCGGGTCACCGCTTCACGGATCCGGGTCTCGATGCGTCGGATGCGGTTCGGCTCCGTCACCTTGGCCCGCCCGCCTTCGAGGACGTAGAACGTATCCATCGCCGCCCCCTTTTCGGTGACGATCTTGGCGAGGGTGACATCGAGACCGAGTTCGAAGAGGGCCTGAGCGATCGCGAACAGCAGACCCACCCGATCCTCCGCCTCGACATCGATGACCGTGTAGTCCTCCGAGATGCGGTTGTCGACCCGTACCAGGGTGGGGATCCGCTCGCCGACGGAGCGGTAGAGCGCTGGATATTTCTGGGCCTTGGCAAGGGCCTTCTCCGGGTCGACCCCCTTGGCCAGCACATCGGTGACGATCCGATCGAACCGCTGTCGCACCTGCGGCTCCGGTGGCTCCCCGGTCCGGGCATCCACCACATAGAAGTCGTCGAGCACGATGTCGTCGGCCCGGGTGACGATCTGTGCCGTTAGAATGTTGAGCCCCGCGGCGGCCAACCCACCGGTGAGCTTCGCAAAGAGCCCGGCACGATCCCAGGTGCAGACATGAACGCCGGCGTAGCCGCGGTCCGATTCCTCAGTCCAGACCAGCGCCGGCTCCAGCGCTCGGTCATCCTCCGTGAGCTGGAAATGCATGAACCGATGCACCAGCGTGAGGTCCCGTGCGATCCACCGTGCGTCGTGAATCTGGAAATACCGGCTCGGCATGCCGTCGAAATGGGCCTGGATCTCGTCGGACGCAAAGGTCCTGGGAAGGATCGCCGTGACCTCCCGCTGAAGCAGCTCCCGCTGGCGTCGCTCGACCTCCTGGAATTCCGTGGCACCGCCAAGGACGTTCCTGGCCTTGAAGTAGAGGGTCCGCAACAGCATGTCCTTGAACCCGTTCCACAGCGTGTCGCTCGTCCCCAGTGAATCGGCGAGCGTGTGGAGGGTCAGCATCGCCAGGGTCTCCTGAGTCTGCACCTCCGCGGCGAACTGGCGGATGACCGCCGGATCCTCCAGGTCACGCCGCTGGGAGGTCTTCACCATCTCGAGATGGAGCTCGATGAGCAGGCGGAGCGTGTGGGTCGTCGCGCCATCCAGATGGAGCCTCCGGGCCACCCGGAGCGCGAGCTCGCCGCCGACCAGCTCATGGGGACGTCCCGGGAACGCCTTGCCGGAGTCATGGAGCAGCAGCGCGAGGTAGAGGACCTCGGGACGCTCGATCTCGGGCAGCACGGCCGCGTAGTTACTGGCCAGTGGACCGTTGCCGAGCCAGATGGCGTCCAGCTTCTGGAGAGTGACCAGGGTGTGCTCATCCACCGCGTACTGGTGGTAGAACTCGTGCTGGACGAGGTTGGTCATCCGACCGAATTCCGGGAGGAGGCGCCCCAGGAACCCGACCTCGTGCATGGCACGGAGGACCGGGGCGACATTGCCCCGCTGGGCCAGGATTTCGAGGAAGGTCGTGTGGACGCCAGAATCCTGACGGAAGGCACCATCCACCCGTCCCTCGTTGACCAGCTGGCGCAGCATCTGGGCGAGGTCGGGATGGATCTGGAGCCCCCGCTGCTGGGAATAGAGAAAGGCCCGGATGAGGCGGTTGGGATCCTCGCGGAAGATCGTCCGGGAGGGGGCGGTGAGCTGCTGTCCGACCACGAGGAAGCCGTCGAGCTCCTGTCCCTCCGCCGGGACCGGCCGACGGGTCTTCGCCCCCCGGCCTTTCTGTGCGGGGGGGCGGGACAGGGCCAGGCGCTGCTCGAGGGTAAAGGTGATCAGGTAGACGTTGCGGGCATGGGTGTAGTAGTCCCGCATGAAGTGTTCCACCCGGACCCGGGCCGACCGTTCGGTGTATCCGAGGCCCGAGGCGACATTGGCCTTCACGGGTGCGGACAGGACATCGGAGGACGACCCAGCGGTGTAGTGGAGCTCGTTGCGGGTCCTGAGCAGGAAATCGTGCGCCGCGTCGAGCTGCTTCCGTTCCCGCGCGCTGATCAGGCCGTTTCCCTGGAGTTCCGCGGTGGAGCGATAGCCCAGCCTGAAGAACGCCATCCACAGCAGGTTCTGGAAATCCCGCAGTCCGCCGCACCCGTTCTTGATGTTCGGCTCCTGCATGGCCGCCGAATCACCATGTCTCGACCGACGCCGGGCCTGATCCTCGAGCCGCTGGGCGAGGTATTCCTCGACGTGACCCTTCACGCACTCCTTGAGGAAGCGCCGTCGGAGCTGGGCCTCCAGCCGGGAATCCCCGGCGACCAGGCGCGACTCCAGCATGCCAGTCTTGGACTGCATGTCCTGGTTCGCCAGCCGGACACAGTCGTCGATCGTCCGGACCGAATGTCCGACCTTCAGTCCGATGTCCCACAGGGCGTAGAGCAGCGCACTGGTCCAATCCCCGAGGGTGACCTCTGCCGCGGGCCCAACGCCGGCCTCGTACAGGAACATCAGGTCGATGTCGCTGCAGGGGTTCAGTTCACCCCGTCCATAGCCGCCGTAGGCGACGAGCGCGAGCCGCGGGACCTTGCCCTTTGGCGGGAACGCCTTCCGGATGGCGTCGAAGATGTGCCGTATCAGGAGGTCCATGACCGCGGCCCGGGCCTGGGCGATGTCGAGTCCCCCGGCGCCGGCCCGATGCAGGATGCGCAGGCGGGCCGACTCCTCCTTCAGGAAGCCACCGTAGCGCTTGAGCTCCTCGGCAGGCTTGCGTCCGGGCGGGATCGGGAGGCGACGCGAGGCGTTGGCCTCGATCTTCGATAGGAGGGTGCGGGCGTCCAACGCCCAAAAACCTGCGGGATGACCGAGGTCCGGGGCAAGGGGTGATCGGAGAGGGTTGAGAGTTCGACAACGAGCGCCGAGACTCCCGTGCCCGACTCCACGACGGCCATCCCGACCCACAGCGCCCCCATGCCCGATCCCACCCCGATACCCGACACCGAGCTGATGCGTCGGCTCAAGGGGGGCGGAGCGGACGCCGAGGAGGCCCTCCGGGAGCTCATCACCCGGTGGCAAAAGCCCGTCATGGGCTTCATCCAACGGTCCCTTCCGGACCCCGCCGAGGCGGAGGACCTGACCCAGGGCGTGTTCATCCAGCTTTGGAAGGCCTCGGGCCGGTATCAGCCGACCGCCCGGTTCAGCACCTTCCTGTTCACCCTCGCCCGGAACCTGACCCTCAATGAGATCCGACGCCGGGCCCGGCATCCGTCGGACTCGATGGATGCCCCGCATCCGGAGTTCGAGGACCATCCGCTGCGACAGATCCCGGGGCCGCGGACCGAGGAGCCGACCGAGGAGACCACCCGGTCCGAGCTCGAGTCCCTCATCGAAACCGCCCTGCGGGACCTGCCGGAGAAGCAGCGCACCGCCATCGTACTCTGTCGGGAGGGCGAGCTCAGCTACGAGGAGATCGCCGACATCCTCGGAACGTCACTCCAGGCCACCAAGTCGCTGATCCATCGCGGCCGGGAGGTCCTGAAGGCCCGTCTGAAGCCCTATCTCCGGTCCGGCACCTGGGATCCTTCCTGATGCAACTTTCCACACGACCCGGTTTTTGACCCTACCGATCATGCATTCCGACCCGCAGATCCCGGACTGGATGGAGCGGATCCATTCCGGAAAGGCCACCCCCGGCGAGGTGGATCGGCTCCGTCGCCATCCCGGGGTGGATCCGTCCCAACTGGAGGAAGAACTCCGGCTGAACCGCCTTCTCGAAACCCTGCCGCCGGTTTCCGTGCCGTCCAATCTGGCGAGCCGGGTCCTCGACGCGATCCATCTCGAGGCGCAGCAGACCCGGAGGCGCCACCGGCGGGACGGGTGGCTCTCGTGGATCGCCTGGCGTCCGGCCTGGGCCTCGGTGGCGGTGGCCTGCCTCGCGCTCGTGGGGTGGCGGATCCAGTCCACGCATCGGACGACCCTGGCGCGGAGCGTCCTGATCGTCTCCGAGGCCACGGCGGTCCCGGGGATGGAGGCTCTGGTGGATTTCGAGGCCATCCAATGGCTTGAGAGCCGGCCGGAGCCCGGGGATCTGGAACTGATGGCCGCCCTGAGCAGCCCCTGACATGTCCCGTCTCCTGTCCCTTCTCGTCACGGCCGTTGCCCTCGGCTCCTGCCTGTCGCTCGGAGCCGATGTCCGGCCTCCGGCTCCGATGCCACCGGCGGTTCGGCCATCGCCCACCGAGACCTTCCGCACGCTGCTCGCCGCCCCACCCGCCCAGCGGGAACTCTTCCTGTCGCAACGTCCCGCACCCGCCCGGAAGATCATCGAGACCAAGCTGCAGGAATTCGAGATCCTGCCTCCCGAGGTCCGGGAACGTCGCCTCCAGATCGCCGAACTCCAGCACTTCCTACTCCAGGTGATCGGCGAACCGAGGGAGCGTCGGGCCGAGCTGCTCTCGCAGACCCCCGCCGCGATCCGCCCCTTCGTCGAGGACCGCCTCCTGGCCTGGGATCGCCTCCCGCCGGACCGGCAGCAGGACCTCCTCACCCAGCAGCGGATCCTCGCGTCCACGTCGGGTCGCACCCGCCCGAACGGGCCAGTCCCGTCGCGCTCCCACCCAACCCCACCGTCATCGACCCCCGCCGCGCCCGAGCTGCAGTCCGCCCTCGACCGCTGGCAGCGGCTTACACCGGAGGAACGAGCCCGGAAGCTGTCGGATTTCCAGCGTTTCTTCGACCTGTCGGACCGGGACCAGGCGCGGGTGCTGGGATCGGTTCCTGCGGCCGAGCGACGTCAGATGGAGGCGACCCTGTCGGCCTACTCGACGCTGCCCCCGGACCAGCGGGCCCGGGTGATCCGGGGGATCCGTCGCTATGTCACGCTCACGGCTCCCAAGCGGGCCCAGTTCGTGCAGGCGCTGTCCCAATGGCAGCTCATGACCCCCGCCGAACGCACCACCTGGCGGGGTCTCGTCGACGCCGTGCAGCCCCCACCTCTTCCCCAGCCCCCGCGCCTGCGCGGCTTCGTTGTCGGAACCAACGCGCCGTGACGCGACAGGGAGGGACCGACGCCTCTAGGATTCGCACGACCGCTGGAGGATCCCAAGCCATCGGCACCGGTGCAGGCGAGGCGGGGAACGTCGATGCGGCGCACGCCAAAAGTAACGGATACCCGTGAGTGGAGTTGAGGGTGCGCCAGGCGACCCAAAACCGGCTTCCAATCCGCCCCGCCTCGCCTAGCCTCGCCGGCCCACGGGAATTCCTCCCGTGCCCAATCCCTGCATCATGGCTGCCGACAATTCCGTGGTCGCGAAAGTCGACCTCCCGCCCCTCACCCCGCTGAACGTCCCCTCCCGGCTGGCACCGACACCGGCCGGACGTCCGAAGTACTCCGTCACCATCCGGAACGCCACGGGCACGGAGGTCGTGCTGGCCGATCCCCGGGCCACCCGGGCCCTCGTCGCCCTAATGGACGTCCACGCGGTCGTCGGGGGTGCCGCCTGCCACTGGGGCGGACCGGCCGCCTTCGCCGAGATGAACTCGGCCATCCATGGTCTCATGTTCGCCACCCGGGGTCGTGCATGGCACGAGGCGTACAACTTCGTCAACGACGCCGGCCATGCGGAGAACGGACTCTACGCCCTCCGGGCGAACCATGGGTTCGACGGTCTGACCTTCGACGACCTCAAGGGCTTCCGCTCCATCCACTCCAAGCTCACCGGCCACGGGGAGTCGCACATCAATCCCGAGGGGGTGCTGCTCTCGAACGGACCGCTCGGCTCCGCCCTTCCCCAGGGCCAGGGACTCGCCCTGGGCGACCGGCTTGCCGGACGCGACCGCGTGACGTTGGTGACGATCTCCGATGGGGCGTCGATGGAGGGCGAGGCCAAGGAGGCCTTCGCCGCCATCCCCGGACTCGCCGGCAAGGGACGACTGAACCCCTTCGTGCTCCTCGTGTCCGACAACGACACCAAGCTCTCGGGTCGGATCACCCAGGACGCGTTCTCGATGCACCCGAGCTTCCTGGCCATGAAGGATCTGGGCTGGGATGTGCGCCATCTCGAGAACGGCCATGATCTCACGGCGGTCTACCAGGCCCTCGAGGCGGCGGTGGCGGACACGCGTCGGGATCCCACCCGGCCGGTCTGCCTCTGGCTGAAGACGATCAAGGGCTACGGCATCAAGGTGACCGAGGAGAACTCCGCCGGCGGCCACGGGTTCCCGCTGTCGAACGGCGAGAAGATCCCGGACTGGATCACGGAGCTCTACAAGGGGGACACGGCCCCCGCTGAGCTGGTGTCCTGGGCCGGCCAGCTGCACGCCGACTGGAAGCGCAAGGAGGACGAGAAGAAGGCCAAGGCCGCGGCGGCCACCGGCCAATCGGCACCCGCGGCACCCGCGGTGAAGAAGGACAAGGTCCAGGCCGGCCTCGCCGCCGGTGCGATCCGCGCCGCGAAGGACGGCTACCCCGTCTATTCCGTGAGCTCGGACGTCCAGGGGTCGACCGGCATCAGCACCTTCCAGAAGGCCACCGGCCACTTCGTCGAGGTGGGCATCGCCGAGGCCAACATGGTCTCGACCGGCGCGGGCCTCAGCAAGGCGGGCTATATTCCGATCGTCGATACCTTCGGCCAGTTCGGCATCACGAAGGGCAACCTGCCCCTCACCATGGCCGCGCTCTCCCAGGCTCCTGTGATCGCGATGTTCTCACATGTCGGGTTCCAGGACGCCGCGGACGGGGCCTCACACCAGGCGACCACCTACCTCGCCGCTGTGAGTGCCATCCCGCACACGATCGTCATCGCGCCGAGCTGTTCCAAGGAGGCGGAGTCGTTCATGTACGACGCAATCCGTCACATCGCCGAGGAGCGCAGGGCGGGCCGTGACGGCGAGTCGGTGATCTTCTTCGTCGGACGCGAGAACTACCCCGTCGAGTGGATCCCCGGCGCCACCTACCCATGGGGCCGGGCCCAGGTCATTCAGGAGGGATCCGATGTCGTGCTGATCGGTTCGGGTGTCCTCTTCAGCAAGTGTCTCGAGGCGGCGAAGCTCCTCGCGGCCCAGGGACGGTCGGCCACCGTCATCAACAACCCGTTCATCAATCGGGTGGATCTTAAGACGATCGGAGCAGCGGTCCGCAGGTGTGGGGGTCGCGTGGTCACGATCGAGGATCACCAGTCGATCTGCGGCATGGGAGCCCAGGTCTCGCACGCGCTTTCCCAGTCGGGCATCGCCCACCGGATCCGTTCGCTCGCCATCCCGGGGGAGTTCGGACAGTCGGCGTACCTCGCCGAGGAGCTGTACGCGAAGTACGGCCTGACCGGCCCCAAGATGGCGGAGGCAGCGCTGGATCTCCTGAAGGACCACTGAGCGGCGAGGGACGGTGTCCCCCGGCTCCTGATTCCTGGCTCATGACCCACAACTCCCCGCGGCTCAGACCGCCCCGGGAAGTCGGACTGTGAACTCACTGCCCTGTCCCGGCGCACCGGTGACCCCGACCGTTCCGCCGTGGGCCTCCACGACGGCCTTCACCAGGCTCAGACCCAGCCCCAATCCCCGCTGGGACCGACTTCGGTCCCCGCGATAGAGACGCGTCCAGATCCGGGCCTGCTCCTCGAGTGAGACTCCGATGCCGGTATCCCGGACCCGGAGGACGACCTGTCCCGACTCCACCGCCGCACTTAAGGTGACGGCGCCGCCCTCGGGTGTGTACTTGAGGGCGTTGTCGACCAGGTTGCCCAGGACCTGCCGCATGCGGTCGGGATCGACCGACGCCAGGCACGGGGTGGGCAGCTCCGAGCGGACGTCGATCTTTCGCTCCTCGGCGACGAACGCATACATCTCGGCCACTTCGCCGAGCAGGTGGGCCATGTCGGCGGGCTGGCGCTTCAGGATCATCATGCCGGCCTCGGCCTCGGCGACATCCATGAGGGTGTTGAGCATCCGCAGCACCCGCTCGGATTCCTCGACACAGTCGCCCAGCGCCTCCCGCGCCGCCCCGGGATCCTGGCCTTCGTCACGGAGGGCCAGTTCGGCCGTGCCCCGCAGCCGGGTCATCGGGGTTCGGAGATCATGGGCCACGTTGTCGAGCGACTCCCGCATCGCCCGGATCAGCGATTCGTTCCGGTCCAGGACCGTGTTAAAATGACGGGCCATTTCGGTGAGCTCGTTGTCGCCCCGGGGTATCGGGACCCGGACGTCGTGGCGTCCTTCCTCGAGGATGCGTCGGGCTGTCCGGGTGACCTCGCGGATCGGACGGGTGGCCCTCCAGGCGAAGAGGCCGCCGACGACGAGGGCGATGCCGACGGCCACGCCGCCGAACTGCCAGAACGCGCGACGCAGGGTGCTTACCAGGACCGCCCGGCTGTCGGTCGTCCTCCCCACCTCCAGGATCACCCCGTTGGCGAGCTGGCCCTCGGTCAGGAGGAAGTCCCGCATCGCATCCTTGGGGATCCTCAGCTCCCGGACCTTCTCGACCACGTACAGGCCCTGGCTGGGTTCGGGCACCTGTCGGGTCCGCACCGCCCACCATTCCTCCGGCACCTCCGTGAATAGCACCTGGGTGCCGCCCCGGCTCAGCCGGACGTAGAGGGAGGTGACACCGGGAGACTGGGCACTGCTGCGGACGGCCGCCCGCAGGGCCTCCACTCCCTGTCGCAGGTAGATGTCGGCGAACCGCCGGTACAACACCTCGAGCTCGGCACCGGCCCGACGCTCGAGACGCGAGGCGAGGTCGTCGTACAGCGCCACGAACAGGCCACCCGAGGCGACGACGAAAATCAGCGCGAACCACGCGCTGAGCCGCACCGCGAGCGACCGGTGCAGAGGGTCAACGGATCGGACGAAGGACATACCCCACCCCACGGATCGTGTGGATGCGCTGCTTGTCGGGATCGACCTTGTTGCGGAGCCGGTGGACGAGCACGTCGACCACGTTGGTCTGGGGGTCGAAGCTGTAGTCCCAGACGTGTTCGAGGATCATGGTCTTGGTGACCGGCCGGCCTGGGTTGCGCATCAGGTATTCGAGCAGCGAGAACTCGCGGGGCTGGAGGTCGACCCGCTCGCCCGCCCGGGTGACCTCTCGGCTGAGGAGATCGAGGATCAGGTCCCCGGCGACCAGCCGGGTCGGCTCCGTCCCACCCTGGGTCGCACGCCGGATCAGGGCCTGCACCCGGGCGAGGAGTTCCGAGAAGGCGAACGGCTTGGTCAGGTAGTCATCCCCACCAGCCTGGAGCCCCTTCACCCGGTCGTCGACCGTCGCCCGGGCACTCAGGAAAAGAATGGGCAGCCGGGACCCCTTGGCACGGAGCCGCTGGACGACGGAGAGACCGTCCAGCTTGGGCACCATGATGTCGACCACGGCGGCGTCGAAGGTCGTGATCTCGGCAAGACCAAGCCCGTCCTCGCCATCCGCGGCATGGTCGACCGCGAAGCCGCTCTGCTTGAGCCCCTTCACGAGGAACGAGGCGATCTTGGGATCATCTTCAATGACGAGCACTCGCACGCCCCGGACGCTAGTCCATCCCCACCTGCGCGGACGAGCGAAGATCTCGGCAGCGACGTTCCCCGTGCCGACCGCGGTCCATGGATCGGGCGGAAAAAGTTGCGGAGCTGGCGGGCCTCTTCGTATGCCGATTCACCCGGATTGCGCGGAACCCCGAGCTCCGATCCCGGTGTCCGTTCTGCGGAGGCGCCCGCATGGCCAGAGCACTGGTGCGCCGCACACACCACCGGTCCCTTGAACGGGGCCCTAGGAGGAGCGACGGGCTGGGCAATGTCCTGACGGCCCGTACATGCTCGTGCTTTGCCCTTTGCCATCCGACCCATGGTTTTCCTAGCGTTGTGGCCCGATGTCGTTCCTCCGCCGAGCCGCACCGTCTGCCCGTACCCGGTTGCTCGGAGTCCTGGGGTCACCCGTCCGACATTCCGCCTCGCCAGCCATGCACAACGCGGCGCTGGAGGTCCTGGAACTCGACTGGACCTACCTCGCCTTCGAGGTCCATCCCGACACCCTCGCCTCCACCCTGCGCGGTGCCCGGGACCTCGGGGTGCTCGGACTCAACCTGACGTTACCCCACAAGCTCCTGGCGATGCCGCTCATGGATGTCCTGGACGACTCCGCCGAGACCTACGGGGCGGTCAACACGGTCATCTACGAGTCCCAGACGTCGTCCGGCGAATGGATGCCCGTGGGTCAGCTGCCGGAGATCCGCGGACCGGTGCGGATGCGTGGTGCGAACACCGACGCTGACGCGCTGCTCCGTTCGCTCGGCGAGGATCTGGGGATCGAGCCGCGCTCAGCCAGGATCCTGTTGCTCGGCGCCGGAGGTGCAGCCCGTGCCGCTGCACTTCGACTGGCCGACGAAGGGGTCGGGGAGCTGTGGCTGGTCAACCGCACCACGTCCAAGGCCGAGGAACTCGCCGCCGAAATTCGGCTCCGGAACCCTGCCGTAGGGGTAGAGGTCGGCTATCCGTCCGACACCGTCGACGTCGTGCTGAATGCGACGTCCCTCGGGATGAAGGCCGGGGATCCCCTGCCCTGGGATCCGGCCCGTTTCAGCCTCGATCGGGCGGACGGCGTCTACGACATGGTCTACCGCCCGGCCGAGACGGTGCTTCTAGAGACCGCACGGCGGTCCGGCTGCAGAACGGCAAACGGCCTGGGAATGTTGCTCTACCAGGGGGCCGCCGCCCTCGAACTCTGGACCGGCCGTCCGGCGCCGGTGGACGCGATGCGCTCCGCCCTCGTGTCGGAGGTCTACGGGGCGCCGTAATGAACCCCAGCTTTCTCGGCCTGCCGTTCGAATGGTGGTACCCGGTCGTCTGGGGCATTCCCTATCCCATCTGGACGGTCACCTGGACGATCCTCGGTCTGATCGTGGGAAGCTTCCTGAACGTGGTCATCCACCGGATGCCGCGCGACGAGAGCGTGGTCACTCCGCCCTCCCACTGCCCGCACTGCAACGAGCGGATCCCGCTGAGGTACAACCTGCCGGTGATCTCCTGGATCTGGCTGCGCGGACGCTGTCGGTCGTGCTCGGCACCCATCTCGCCCCGATACCTGGGTGTCGAGATCCTCACCGGAGGGATCTTCCTGCTCACCTGGCTGGTATTCGGAGCGCAACAGCCGGAGGTGGCGCTCGCCCTGAGCCTGCTGTTCGCCGGATTCATCGCAGCGACCTTCATCGACCTCGAACACCTGATCATCCCCGATGAAATCACCCTAGGCGGTGTGGTGGTGGGATTCCTCCTGTCGGCCCTGGCCCCGGGCCTCCATGGGGCCGAGACCGCCGCGCAAGGATTGAAGGCCAGCGGACTCGGCATCGCCGTGGGCGGCGGAGTCGTCTACGCCGTGCTGCGCGGTGGCAAGCTGCTGTTCGGACGCCAGCGGGTCGGACTCGAAGGCACCCAGCGTGTGGTCTTCCATGAGTCGGGACTCATCCTGCCATCCGGGGAGATCCCCTATTGGGAGCTGTTCTACCGACCTTCGGACACCGTGAGATGCCATGGGAAACGGATTGAGCTTTCGGACCGCTGCTTCCGCGACCAAACCATCGAAGTGCGTCTGGCAGCCACGCCGGCAGAACTGAGGATAGGGAACGAAACCCTTGCGGCCGAAGGTGAGCCCTACCTCGCCGTTGAAACCGACCGCATCGACCTACCGCGGGAGGCAATGGGACTGGGCGATGTGAAATTCATGGCCGCGATCGGTGCCTTCCTGGGATGGCAGGCCACCGTGTTCTCACTGTTCGCCAGTGCCGTCTTGGGCACGGCCATCGCCCTCATCCTCATCGCGCTGGGACGTCAACAGTGGTCGGGTCGACTCGGATACGGTCCCTACATCGCGGCCGCGGCCATGATCTGGGTCTTCGGCGGGCGCCACTGGTGGATGGAGTGGTTCAGCTGGCCGCTGAGCTGACCGACACCGGGACAGCGGACGCCCTTGGAAATTCCAACAACCTGGGGAGGTGTTCCACCCAGGGGTCGGTTGAGAAAACCAATGACCTGACCCTGAACGCACCACCCTGAGGGACCCATGACCTGGCCCTCCATGACTTGGCCCTCTTGGGTGTGTCAGGGATCGATGACCGGCCCTCGCCCACTTCGACGATCGTCACCTCGGTAACGTCCTGCTGGGGAGCGGGTTGTTCCTTAAGGCCCGGTAGTCCACACCCGACCCCAGCCCACGCCAGATCCCGGGAGCGTGCTCCGCAGGCCCACACCAGCGGGATTCCGACTCCCATCGCCGGGTGCCAGAACCAGGCCCTCAAAACGCCATCCGTCTGAACCAGCGATATCGGGTAGACTCCACAAATGGGGCCCTTGTGAACAATTTACCCCCACTAATGGTGGGTTTGCCCTTGCACGGTCCGGAGGGGACTCCTTCAATTTCCCCGGATGCACCTCAAAAACCTGACCGTTCTCGGGTTCAAGTCGTTTGCCGACAAGACCTCCCTGAACTTCCAACCCGGAATGACCGCCATTGTCGGTCCTAATGGTTGCGGCAAGTCCAACGTCAGCGACGCGATCCGTTGGGTGCTCGGCGAGCAGTCCGCCAAGGCCCTGCGCGGCGGGGAGATGGCGGATGTCATCTTCAATGGCACCGATGGTCGGAAGCCGCTGGGGATGGCGGAGGTCAGCCTGACCCTGGGCGATGTCGACACCGACTACCTCAAGGCGGCCGGGGTCCCGGTCGAGTTCAACGAGGTGACGGTGACCCGTCGGGTGTTCCGGGATGGCGGATCGGAGTATTTCATCAACAAGGTGGGTGCCGTCTCCCGGGACATCCAGCAGCTCTTTGCCGGCACCGGTGTAGGCAAGACGAGCTACTCGGTCATGGCCCAGGGCAACATCACCCAGATCCTGTCCAGCAAGCCCGACGATCGCCGGCTGGTCTTCGAGGAGGCCGCCGGGATCACACGGTTCAAGCAGCAGAAGCGGGAGGCGCTGCGGAAGCTGGAGACGACCGACCAGAACCTGCTGCGGGTCGAGGATCTGATCCGGGAGGTGAAGCGCCAGATCGGTTCGCTCCAGCGCCAAGCCGGCAAGGCTCGACGGTACCAGTCGATCGCCAACGAACTCCAGCTGCTCGAAACCCAGTTGGCCCGACACCAGTATGACGTGCTCCAGGAGGAGATCCAGACCCGGGAGACCGAGCTGGCCAGGACCAAGCTCGACTTCGAGGTGGGCCAGGAAACCCTGATCCGGCTCGAGGACGAGGTCCTTCAGCTTCGGCAGGAGCTGTCCTCCTTGGAGCAGACCATCTTTGGACGCCAGCAGCAGGGACTCGAGCTGAAGTCGGAGTCCGATCGCCACGGCCACAAGATCGAGTTCAACCGGCAGCGTCTGGAGGAGCTCAGGGACCAGAACGCGCGGGCGCTCCACAACATCACCCAGGCAGAGGAGCGGCGCGAGATCGCCACCCGGGAGCTGGAGATGGTCGAGGAGCGGCTCACGGAATCCCAGGAGAAGGTCCAGTCCCTCCGGTCCGTGCTGCAGGAGAAACAAGAGGCCCTCGCCTCGGCCGAGCGATGGGTGGCCGACAAGCAGGAGCTTCTGCGCCAAGCGCAGTCCAGGGCATTCTCCTCCGCCCAGCAGCTGGGCCGTACCCGCAACGAGCTGAACCAGCTCGACCTCCAGAAGCAGGGCAATACGGTCCGCCTGGAGAAGCTCCACGCCGAGAAGGCCTCCCTCGGAGAGGAGAGCCTCCGTCTCGAGGCACGCCTCGGGGAGTTCAAGGCCCAGGTTGAGACCGAGCGGCTCCAGGTCCAGACCAGCCGCGGCACCCTCGAGGAACGCCAGGCCCGACTCCGGGAGCTCCAACGCGAGATCTCCGAGGCCCAGTCGGCCCTCGACACCCTCTTGAACCAGCAGGCCGGCCACCGGAGCCGCCTCCACGTCCTGGAACAACTTGACACCCAGCATGAGGGCTTCAGCGCCGGTGCCCTAGCCGCCCTCAAGCAATCCGAGCACGTCCTAGGCTCCCTCGCCGACCGCATTCGGGTCCCCAAGGAATACGTCATCGCAATCGAGGCTGCCCTCGGCCATAACCTCCAACTGGTCCTCACCGCCCAGCCCGGGCAGGCCCAACAGATCCTGAACGAGCTTCGGGACAACCACCGGGGGCGGGCCAGCATCGCGGCCCTGTCCCTGCTCGCCGGCGACAACGGAGCGTCCGATCCATCCGCCCCGGCCGACGAATCCCTGCCTGGGACCCCGGCCCTCGGCTGCGCGGAGGCCGACGAACCCGTTCAGCCACTCATCCGGGCCCTGCTGCGGAGCACCCGCATCGTGGCGGACCTCGACGCCGCGAACGCCGCCTTCACCGCCTCGGGCGGACGCCACGACTACGTCACCCAGACGGGTGATCTTCTGACCCGGAACGGCGTCTTCACGGGCGGAGCCTCGACGGCGTCCGGCCAGGCCCCGGCCAGCATCCTGGGCCGAAAGAACCAGATCGCAGAACTCCAAGCCCAGCTCGCCGGACTCTCGGAACAGGTCCAGGATGCCAGCCGCCGCAGGGGCGAGCTGCAGTCGGAGCAGACGACGCTCCAGGCGAGCCTGGAGGAGGCCCGGACGGAACTCCGCCAGGTGGAGGTCACGATCGCCTCCCGCGAGGGCGAGTTCCGGGCCCTTGAGGGCTCCCGCCGCGCGCTGCACCAGAAGCTCGAGACGGTCGGATACGAGCTCGAGACCCTCACGGTCCACGAGGCCGAGGGCAACGAGCGACGCCAAGCCCTGGTGGCCCAGATCCAGGAAGCCGAGCTGGCCGAGGCCGCGGCCGCGGCCCAGGTGAATCTCTACTCGGCCGAGCTCGAGGAAAGCCGACAGGGCCGGGACACCGCGAACCAGGCCGTTTCCGAGTCCCGTGTCTCGCTCGCCACCGAGGACCAGCTCCTCGCGAGCCACGGACGCCAGCGCCCGCCCCTGCAGTCCCGCATCCAGGAGCTCGCCAGCCTCGTCCAGCGCCTCCGCCAGGAGATGTCGCAGTTCGAGGACCGGCGCGGGAACTTCGAGGCCGGCATCGCCGAGAGCGAGCGGGAAATTCAACGCCTCGCCCAGGAGCGCGAGGTCGTCACGATCCAGCTCACCGAGCTCGCCGGGGAGAAGCGTTTCCAGGAGGGGGAGATCCAAAGCCGGGAGGGACAACTCCGGGAACGTCGCCAGCAGACCACCGGACTGCAGGCGCGGCGCGGTCAGCTCGAGGTCGAGCTCGCCCAACGGACCATGGCCGTCACCCACCTCCGGGAACGGATCGAGTTCAAGTACCAGATGCCCATCGACTCCATCCGCAGCGAGGCGATCCGGATCACTCTGGCCGACGAGGGCCCGGCCAAGGTCGAGGCGGTTTCGCTCGAGGACATGGCCGCCGCGGGGCTGACAACCGACTGGGATGCGGTCGCGACCCAGGTCACAGCCCTCCAGAAGCGCCTCGACGACATCGGCCCCGTCAACCTCGTCGCGATCGAGGAGTACGAGGAGACCGAACAGCGGCATACCTTCCTCACAACCCAGTACGACGACCTCGTGAAGGCGAAGCAGGAGCTCGTCGAGGTCATCAACCGGATCAATGGCGAGACCAAGACGATGTTCCTCGAGACCTTCCAGAAGATCCGGGAGAACTTCAGCCAGATGTTCGTCGAGCTGTTCGGGGGCGGGAAGGCCGACCTCGTCCTGGCCGAGGGGGAGGATCCACTGGAGGCGGGCATCGACATCATGGCCCGTCCGCCGGGCAAACAGCTGCAGTCGATCACGCTGCTGTCGGGCGGTGAGCAGACCATGACCGCCGTCGCGCTGTTGTTCTCGATCTACCAAGTGAAGCCCTCCCCGTTCTGCGTACTCGACGAGCTCGATGCACCGCTGGATGAGTCGAACATCAACCGCTTCGTACGAGTGCTGCAGCGGTTCCTCAACCAAAGCCAGTTCGTCGTGATCACCCACAACAAGCGCACCATCTCGATGGCGGGCGTCCTTTATGGTGTGACGATGCAGGAGCAGGGTGTGAGCCGGATCGTGTCGGTGAAGTTTGACCGTGAGCAGAACCGTCTCGCCCAGCCCGCCGTGGCGGAGGCCGCTGGCGACATCCCGGCACCGGCGTCGGTGACCTCGACCGAGACCCCCGAGGAGGCCGAGGTGGTCCTGGTCAAGTGAGTCCAAAAACGCGTCTCCCCACCTTGGCAGGGTGGCCGTGGCCCCGGATTCCGCAGACGACATGAAACCCTCCCCCATCCTTCCCGGATCGACCCTGGGTGTCCTCGGGAGCGGACAGCTCGGACGGATGTTCGCGCTTGCAGCCCGTCAGATGGGCTATCGGATCCACGTATACTCCCCGGAGTCCGACACCCCCACGGGGCAGATCTCCGACCTCGAGGTCACCGCTCCCTACGTCGACCTCGACCGTGTCCGCGCCTTTGCGCGGGGGGTGCAGGTCGTCACGTTCGAGTTCGAAAACGTCCCCAGCGATACCAGCCGCGCCTGCGCGGAACTGGTACCGGTGCGGCCCGACGGCGAGGTGTTGCACATCACCCAGAACCGGCTCCGGGAAAAGATGTTTCTCGCCAGCCACGGCTTTCCCGTCACGGAGTTCCGCCGAATCGGATCCTTGGCGGATCTGGAGCAGGCGGCGACGGATCTGGGTCTGCCGGCCATCCTCAAGACGGCAAGCTTTGGATACGACGGCAAGGGTCAGCAGCGCATCACCACCCGGGAGCAGCTGCCGACGGCGTATGCGGGACTGGGGGGAACCGAGGGCATCCTGGAGGCCCAGGTAGACTTCGGAATGGAGGTCAGCGTCGTCGCCGCCCGGACGCTCGACGGCCGTTTCGCCGCCTTCCCGGTCTTCGAGAACGCCCACAGCCACCACATTCTCGACATCACGATGTCGCCGGCCCGTATCCCGCCCGATCTTGCCTGGCAGGCCGAGGTCCTGGCACAGGGCATCCTCGACGCCCTCGGGGTCGTGGGACTGCTAACGGTCGAGCTGTTCGTGACGCGGGATGGCCGGCTTCTGGTCAACGAACTGGCACCCCGGACCCACAACTCGGGCCACCTCACCCTGGATGCCTGTCCCACCAGCCAATTCGAGCAGCAGGTCCGGGCGGTCTGCGGACTGCCGCTGGGAGATGTCACACTCGCCCGCCCTGCTGCGATGGCCAATCTGCTGGGCGACGTGTGGATCGATGCCGGCGGGACACCCCGGTGGACTGCGGCGCTGGAGGATCCCTCGATCCGGCTCCACCTCTACGGCAAGGCCGAGCCGCGACGGGGTCGCAAGATGGGACACCTGACCGCGGTCGCCGACACGATCGAGGAGGCGATCCTCCGCGTCAGCAGGGCCCGGGAGCGCCTCGTCCAAGGCTGACGGGACGCCGTCGGACGGAGGTCAGTAGACCTTCCGCTGGTGGCTGGGCAACACGCCCAGCTCGGCGCGATACTTGGCCACGGTGCGGCGGGCGATCATGGTGCCCTGCGCCTTGAGACGGGCCACCAGCTCCTCGTCGGAAAGCGGTGCGGACTTCGACTCGTTGGCGATCAGCTCGGCCAGGGCGGTCTTGACGCTCTTGTTCGAGACCTGTTCCCCGCTGGCGGTGGCAAGGCCCGAGGTGAAGAAGTACTTCATCTCGAACACGCCCTGCGGCGTGCTCATGTACTTGCCGGCGACCGCGCGGCTCACGGTGGTCTCATGGACTCCGACCGTCTCGGCCAGCTGGAGCATCGTCATGGGCCGTAGGTGCGCGACCCCCTTCTCCATGAAGTCCTGCTGCCGCTTCACGATCTCGCGCGCGATGTTGAGGATCGTGGACTGCCGCTGGTGGATGCTCTTGATCAGGAACTTGCCGCTCTTGATCCGCTCCCGGATGTATTCGCGGACCTCGGAGGAGGTCTCGGCCTGCGACAGGAGATCCTTGTAGGTGTTGCTGATCCGGACCGTTGGCACCAGGTCATTGACCACGTTGGCGACCCAACCTCCGTCCTCACCGCGGCTGACGACGACCTCGGGCACAACATAGTGGTCGGGCTCCAGCGAGAACTTGCGCCCCGGTCGCGGGTCGAGCCTCGCGATGTTGGCGGCGAGCTTCTGGACCTCCGCGGCCGTGATGCCGAGATGGCGGGCGATCTCCGGGAACTTCCGCTTGCCGAGGGCCTCCATGTGGTCCCTCAGGATCCGGTATTCCGGTGTGCCGGTGCACCGGATCCGCTCCAGCTGGAGCATCAGGCACTGGCGGAGGTCAATGGCCCCCACACCTGCCGGCTCGAACGACTGCACGAGCTTCACCGCCTCCTCGAGGTCGGCAACCGGGATGCCGGTCGACATCGACAGCTCGGAGACACTGGAGCGGAGGTAGCCGTTGTCGTCGACATTCCCGACCACCAGCTCGGCCACCTGTTGCTCGAAGTCACCAAGGTCGGTCGAGCGGACCTGGTCCATCAGCTCCTCCTGCAGGGATCCCTGCTCGGTGATGGAGTCGAGGACGAACTGCCGACGTTCCTCCTCGTCGGGATTGGACCGGGCCGGGGTGCTGGTGCTGCTGAAGAAATCGCGCCATTCCTGGTCGAGCAGCAGGACCTTCTGGAGGTCCTGGTCGAATCGGTCGACCGGCTCGGCGCTCGGGGACTCGGTCGCCGGATCGAACCGGGTGTCGGGCGGGGGCTCGGCCGGATCCGCCATTACGGTCGCGGAATCCTCCTCCTCGTGCTCCGGGGAATCCGACGCCAGGGTTGAGGCCTCCTCGAGCATCGGATTCTGCTGCATCTCCTGCTCCACCATCGCCTTCAGCTCGAGCACCGGGGCCTGGAGCAGCGCGAGGGACTGCTGGAGCTGCGGGGACAGCACCATCTGCTGCGACATCCGCTGCGAGAGATGCAATCCTTGAGACATTTCTCTGCGAGGCTAGGGACGGGCACCCCTTGAAACAAGGTTGGCATGCCAATTGGGGTGCCAATCCGACCCGGAACAGGCGTAGGGATATCCCCGATGGACATCAGGGAGCCGCAGCGTCCAGCAGCCGCAGCGACGCCGGCCGACCTAGGCGAGGTACGGGATCGTCAGCGGACCCTGGGGCAGGACCGCGACGCGGCTGGCAGGACCACGACGCTCGAGTTCCTGGCGGACAAGTGCAGCGATATCCCGACACGGTTCCAGATGCGCCGCGGCAAGCGTCTCGTCGGACAGCGACGAATGGACAAGCACCCGCGCCCGCTTCTGGATCAGCGACTGGATGTGGGCCTGCCACTGCTCCGGCCGCACGAAACCGGGAGTGCTGAGAAGCGTGAGAACCTCCTCCGGGGATCGTGTCTCCCGCAGGAAGTGGTCGAGGGCACTGCCCGAGGGAACCCCCTCCCGACACTCGGCCGCAAGGACGATGACTCCCTTGTCCGCGACGATCCGTGCCGCGGCACTCATCCCTTTCACCCCCTGGTAGAGATTGAGGTCAAGGGGATAGCCCGAGTTGGTGGTCACCACAACGTCGAAGGGCTTCTCGACGCGTTGCATCGCGGATTCCCGGACGAAATCCCGTCCCACACGATGGGCCTTCACCAGGTCCCCGGCGAACACCCGGGTGATCTCACGGTGCTCGTTGAGCGTGACGTTGATGAGGAAGCTGCGTCCGACACGCTGGGCAATCTCGAGAAGCTCCTCCCAGAGGGGATTGCCCTCGCAGGTCCCGAAGGTGGCCCGGGCATCCCCGATGTGATGGGCCCCGTGGTTGCTCATCACTGTCTCCAGATGGGCCACACCCGGCATCAGGGCCTTGGGGCCACCGCTGAATCCGGCGAAGAAATGCGGCTCGATGAACCCCGTGAGGATGCGGACATCGGCCTCGACGGCATGACGGTTGATCAGCACCGGCGCACCGGTCCGGGTTGTGCCCAGTTGGACGCACGCCTCGCGGTTCTCAGGCTTGTGGTTCAACACCCGATAGTGGGCCACGACCTCAGGGGTCAGCATGCGCTCCAGCTCCTCGCGGGTGTTGGGGCGATGCGTCCCAAGCTGGTTCAGCAACGTGATCTGTTCCCGCCGGATCCCGTTGCGTTCCAGGTATGCCAGCAGCCACGGAATGATCCGCTCGTTCGGCGTCGCCCGGGTGATGTCGGTGAACAGGATGCAGATCCGGGAGTTGGACCGCACCCAGCTGCGCAGCGTGGGTGTGCCGATCGGATGGTCGAGAGCTGCAATGAACGCCTCCTGCTCATTGCGGAGACCCGGACGGAAGGTTGGCTCGATGACGGTAGTGCGATCGTCCGGGAAATCGACGTCAAGCCGTCCCCGGCCGTAGGCGAGAGGAATCCTCATGAAGGTTTGTGGACGGTGCTGGAGCGCGCCACGCCGACCCTACTTCACGAAGGGCGAATAGCCCTTGGTGAGGGTCCGGATCCGCAGCAGGTAGGCATCCGCGGTGATGTAGAGGGTCGCCCCATCGCCACCCCAGCCGCAGTTGCCCGTCGCCTCGCCGGTGAGGAGGGTGCCCAGATGACGCCCCCTGGGGGAGATCACCAGCACGCCGCCGGGACCCGTCGCCCAGAGGTTGCCGTCGACATCCACCTTGAGGCCGTCCGGAAGGCCCTTTCGCCCCTGCTTGAGAAGCGGCGCCGTGTCGAACAGGACCCGCCCCTTCCCCAGCAGTCCGTCCGGCAAGACCGGATAGGCCATGACGACCGGGCGTTCCGGATCGGAAACATTGATGTAGAGCGTCCTGCCGTCCGGCGAGAGGGCGACGCCGTTCGGGAACGTGAGTTCCGAGGCGACCAGGATCGGCTCCGGTGACGGATTCTGCAGCGTCTTGGCGCGGAGCAGATAGACACCGTTGAACATCAGATCCTTCAGGACGCTCTTGTTGCCGTCGCGAAGTCCGTACGGAGGATCCGTGAAGTAGAGGTCTCCGCTGGAGTTGTAGCAGAGATCGTTCGGAGAATTAAAATGCCGCCCGCCCACACGGTCCACGATTGTGTCGAAACGGCCGATCTCGCCCTTCTTCCCGGCGAGACGGACAATCCGACGATCCCCATGCTGGCAGATGACCAGACGCCCAAACCGGTCGGCTGTCAGACCATTGGACCCCTGCTCGGCATGGTTGAGGTCGTGCCCGGTGTAGCCGCTCGGCTCCAGATATACGGTGAGGCCATCGCGGTCCGACCATCGGAAGATCCGGTTCTCCGGCACATCGGAGAACACGATGGCGTTCTCCCGCGGCAACCAGGTAGGTCCTTCCGACCAATTGAATCCGCCCGCCAAAAGCTCCATGCGCGCATCAGGAGCCAGGAGGACATCGAGTCCAGGCGACAAGCGCTCGATCGATCCATGCGTCGGGAACGGCACGGGGCCCAGCGGCTTCCGGTAGGGGGCATCCACGGGGGTCTTCGGTGCCTCGGCCTGCATCAGCGGCAGGCAGCACAATGAGGCGACCAGGCCGGTCACGCGGGCGAGGGCAGACAGGGAGGGACTCATAGGAAGAAAAACGATAGGGGCGCAACGTGTTCAGGGTCAATGCAGCGGATCGGTCCATGCTCGCAACGAACCCGGCACGACAGGACTTCCGGATTGCTGCCGACAACGTCGGGCTCGCACACTCCACACATGTCGTCCTCACCCGACCAGCTCCGCGAACTCTTCCGCATGCAGAAGGCCCTCAACGAACGGATCGGTGTCCTCACTGACCAGATGGACGAGGCCGAGAAGACCAAGTGGGTCCTCAACTACTGCCGAGCCATGACCCAGGAGCTGGCGGAACTCACCGACAGCGTGCCGTGGAAGTGGTGGGCGAAGTACCAGAAGTTCGATGAGCAGAATGCCCGCGTCGAGGTGGTGGATCTCCTCCACTTCCTCATCTCCCTAGCCCAGGTGCTCGGCATGAGCGCCGACGATGTCTTCCAGGCCTACCTCAAGAAGAACGAGGTGAACTTCAAGCGGCAGGAGTCCGGGTACGCCGAAAAGGACCATTCGGATTCCAAGCACATCTGACATCGAGCCGACCCCACCGCACGCCGATTGCGGGCAGGGCACCGAACGAAGGCAGCCCCAGCACGCCTCCCGCATGAAATCCCTCTACCTCGACATCTTCAGCGGCCTCAGCGGCGACATGTTCATCGGCGCACTGCTCGATCTTGGCGTCGAGTTCCGCACCCTCCGTCAGGAACTCCAGAAGCTGGGACTTCCCGGTTATCATCTCCACGTCGCACGACGCCAGAAGAGCGGCATCGAGGGCGTGAAGTTTGATGTCCACCTCGAGGGAGAGTCCCACCCCCACGAGCACGACGATCACCACGACTGCTGTACCCCCGGGCATGGGGACCACGACCATGTCCATTCCCATTCCCATTCCTCGGGGCATCACCACCACCACGCGGACTCCCGCGACTTCTCGGCAATCCGCGGGATGATCGAGTCCAGCAGCCTCTCGCCCTGGGTGCGTGAGCGGTCGATTGCCGTGTTCCGCCGAATCGCCGAAGCCGAGGGCAAGGTCCATGGCCTGCCGCCGGACAAGGTCCACTTCCACGAGGTGGGGGCCGTCGACTCGATCGTCGACATCGTGGGCACCTGCATCGGCCTGGAGCTGCTCGGCCGTCCACGGGTTCTGGCAGGACCTGTCGTGGAAGGCACCGGATGGGTCCGCTGCGCCCATGGACGCTTCCCCATCCCGACCGCCGCCACCCTCGAGATCCTCGGTGCGCGCGGGATTCCGCTCACCCAGTGCGAGGAACCCCACGAGCTGGTCACCCCCACCGGCGCCGCCCTGCTCGCCGAGTTCGCCGAGTCCTTCGGCCCCATACGGAACCTCGTCGCCTCCCGGGTCGGCTATGGCCTTGGCACCCGGGACAACCAGACGCGCCCCAACGTCGTCCGTGCCGTCCTGGGCGAAGAAGCCGCGCCGGAGGAGCACGACTGGGAAACCGACTCGGTGGTCGTGCTCGAGACCAACCTCGATGATGTCAGCGGGGAGATCCTCGGCGAGTTCATCGAGGGCACCCTCCGGGCCGGGGCGCTCGACGCCTTCCATGTGCCGATCGTGATGAAGAAGAACCGGCCCGGGGTCCTGCTGACCGTGCTGTGCCACGGGAGGGATGCCGACCGCCTCACCGCGCGGATCCTGCGCCACACCTCGGCCTTCGGCGTACGCCGATCCGTCCTCGAACGCCGGAAGCTGCGGCGGGAAATGATCCGGGTCCGCACCGAGTTCGGGGAGATTCCCGTGAAGCTGGGATGGTTGGACGGCGACCGTATCCAGGCCGCGCCGGAATTCGACGTGTGCCGCGACAAGGCCGTCCAGGCCGGCGTTCCGGTCCGACAGGTCTTCGAGGCCGCCCTCCGTGCGATCCCTCCGACGGGGTCCTGAGCCCTCGGCCATCCCATCCTCCACCCGACTCCCGCACCACCCACGGATCATGGCCGAATCGACCCCTGCCGCCGACGCCTCGGAACTGCTCCGACGCAGCCTTGAGCGGGGTCGCCTCGGTCATGCCTACCTCTTCGTGGGGGATGCCCCGGACGTCCTCGAGTCCAGCGCCCGGCACTTCGCCCAGACCCTCGTCTGCCGGAACCCACCGACCGCCGGAGCGGCCGGCATCGGCACCAGCCCCTGCGGCCAATGCGACCCCTGCCGGCGGGTCCTCCGATATGGGCATCCCGATGTCGCCTGGGTCCGACCCGGCAAGAAATCCCGTGTGATCTCGGTCGCCCAGGTCCGCGACCTGATCCACACCGCCCAGGTCCGTCCCACCGACGCCCGATACAAGATCGGCATCCTGACCGATGCCGACCGACTGCGGGTGGAAGCTGCCAACGCCTTCCTGAAGACCCTCGAGGAACCGCCACCCGACTCGATCTTCATTCTCCTGACCACCGACGTGGAACGGCTATTGGAGACGATCCTCTCGCGCTGCCTGCGGCTGAATTTCGCCAGCGGAACCATCCGCGTCGACGATCCGATCCGAAAGTGGCTGGCCAGTGCGACCGCGGGCCTCGCCTCGGGGAGCCCGACCCTCTTCCAGCGCTACCTGCTGCTGGAATCCCTCATCGGCCTCCTCGGTTCCGTCCGGGAACAGGTCGAGGAATCCCTCCGGGCCGTGTCGCCCCTGCAGCGGTTTCCCGACGCCGATGCCGAGCAGCGAGACCGATGGGAGGACGAACTCGATGCCGCCGCGGAGGCGGAGTACCGACGGAGGCGCGGGGATTTCCTCGCCGGATTCCATGCGTGGCTGCGGGATCTCTGGACGCGATCCCTCACACCAGGTGCCCCACTGTTTCTGCCCGAACTGGAGGCCACCACCCAGCAGGTCGCCTCGAGGTTGTCCCCCGATGCCAGCCGGAAGAACCTCGACCTTTGGGAACAGACCCAACGCCTCCTCCTGCGCACCAACGCCCAGGAGGCTCTCGTGCTCGAGGTGGGCCTGCTCCGACTCTCCCTGTGACCCCGGCACCGATGCAGACGACGACCACCGGATATCATAGGATCTGGCTGGTGGTGTTCGGAGCGTTCCTCGGTCTCTGTCTGCTCAAGTTCGGCAATCCGGTCATCCTCGCCCGCCAGCTGCCCCCACCCCAGTCCTGGGACGAACTCTGGAACCATCCGTGGCCGCCGTCGTGGTCCTGGACCGGACTCCTCCTCCTCACCGCGTTGGCGCTGCCCCTGCTGACCTGCCGGCTCCGGTGGCGTCGGATGCCCCTCCCCCCCCTCCTCTGGATCCCGGCGATTGGCTGGTTCACCTGGCAAGCGGTTGCCCACGCCTCGACGGTCGACGCCACGCTCGGTGGGATGACCCTGGCCCAATTCACGGGCGTCCTCGCCTGCTATTTTGTGGGAGCGGCTCTCGTCTCCGATGCCTCGGCGCTTCGTTGGGTGCTGATCGGCCTGATCGCCGCCCTCTGCATCTGTCTGATGCGGGCCGCCACCCAACGTTGGGTGGAGTTCCCCGCGGATCACGCACTGCTGGTCGAAGGGCAGCGGACCGGCTGGACCAACTTCCCACCGGCGATCGTCGAGACGATGCGACGCGAGGGGACGATTGTGAACACCAACGGGGTCGACATCGCGAACCCCATGATCCTCCTCAAGCTCGAGCGGGGGCGCGTCCATGGAACCCTGGTCTACCCGAACGCCCTCGCCGGCGCCGTCCTCCTGCTGCTGCCCCTGTCCCTGGTGACGATCTCCGCGGTCACCCAGGACCAGCGGACCTCGATCCGCGTCGCGGCACTCGGGACGCTTCTGTTCCTGGGACTGGGCGGACTGGTCTGGAGCGGATCGAAGTCGGGCTGGCTCATCGCTCTCGGCATGGTGGCCGTCGGACTTCTCCGGTTCCCGTGGGGACGCCGCTGGGCCCGCATCGCGATCCCGGTGGTGCTGGCCCTGGGTCTGGTGTCGTTCGGACTGCGGTTCGAGCGCTACTTCCGACAGGGCGCCACCAGTGTCGGGGCCCGGATGGACTACTGGAGTGCGGCGGTCCAGGCCACGTCCGAACGACCGTTGACCGGGACGGGTCCCGGGACCTTCCAACGTCCCTACGCCCGACTGAAGTCCCCGGAAGCTGAGATGGCACGGTTGGTCCACAACGACTACCTGGAGCAGTTCTCGGACTCCGGCATTCCCGGCGGCATCGCCTACCTCGTCTGGATCCTTGCCTGGATGTTGCGCAGTGGACGCCGTGCCCTGGCAGGGGCTGACACGTTGTGGTTCGCCGTTGCCCTCGGCTGCACGGCGTGGCTGTGCCAGGGCCTGACCGAGTTCGCCCTCTACGTCCCGGCCCTAGCCTGGACGGCATTTCTCCTGATCGGCGCCACCAGCGCCGCCGTGGAACCCACGCCCTCACCCATACCACACCCAAGAACCGCCCCATGAAAAAGGACTCCCTGCGTCATATCGCCCTCGGCGTGGATCCAAGGTCCGAGGAGGCCGCCACGCTGTTGATGGAGACGGTGTGCGGACAGACCCCGAGCGTCTACCAGAACGCCCAGACCGGCCACATGACGCTGAGCGTGTTCATCCCCGTGCCGAAGTCGGCGGTCACACGGTTCCGCAGGGACCTGACCCAGGGCTGGCGCCGGTTGGCGGCGGCGGGACTGGTTCACGGCACCCCG
>Ga0194119_10000120_pt1 | contig 148804 bp, 149 predicted proteins | sample TA2MahC100mmetaG_FD_148620 | JGI IMG/M metagenome (GOLD analysis project Ga0194119, IMG submission 148620) | Freshwater microbial communities from Lake Tanganyika, Tanzania - TA2015018 Mahale Deep Cast 100m | ecosystem: Environmental > Aquatic > Freshwater > Lake | place: Tanzania: Lake...
GATCGTGAAGGCAAAAAACACACTATCTACACACTTCGGCACACGTACATCACGTTCAGGCTGATTTATAGCAAGAATATCAACATCTATCACCTCGCCGAAAACTGCGGCACGTCAGTTCAAATGATCCAACAATATTACTCAGACGCAAGGCCGGATCATTTTGTCGACGAACTCAGCATTTAACGTTACTTCCGTTTCTTCGTAGCTGACAGCTGTTTATCGTATCGACCAGCGACAACCATCAACTGATCATCAAACTCACCAGCTTCTGTCGCCTGTTTCAACATCTGCAGCGTCTCGACCAATTCATCCATGCCACTCACTTCGATCGCGTTCTTGCCCTTGGCGATCTCCAACTGCTTCACGCCGTAACGAACTTCAACGAACACCGCGCCATTTTCACAACTCCACCACCATTCACGGACACGACGATCTGACAACACTTCACGAACTTCGCCCGTGGCCTTGTTCTTGATGCGGCGCAGTTGTTTCACCGTGTGTCGCTCACCGGACTGACTTGCTTTGACGGCTTGAATTTGTTCATCGAGTTTGTTGATCAGCTTGTGACGCCGATGTTGGATTGGACTGTGAGACTTCCGCTTGTTTGCAGCGACAGCCTTTAGTGATTGAAGGATGGATGCCATTCGATTCTCCTATGTGCGTTGATGACCATGCCAACGCTACAGAGGAATCCATTTTTAACCAACCTAAGAAGCAACCGATATATCAAACTATGAAATATCTAATAAATTACACAATCCTTGACATATCTCACCAACCATCTGATTTTCTAAATGGAAATTCATGGGCGGAAATAGGTCGAGATTAATTAGCATAGAAAATATTATGGCATTGTGTCATTTATGAGGAAATCGCAATGCCGCAAGCCAAGGTTTTGACAGACAAAGAGTTGAAGATTGTTTTGGCGACGGTCGCACAAGGTCGGCATGCTGCACGTAACCGTGCTTTGATCCTTACATCGTTCTGGACTGGTATGCGCGTCGGCGAGATGGCAGCGTTGAGGATCGGGGACGTGGTCAACGCTGACGGTACGATCAAGGACGAGATCAGGCTGACAGCCGAGCAGACGAAAGGTAGCCGCGGACGGGTCGTCATGTTGGGTGACAAGATCAGGCGGGAGCTCTCGGTCTATGCGGCAACGCTTATGACCAACGATGCGACACGTCCGTTCTTCTACTCACAACGCAGCAAGGATGGCTTCACAGCTAACACACTTTGCCAACACTTCAAGATGATCTATGCTGAAGCAGGTGTCGTCGGCGCAAGCAGTCACAGTGGTAGAAGAACTTTCATCACAACGCTTGCCAACAAAGGTGTGGGAGTGCGGGTATTAATGGCACTAGCAGGGCATAGAAATATGACCACCACTCAAAGATACATTGAAATTAATGACGAAATTCTAAAAACAACAGCTAATTTGTTATGATTATACCGCAACTAATGATGGGGAATCTTTCATGAAGTCAAATATGCCATCTCTAGTCTGTCTGATACTTGTAGGCTGTGCACATTCGCCAGATGTTCAATTTAACGAAGAAATAAAAACAGGCATGGCATTCTGCAAAAACCAATGGAATGATCAAAAATATGACAAAATTCACTGGCAAGGGCCGTGCTAACAAGAATCCGTGTAGCACCGTTATACAAGATTCTGTTTAATCAACTGTTATGCCTCAAATCTCCCCAACCACTCTAGATAGGGGCGTTTTATGAAGATGAAGTACTTAAGTTTGCTTTTTATTGTTACAGCCCTTGCAGGTTGTGCCTCAAACCAAATCGCGCAAACCAATGCGCAAGGGGCGCGCACTGAGAGTTGCAAGGCAGTTTCCGAAGCGGAAATTGCGGCACTTTTCGATCGCTGGAACCAGTCGTTGCAAACAGGTGATCCGCATAAGGTGGTAGCCAACTACGCGGAGCGGTCAATCCTTCTGCCCACTGTTTCAAACAAGCCGCGTCTCACGCCAGCCGAAAAGGAAGATTACTTCCACCACTTTCTGGAGAACCGTCCCTCTGGCAAGATTGACTTGCGAACCGTTGAACTCGGTTGTAACACTGCGGTTGATGCAGGGCTTTACACATTCACGTTTGCCAAGACAGGAGCGACGGTCAGCGGACGCTACAGCTATACCTATCGTTGGAATGGTTCAGAGTGGCTAATTACAAGCCACCATTCCTCAGCAATGCCTGAGAAGAAGTAGCACGGAGAGGCATAACAAATCGTTCCAGCGGACGGGCGAAAAGCCGCCCGCCGCTGAACTCAAACGTTATGCCTAAAAGGAGCGCATCGATGAAGCAACTGTTCGTAGCAACCACGTTTTTTCTGTCACTCGCCTTGGCAGGGTGTGCCGCCACAGTAAAACCGATAAATCAAGTCAAGTACTGGCCGAAACCCACAAAGGAGGAAGCCATGGCCAAGATCAATGGGTACTTGAAAAATACACTTATTGATCCGTACAGCGCAGTGGTGGAATGCAGTGACGTATCGAATGAGGCATGGATTTGGAAAGGCGTGGGCTTCGATACCGACTACGGCTATCTCGTCATTTGCCAAGTTAATGCCAAGAACCGGCTCGGTGGTTACGTGGGCGCCAAACGCTATGTTTTTCGGTTTAACGGCCCAGACTTCGAGTATCACGACGTAGTGCCTAGCATGGGCCTGATGAAAAAATAAGGGTGGAAAATATGCACAAGATCGAACTTGAAATTCCAGAGATTCCCCACGGTCACGGGTTGTCGTTCAAAAAGGGCGTTGCCGATGGCCTTTCTTCCCTTCGTGGTGCTTGCTGACAATCTCACGGAACTTCTGAACGAGATGATTGATCGGCAAGTTGAGCGGAACCTCAAGGACCAACGATCTGTGATCCCTTGATCCCAACACAAGGGCATCACCAGAAACCACCTGTATCGTCGGCGTAGGCGGTTCTGCAAACAATTGTGCGCCTCGATCATCTGTCATCCACCATGTCTTAATAGTCAATCCTGATGTTATTGATGTGTTTCATGCATATATTTCAAGTTCAATTTTGAACTTTTACAGGCCAACCAGCAATAAAAGCATATCGCAGCCAACAGAAAATACTAAATTTGACATTAATTCATAAAGATTGCATAGTTAATATACATGCCACAATCGGCATGTATATTAACTTAATTATACAGGAGCCACTAATGACAAATATTACACTAAACGACTTTCGCAAGGAACTTGGAATTAACCCTACTTACAAAGCCATGAACGATGATGACAAGTGCAATCACTTATATGAGCAGTTATCTTTGTGCGGGAAAAAGTCAGTTGAAAACATCCTGAAAAGTTGCTGGATATACTATTTTGTAAGCACCAACGGTAATTTTTTCTTTGAGTTCTGCGACAAGAATGGAATAGACCCTATTCTAAGCAAATCGCAAATAAAAAAATACATGGTAATTGGTCAAAACACCAAGAAGCTACTAAAGTACTTCGATTATCTGCCACAAAGTTGGTCTTCGATTTATCTGATTGCCAACTTACCAGAAAAAAACATCAAGGATATGATTGCCCAAAAATTACTGAATCGACATACAACTGCCGATGTAATCAGACTATTTAAGCCAAAACGAGTCACGGATCGGATAAAGAACCCAGTCACATATCGAGGAAGAAAGCTTAAGCTCAAAATCAATATCCAGCCCAAGCTATCGACAACTGATGCACAAGAAATGATGGCACTGTTCGCTTACATGGAACACAAGAAGCTTATAATAATTGATAGTAAGCTGAGCTTCATCAATAACCCCAAAAATTCAGCATCAGTAGACAAAGCCATCAAATCAGGAGCCAATCTCATTGCAGGTAATCAATTGGTAGTGCTTAAGAAAGCCGCATAACGGGTTGGTAATCAGTTCAATATTGAACTAACATTCAACAAGACCCGCTGACATTTCTGTTTATGGCTGTCCACCTTGGCGCCTAATGAACTCGCGGATGGCTGATCTATAAACATACGCCGGTGTTGCTGCCCATTTATCTGCGAACTGCTTGACCCAATCGTTCCATTCCTTCGGCAATCGCAAGCTGGTCATATGATCTTGTGTAACTGGTCTAGTCATATTTTTCCTTTCAAGTCGAAATCACGAATATTGTCACTTGTGAATTGCTTCGCAATATCTGCTTCGCAGATTTAGCAAGTTCGTTGATTTCGCTTTCTTTATGCACATCAGATGCGATTATCTTTCTAATATTTGACGATTGCAATAACTTGATCAGCTCCTGTTTGGTTGTTATTACTTTCTCTAACATATAACTCCTTATATTTTTGATTTATAGAAATTCTGACAATAAATAACTCTGCACCCTCTTTCCAGTGCCTTGCCATTTCAAGTTGTCTCATCACGAAATTTGCCGCGTAACTTGCAGGCTTCACTCGCTTCAATGAAGCGAAAAGTTGAACTCACCAAACAATCTTTGATGTTGCTCTGATTGTTTTGTCATGTACCAAATGCGGTCATGAATATTGCCAATTCCATCTACATCAACGAACTGCTCACTCCCGTTGGTTTTACATATTTTTTGCCATTTCCATTTGGAGATTCGTCTGACATCATCTACTGTTCGATTGGTGCTGCCATTATGCGCTGCTGCAATGTGACAGTGTATCAATCCCTCAACATCGCCGACCTCGTAACCAACTAGGCATGTCAACTTAGCTTCATGCTCACGTCTTACATATTTTCTTCCAAAGCATTGACCGTTCATATGGTCTATGAATTTACTAACCATGCCTTCGAACTTAATAAACTTGTCTTGAATGGCATGATCGTGTCGGCCCTTGACATGGATCTTTGAGTTTAAACTGATCCAGTATCCATCATTCAACCCAGCAAACCGTTTTGACCATGCGTTGGCTAATACTTGTCTGCTCAACATCGTGCATCCCTGTTTTCATGTCACACGATGTATTTATACAATTCGCAATTTTGCGTTCATGCAATTTTAATTTTTTGTCAACTATGTGAAAATCGCAGTTTACTAACCCATTGATTTATCTAGCCAAAAATTATTGTGTCAACTGTTGTTAACATGTATAACATACTGATTATTAAGTTATAATGCATAATAAATGGGAATTCTGGATCGACCGGGGCGGCACCTTCACCGACGTCGTCGCCCGCGCGCCCGACGGGCGCCTGATCCAGAGCAAGCTGCTGTCGGAAAACCCCCTCGCCTACGCCGACGCGGCCATTGCCGGCATGCGCGCGATTCTAGGCCTGAGGCCGGACGATCCGCTGCCCGCCGAGGCCATCGCCGCCGTGAAGATGGGCACCACGGTCGGCACCAACGCCCTGCTCACCCATACCGGCGAAGCCACCCTGCTGGTGGTCACCGAGGGCTTCGCCGACGCTCTGGACATCGGCGACCAGGCGCGGCCGGACATCTTCGCGCTGGACATCCGCAAGCCGGCGCCGCTGTATGCGCGGGTGATGGAAGCGGCGGAGCGCGTCGCCGCCGACGGCGGCGTGCTCCAGCCCCTGCAACGGGAGGCCCTGGCGCAAGGCTTGGCCAAAGCCCGGCAGTCGGGTCTCAAGGCCTGCGCCATCGCCTTCGTGCATGCCTGGAGAAATCCCGCGCATGAGTTGGAAGCGGCGGAGATCGCGCGGCAGGCCGGCTTCGAGCAGGTCAGTCTTTCGCACCAGGCCAGCCCCCTCATCAAGTTCGTGCCGCGCGCCGAAACCGCCGTGCTCGATGCCACGCTGTCGCCGCCGGTGCGGCGCTACGTCGCGCAGGTCGCGCGGGCCCTGCCGGCGGGCACGCCGCTGGAATACATGCAGTCCAACGGCGGCCTCGTCGAGGCGGCGCAATTCCAGGGCAAGGACAGCGTGCTGTCGGGTCCCGCCGGCGGCCTCATCGGCATGGCCAAGGTCGGCCGCGCGGCGGGTTTCGAACGGCTCATCGGCTTCGACATGGGCGGCACCTCGACCGACGTCTCCCTCTTCGCCGGCGAGTTCGAGCGCAGCCTCGACACCCGCATCGCCGGCCACCGCATCCGCGTGCCCATGCTGGGCGTGCACACCGTCGCGGCGGGCGGAGGCTCCATCCTGAAATTCGATGGCCAGCGCCTGCTGGCGGGACCCGCTTCCGCCGGCAGCCTGCCGGGGCCGGCCGGCTACCGCAACGGCGGTCCGCTCGCGGTGACCGACGCCAACCTGCTGCTCGGCCGCCTCCAGCCCGACTGTTTTCCGGCGGTGTTCGGCCCCGGCGCGAATCAGCCCCTGGACGCCGAGGCCGTGGCCACCGCCTTCCGCGCCCTGGCCGAGCGGGTCAACGCCGGCCTGGGCCTGGACTACACCCCGGAGCGACTGGCGGCGGGCTTCCTCGACGTCGCCGTGGAGCACATGGCCGACGCCATCCGCCACATCACCCTGGCGCGCGGCGTCAATCCGGCCGACTTCACCCTGGTCGGCTTTGGCGGCGCCGGCGGCCAGCACGCCTGCGCGGTGGCCGCCCGCCTGGGGATCGGCCGGGTGCTGATCTCGCCCTTCGCCTCGGTGCTTTCAGCCTATGGCATCGGCCTCGCCGAACGGCGGACGATCCGCCAGATCGCGGTCGAGCGGCAGCTCCCCTCCCCCACCGGGGGAGGGGCGGGGGGAGAGGGAGCAAGCTTGGAAACTCTCTTATCCCTGTGGCAAAGGGAGTTCCCTCTCCCCGACCCTCCCCCGGCGGGGGAGGGAGAAAAGCGCGCCCTCCTCCGCTACCAGGGCTCGGACACCACCCTGGCCATCCCCCTGGCCGATCCTGAAACCATGGCGGCGGCCTTCCACGACCAGCACCAGGCCCGCTTCGGCTACGCCGACCCGGGCCGCGCCCTGGTCTGCGCGGCCCTGGAAATCGAGACCGTGGCCGGCGGCGGCGAGCCGGAAGCCTATCCCGTCGCCGCCACGACCGATGCCCGGCCATTCGCCCGGCGGCGGGTCTACCTGGATGGCGCCTGGCGTGACACCGACCTCTACCGGCGGCAGGACCTGCGCGTCGGCCAGGTCATCGCCGGCCCGGCCCTGATCGTGGAAGCCGGTTCCACCCTGGTGCTGGAACCGGGCTGGAACGCGGAGATGACCGCCCGAGGCGACCTGCTGCTCAGCGCGGGCAGCCCTGCCCGGCGCCGGCCCGACCCGCTGCGGCCCGACCCCGCCTGGCTCAGCCTGTTCAACCGGCGCTTCATGAGCATCGCCGAGGACATGGGCCGCGCCCTGCAGAACACCGCGCGCTCGGTGAACATCCGCGAACGCCTGGATTTTTCCTGTGCCCTGTTCGACGTCCGCGGCGACCTCATCGCCAACGCCCCGCACATCCCGGTGCACCTGGGCAGCATGGGCGATTCCGTGCGCGCCGTCCTGCAAGCCTTCCCGCCACGCCCACCCGCTGTGGGAGAGGACGGCGGCGGTGGCCCGCACATGCGCGCCGGCGATGCCTATCTGCTCAACTCGCCCTATGCCGGCGGCACCCATTTGCCGGACATCACGGTGGTCTCGCCGGTGTTCGACGGGAAGGGCGAACAGCTCCGCTATTTCGTCGCCTCGCGCGCCCACCATGCCGACGTCGGCGGCATCAGCCCCGGCTCCATGCCCGCCGGCAGCCGCCACATCGACGAGGAAGGCTGTCGCTCGGACGGCCTGCTGCTGGTGCGCGACGGCCGCTTCCTGGAAGCCGAGGCACGTGCCTGGCTGGGCGGCAACCCGCATCCGGCGCGCAATCCGGAGCAGAACATCGCCGACCTCAAGGCCCAGGTCGCCGCCAACGCCCTGGGCCAGCGCCTGCTACGGCAACTGGAGGAGGAAACGGGGGAGGCCGCGGTCCCCGCCTACATGGGTTTCGTGCAGGACAACGCCGAGGCGGCGGTGCGCCGCCTGCTCGGCGAACTGCGCGACGGCGCATTCGAGCTGGAACTGGACGAGGGTTCCCGCATCCGCGTGGCCGTGCGCATCGACCGCGCCGCCGGCCGCGCCCGCATCGACTTCGCCGGCACCAGCGCGCAGCAGCCAGGCAACCTCAACGCCCCGGCGAGCATCGCCCACTCCGCCGTGCTCTACGTCTTCCGCGCCCTGCTGCGCGAGGACATCCCGCTCAACGCCGGCGTGCTGCGTCCGCTCGACATCCATCTGCCCGCCGGCAGCCTTCTCAACCCGCTGCCGCCGGCCGCCGTGGTCGCCGGCAACGTCGAGACCTCGCAGAACATCGTCGACGCGCTGCTCGGCGCGCTCGGGCGCCTTGCCGCCAGCCAGGGCAGCATGAACAACTTCAGCTTCGGCGACGGCCGCCACCAGTATTACGAAACCGTCTGCGGCGGCGCCGGGGCCGGGCCGGACTTCGCCGGCGCCTCGGCGGTGCACAGCCACATGACCAATTCCCGCCTCACCGACGTCGAGATACTGGAACAGCAATTCCCGGTGCGCGTCGAGCGCTTCGCGCTGCGCCGCGGTTCCGGCGGCGCGGGCTCCTATCGCGGCGGCGACGGCGTCGTCCGCCGCCTGCGCTTCCTCGCGCCCATGCATGCCAACCTGCTCGCCCTGCGCCGCCGGGTGGCGCCCTTCGGTCTTGGCGGCGGCGAAGCGGGCCTGCCGGGCCGGCAATGGATCGAACGCGCCGACGGCGGGCATGAAGACCTGCCCGGCATCGCCGCCTTCGAACTGCTCGCGGGCGACGTGTTCGTCCTGGAAACGCCGGGCGGGGGAGGCTACGGCGGCGATCCCTGAAATCGATTACAGGTTTCCGGGTTTTGTCCGATATACGGACAGTACGAATCAACCATTCGCCCTGCCAGGAATAAAGGAGGCCACATGTTCAACCTGCGTCGGTTCAAGGTCCGTTCCCAACTTGTCTTTCTGCTGTCCGTCGTATTCCTGCTCTTCCTGGTTTCCGCCTTTGTCTCCTACCAGGCGCTGAACCGCGCCAAGACGGAGTTCAACAACTTCATCGCGCAGGACCAGAAACTGCTGCTCAACTACACCGAGCTGTACGCCAACGGCCTGCAGATGGGACAGGCGCTGCGCAACATCATTCTTGATCCGGCGAATACCAAGGCCTACGAGAATTTCGACAAGGCCAGCAAGGAGATGGATACCCTGCTGACCGACACGCGGGAACTGCTGCGGGAGGATGCGGCCCAGGCCGAGGCGGTGAGCGCCATCGCCTCGCTGCGCACAAAGCAGCAGGCGTTCCAGGCATCGATCCAGAGCCAGTTGAAGAGCGGTAATTCCGAGGAGGCCAAGGCACAGCTGATCCGAGATGAAACCCCGACCTGGCGGGAGATACGAAAACTGATCCTGGAGCGCATCCAGCACCAGAAAGAAGCCATTGAGGCGCGCGAGAAGGCCATGCAGGCCAGCACCACCCGCGCCCAGTACATCACCCTGGCACTGAGCGTGCTGGCGGTCGTCATCGGTCTGGCCATAGCCTCGGCCATCGTCGCCAACATCCTGTCCCAGATCAATCTGCTGGGCACCTCGCTGGAGGCACTGGCCCAGGGCGAGGGAGACCTTACCGCCCGCCTCGATGTGAGCGGGAACAACGAACTTTGCCGGGTATCGGGCGCATTCAACACCTTCGTGGGCAACCTGCAATCCATGGTCCGCGGGGTCAAGGACAACGCCTCCCAATTGCACGAGCTTTCGGGCAATCTTGCGCAGGCTTCTTCGAGCCTGCGCGCGGTCAGCACCGAGCAAGCCAACGCGATGACCTCCACCGCCGCCGCCGTGGATGAGATGACCAGCAGCATCGGCTCGGTCGCGGACGGCGCCGAGCGCGTGAAGGAGGTTTCCGCGCAAAGCGCCGACTACTCCGATCAGGGCCTCAACATGATGGGCCAGTTGACCGGCGCCATGTCTGGAGTGCAGCAGGCGGTGCACGACATGGCCGGATCCGTCGGCCAGTTCCTGCACAACACGCAAAGCATCATCGGCGCCACCCAGCACGTGAAGGACATCGCCGAACAGATCAACCTGCTGGCCCTCAACGCGGCCATCGAGGCCGCGCGCGCCGGTGAGCAGGGCCGGGGTTTCGCCGTGGTGGCGGACGAGGTGCGCAAGCTGGCGGAGAAGACCGCGCAGTACGCCAACGAGATCAACAAGGTGACCGCCGAGCTGGAGGCCAATTCCTCCCATGTGGAGGCCACCATCCGCAAGGGTGAGACCGCGCTGGAAGACAGCTCGAAGCGCAGCGCCGAGGTCTCCGCCATCGTCGAGCGCGCGCACAGCGCGGTGCTGGGTGCCCGCCAGGGCGTCGAAGAGATCACCGCGTCGGTGAAGGAACAATCGCAGGCGAGCGGCAGTATCGCGCAGAACCTCAACCGGGTCGCCGATTTCGCCGTGCGTACGGAGCACGCTGTGGAAGAATCCGACCGCACGGTACGGCAACTGCGCGATCTGGCCGACACCCTGCACAACACGGTATCCCGTTTCCGAAGCTGACCCGTTTGCCGCCGACCTCCGCCCCGCCACTCATGTTCCATGCCGTCGAACTGCTCGGGGTGGCGGTCTTCGCGGTCAGCGGCGCGCTGGCCGCCGGGCGGCGCAGCCTGGACCTGATCGGCTTGGCGGTGATCGCCACGGTCACCGCGGTGGGCGGCGGCACCCTGCGCGACCTGCTGCTGGACCGCACCGTGTTCTGGATCGCCGATCCGACCTATCTCTACGTCTGCCTGACGGCGGCGCTGCTGACCATGCTCTACGCGCGCCACCGCCACCCGCCGGAACGTCTGATCCTCTATGCCGACGCCCTGGGGCTCGCGCTGTTCAGCATCAGCGGCGCGCAGATCGCGGAACACCTGGGCCATGGCGGCATCGTCGCGGTGATCATGGGCACCGCCACCGGCGTCGCCGGCGGTCTGCTGCGCGACGTGCTGTGCGCCGAAATCCCCCTCATCCTGCGGCGCGGACGCATGTACGCCTCCGCCGCCATCGCCGGCATCGTCGTCTACCTCCTGCTGCGCGAAGTCCTCGACCGCGACATCGCCGCCCTGCTCGGCATGTCCGCCATCGCCGCCTTGCGCCTGGCCGCCATCGCCTGGAACCTGACCCTGCCGGTGTTCAGCCTGCCCGGCAAGGACAGCGAGGAAACCTAAAGCCGCTTGCCCACTCACAGCGAAGGACGATTGCGCTGCCGGGTTCATGCGTGCAACCTTGGCCAAGACCGCCCGCGGCGCATCGGCTGTGCGCCCACGCGGGGGCCATGGCGACTTTTTCAACGGGGACACAGCATGGAATTCGGCATCGTCGGACTCGGCCGCATGGGCGGCAACATGGCGCGGCGACTGGCCCGCCAGGGACATCGCATCGCCATCCACAACCGCGGCCAGGCCGTGAGCACGGCACTGGCGGCGGAAACCGGCCATCTCGCCTGCGCCAGCCTGGCCGATCTGGTGGCCGCGCTCGAGGCGCCGCGCATCGTCTGGCTGATGCTGCCGGCGGGTGAGGCCACGCGGACGGCGCTGGAAACCCTGGCCCCCCTGCTCGCGCCCGGCGACCTGGTGGTCGATGGCGCCAACGGCCACTACAAGGACGACGCGCCGCGCGCGGCGGCGCTGGCCGCGCACGGCATCGACTTCGCCGACGCCGGCGTGTCGGGCGGCGTCTGGGGACTGGAGAACGGCTACTGCATCATGCTCGGCGGCGGCGAGACGGCGGCGGCGCGCCTGCGCCCCTGGCTCGACGCCCTGGCGCCGGCACCTGGCCGCGGCTGGCTGCACACCGGCCCGGTGGGCTCCGGCCACTACGTCAAGATGGTCCACAACGGCATCGAGTACGGCATGATGCAGGCCTTCGCCGAGGGCTTCGCCCTCATGCGGCAAAAGCCCGGCTTCGACCTCGACGTGGCGGCCATCGCCGAACTCTGGCGGCACGGCAGCGTGGTGCGCTCCTGGCTGCTGGATCTCAGCGCCGACGCCCTGGCGCGGGATGCCGACCTCACGACGATCGAAGCCTTCGTCGCCGATTCCGGCGAGGGCCGCTGGACCGCCCTGGACGCGGTGGAACAGGGCATCCCGGCGCCGGTGATGTCGCTGGCGCTGATGATGCGGTTCGCCAGCCAGGGCGGCAACGACTACGCGGCCAAGCTGCTGGCCATGATGCGCCAGGGTTTCGGCGGCCACGCGGTGAAGGGGAGCGAGGCATGAGGTCGGGCGCGGGGGGCGTGCCGCCCTGCACCTTCGTCATCTTCGGCGCCACCGGCAACCTCGCCAGCAACAAGCTGCTGCCGGCGCTGTACCGCCTGGAAGCCGCCGCGCGGCTGGCTGAATCGCTCAGCATCGTCGCCTTCTCGCGGCGCGAGTGGGACACCGCCCGCTGGCGCGAGCACGTGCGCGGCGTGCTCGCGGAGCGCGCCGCGGGCATGCTGGAGGAGCCGGTCCTGGAGCGTTTCGTGGCGCGCTTCGTCTACCAGCGCGGCGACCTCAACGACGCCGCCTCCTATCGGCAACTCGACGGCCTGCTGCGCAAGGGCGGCGTGTCCTGTTCCAGCACGGTGTTCTACCTGGCCATCAAGCCCGCCGAGTTCGCGGCGGTGATCCGCAACCTGGAGGCGGTCGGCCTCAACCAGCCGCGTGGCCTCAACCGCGTCGTCCTGGAAAAGCCGTTCGGCGAGGACATCGAGTCCGCGCTCATGCTCAACCAGTTGCTGCACCAGCATTTCGACGAGGAGCAGATCTTCCGCATCGACCATTTCCTGGGCAAGGAAACGGTGCAGAACCTGCTGGTGTTCCGCTTCGCCAACACGCTCATCGAGCCGCTGTGGAACCGCAACTTCATCGACCACGTGCAGATCACCGTGGCGGAGTCGAACGGCATCGAACAGCGCGCCGGCTACTACGACCGGGCCGGCGCCCTGCGCGACATGCTGCAGAACCACCTGATGCAACTGCTCACCGTGGTGGCCATGGAGCCGCCGCCCGCGCTGGAGGCGGACGCCCTGCGCGACGAGAAGGTCAAGGTGCTGCGCTCCATCCGGCCCATCGCCAAGGGCGCCGTGCGCGCCCACGCCATCCGCGCCCAGTACGCGCGCGGCGACATCGACGGCGTCGAGGCCGCCGGCTACCAGCAGGAGGTCGGCGTGGAGCCGAACTCCGTCACCGAAACCTTCGTCGCCGCCAAGTTCTACGTCGACAACTGGCGCTGGCGCGGCGTGCCCTTCTACCTGCGCACCGGCAAGCGGCTGGCGCGCCAGAGCTCGCTCATCGCCATCCGCTTCCGCCATCCGCCGCAGCAGTTGTTCCGCGAAACGCCGCTGGAATCGGTCGCCCCCAACTGGGTGCTGCTCTCCCTGCAGCCGGAGGAATCCATGCGCATGGAAATCCACGTCAAGCAGCCGGGCCTGGACATGGACACGCGGGTGATGCAGATGAACGCCAGCTTCCTGAAGACCGACGAACAGACCCTGGACGCCTACGAAACCCTGCTGCTCGACGTCATCGAGGGCGACCGATCCCTGTTCATCCGCTTCGACGAGGTGGAATGGGCCTGGCGCGTGGTCGACCCCATCCTCAAGCACTGGGCGGTGGAACGCGAGTACATCCCGACCTACCCGGCCGGCAGCTGGGGGCCGGCCGAGGCCGCCCGCCTGTTCGACAGCGACGACCAGGCCTGGCGCAACGCGCCATGAAACCGCCCGAGTGGCGCCCGCATGCGGACGCTGACGCCCTCGTCCAGTCCCTGGCCGAGGCCCTGTGCAGGCATGCCGAACGGGCCGTCTCCGCGCATGGCGTCTTCCACCTGGTGCTCGCCGGTGGCGCCACACCGCGCGCCCTGTATGCCGAGCTGGCCCGGCGCGCCGCCGGCGACCCAGCCTGGCACATCTGGTACGGCGACGAGCGCTGCCTGCCGGCGGACCATGCCGAACGCAACAGCGTCATGGCGGAGACCGCCTGGCTGGCCGCCTCGCGTATCCCACCGCGGAACCGGCACCCCATCCCGGCGGAACTCGGACCTGAGCCGGCGGCGGCGCACTACGGCGAGGCCCTGCGCGGCATCGGCGAGTTCGACCTGGTGCTGCTGGGCCTGGGCGAGGATGGTCATACCGCCAGCCTGTTCCCCGCACACGACATCGGCGCCGCCCCCGGCAGCCCGGATGTGCTCGCCGTCGACGACGCGCCCAAGCCGCCTGCCGCCCGCGTCAGCCTGTCGGCGGCCCGGCTCGGCCGCGCCGGGCGGGTCTGGTTCCTCGTCGCTGGCGCCGGCAAGCGGGCGGCCATCGTGCGCTGGCTGCGCGGCGAGCCGCTGCCCGCCGCGCACGTCTGTGGCCGCGAGGAGACCGTGGTATGGCTCGACGCCGCGGCCTGGCCGGATCGCCCGCCGCCGGTCTTCTGAATCGGGGCCGTTCCGTCGTAAGATGCCCCACCCGAATTCGCCATCGCCGCCATGTACCGCCGCTACGCGCCCGCGCTGTTCACGCTCCTGAGCCTTGCCCCCGCCGCCCTCGCCTTCGAGGTGGCGGAATTCAAGAGCGGCATGGCGCAGAACGAGGTCAAGCAACTGCTGCTGGCCAACTGGAATTTCGACCGCATCGTCGAGCCCTCGGATGACGTCATCCTGGCTTACGACAACGACCCCAACATCGCCCGCCGCTACCAGTTCCGCTTTTGCAAGGGCAAGCTGGTGGGTTTCGAGCAGGACGTGCGCCCCTCCCTCAAGGCCCTGGTCATCTCGGTCAACAACTACAACAACCAGTACGGCCAGCCCAGCCGGGTCTATTCCAACACCCACGTGGTGAGCAACGGCGAGAAGGCGGTGTTCGCGCTGTTCTGGAAAAGCGGGGCGGAGTTCATCGGCGTGAAGTACATCGTCCTGCCCCACGTCGAGCAGATGAGCCTGTCCTTCGACGCCAGCAACCTCTGCCATCCGACACCGCGCCTGTAATCGCGAGACGGATTGGCCAAAGGCGTAATCCGCCTTTGCCGGCCGCTTACAACTCCAGCAGCAAGCGCGCCGGATCCTCCAGCGCGTCCTTCACCGAGCGCAGGAAACTGACCGCCTCCTTGCCGTCGATGATGCGGTGGTCGTAGGACAGGGCCACGTACATCATGGGCCGGATCACCACCTGACCGTTCTCCGCCACCGGCCGGTCCTGGATCTTGTGCAGGCCCAGCACGCCGGACTGGGGCGGGTTGAGGATGGGCGTGGAAAGCAGGGAGCCGAAAACGCCGCCGTTGGAGATGGTAAAGGTGCCTCCCTCCATCTCCTCCAGGGTCAGTTCCAGGCTGTTGGCGCGCCGGCCGAAATCGGCGATCTGCTTTTCGATCTCCGAAAAGGACATACGGTCGGCGTTGCGCAGGATGGGCACCACCAGGCCGCGCTCCGAGCTCACCGCGACGCCGACGTCGTAGTAGTCGTGATAGACGATGTCGCGCCCGTCGATGCTCGCGTTGACCAGCGGGAAGACGCGCAGCGCCTGGCACACCGCCTTGGTGAAGAAGGACATGAAGCCCAGCTTGACCCCGTGCTCCTTCAGGAAACGCTCCTGGTAGCGGGCACGCAGGTCCATGACCGGCTGCATGTTGATCTCGTTGAAGGTGGTCAGCATGGCCGCCGTGTTCTGCGCCTCCTTCAGGCGCTCGGCGATGCGCTGGCGCAGGCGGGTCATCGCCACCCGCCGCTCACCACGTTCGAAAGTCTTGTCGCAGGGCGGGCACGGCGGACAGGGCGCCGACTTGGCCTGCGCCGGAGCGGCTTCCGGCCGGGCCGCGGGCACAGCCGGCGATGCGGCGGCCGGCGCGGGTTGCGCGGCGGCTGCCGGCTTGGGCTTGGCCACGGTTTCGGGCGCGGGTTCGGGCGCGGGTGCCGCGACGGGTTCGGCTTTCTGCACCGGCGTCGCCACCGGCGCGCTCACCTCGGCGCCGGCCTCGGCCTCGATGACCGCCAGCACGTCGCCCGCCTTCACCTCGCTACCCGCCGGCATGCGGATCTCCTTGAGCACCCCGGCAGCCGGCGCGGCGACCTCGAGGATGACCTTGTCGGTCTCCAGGTCGGTCAGCACCTCGTCACGCGCGACCCGGTCGCCCGCCTGCTTGCGCCATTCCAGCAAAGAGCCGCTTTGCACGGATTCGGACAGCTCGGGGGCTTTGACTTCGATCAGCATGGCGGTACCCATTCATGGTGCAACGCAATAGCGGCATTATAGGCAGGCTGTAAAAAACCTGAACAAGCAAGTCGGGATAGGGCGATGGGCGCGGACCGAGTCCTGGCGATACGCGGTATCACGCTACCCCGCCATGGCGCTGGTCCGCATCAGCGCCTCAGAGCGCAATGCCCCACGCCGCCAAGCCGGGCTTGGCACTGCGCGTTTGATGTCAGGGCCTGACCACCGGGTTGCCGCCCGCGATCCAGTGGGTAATGCCATGGGTGACGTTGTACACGCGGGTGTAGCCGTGCTTTTCCATGAGTTCGCGGGCCAGGTGGTCGGTACGGTTGCCGGTGCGGCAGATGAGCACGACAGGCTGGTCGCGGGGAATCTCGCTCGCCAGGGTCTCGTGGAAACCCGCGCGCGGCCGTCCGCTGCCATCGACCCAGGTCAGCAGGCGACTTCCCGCCACGACGCCGGTCTGGCGCCACTCCTCGGGGCGGCGGATGTCATAGATCGGCACGCCCTGGGCGATGAGCTCGCGCAGTTGCGCGGCATCCACGTCCTGGTAGGGCGGCTTGCCGCAGCCGCTGAGAAACAGTGCCGCCAGCAGCAAAACCAGGGCGGACCAGGGAAGAAATGAAGTGAGGCGAATCGGATTCATGCGGTTGGACTGTGAAAAGTTGGACATTACGGTTCCTGATTAGAAAGGGATTGTCAGCCCACCGGATGACCATGCGCCCGTCACACCGGCGAAGGCCGGTGTCCAGAAGATGATCGAGGGATGCCCCTGGATTCCGGCCTTCCCCCTTTGGGAATAAACGCCGGAATGACGATGCCGCCGTTTTTTGATGATCAGGTTACGGTATGTGTGGAGCGCGTTCGACCTGCTAGCGCGCGCCGGGTTCACCTCAAATCAGCGCTCTATCGAGAGCCAGCCTGCGCCCCAAGGTGAAGGAGTTCTCCTCTACTGCCCGAAGAACTCCTTCACCTTGTCCATGAAGCCCTTGGCGCGGGGGTTGTGCTTGCCGTGGTGTTCGGTGCAGCAGGTTTCGAATTCGCGCAGCAGTTCCTTCTGGCGCTCGGTGAGATTGACTGGGGTTTCCACCACCACGTGGGCGTGCAGGTCACCGGGGTGCTGGCTGCGCACGCCCTTGATGCCCTTGCCGCGCAGGCGGAAGACCTTGCCGCTTTGCGTCTCGGCGGGGATCTTGATGACCGCGTGGCCGTCCAGGGTGGGAATGCTGATTTCGCCGCCGAGGGCGGCGGTGGCGAAGGAGACGGGCAGTTCGCAATGCAGGTCGTCGTGGTCGCGCTGGAACACGGCGTGCGCCTTCAGGTGGATCTGCACGTAGAGGTCGCCGGGCGGGCCGCCGTTGATGCCGGCCTCGCCCTCGCCCGACAGGCGGATGCGGTCGCCGTCGTCGACGCCGGAGGGAATGCGCACCGACAGCGTCTTGTGCTTCTTGATGCGGCCCTCGCCGTGGCAATGCGTGCACGGGTCAGCGATGACGCGGCCGCTGCCGTGGCAGCGCGGGCAGGTCTGCTGGATGGAGAAGAAGCCTTGCTGCATGCGCACCTGGCCGTGGCCGCCGCAGGTGGGGCAGGTCACCGGCTCGGTGCCGGGCTTGGCGCCGCTGCCGTGGCAGTGCTCGCATTCGGTGAGGACCGGCACGCGGATCTTGGTCTCGGTGCCGCGCGCCGCCTCCTCCAGGCTGATCTCCAGGTTGTAGCGCAGGTCGGCACCGCGGTAGACGTGTGAGCGTCCGCCCCGCCCTCCTCCGCCGAAGACATCACCGAAGATGTCGGAGAAGGCGTCGGCGAAATCGCGGAAACCGCCCGCGCCGCCGGCCCCGGCCATGGAGGGATCGACGCCGGCATGGCCGTACTGGTCATAGGCGGCCCGCTTGTTGCCGTCGGAAAGGACGTCGTAGGCCTCCTTGGCCTCCTTGAATTTCTCCTCCGACGCCTTGTCACCCTGGTTGCGGTCGGGGTGATGCTTCATGGCCAGCTTCTTGAAGGCCTTCTTGATCTCGTCGTCGGAGGCGGTTTTCGCCACTCCGAGCACTTCGTAGTAGTCGCGTTTGCTCATGATCGGGAAAAGGGAAACGGGAAATGGGAAACGCTAAAGCCGCTTGCGCAACGAGGCCGACAGAGCAAGAACCAACGCACTGACACGATCAATTTGTTCCTGAAATGGCGTTACATCCGCCAATAGGCCACGTCTATTGCTGATCTCGATGAGGGTATCCAGTTCAGAGAGTGATCCGCTGGAAATACTCAGGAAGTGCAGCAACTCCTTGGTGCCGTTCCGGGCAAAACCTTCGGCAATATTAGCCGGCACAGATACCGACGCCCTTCTGATCTGGCTCATCAAGCCAAAACGTTCATCAGCGGGAAAAGAGGCGGTTGCATCGTAGAGCAGATCCACCAGGGCAATGGCCTCTTGCCATGCCCTGAGGCTGCGGTGGTTACGCTCCACGCGTTTCCCGTTTCTCTTTTCCCGTTTCCCGCCTTACTTGTCCTTGACTTCTTCAAACTCGGCATCGACCACGTCGTCGTCCTTCTTGCCCTTGCCTCCGGCATCGCCGCCGGGCTGCTGGCCAGCGGCGGCCTGCTCCTTGGCGTACATCTGCTCGGCGAGCTTGTGGGACGCTTCGGCCAGGACCTGGGTCTTGGCTTCGATCTCGGCTTTGTCGCCGGCCTTGATGGCGGCCTCGGTCTCGGTGATGGCGGCTTCGATCCTGGTCTTCTCGTCGTCCGTGACCTTGTCGCCGTAGTCCTTCAGCGCCTTCTTCACCGAGTGCACCATGCTGTCGGCCTGGTTGCGGGCGGTGGCGAGTTCGAAGGCCTTGTGGTCCTCGGCGGCGTTGGCCTCGGCATCACTCACCATCTTCTTGATCTCATCCTCGCTCAAACCCGAGTTGGCCTTGATGGTGATCTTGGCTTCCTTGCCGGTGCCCTTGTCCTTGGCGCTGACATGCAGGATGCCGTTGGCGTCGATGTCGAAGGTGACCTCGATCTGCGGCAGGCCGCGCGGCGCCGGCGGGATGTCGGACAGGTTGAACTGGCCCAGGCTCTTGTTGCCGGCGGACATCTCGCGTTCGCCCTGCAGCACGTGGATGGTCACCGCGGTCTGGTTGTCGTCGGCGGTGGAGAACACCTGGTTGGCGCGGGTGGGAATGGTGGTGTTCTTCGGGATCAGCTTGGTCATCACGCCGCCCAGGGTCTCGATGCCCAGGCTCAACGGGGTGACATCCAGCAGCAGCACGTCCTTCACCTCGCCTTGCAGCACGCCGCCCTGGATGGCGGCGCCGACGGCGACGGCCTCGTCCGGGTTGACGTCCTTGCGCGGTTCCTTGCCGAAGAACTCCTTCACCAGTTCCTGCACCTTGGGCATGCGCGTCATGCCGCCGACCAGGATGACGTCGGTGATGTCGGAGACCTTGACGCCGGCATCCTTGATGGCGATCTTGCAGGGCTCGATGGTGCGCTGGATCAGGTCTTCCACCAGGGCCTCGAACTTGGCGCGGGTGATCTTCATGACCAGGTGCTTCGGGCCACTCGCATCGGCGGTGATGTAGGGCAGGTTGATCTCGGTCTGCTGGCCGGAGGACAGCTCGATCTTGGCCTTCTCGGCGGCTTCCTTCAGGCGTTGCAGGGCCAGCACGTCCTGCTTCAGGTTGACGCCCTGCTCCTTCTTGAACTCGTCGATGATGTAGTCGATCAGGCGCTGGTCGAAGTCCTCGCCGCCCAGGAAGGTGTCGCCGTTGGTGGAGAGCACCTCGAACTGGTGCTCGCCGTCGATCTCGGCGATCTCGATGATGGAGATGTCGAAGGTACCGCCGCCGAGGTCGTACACCGCGATCTTGCGGTCACCTTCCTGCTTGTCCATGCCGAAGGCCAGGGCCGCAGCGGTGGGCTCGTTGATGATGCGCTTCACTTCCAGGCCGGCGATGCGGCCGGCGTCCTTGGTGGCCTGGCGCTGGCTGTCGTTGAAGTAGGCGGGCACGGTGATGACGGCCTCGGTGACTTCCTCGCCCAGGTAGTCCTCCGCGGTCTTCTTCATCTTGCGCAGCACTTCGGCGGAAATCTGCGGCGGCGCCTTCTTCTCGTCGCGCACTTCCACCCAGGCGTCGCCGTTGTCGGCCTTGAGAATCTTGAAGGGCATCAGGTCGATGTCCTTCTGCACTTCCTTCTCCTGGAAGCGGCGACCGATCAGGCGCTTGATGGCGTACAGGGTGTTCTTCGGGTTGGTGACGGCCTGGCGCTTGGCCGGCGCCCCGCAGAGGATTTCGCCGTCCTCCGCATAAGCGACGATGGACGGCGTGGTGCGCGCGCCCTCGGAGTTTTCGATGACCTTGGTCTTGCCGCCTTCCATGATGGCGACGCAGGAGTTGGTGGTGCCCAGGTCGATGCCGATGATCTTGCCCATTTGTCTTCTTCCTCAGTAAAGATTGGCTTGTTTGCGATATGGGATTGTTGGGTCCGGTTTCAAGCCCCGGTCCGTCATTCCCGCGTAGGCGGGAATCCAGGACGTACTGGACCCCGGCTTTCGCCGGGGTGACGGCTATTTGGGTTTCACCACCATCACCATGGCCGGGCGGAGCACCCGCTCGTTCAGGAGGTAGCCCTTTTGCAGGACGCTGGCGACGGTATTGGCTTCGCCCTCGGCGTCCACCATGCCGATGGCCTGGTGGCAGTTCGGATCGAATTTCTGGTCCAGCGGATTGACCTCCTGGATCGCGTTCTTCTCGAACACGCTGACGAGCTGCTTCAGGGTCAACTCGACGCCACTGCGCAGGCTTTCCAGGCTGGCCTTGTCGCCGGTGGACAGCGCGGCTTCCAGGCTGTCCTTCACCGCCAGCAGTTCACCGGCGAACTTGTCCACCGCGAACTTGCGCGCCTTCTCCACATCCTCCACGGCGCGACGGCGCACGTTCTCGGTTTCCGCCTTGGCCCGCAGCCAGGCGTCGTGGTGTTCCTGGGCGTTCAGCTCGGCCTGGCGCAGCATCTCCTCCAGACTGGGGGTGGTTTCCTTCTCCGCCTCGCCGGTCTGGCCGGGCGCGGCGTGCTCGCTGGCATTCTGTTGCAACAGTTGTTCCTCTGACACGGGGAAGTCCTCCAAAAAACCGGGTTGGTTTTGGGGGCGTCCGGCGTGGTTTCAAGGGTCGGGGAAGATTATTTCTCGCGGCAGTGGGCCGGAGCGAGGCGCTGGCGCCGACCGGCCAGCGCCGAGCGCATGCGCTCCAGCGCCGCCATGATCACGCTGCGCGGCGCACCCAGGTTGAGGCGCATGAAACCTTCGCCGCCGCTGCCGAAGACCGGGCCCGGATTCATGCCCACCCGGGCTTCGTCGACGAAGAAGCGGCGGAGCTCCGCATCGCCCAGGCCCAGGCCGCGGCAATCCAGCCAGAGCAGGTAGGTGCCCTGCGGCCGCAGCGCACGCATGGCGGGCAGGTGTTCGCCGAAGAACGTGATGGCCGCCTCCCGCGTCTGCGCCAGATAGCCCAGCAGGGCGTCCAGCCAGGGACCACCCTCCCGGTAGGCGGCGGCGAAGGCGGCGATGCTGAACGGATTGGCGCCGCTGACATGCAGCAGGTCGAAGGCCCGGCGCAGCCGCTCCCGCTGCCCGGCGTCAGGGACGATGAGGGCGGACAGGCCCAGGCCGGGAATGTTGAAGGTCTTGCTCGGCGCCACGGCGGTCACCACCTCGGCCGGAGCCTCGGCGAGCAGGGCCAGGGGCGTGTGCTGTTCGCCGCGATAGACCAGGTCGTGATGGATTTCGTCGGACAAGACCACTAGGCCGTGCCGGCGGGCGATGCGCAGCACTTCCCGCAGTTCGTCGGCGTCCCATACCCGGCCCACCGGGTTGTGCGGTGAGCACAGCAGCAGCAGCCGGGCATCCGCCCGCGCGGCGCAGTCCTCGAGATGCTCGAAGTCGATGCGGTAGCGGCCCGCTTCCTCGCGCAAGGGATTCTCGATGAGCCGGCGACCCGGCGTGGTCACCGAGGAAAAGAACGGGAAATACACCGGCGGCTGCACGATGACGCCCTCCCCTGCCGCCGCGAAGGCCAGCACGGCCGCGTGCAGCGAAGGCACCACGCCGGGCGCGAGCAGGATCCAGTCGCGCTCGATACGCCAGCCGTGGCGGTCCCGCATCCAGGCGATGAGGGCCTCGAAGAGGCTGTCCGGGAACAGGGTGTAGCCATAGACCGGATGCTCCGCCCGCGCCGCCAAAGCCCGGGTCACCGCTTCCGGCGCGGCGAAGTCCATGTCGGCGACCCATAGGGGCAGCACGTCCTCGGTGCCGAAGTAGCCCCGGCGGCCGTCCCACTTCACCGAGTCGGTGCCGGCGCGGGGAATGATGCGGTCGAAGTCGAAAACTGGATGGTTCATGGCGCGGCCATCAGCCCAGCCTCTCCCAGATCGTCACTTCCGACAGCGTGTGCTGGAACTTGCGCCGGGTCTCGCGGAGGACGAAGGGCACCTGCAACGGACCTTGCGCCAGGCGGAAATGAGCCCCCAGGTGGTCTTTCAGGCCATCCAGGGTGGTGACGTTCTCGCCGTCCCGCTTGAAGCCACCGATCCATGCTTCCCGGGGGGTGTGTTCGGCCAGCCAGGTATAGGGGGAGGCGATGAGCAGCAGGCCGCCCGGATTGACCCGTGTGTGGACTTCGTCCAGGAACTTGGCCGGGCTGTACAGGCGGTCGATGAGGTTGGCGGCCAGGATCAGGTCGTAGCCGCCGAACTGGGGCTTCAGGTTGCAGGCGTCGCCCTGGAAGAAGGCCACCTTGCCGCGCACCGCATCCAGGCCCAGATCGGCCAGGTGCCGTTCGCGGTAGGACACCAGTTCGCCTTCGACCACCAGGGTGTAGCGCAGCACGCCCTGTTCGGCGAGCTGGACGCCGAGGCCGATGAAACGGGCGGAGAAGTCGATGCCGGTCACCGCGTCGAAGGCCCGCGCCAGTTCGAAGCTGGCCCGGCCCGCCGCGCAGCCCAGGTCCAGGGCGCGGCGTCTGGGCTTGCCGTCCATGGCGGCGATGGCGAGCTCGGCCAGGGCTTTGGAGAAATTGGACACGCCGAAGTATGCGTCGCCGTAGTGGAACTCGGCGTATTCCGAGAGCAGCTTGTCGGTCTCGTACTGCGAGGCCGCCGGCGCCCGCGGCGCCTCGCCCACGACGTAGCGGAAACCCGCATGCTGGAAGAAATGCCGGCGGAAGGCATAGCGGGAGGCCAGCCGCGCCTCGTTGCCGCAGGAAATCCAGGAACCGCCCTTGATCAGGTTGTGGCGCCCGTCGAAGGTGGGCGTGCTGAAGTCGTCGTAGAGCGGATGCACGCGGAAGCCGTCGAAGGGATGGATGGGCGTCTCGGTCCATTGCCAGACGTTGCCCACCACGTCGAACAGCGGGCCGTGGGCGAAGCGGTCGACCGGACAGGACGAGGCGGCGTGGTCCAGGTGCAGGTTGGCGTGGGCCGGCGCCGCATCCGGCACTTCGCCGACGCCGGCGAAGTCCGCCAGCCGGTACCACTCGTCCTCGCTCGGCAGGCGCACCGGCAGGCCACTTTTCGCCGCCTTCCAGCGGCAGAAAGCACGGGCTTCCAGGCAGTTCACCTCCACCGGCCAGTCCCAGGGCATGGCCACTTCCTCCAGCATCAGGCGCAGCCTCCAAGACTCGCCGTCACGCACCCAGAAGGTGGGCTGGGCCACCTTCGCATAATCCCGCCAGGCCAGGCCCTCCGCGTCCCACCAGGCATCGGCGCGGTAACCGCCGTCCGTGACGAATTCCAGGAACTCCCCGTTTGAAACCAACTGGCGGGCGGCGCGGAAGGCGGGCACCTCGGCCTCGCGGCGGCCGTACTCGTTGTCCCAGCCGTAGTAGGCGTCGTCGAAATCCTTGCCCAGGCGCAGCGTGCCGGCCGGAATCTCCACCAGCGCATTGGCCGGGGCGGGTCCGCTCAGGCGGGCAGGCGTCCAGGCCGGATGCGGCCGCACGTATTCCAGGCGATGCTGGCGGATCAGCACCGAGGAAGTCTCCAGGTGGATGCGCTCGTGCTCGATGCCCATGAGGATCGGCCACCAGGGATGCTCCCAGCCGATGGGCAGGTGGAGCGGCAGGGTCTCGATGAGTCCGTCCACCACCGCCCTGACCCGTTCCCGGTAGGCTTTCACCGCGGCCACGGCGGGCCAGTCGTAGTGGGTGTCGTCGAGGTCATCCCAGCTCATCTCGTCGACGCCCACGGCGAACATGGATTCGAATTTTGGATCGACGCGCGCACTGAGCAACCCGGCCAGCACCAGCTTGTTGATGAAGAAGGTGGCGGTGTGGCCGAAGTAGAAAATGAGCGGATGGCGCAGCGGGATGGGCTTGCGGTAATACGCCGCATCGTTCGCCAGTACCTCGAACAACTGTTCGTAGCGGTCGCAGGTGGCGTGAAAGTAGGCGCGGATTTCCCGGCGCTTGGCTTGCGGATCGTCAGCGGACAGGCTGGGGCTGCGGGGAAACAGGGACATGGCGGCAAGGGCGCGGGCGGGACGTGGGCAATGCTAACCCGCCCGCGCCGCATCCCGCAGCTTTACCGGAATCGCAGGCGGCGCCATCATGCGGGCTTCCGCATCCTCCTGGAGCCGACGTGTCCTCCGCGCCCCTGATCGAAATCCGCGATCTGCGTTACGCCCATGGCGAACGCGAAGTCCTGCGCGGCCTCAACCTCACCGTGCCGACCGGCCGGGTCGTCGGCCTGCTGGGTTCCAGCGGCTGCGGCAAGACCACCCTGCTGCGCCTGATCGGCGGCCAGGCTGTACCCGCCGGCGGCCACGTCAAGGTGGACGGCCAGGTGGTGCACGAGCTCGGCGACGACGCCCTCTACCAGCTGCGCCGGCGCATGGGCATGATGTTCCAGGCCGGCGGCCTGTTCACCGATCTCTCGGTGTTCGACAACGTGGCCTACCCCCTGCGCGAGCACACCGATCTGTCGGAGGCCATGATCCGCGACCTGGTGCTGATGAAGCTGCACGCCGTCGGCCTGCGCGGCGCGCGTGACCTGATGGTGGATGAACTGTCCGGCGGCATGTCGCGGCGTGTGGCGCTGGCGCGCGCCACCGCCCTGGACCCGATGCTGATCATGTACGACGAGCCCTTTGCCGGACTGGACCCGATTTCCCTGGACGTCATCGCCAACATCATCCGCCGCCTCAATGACAACCTCGGCCTCACCTCCATCGTCGTCACCTACGACGTCGCCGAGGCCCTGAAGATCATCGACTACGCCTTCTTCATCGACAACGGCGTGGTGGTGGCGGAGGGTCCGGTCGAGGAAATCCGCCGCTCCGGCCATCCCTTCGTGCACCAGTTCGTGCATGGCGAGGAGGACGGGCCGGTGCGCTTCCATTATCCGGCGCGGGAACTGGCGAAGGATTTCGGACTGGCCGGGACGCGGTAACAAGACCGTCCGCTCAATCCAGCAGGTACTCCGCTCCCATCTCGGGCACCTCCACCCGCCATCCCATACCTTCGCGGATCAGCGCGGCGAAGCCCTGCGCGGTCTCTGCCTCGCCGTGCACGACGAAGGTCCGCCGCGGCGGCCGCCTAAAGCCGGACAGCCAGTTCACCAGGGCGTCTCGATCGGCGTGGGCGGACAGGCCGCCTAGGGTGTAGAGGTCGGCGCGCACCGGCACCGTCTCGCGGAAGATGCGTACCGTCTTCGCCCCGTCCACCAGGCGGCGGCCCAGGGTGCCCTCGGCTTGGAAGCCGGCGATGATCACCGTGCATTCCGGGCGCGGCAGGTTGAACTTGAGGTGGTGCTTGATGCGCCCGGCGTCGCACATGCCCGAGGCGGAGATGATGATGGCGCCCTGGCGGATCTTGTTGAGGGCCATGGAATCCTCGGCGTCCTCGGTCACCCGCAGATAGGGCGCCTCCGGGCTGGAGCGGTACCAGGCCAGCAGATCGCGGGTTTCCGCGTCCAGCACCTCGCCGTGACGCAAGGTGATTTCCGTCGCGCTGCCGGCCATCGGCGAATCGACGAAGATGGCCAGGTTGTGCGGCAGGCGGTGGCGCCGCACCAGGTCCATGAGCAGGTACAACAGTTCCTGCGTGCGGCCGACGGCGAAGGCCGGGATGATGACGTTGCCGCCCTTGCGCGTCAGCGTGTCGTTCACCGCCTGCGCCAGTTCCTCTTCGGTTTCCCGCAGCGTCTTGTGCAGCCGGTTACCGTAGGTCGACTCCACCAGCAACACATCCGCCTCCTCGATGGGGGTGGGATCGTTGAGCAGGGGCCGGCCCGGCATGCCGAGGTCGCCGGAGAACACCAGCTTGCTGACGTGGCCGCCCTCCTCCACCCAAACCTCCAGGATGGCCGAGCCGAGAATGTGGCCGGCGTCGCGGAATTTCACGCGCACGCGCGCATGCGGCCGGATTTCCTGGTCATAGCCCACCTTCTTCACCCGCTTCAGTGCCTCCCGCGCCTGCGTCACGGTATACAGCGGCGCCAGCTCGGACTTGTGCCGCTGGCGGCTCTTGCGGTGGGCGTAGTTGGCCCATTCCGCCTCTTTCTCCTGGATGAAGGCGGAATCCGGCAGCAGCACGCCGAGCAGGTCGGCGGTGGCCCGCGTGCAATGGATGGGCCCGCGATAACCCAGCGCGCACAGGCGCGGCAGCAGGCCGGAATGGTCGATGTGGGCGTGGGTAAGGAGGACGAAATCGATGTCCTCGGGCTCGAAGCCGGTGGGAAAGCGGCGGTTGCGCGCATCCGCCTCGCGGCCGCCCTGGAACATGCCGCAATCGACGATGAAGCGCAGCTTCTCGGATTCAATCAGGAAGCAGGAACCGGTGACTTGGCGGGCGGCGCCGTGAAAGCTGAGTTTCATGACTTCAGGATAGGTGTTGCCCGCCCGGCTGCCAGAAACTAAACGGCCCGGCCGGGTTTTCCGGTCGGGCCGCCGAGGAAACGCGCAAGATCGCGCCAGGGTCGGCTCAGTCGCGTTCGTCCAGCCACTTGCCGATGGCCGGCGGCACGGTCTTCTGCGCCTTGCCGCTGACGTAGATGCCGATGTGGCCGCCGGGGAAGGAGAGTTCCGTGTAGTCCTTGGTGCCCAACTTGCCACGCATGGCACGGGAGGCGTCGGGAGGAACCAGGTGGTCCTGCTCGGCAAAGACGTTGAGGACCGGCATGGTGATGGCCTTCAGGCTCACCGGCTCGCCGATCTCCAGGCCGCCTTTCAACAGCTTGTTCTGCTGGTAGAAGTCCTTGATGAACTGGCGGAAGGCTTCGCCGGCCTGGTCGGGGGAGTCGAAGATCCACTTTTCCATGCGCAGGAAGTTCTTCAGGGCATCCGGGTCGTCCAGGGTGTCGAGCAGGCCCAGGTACTTCTGGCCCATGAGTTGGTAGGGCTTCAGGTTGAGGAAGGTCCAGTTGAGCATCTCGCCGGGGACGTTGCCCAGGGTGTCCACCACGAGGTCGGCGTCCACCTGCTGCACCCAGTGCGAGAGCATGTTGTCCGGGGTCTGGAAGTCCACGGGGGTGACCATGGTGACCAGGTTCTTGACCTTGTCCGGATGCAGGGCGGAGTAGCACAGGGAGAAGGTGCCGCCCTGGCAGATGCCGAGGATGTTGATCTTCTTGATGCGGTGGCGCTCGCAGATCACATCGACGCAGCGGTCCAGGTAGCCGTTGATGTAGTCGTCCAGGGTGAGGTAACGGTCGGCGCGGTCGGGATAGCCCCAGTCCACCAGATAGACGTCCTGGCCGGCATCCATGAGGGCGCGCACGGTGGAGCGGTTTTCCTGGATGTCGGTCATGTAGGGCCGGTTCACCAGGGCGTAGACGATGAGCAGGGGCGTCTTGCTGGTGACCGCGTCCTTGTTCGGGTTCTGGAAGCGGTACAGGGTCAGCTTGTCTTCCTGGTGGACCACGGTCTTGGGGGTGACGCCGGAGGAAATCTCGCCGACTTCCATCAGGTTCTTCATGCCGTGCGAAAGCTTCTGGCCATAGGCCATGAGTTCCTGCATGACGGCGTCGGGGCGCATGTCGAAGGGCAGCATGGGGGTCTCCTGGATTACTTGGATTTGGCGGCGGGCGTACGCTTGGTAGCGGCGGGCTTGGCGGCGGCGGCGCGCTTCGGTTTGGGCTCTTCTTCGGCTTCTTCGTCTGTCCCGCCTTGCAGCAAGGTCTTACGCAAAGCTTCAAGTTGCGATTGCAATGCCTTGATTTCCTTGTGGAGCTTCAGGTTGTCCCGGCGCAGTTCCTGCTGCCGGCATTGCAGGGTGCTGATCTCCGCGTGGGTAGGCATGTGCATGGCTTCCAGGGTCTGGTCGACCATGCGCGCCATCTGCTGTTTGACCGCCAGCAGGGTATTCACCAGGCGGCCGTAAAGCGTCTGGTATTCCTCGGTCATGACGAAATCGGCATAGGCCGCCTCGCTCATTTCCACCCACTGGTCGTACAGCTCGCGCAGGGAGGAGATGGGTTTGGCCTCCTTGGCGCGTTCCTGCAGCGATTGCTGGAACTGCTTGGTGGTCTCGATGCCCAGCTTGGCGAAAGCGCCCTGGTAGGCCTGCATCGCGCCCATGTAGTCCATCTGCCGCTGCGCCAGGATCTGGTACTGCTCCTGGGCCTCCCGCGTGTAGCCGACGGCGGGGATGGAAAGGAACTTGTTGACCTGGTCCTTGACCGCGTGGGCGCCCTCCGGATGGAAAGCCTGGGTGAAGTCGCCGGGCATCGGCATGACGTTGGCGGCGAGCCGGTTCCAGGTGTCCATGGGCAGGTCCCAGAAGGTGGTCAGGCCCTTGAACTGGTTCTGCGGGAAGAAGGCGTCGGGGCGGAAGGCGGCGCCGGCCTGGGACCAGTCGCTCCACATCTTCTGCATGCCGTCGAGCCAGCCGTTGACGGCGTCCATGCCGCCGCCCTGCTTGGCTCCCCCCATGAACTGCTCGGCGAGGCTGAAGTAGCCCTTGCTGACATCCATGAGACGGTCGAACACCTCGCGGCCTACCGGCGGCGTCATCGGCGACAGGGCCTGCCACCACTGGTTGAGGCCGTCGGCCAGCGGGTTCTTCGGCGCCTCGGGCGCCTTCATGCCGCGCTGGGCCATGTCCGCCCAGGCGTTCCAGTACTTCTGCTGCGATTCCAGCCAGCCGTCCATCCAGTTGTTCGTGGTTCCCACGGTCCCCTCCTTCACGGTAAAAGCGGATGCATCGGCGCATTCTTGTGCGCCGCAACAAATATTGTCAAGTGCAGTGCACAAAAACGCGGATAGAATTTCAAATGGGGGAGGAAGCATTCCTCATTTGTCAGGAGACTTCCATATGTTTAACGATGTGGTCATTGTGGCCGCGGGTCGCACCGCCGTCGGCACATTCGGCGGTTCGCTGGCCGGCATTCCCGCCAGCCAGTTGGGTGCGCATGTGATCCGGGGCCTGCTCGCGCGGGCGAATTTGCAGCCGGGGCAGATCGACGAGGTCATACTCGGCCAGGTCCTGCAAGCCGGCGTGGGCCAGAATCCGGCGCGCCAGGCGGCCCTGGCCGGCGGCCTGCCCGACTCGGTCTCCGCGCTTACCATCAACAAGGTCTGCGGCAGCGGCCTGAAGGCCGTGCACCTCGCCGCGCAGGCGGTGCAATGCGGCGATTCCGGCATCGTCATCGCCGGCGGCCAGGAAAACATGAGCCTGTCGCCGCACGTGCTGCCCAAGTCCCGCAACGGCCAGCGCATGGGCAACTGGGAACTGGTGGACACCATGATCCAGGACGGCCTGTGGTGCGCCTTCAACGACTGCCACATGGGCATCACCGCCGAGAACATCGCCGCGAAATACGAGTTCAGCCGCGCCGAACAGGACCTGTTCGCGGCCACCTCGCAGCAGCGTACCGAGGCCGCCCAGAACGCCGGTCATTTCGAGGCGGAGATCATTCCCGTCGAGATTCCCCAGCGCAAGGGCGACCCCGTCGTCTTCGCCAAGGACGAGTTTCCGCGCGCCGGCACCACGGCCGACTCCCTGGCCAAGCTGAAGCCGGCCTTCAAGAAGGACGGCACGGTCACCGCGGGCAACGCCTCCGGCATCAACGATGGCGCCGCCGGCGTGGTAGTGATGTCCGGCTCCATGGCCAGGCAACTCGGCCTGACGCCCATCGCCCGCGTGGTTTCCTTCGGCAGCGCCGGCGTCGATCCGGCCATCATGGGCACCGGCCCCATCCCCGCCGTGCGCAAGTGCCTGGACCGCGCCGGCTGGTCCGCCAAGGATCTGGACATGATCGAGGCCAACGAGGCTTTCGCCGCCCAGGCCATGTCGGTCAACAAGGAACTCGGCTTCGATCCGGTCAACGTGAACGTGAGCGGTGGCGCCATCTCCATCGGCCACCCCATCGGCGCGTCCGGTGCCCGCATCCTGGTGACCCTGCTCTACGGCATGCAGCGCACCGGCGCCAACAAGGGTCTCGCCACCCTGTGCATCGGTGGCGGCCAGGGAGTCGCCCTGGCAGTTGAACGTATCTGACAAAAAGGAACCAACAATGAGTGGATTGAACGGAAAAGTCGCCCTGGTCACCGGTGGCACGGGCGGAATCGGCACCGCCATCTGCATCAAGCTGGCCCAGGCCGGCTGCAAGGTGGTGTCCACCTACATGGACGAGGCCCAGGCCAACGAGTGGAAGGCCAAGATGGCGGCGGCCGGCTTCGACATGGCCATCGTCAAGTGCGACGTGTCCAGCTTCGAGGATTGCAAGGCCATGGGCGACAAGCTCAACGCCGACTTCGGCGGCGTCGACGTGCTGGTGAACAACGCAGGCATCACCAAGGACGGCACCTTCCGCAAGATGAGCGACAGCCAGTGGAACGCGGTGATGAACGTCAACCTGGATTCGGTGTTCAACGTCACCAAGCAGTTCATCGACGGCATGCTGAACAAGGGCTGGGGCCGGGTGATCAACATCTCCTCGATCAACGGCCAGAAGGGCCAGTTCGGCCAGACCAACTACTCCGCCGCCAAGGCCGGCATGCACGGCTTCAGCATGGCCCTGGCGCAGGAGACGGCGAAGAAGGGCATCACGGTCAACTCCGTCTCGCCCGGCTACATCGGCACCGAGATGGTGATGGCCATTCCCGAGGACGTGCGCAATCAGATCATCGCGCAGATCCCGGTGGGCCGCCTGGGCAAGCCGGAGGAGATCGCCGCCCTGGTGACCTTCCTGGCCAGCGAGGACGGCGCCTTCATCACCGGCGCCAACATCGCCGCCAACGGCGGTCAGCATATGTGTTGACACGGCAAAACGCCGGCGGGCGCCGCCCGCCGGCCATCGCGAAGGGAAGGAAGAAGCCATGAGCAACGAACGCCTGATCAAGAAGTATCCCAACCGGCGGCTCTACGATACCGAGGAAAGCCGCTACATCACGCTTGCCGAGGTGAAGGAACTGGTCATGCGCTCCGTACCCTTCAAGGTGGTGGATTCCCAGAACGAGCAGGACATCACCCGCGGCATCCTGCTGCAGATCATCATGGAGCAGGAGGCCGGCGGTTCGCCCATGTTCACCGCCACCATGCTGGAGCGTTTCATCCGCTTCTACGGCGACACCGCTCAGGCCGCCTTCACCAACTTCCTGGATCAGAACCTGGACCTGTTCCTCAAGCAGCAGCGCATGTTCAGCGAGCACATGCAGGGCATCTGGAGCGGCAATCCCATGGATTTCTGGTTGAAACTCGGCCAGCAGAACATGAGTTTCTGGAAGGACATGGAGGAAACCACCCGACGCAATGCCGATGTCGAGGGCAACGGCAAGAGCAAGTCATAAATTTTTTTCTCCTGGGTGTTGACACAGTGGTTGGTGTTGGATATTGTGCGCTGCAACATTTGTTGCATTGCACAAATGGCGCTATCCACCCACTTGAACCCAGGAGAAATGTCATGCAAAAGGAAATCATCGAACTGATCGAGCAGTCCACCGAGACCGCCATGGAATCCGCCCGTCGCATCGGCGAGCTGAACCAGCGCACCTTCGAAAAAATGTTCCAGTATCAGGCCGATCTGGCCGCTTTCTACATGGACGCCAGCGCCCGTGGTCTGGAACTGATCACCAAGGCGAAGGGCTATCAGGACCTGATGGCCGGCCAGACCGCCCTGCTGCGCGAGTGTGGCGAGCGCAACATGGCCGCCCTGCGTGAAGGCATGGCCTTTGCCAACGAATCCGGCAACGAGTACGGCGCCATGTTCCAGGAAGGCGTGAAAGTCGCCCGTGAACAGGCCACCCGCGCCACCAGCATGATGAAGATGCCCGCCTGATCACCGCGACGCGGAAATCAGCACCTCCACGCCCGCGCGGCCTCGGCCCGCGGGCGTTTTATTTACGCGCCGCGAAGTGCGGACGCATCATGCCGGCTCCGGCCTAAAAGCCAGGATGCGATCCAGACGCACCACCCCTTCGCCGTCCTCGGCGCGATAGTTCAGCCATTCGGCACCGTCACGGGTGACCACATCGGTCGGCAGCACCACCCTTCCAAGGCGGCCACCGGCCGCGTCCGCCAGCTCGATGCGCAGCTTCTGCCGGCGCAACACGGCATATTCGAGCTTCTCGTGCTGCGCGCAGGCGATGGGCACGTAATCCGTCGCGCTCATCGCAGCACCGTATCGTCCCGCGCCCAGGGCGCCATGGCCTGTCCCATGGAGCTGCCGATGCGGCGCGCGAGCCGTTCCGCGAGTCCTTCATGCGGCGTGTAGTCGGCGATGTTCTCGACCTGGATCACCTCCCGAGCCACGTAATCGAGGCCGCCCAGCGCATCGGCCAGACCCAGCTCGATGCTGCGGGCGCCGCTCCAGATCAGTCCGCTGTACATGTCCGGGGTTTCCTTGAGGCGATCGCCACGGCCCTCGCGCACCATGCGAATGAACTGCTCGTGCACCTCGCCCAGCATGGCGCGGGCATGCGCCAGTTGTTCCGGATCGACCGGTGAAAACGGGTCGAGGAAGCCCTTGTTGTCTCCGGCCGTGAGGAGGCGGCGCTCGATGCCCAGTTTCTTCATGCTCTCGGTGAAGCCGAAACCATCCATGAGCACGCCGATGGAGCCCACCAGCGATGCCTTGTCGACGAAGATGCGGTCGGCCGCGGCGGCGATGTAGTAGCCGCCGGAGGCGCAGATGTCGTCCACCACCACGTACAGCGGGATTTTCGGGTACTTGGCACGCAGGCGGCGGATTTCGTCATAAACCTGGCCGGCCTGCACGGGGCTTCCGCCGGGGCTGTTGATGCGCAGCACGACCCCACGCGTGTTGCTGTCCTCGAAAGCGCCGTTGAGCGCGGAGATCAGGCTATCCGCGCTGAGCCCGCCTTCGCCGCCGATCTCGCCGTTGAGATCGACCAGGGCGGTGTGCGGGCCCGGTGATTGGAACTCGTCGCCATAGCTGAGCAGCATGACCAGCAGCAGGAACAGCCAGACCAGGCCCAGCGCCTTGAAGAACATGCCCCAGCGCCGCGCCTTGCGCTGCTCATCGAGGTGGGCGAGCAGCAGGCGCTCGAGCGCGCCGCGTTCCGCATCGGATGGTTCGGCCATTCAGGATTCCTCGCAATAAACTTTGCCGTCGCGTTCGACCGCCGGCACGGCGATAAGACCCCGGCCGTCGCAGCGCCCACCCAGGCAGGCGCCGGTGGCCGGGTCATACAGCGCGCCATGCGTGGCGCAGATCAAGTATAGCCGCGAGTGGTCGAAGAACTCGCCGGCCTGCCAATCCATCTCCACGGGCACGTGGCCGCAACGGTTGAGATAGACGCGCACCTCGCCACGCCAGCGCACGGCGAAGGCCGGTACCACGCCCTCGCTGCGGCGCAGTTCGAAACGTACCGCGCGGCCGGCCTCGCTCAGGTCGGTGCTGGCGCAGATCAGGCGTTGTTGCGCAGCCATTCCGCCAGTTCGGCGAAGCTGTGGCAGAGGGCCAGGGCGCCGTGCTCGGCCAGCCCCTCGGCGGGATGCGCGCCATAGGCGGCGGCCAGCGAGGCGACGCCGGCGTTGCGCGCCATTTCCAAGTCGTGGCTGGTGTCGCCGATCATCAGCGCCCGCTCCGGCGCCACCATGAGTTCATCGAGCAACTCCTCGATCATCGCCGGATGCGGCTTGGAGAAGGTTTCGTCGGCGGTGCGCGAGGCGTGGAAGAAAGGCCCCAGGCCGGTATGCCCGAAGGCGCGGTCGAGACCGCGCCGCGCCTTGCCGGTGGCCACCGCCAGCAGATGGCCGCGCGCGCGCAGGTCCGCCACCAGTTCGCGGGCGCCCTCGAACAGGGGAATCTCGGCGTCCCGGCCCAGGTAATGCCGCCGATAATGGTCGGCGAGGGGCTCATGCCGTTCCTCGGGCAGGTCCGGGAACAGCGTGAGCAGGGCCTGGCGCAGGCCCAGGCCGATGATGTGGCTGGCTTCCTCCCGGCTCGGCGCGGGCAGACCCATGTCGCGACTGGCGGCCTGGATGCAGGCGACGATCTCCCCGGCGGAATCCATCAGGGTTCCGTCCCAGTCGAAGATCAGCAGATCGAAACGCGCGGCGATGGCCGCCTCCACTCGGAATAACAAAAGCCGGCGCAAGGCCGGCTTGGATGGTTGGTGGGCAGTACTGGGATCGAACCAGTGGCCCCCGCCGTGTGAAGGCGGTGCTCTACCGCTGAGCTAACTGCCCGCGGATTCGGACCGCGCGCCGCGCGGCCCAACCCGAGGCGGCGGATTCTAATGAGGCCGCACCTCCCGGTCAAAGTCTTTTTCTGTGCGCGCGCATGGCGGGCGGGCAGCGGCCATCCATTAGAATTGCGTTCTTTCCGTCGACGCATCGCTTCATGGTCCGTACCCGTTTCGCCCCCTCGCCCACCGGCTACCTGCACATCGGCGGCGCCCGCACGGCGCTGTTCTCCTGGGCCTACGCCCGCAAGATGGGCGGCACCTTCGTCCTGCGCATCGAGGACACCGATCTGGAACGCTCCACCCAGGCCTCGGTGCAGGCCATCCTGGACGGCATGGCCTGGCTGGGCATCGACTGGGACGAGGGACCCTACTACCAGATGCAACGCATGCAGCGTTACAAGGCGGTGGTGGACCAGATGCTGGAAGAAGGCCACGCCTACTACTGCTACGCCAGCAAGGACGAGCTGGAGGCCATGCGCGAGGCGCAGAAGGCGCGCGGCGAGAAGCCCCGCTACGACGGGCGCTGGCGGCCGGAAGCGGGCAAGACGCTGCCGCCGCCCCCGGCGGGCGTCACCCCGGTGATCCGCTTCAAGACCCCGCGCGAGGGCGAGGTCACCTTCCACGACATGATCAAGGGCCCCATCACCGTCGCCAACGCGGAGCTGGACGACCTCGTCATCGTGCGCGGCGACGGCGTGCCCACCTACAACTTCGGCGTCGTGGTGGACGACTGGGACATGGGCATCACCCACGTCATCCGCGGCGACGACCACGTCAACAACACGCCGCGCCAGATCAACATCCTCCTGGCCCTGGGCGCCCCCATCCCCACCTACGCGCACGTGCCCATGATCCTCGGCCAGGACGGCGAGCGTCTGTCCAAGCGCCACGGCGCCGTTTCGGTGCTGCAATACCGGGACGAGGGCTACCTGCCCGAGGCCCTGCTCAACTATCTGGCCCGCCTGGGCTGGAGCCACGGCGACGACGAGAAGTTCGACCTGAAGCAGTTCGTCGAATGGTTCGACGTCGGCCACGTCAGCCATTCCGCCGCCCGCTTCGACGCCTCCAAGCTGTCCTGGCTCAACCAGCAATATCTCAAGGAAGCCGACAACGCCCGCCTGGCCGAACTGGTGCAGCCCTTCCTGCAAGCCCAGGGCATCGATACCAAGGGACGCGCCGAGTTGCCCGGCCTCATCGGCCTGGTGAAGGAGCGGGTGAACACCGTCGAGGAACTGGCCGACGGCCTGCACATCTACTTCCGCCAGGCTCTGGCGGCGGTGGACGAATTGCGCGCCAAGCTGCCGCAAACCGCCCTTCCCGCCTTTGCGCAACTGCGCGCCAGCTTGACCGAGGTGGCCTGGGAGGCGCCGGCCCTGAGCCAACTGCTGAAAGACACCGCCACCGCGCACGGCCTGAAGATGGGCCAGATCGGCATGCCCCTGCGCCTGATCCTGTTCGGCACGGCGCAGACCCCCGCCATCGACCAGATCCTGGCGCTGCTCGGCCGCGAGGAAATCCTGCGCCGCTTCGACGCCGCCTGGCCGCATGCGCAGGCCGTGGTCGCCTAGCCCATTCCCGCTTCAACCAACCCTTGTAACGCAGCATGGCCACCAAGAACCACAAACCCGCCCCTTCCCAGAAAATGAAGCTGATCGGCTCCCTGACCAGCCCCTTCGTGCGCAAGGTGCGCATCGTCGCGGCGGAGAAATTCATCGAGTACGACTTCGTCGTCGACATCCCCTGGGAGGCCGACAGCCACGTGCCCGAGTTCAACCCGCTGGGCAAAGTGCCGGTCTGGGTGATGGAGGACGGCAAGTCGCTGTTCGATTCGCGCGTCATCGTCGAATATCTGGAAAACGTCAGCCCGGTCGGGCACCTGCTGCCCAAGGACGCGCGCCCGCGCATCACCGTCAAGCGCTGGGAAGCCCTGGCCGACGGCATCTGCGATGCCGCCGCCCTCATCGTCGTGGAAAAGAAGCGGGCCCTCGAACGCCAGGACCCGGACTGGATCCGCCGCCAGCTCGGCAAGGTGCGTGCCGGCCTCAAGGCCATGAGCGAGGATCTCGGCCCGCAGCCCTGGTGCACCGGCGAGTTCTTCGGTTTAGCCGACATCGCCGTCGGTTGCGCCCTGGGCTACCTGGACTTCCGTTTTCCCGATATCGACTGGCGCCGCGACCACCCCAACCTGTCCGAGCTCTACGACCGCCTCATGCAGCGGCCGGCCTTCCGCGATACCGCGCCGGTGGGCTGAGGATCTCGCTAGAACCTGCCCGCGTCCAGGCGGCCGGGCAGATCCCGCGTCACCTCGTCGAAGCGCAGGATGCGGCGGCCGCGGTGATCGCGCAGGAACTCCTCCGCATCCTCGCGGCTGGCCAGGGGAATCAGTTCATGCCCCATGGGGCCCAGCACGTCGGAGCCGATGACGTACCAGGCCTGGCGCGCGTCGACGCGCTTTAGGCCGTAATACTCGGTGACGCCGATGCGCGCGATGTCTTCCCGGCGATGGCCGCGCGCATAGCGCTGCACGTCGAACAGGTACTTGAACAGATCCTTGGCGCCGTCGAAGTGGTGCGCGTGGCCGTCCTTATAGACGACGCTGGCTATCCAGGCCGGGTACTTGGACACCACCATGCCGCACACCGGGCACAGATCGCGGGGTTTCGGCTCGGGAGAACCCAGTGCCCCGACCGGCAGGGCCAGGGCGAGCAGGCAGGCGACGAGGAAGCCGCGCATCAGCCGGACTTCTTCATCATGTGCCGGCGCCGCTCCTCGCGCTTCCTGCGGATCATCATGGTGTCCGCGGCCATGTCGGCGTAGCTCGCCGCCAGCGCCGCGCCGAAGTCACCCAGTTCGCCGCCGTGCTTCGCCCGCGCCGCCGTCGCCGCCTCGGCGCTGGCGTAGGAGGTCTTGCCGCGCTTGGTCATCACCCCGGGCAGGTCGCCGCCAATGAGATAGGTGGCCTGGTCGACGCTGACCAGGGGCTTCACCGCCGCCGGGCTGGCGTTGTCCGGCGCGAAGATGGCCTTGGGCTCGCGGTCCAGGTTGATGGCCAGGGAAATCGCCAGGCAATGGATGGAGCAGGTGCCGTCCACCAGGTCATCGGCGTACTGCACCAGGTGTCGGGCATGGTGGAACTGGGTGCGGTCCATGCCGCAGTAGGGGCACTTGGGATACTTCTTCAGTTCGTCGAGCAGAGGCTCCGGATCCTTGGGCGTCTTCGGAATGAACTGGTTCGGCGTGCCGTCGGTCTCGCACTTCGCCGCCGCGCGGGCGGGCCCCGCCAACAAGGCGGCGGAGGCGATAAGGGGGAGTTTGAAGAGGTCGCGTCGTTGCATGGTGCTCTCCTTGAAGTAAGAAATAACATGCCGCTCAAAGGTGCAGCATGACATGGAAAAATCGGGCGCCCGCCCAGATGGTCTGTACGCCCAACGCCACCACCAGCAGTCCGGCCAGGCGGCGCAACCAGATCAGGGATTGCCGCCCCAGCCAGCCCGCCAGGGCGCCGGCGAGTGCCATGGCCGGCAGCGTGCCCAGCCCGAAGGCCAGCAGCCAGGCCGCGCCCTGGACCACGGAGGGCGCCGTGGCGGCCTGCGCGGTGAGCGAAAAGACCAGGGCGCAGGGCATCAGGCCGTTGAAGAAGCCGGCTGCGGGCCAGGCCTTGCGCCACCTCGGGCTGCTGACGATCGGCGGCGCGCCGACCGCCGTGCGCCGGCGCCGGAAGAGATCGGCGGCGCCGGCGACCCACAACCCGGCCAGCACCACCAGGATGCCCGCCGCCACGTAGAGCGCGCCCTGCGCCCGGCCGACGCCGCCGGCAAGGACGATGGCCTGGCCGATGGCCGCCGCCAGGGCGCCCAGCAGCGTGTACGCCAGCACGCGGCCGAGGTGATAGCCGGCGTGCGCGGCCAGGCCCGGCGCGCAGGCGCGGCAAGCCGAACAGAGAAAGGCGGCGCCCACCAGGCCGCCGCACATGGCCCAGCAGTGCCCGGCTCCGCCCAGGCCGGCAAGAAAAGCCAGGGCCAGGGTCATCTCAGGGTGCATGCAGCAACTCCTGCACCCTGGCCTCGAACACCGCCGCCGTGGCCTCGCCGACGATCTTGCCGCGCACCCGGCCTTGCCGGTCCAGCAGATAGGTGACCGGCAGCGCCCGCACGCCATAGCCGCGGGCGACGGCGCCATCCGCATCGAGCAGGATGGGGTAGTCGATGTCCAGACCGCGCGCGAAGCGCGCCACGGTGTCCGCGTCCTGGGCCACATTGACGGCGAGAATAGTCAGTCCCCGGTCGCGCAGGCGTGCCTGCACCGGCGCCAGCGCCGCCATCTCCTCGCGGCAGTAGGGACACCAGTCCGCCCAGAAGCGCAGGGCCACGACACGGCCGGCGTAGTCCTCGGGCACCCGCGTCACCGACCCGTCCAGCCGCGATGCCGTGAAGGATGGCGCCAGCTCGCCGGTAGCCGGCGGCCTCGGCTCCTCGCCGCAGGCCACCAGAACAAAGCTCAACAGCACGATCCACAGGTTTCTCCCCCCTTTGTAAAAGGGGGGCCGGGGGGGATTCCCCGGCGCGCGGAGGCATTCACACCAGGTCCGATCCCCCCTGCCCTTCTTTCGAAGAGGGAAAAATGGCCGAGCCGGAGCGGGCAGGTGCATTGCCATCACATCACCAGATTCGAGCGCCAGAGGTAGAAACTCACCGCCGCGCCGAACGAGGCCAGGGCGGCGACGGCGATGCGGGCCAGCGCCGCCGCCAGCCGGGGGGCCTCGTTGTGCAGGCTTTGCGCGCGCACGCCGGCGGCCAGGCCGGCGCCCAGGCCCGCCGCCGTGCCCAGGAACAGCAGTGGATAGAGCAGCCAGCCGGCGTAGCCGTGCTCGGCCTGCAACAGGCAGAAGGGGCAGTGATGATGCGGCTGCTCATAGATATGGGGGGCGATGAAGGCGACGATGGCGGCCAGCGCGACCACGAAGTTGAGCCCCGCCAGCACGCCGAAGGCGCGGCCCAGGCGTCCCCGGACGAGCAAGGTGGCGCCGGCCGCGAGGGTCAGCGCCAGCGTTAGGAAGAACAGCGGCCGGGCGATGGCCTCGGGCAGGGCGGAGAGTTCCGCCAGGGTGCCCGTCGCCGCGGGGCCGAACAGGCTGCCGCAGCAGGAGGTGATGACCTCCGCCTTGAGACCGCCGAAATACAGCCACAGCAGCGCGGCCTGCGCCAGGGCCAGCGGCGCCAGCAGCAGGAGCAGGCGGTACTTGGCGAGCAGCAGGGGCTGGTCCCAGCCGCGCGTGTCCAGACGGTGCAGCACCAGCCAGGCGGCCGCCAGAAAAAAACCGACCAGCATCACCGCCAGGGCCGGCAGGCCCCAGGCGTTCGCCTTCAGGCTGCCGACCGCACACATGGCGCCGGCGAAGAAGGGCGCCATGGCGTCCGCCGTATGCGTGAACAAGGCCAGCATGGGCAGACTCAGCAACAGCGACAGGACGACCAGGGTGGAGACCAGATGCGTGCGCCGCTCCAGGGCGATCTGCGCCTCGCTGCCGATGTCGGGATGCCAGTGCCGCAGCATGCGCAGTGCAAACAGCCCGGCCACCGCCAGCCCCAGGGCGTTCAGGCTGGAGGCCAACAGCAGGGCCAGGGCCAGGGCGGCGGGCTGGAAGATCACGCCAGCACCCTGCCGTCGCGCAGGTCGACCACGCGCTCCACCAGATCCATCTCGAACACCAGTGGATCGTGGCTGGCGATGACCAGGGTGCGGCCACACCGGCGCAACTCGGCGAGAATCTCCAGGATCTGCCGGGACAGTGCGCTGTCCAGGTGGGCGGTGGGTTCATCGGCGAGGATCACCGGCGGATCGTTGATCAGGGCACGGGCGATGGCGGCGCGCTGCGCCTCGCCGCCGGACAGCCATTGCACCCGCGCCGCTGCGCGCCGGCCGAGGCCCACCTCGTCGAGCAGCCGCAGCGCGCGCGCGCGGATGTCGGCATGCGGGCGGCCTGTGGGCACGGCCGGCAGCATGACGTTGTCCAGCACGGAGAGATCGCGGATCAGCTGGAACTGCTGGAAGACGAAGCCGAAGGTGTCGCGCCGCAGCGCGGTGAGGAAGCGCTCTGGCAGGGCGGAGATGTCGCGCCCGTGCAGGCGCAAACGGCCCACGCTGGGCCGGGTCAGGCCGCCGATGAGGCCGAGCAGCGTGGTCTTGCCGGAACCACTGGGGCCGCGCAGGGCGGTGACCCGCCCGGCCTCGATGCTCAGGCTCACCTCGCGCACGGCGTGGAACTCGTTGTCCCGGCCGGGGTTGAAAGTCTTGCCGACGCCGACCAGTTCGATCATCGCGCCGCCATGTCTTGCCTGCGCGCATGCACGCAAAGGCGGGCCGCGAGCATTGAACGTGGATTGCGCTTCATTCCCGCATCACCTCGTCGGGGTCCAGCGTCGCCGCCCGCCACACCGGCACCAGGGTCGCGGCCACATAGGGCAGCACAGTGAGCAAGGCCAGGCTGACGATGCGGCTGATGTCCACCTCGGGCGCCAGCGCGAAATGCGGATACAACACCGACCAGCCCTTCAGCACCGGCTCGAACAGCGGCGCGCCGGCGTAGTAGACGTGCAGCCAGGCCAGGGTGTAGCCGAGCAGGAAGGCCAGCAGCGAGAGGAGCGCGCCCTCCCACAGCTTCATGGCCAGCACGTCGCCGCTGTCCCAGCCGAGCGCCTTGAGGATGCCGATTTCGCGCCGCTCCTCGGCGCTCAGACCGGAAGCCTTGTCCCAGGCCAGCAGGGCGAAGGCCGCCAGCAACACGGACAGGACCATGAGCGGCAGGCCCTGGCGCCAGTTGAACACCGCATCGTAGGTGCGCCGCATCTCCTCGCGGCTGATCACGCGCGTGGCGGGTAGGCGCGCCAGCACCTTCTCCGCCACCGTGCGGGTCTCCAGCGGGTTGACCACGCGCAGCGCGGCATCGGTATAAAGGCCGGCCGCGATGCCGAAGAAAGCCCGGAAATCCGCCTCGCCGAGCAACACCAGATCCGCCGACACCAGTTCGGAACGGCTGTCCAGCAGGGCTTCGACGACGAAGGCATGGGGCTGCCCGGCATGGTCGCGCAGCGACAGCACGTCGCCCGGTGCCAGCCCGCGCAGGCGCGCCAGCGTGGCGCCAAGATGCACGCGGCCGGCGGCCGGCGCGGCCTCCCTCGGTACCTGCAGCGTCAGGTTGGCGCCGACCGCCGCGTCATGGTGATAGCCCCACAGGCGGCCCTCGACCGCGGCGACCCCGCGCAGGTCGGCGATGCGCTCCAGCCATTGCGCGGGCATCAGGTCGTGCCGCCCGGCGGTCAGCCGCTGCACCACCAGTTCGGGGGCCTCTTCCAGCAACAGGCGCGCCTCGCGCCGCATGCCGTCGCCGAACAACACCACCGAAGCAAGCAGAAACACCAGCAGGACGTAGGCCAGCAACAGGCCCAGATTGCGCGCCTTGCGCCGGCGCAGGTTGGCCACGGTGGTGTCGATGAGGCCGCGTTGCCGTTCGATCCAGGTGTTCATGGCGAAGGGCGGGCTGGCCCGGCGAGGGAACCGGCCGGGAAATGCTCCAGGGCGCCGGGGTGATCCTGGAAGGCGGCGTGCTGATCGGCCTGGCTCAGGTGGCGGGTGTAACGCGCCTCGTTGAACAGGGCCAGATCGGTAAGGCCGACGCGAGCAACCAGGGCGCGGCCTTGCGCGCGCTCGCGCGCACGCTCTTCCGCCATGCGGGAGGCGTCCGCCAGAACCAGCAACAGGCACGCCAGACTTCCCGCCAGCAGCCAGGCCGCCAGGCCGGAACCCCGGCGCGCGGGGAACAGGGCCATGCAAACCACCGCGATTCGAGATCCGCCGGTGGAACTGCCACCGCGCGGTTAAATGTGCCCCCGGCTCGGTAAAACTACCCGAGCCGCCCCCCGTGGGGGCCAAGTCAATCTTGGGGCGGCCCGGCGATTGACTTGTGCAGCCATGTTAGCGCCGCGGCCGCGGCGGCCCCCGCGACAAATTGTCGCGGCTAGCGCTCAGCGCCAGCGCAGGCTGACCTGTCTCGTGCGTCCCTTGTCGACGAGGCGCAGCAGCACGCCATCCTCGGCCTCGCCGACCACGGCGGCGAATTCGGCGGGGCTGCCGACGGCACGGCGGTTTGCCTCCAGGATGGCGGTGCCGGGCGCGATGCCGGCCATGGCGGCGAGCGAGCCGGGTTCCACGCTCACCACCACCACCGCGCGGGCAACCCCCAGGCGGCGCAGTTCCTCCGCCGAAGCCGCGCGCACGGCCAGGCCCAGCCGCGCGGCGGATACGGCGCCGGGCGGGTCGTCCTCTTCCAGTCGGGCTACGGTCACCGGGATTTCCATGCGCCGGCCCTCGCGCAGGAGGCCGATGCCGACCTGGCTGCCGGGTTTCGCCTGGGCGGCCCGGTTGCGGTAGTGGCCGCCGTCCTGCAGCGGCGCGCCGTCCATGCTGAGGAGGACGTCGCCGGCGCGGATGCCGGCGCGCTCGGCAGGCGAATCGGGGTTGACGCGGCTCACCAGCACGCCGCGGGTGTCACGCAGGTTCAGCGCCTCGGCCAGGTCGGGAGTCAGCGGCTGCACGCCGAGGCCGATGTAGCCGCGCACCACCTTGCCGTCACGCACCAGTTGCTCGGCGATGGCGCGCGCCAGGTTGCTCGGGATGGCGAAGCCCACCCCCATGTAGCCGCCGCTGCGGCTGAAGATGGCGGTGTTGACGCCCACCACCTCGCCGTCCAGGTTGAGCAGGGGGCCGCCCGAGTTGCCGGGATTGATGGCGGCGTCGGTCTGGATGAAATCCTCGTAGTCGTTGATGCCAAGACTGGTGCGGCCCTTGGCGCTGACCACACCGGTGGTCAGGGTGTGCGAAAGGCCGAAGGGATTGCCCAGGGCCACCACCCATTCGCCCACATCTAGGGCCGCCGAATCGGCCCACTTCAGCGCCGGCAGGTCGCGCGCGGGGATTTCCAGCACCGCCACGTCGGATTTCGCGTCCGCCCCCTTCAGGCGGGCGACGAACTCGCGCCCGTCCTGGAAGCGCACGCGGATGCGGCGGGCTTTTTCGATCACGTGATGGTTGGTGAGCACGTAGGCGCCGGCCTCGCCGTGCGCGAAGACGAAGCCCGAGCCCTGGCCGATGGCGCGCCGCTTCTGTCTTGGCGCGGGCCGCGACAGGCCGGGGAAATCGTCACCGAAGAAGCGGCGGAACAGATCATCGTGGAACGGCCAGCCCTCCCGTTCCGCCATCCCCTCGCCATCGCCCTTCTCCTCCACCTGGATGAAGACCACCGCCGGCGCCACCTTCTTCGCCACCGAGGAGAACGCCTTGCCGGTCTGGCGCAGGCTGTCGACGGCGGGGTCGCCGGCCGGAACCGGCGCTGGCAGCAGGAACAGGGGGAGGAGCAGGATTAGTCGTTTCATGGCGGTAAGTGGAGTGTTCGGCTATGCAAATGGGGAGATGATTTTTCCGGAGACAACGGAGTTCCAACAAGCGGCCACGCGCTTCTTGCGTTTCTAGCGGTGGGTGAAAGGTACAGGCCGGCAGCCGCCGCCATGCACCCTTCGGCTCCGCCTATTCCAACCCGGCGCAACGCAAGCGGACGCGGAGTTCGTCCATTTCTTCCAGCAAGTCCGCCACCAGCGCGGCGAGTTCCGGAACCGCGTCGAAATCGCGTTCCAGTTGACGCATGCGGCGGGCGCGCTGCAGGGCGGGACCGGAGAAGCGCCAGACGCCGGCGACGCTCTCGGCGTGCGGGAACAGGCCCGACTCGATGTGGGCGAGCAGCCAGGCGGGCTCGACGGGACAGGCGGCGGCGACCTGATCCAGAGTCAACCAGGTCTCCTCCATCAGGCTGCCCAGCAGGATGTCGTCTTCGCGTTCAGGCATGACTCAGGCCCTCCGCGCATCGAAGGCGAGTTCCCTCGCCATGGTTTCATAGAGTTCGCGGGCGCGCGGCGTGTCGGCCGGCGGCAGGACGACACGCAGGTCCAGCAGCAGGTCGCCGGGCGGATCGCCGGGCAGGCCCTTGCCACGCACGCGCAACTGGCGGCCGCTCTGGGCGCCCTCGGGGATGCGCACCTTGACCGCGCCGTCCGGCAACTCGACCGCCACCACGGCGCCCAGCGCCGCCTCCCAGGGCGCCACCGGCAGGGCCAGATGCAGATCGCGGCCCTCGGCGCGCAGACGCTCGTGCGGCCGGAAACGCACCTCCAGCAGCAGATCGCCGGCCGCGCCGCCGCCCAGGCCCGGCGCGCCCTGCCCGGCCAGGCGGATGACCTGGCCCTCGCGCACGCCTTTGGGAATGCGCACGTTGAGGGTGCGGGTGGCCAGATGCGCGCGGCCCTGGGCGTCGACCTGCGGCACGCGCAGGCTGATCTGCCGGGTGGCGCCGCGGAAGGCGTCCTCGATGTCGAGCAGCACCTTGGCGTGATGATCCTCGCCGGCGCCGCGGAATCCTTGCCCGCCGGGCCGGAAGCCGGCGTCGCGCGCGCCCATGCGGCCGAACAGCTCGGAAAAGAAGTCGCTGAAGTCGGCGGCCTCGCCCGGCCGGAAACCGCCGCCGGAGAATTCGAATCCGGCATCCCAGTCCGGCGGTGGCCGGAATTCCTGGCCGGGCCGGTAATGGGCACCGAGCTGGTCGTAGGCGGCGCGCTTCTCCGGGTCGGAGAGCACGGCGTGGGCCTCGTTGACCTCCTTCATGCGCAGCTCGGCGTCCGCCTCCTTGGAGACATCCGGGTGGTACTTGCGGGCGAGCTTGCGGAAGGCCTTCTTGATCTCCTCCGCCGTCGCCTCCCTGCCCACTCCCAGGGTCTGGTAGTAATCCTTGAATTGCATGGCGTTCCCTTGAACTGGTTGCACAAGCCAATTTTCAGCTTATCGATGCGTCCGGAACATATCCTATCGTCACCCCGGCGCAGGCCGGGGTCCAGCGCGGCGGTATCGGGTAGGGCACTGGATACCGGCCTGCGCCGGTATGACCCCAACTTCACACTTCGCCTGGCCGGATCAGCAGGTAAGTGAAGGCCACCCTTGGATTCATCAAGGTCTTGAAGCCGGCGAATCCATCCCTAAATCGGAAGCAGCGGCGCCGACGTCCGGCGCCTTCGCAACCCGAAATGGAGGAACCATGATGTACCGCTCCCTGTTTCCCCGCGACCTCTTCGCGGAACTCGACCGCCTGCAACGCGAGATGCAGCAGTCCTACGAACTCTCCCCCAGCATCCGCGGCGTCGCCCGCGGCGGCTTCCCGGCCATGAACGTGGGCGGTACCGCCAAGTCGGTGGAAATCTACGCCTTCGCCCCCGGCGTCGATCCGGCCAGCATCGACGTGCAACTGGAAAAGGGCGTGCTCACCATCGCCGGCGAACGCAAGGCCGAGGCGGTTCCGGAGAAGGCCTCGGTGCACATCGACGAGCGCTTCGCCGGCCGCTTCCGCCGCGTGGTGACCCTGCCCGAAGACGTGGACGCCAACGCCGTCAGCGCGAAATACCGCGACGGCGTGCTGCACATCAGCATCCAGCGCCGCGCCGCCGCCCAGCCCCGGCGCATCAGCATCGGTTGAGGAGCCCGACCATGAGTGAACAGACCCGCGACACGCAAACCCCCGAGCCCACCCTGATGCCGCCGGTGGACGTCATCGAGGACGCCAACGGCATCACCCTCTACGCCGACCTGCCCGGTGTGCCCAAGGACAAGCTGAGCCTGCACGTGGAGGCGGATACCCTGACCATCGAGGGCGAAGTGGCCCTGGACATCCCCGAAGGCATGGAAGCCAGCCACGCCGAGGTCAGCCTGCCCCGCTACCGGCGCGTGTTTACCCTGTCCAAGGAACTGGACAGCGAAAAGGTGGGCGCCGAGTTCACCCACGGCGTGCTCAAGCTGCGCATTCCCAAGGCCGCGCACGCCCAGCCCCGGCGCATCGAGGTGCGGGTGGAATAGGGTCCGCCTCGGACCTTCACAGCGCCGCCCCGCCACCGACTGGTTGGCGACGGGGCGGCCGGACCGGGCGCGGGTATAATCCGCGCCTTGTTTTTTTCTGGAATACCGCCGTGGAAGCCGAACGCCTCAACCTCATCGAAACCACCCTGAACGACCTGGCGCGCCGCGCCGACGAACTTCGGGGGTATCTTTGACTACCCTGGCAAACGCGACCGTTTGCAGGAAGTAGCCGGCCTGCTGGAAGACCCGGGCGTCTGGAACGACGCCAAGCGCGCCCAGGACCTGGGCCGCGAGCGCAAGGAACTGGAAGGCGTGGTGCTCAACCTGGACGGCATCGGCCGGGATCTCGCCGACCACCGCGAGCTCTTCGAACTCGCCAGGATGGAGGACGACGACGCCACCCTGGTCTCCGTCGAGGCCGACGTGGCGGAGCTGGAGAAGCGGGTGGCGGACATGGAGTTCCGCCGCATGTTCTCCGGCGAGCTGGACGGCGCCAACTGCTTCGTCGACATCCAGGCCGGCTCCGGCGGCACCGAGGCGCAGGACTGGGCCGGCATGCTGGCGCGCATGTACGTGCGCTACGGCGAGCGGCGCGGTTTCAAGGTGGAGGTGCTGGAGGAATCGGAAGGCGAGGTCGCGGGCCTGAAGTCCGCCGCCCTGAAGATTTCCGGCGAGTATGCGTATGGGTATCTGCGCACGGAAACCGGCGTGCACCGCCTGGTGCGCAAGTCACCCTTCGACTCCAACGCCCGCCGCCACACCTCCTTCGCCAGCGTCTTCGTCTATCCGGAAGTGGACGATTCCATCGAGGTGGAGATCAACCCCGCCGACCTGCGCATCGACACCTACCGCGCCTCCGGCGCCGGTGGCCAGCACATCAACAAGACCGACTCGGCGGTGCGCATCACCCACCTGCCCACCAACATCGTCGTGCAGTGCCAGAACGACCGTTCGCAGCACCGCAACAAGGCCGAGGCCATGGCCATGCTGAAAGCCCGGCTGTACGAAGCCGAACTGCGCAAGCGCCAGGCCGCCCAGCAGCAACTGGAGGATGCCAAGACCGACATCGGCTGGGGCCACCAGATCCGCAGCTACGTGCTGGACCAGTCGCGCATCAAGGACCTGCGCACCAATTACGAGGTCGGCAACACCCAGGCCGTGCTGGACGGCGACCTGGACGGCTTCATCGAGGCGTCCCTGAAGCAGGGCGTCTGAACTCCACCACCCATAACACGAACAACGCCATGAACACCGAAACCAGCGCGCCTCAACAGGACGAGAACCAGATCATCGCCGAGCGGCGCGAGAAGCTCGCCGGCATCCGCCAGCAGGGCATCGCCTTCCCCAACGATTTCGAGCGCAAGGATTACGCCGGCGAACTGCACGCCGCGCATGGCGAAGTCACGAAGGAAGAACTGGAAACCGCCCCCGTCTCCGTGCAACTGGCCGGCCGCATGATGCTCAAGCGGGTGATGGGCAAGGCCAGCTTCGCGACTTTGCAGGACATGAGCGGGCGCATGCAGATCTACGTGGCCAGGGAAGCCGTGGGCGAGGAAGCCTACGACGCCTTCAAGCGCATGGACCTGGGCGACATCCTGGGTGTCACCGGCACCCTGTTCCGCACCAAGACCAACGAGCTGACCATCCAGTGCAGCTCGGTGCGCCTGCTCACCAAGGCCCTGCGTCCGCTGCCGGAGAAATTCCACGGCCTCACCGACCAGGAGCAGAAATACCGGCAGCGCTACCTGGACCTCATCACCAACGAGGCTTCCCGGCGCACCTTCATCGTCCGCTCCCAGGTCATCCAGGCCATGCGCGAATTCTTCGTGCGCCACGGTTACCTGGAAGTGGAAACGCCGATGATGCACCCCATCCCCGGCGGCGCGAACGCCAAGCCCTTCGTCACCCACCACAACGCCCTCGACATGCAACTGTTCCTGCGCATCGCGCCGGAGCTGTACCTCAAGCGCCTGGTGGTGGGCGGTCTGGAAAAAGTCTTCGAGATCAACCGCAACTTCCGCAACGAAGGCATCTCCACGCGCCACAACCCGGAATTCACCATGGTGGAGTTCTACGAGGCCTACCGGGATTACCGCTACCTCATGGATTTCACCGAGGCCATGTTCCGCGAGATCGCGCAAAAGGTGCTGGGCACCACCCACGTGCCCTACCAGGGCCACCAGATCGACCTCTCCGCCCCCTTCGCGCGCATGACCGCACTCGACGCCGTGCGCCACTACCATCCGGAACTGCGCGACGCGCCCCTGCACGACCAGGACTTCGTGCTGGCCGAACTCAAGCGCCGCCAGATCGCCTACCGCCCCAAGGACGGCCTCGGCGGCCTGCAACTGACCCTGTTCGAGGAAACCACCGAACACCTGCTGATCCAGCCCACCTTCATCATCGACTACCCGGCCGAGACCTCCCCCCTGGCCCGGCGCAACGACCAGAACCCGGAAGTCACCGACCGCTTCGAGCTGTTCATGGTGGGCCGCGAGATCGCCAACGGCTTCTCCGAACTGAACGACCCGGAAGACCAGGAAGCCCGCTTCGACGCCCAAGTGGCCGCCAAGGAAGCCGGCGACGAGGAAGCCATGTTCAAGGACAAGGACTACATCCGCGCCCTCGAACACGGCCTGCCGCCCACCGCCGGCGAAGGCATCGGCATCGACCGCCTGATCATGCTGCTCACCGACTCCCCCAGCATCCGCGACGTGATCCTGTTCCCGCAGTTGCGCAGGGAGGAGTGAGAGCGGGGGGGATCAATAGGCTGGGGTTGTCGGGGGGTATGCATGGCCTCGACACCCATGCGCCGGTGAACTTGCTCACGCTACCGGCTTCATGGGCTGTATCAACTGATCCTGCTCCGGTCCATATTGGCAGGAGGGTATCCATGGTAGTGCTGTTAGCACGAATGAACGGACACTGATTCAGTCGAGCGGTGCTACTTGGGCGGAATTGACCAGGCTGGCTAAACCCATGACTCCATAATCCACGCAATCTACCTTGCGTGGAGGACATCACTCGGCGGCATGGTTCAGGACGCCGCCGGCATCTCCCCGCCCAGCGCCTCCACCAGCGCCTCCAGCAGCTTCGCCAGTTCCCCGCTCATGAGCGCAAAGTCGATCTCGAAGCGTTCCTCGTCGGTCTCCGCCTGGCCCTCGCTTTCCTCCTTGAGGATGTCCAGAAAGGCCAGGCGCTTGATCTGCAGGTCCTCGGTGAGCACAAATGAAATCCGCTCGTTCCAGGTCATGGCCAGACGCGTGGCCTGCTTGCCCTCGGCGATGTGGGCGCGGATCTCGTCGCCTTCCAGGTGGTGGCGCACGTAGCGCACGGTGGCGCGTTCGTCGCCGGGGGCGCGCAGTTCCAGGTCGCGGTCGAGGGTGAAGCCGGCGGGGGCTTCGCCGGTTTCCAGCCAGGCGGTCATGGCGGCACCGGGGGACAGGTTCGTCTTCAGCAGGCGGGCCGGCAGTTCGTCGACCGACTGGATGAGCTGGCCCATCACCTCTTCCGCCTTGGTCTTTGCCGCCGCGTCCACCGCCAGCCAGCCATGCACCGGGTCGATCCAGGCGAAGGTGGCGCGCCGGCGCACGAAGGCGCGGGGCAGCAGTTCGTCCGTCACGCGCTCCTTCAGCTCGCGCAGTTCGCGGCGGCCTACGGGCCGGCCTTCCTGTTCGCCGATCTGTGCGGCCCGGTCCTTCGCCATCTGGTTCACCACGGCGGCGGGCAGCAGTTTCTGCTCGACGCCGAAGGCGAGCAGCGCCTGGCGGTTGGAGACGTAGACGAAACGCTCGTCATCGCGCGGCGGCAGCCAGCCCACGCTTTGCATGTCCATGGCGCCGCAGCCCGCCAGCGCATGGGCGGACAGTCGTGCGTCGAGAGCGGTGACATCCAAGTCCCAGCCGGCGGGTAGGCGGTAAAGCTGGAGATTCCTGAACCACATGGGCGCCTCGCAAAAAGCCGCGATTATACGGAGCGACGGGCTCAACGCCTGGCGGCTGGCCAGATTCGCGGAGTCGCCCGGCGCGTGCCGGAGCCGGCGCGTCGTCTATGGTGAAAGCAGGGAAAGGAGCGGAACATGTTCAAACATTTCCTGGTGCCCGTCGACGGCAGCGAGCTTTCCATGACGGCGGCGCGCGCCGCCATCGGCTTCGCCCGGCTGTGCGGGGCGCGACTCAGCTTCTACCACGCCACACCCACCTACTTCCCCGGTTACCTCGGCGCGGAGATGGTGGTGGCCGACCCCCGCGTCGATCAGGCCTTCATGGACGCCATGCGTAAGCGCGCGGACGCCGTGCTGGAGGAGACGCGCGGCCTCGCCGAAGCAGCCGGCGTGCCCTGCGCGACGCGCGCGACGGAAACCGACGCGCCACACGCCGGCATCATCGCGGCGGCGGAAGCCGGCGGCTGCGACCTCATATTCATGGCCTCGCACGGCCGGCGCGGCATCGGCGCCCTGCTGCTGGGCTCGGAGACGCAGAAGGTACTGACGCATTGCAAGGTGCCGGTGCTGGTGTATCGGTAGTTTGCGCCTGCTCCACCCGCGAACCTCATAAGGAAGCAGCATGCCCGCCCCCCAAGCCCTGGACGTTTCCGCCCTGTACCGGCGCTGCGACCCGGAGCAGTTCGACTTCAAGACCACCGCCGAGTTGACCGCCACGACCGAGATCGTCGGCCAGCGGCGGGCGGTGGACGCCGTGCGGCTGGGCATCGAGATGCATCGGCCGGGCTACAACCTGTTCGTGCTGGGCGAACCCGGCAGCGGCCGCCATTGCGCCGTGCGCCGTCTGCTGGAGGGCACTGCCTCCGGCGAGGCGGTGCCCAGCGACTGGTGCTACGTGTACAACTTCGCCGAGGCCAACAAGCCCCGCCTGCTAAGGGTGCCCGCCGGGCGCGGCGGACAGTTGCGCGAGGACATGCGGGCTTTCGTCGCGGAACTCAGCAAGGCCATCGCCGCCGCCTTCGAAAGCGACGAATACCGCGCCCGCGTTGAGGCCATCCAGGAAGCCGCCAAGGCGCGCGAGGAACAGGCCCTGCGCGAACTGGGCCAGGCTTCCTCGGAACAGGGCATCGCCCTGCTGCGCACGCCGCACGGCTTCGCCTTCGCCCCCATGAATACCCTGCGGGGCATCAAAGACGAGGAGCCGATGCCGCCGGACGCCTTCGAGCAACTGCCCGAGGCGGACAAGGACCGCATCGGCGCCCTCATGGAGGAATACGGCGACAGGCTCAAGCAGCTGATGCACCAGTTCCCGCGCTGGCGGCGCGAGCTGCAAGCCCAGATCAAGCAGGCCAGCCGCGACGCCCTGGGCCTGGCGGTGGGCCATCTCATCGAGGAACTGAAGGGCCGCTACGCCGATCTCGCCGACGTGCTCGCCTTCCTCGACGAGGTGCTGCGCGACGTGGTGGAAAGCGGCGAGCAGATGCGTGAGCAGGCCAAGGTCGAGGGCGAGGCCGCCGCCATGCAGTGGAGCGGCAGCCTTACCGTCGGCCGCTATCAGGTCAACCTGCTGGTGGACAACGCCGGCATCGGCGCGGCACCGGTGATCTACGAGGACAACCCCATCTATCCCAATCTGGTGGGCCGGGTCGACCACATCTCCCAGTTCGGCACCCTCGTCACCAACTTCACCCTGGTCAAGCCCGGCGCCCTGCACCGGGCCAACGGCGGCTACCTGGTGCTGGACGCCCTCAAGCTGCTCACCCAGCCCTACGCCTGGGAAGGCCTGAAGCGCGCCCTGCGCGCCGGCCAGGTGCGCATCGAATCCCTCGGCCAGGTCTACGGCTGGGTCAGCACCCAGTCCCTGGAACCCGAGCCGATGCCGCTGGAAGTCAAGGTGGTGCTGATCGGCGAACGCCACGTCTATTACCTGCTGAAAGCGCTGGACCCCGACTTCGCCGAGCTGTTCAAGATCGCCGCGGACTTCGAGAACGAGCTGCCGCGCGACCCGGCCAACACCCGCCTCTACGCCGAGTTCCTCGCCACCCTGGCGCGCGCCGGCAACCTGCGCCCGCTCGAGCGGGAGGCCGTGGCGCGGGTGATCGAGCACGCCGCCCGCCTGGCCGGCGACGCCGAGCGCCTCACCGTGAGCCGGCGCGACATGGCCGACCTGTTGCAGGAAGCCGACCACCTGGCGGCGAAGGCCGGCCGCGAGCACATCGGCCTGGAAAACATCGAGGCCGCCCTTGCCGCCCAGATCCACCGAGTGGACCGGCTGCGCAGCCGACTGCATGAGGAAATCCTGCGCGATACCGTGCTCATCGCCGTCAGCGACGGCCGCATCGGCCAGGTCAACGGCCTCGCGGTCATCGGCCTCGACGACTTCCTGTTCGCCCACCCGGTGCGCATTACCGCCACCTCCCGCGTCGGCGAAGGCAACGTCATCGACATCGAGCGCGAAGCCGAGCTGGGCGGCGCCATCCACTCCAAGGGCGTGATGATTCTTTCCGCCTTCCTCGGCGCCCGCTATTCCCGCAACCTGCCCCTGTCGCTCTCGGCCAGCCTGGTCTTTGAGCAGTCCTACGGCCCGGTGGAGGGCGACAGCGCCTCCCTGGCCGAGCTCTGCGCCCTGCTTTCGGATCTGGCCGGCCTGCCGGTGAAGCAGTCCTTCGCCGTCACCGGCTCGGTCAACCAGTTCGGCGACGTGCAGGCCATCGGCGCGGTCAACGAGAAGATCGAGGGCTTCTTCGACATCTGCCAGGCGCGCGGCCTCAGCGGCGAGCAGGGGGTGATCATCCCCGCCGGCAACGTCAAACACCTGATGCTGCGCGCCGACGTGGTGGATGCCTGCGCCCAGGGCAAATTCGCGGTGCACGCGGTGAAGAGCGTCGACGAGGCCATCGAACTCCTCACCGGCATGCCCGCGGGCGAACCCAGCGAGGAAGGCATGGTGCCCGAGGGCACGGTCAACTTCCTGGTCGCCGCCCAGCTCGCCGAACTTTCCGCCGTGCGCCAGGCCTTCGCCGCCGCGGGCAAGCAGCACAACGGCGAGAACGGGGAAGAAGAAGGGAAAGCCGGCAAGGACCCGGACGCTGGGCCGCCCCAGTCATGAGGGAGCGGCGTCGCATCGTCATCCTCGGCGCCGCCGGACGCGACTTCCACAACTTCAACGTGGTGTACCGGCGGGACCCGGCTGTGGAAGTCGTGGCCTTCACCGCCGCCCAGATCGCCGGCATCGCCGGCCGCCGCTACCCGCCGGAACTGGCCGGTCCCCTCTACCCCGACGGCATCCCCATTCTCGATGAAGCCGCACTGGACGCCGTGATCCGGCGCGAGGCCGTCCACCAGGTCGTGTTCGCCTACAGCGACGTGCCCCACCCGCACGTCATGCACCTGGCCTCGCGGGCGCTCGCGGCGGGGGCGGATTTTATCCTGCTGGGGCCGCAGGCGACCCAGTTGCGCGCCCGCGTGCCGGTCATTGCCGTCAGCGCCGTGCGCACCGGCTGCGGCAAGTCGCAGACCAGCCGCTATCTGGCCGGCCTGCTCAAGGAAAAGGGCCTGCGCGTCGGCGTGGTGCGCCACCCCATGCCCTACGGCAACCTGGGGGACGAGGCGGTGCAGCGCTTCGCCGACGAGGCGGACCTGGACGCGGCCCGCTGCTCGCTGGAGGAGCGGGAGGAATACGAGCCCCACCTGGCCCTCGGCAATACCGTCTACGCCGGCGTCGATTACAGCCGCATCCTTGCACTGGCCGAAGCCGAGAACGACCTCATCCTCTGGGAAGGCGGCAACAACGATTTCCCGTTCTTCCGGCCCGACTGGCACATCGTCCTGGTCGACCCCCTGCGCGCCGGCGACGAGGACAGCTTCCACCCCGGCGAGGCCACCCTGCGCATGGCCGACACGGTGATCATCGGCAAGACCGACAGCGCCGAAGCCGACGACGTGACGCGGCTGCAGGCCAGCGTCCGCCGCCTGAACCCGGGCGCCAACCTCCTGCGCGCCGCCTCCCCCGCCCGTCTGGACGATCCGGCGGCGGTGGCCGGCAAGCGAGTGGCGGTGGTGGAGGACGGCCCCACCGTCACCCACGGCGGCATGGCCTTCGGCGCCGGCTGGCTGGCCGCGCGCCGGGCCGGCGCGGAGATCGTCGACCCGCGCCCCTGGGCGGCGCCGGAGATGGCCGCCGCCTATGCCCGCCATCCGCAGCTCGGCGCCGTGCTGCCGGCACTGGGCTATACCGAGGCGCAACTGCGCGACCTGCGCGCCACCCTGGATGCCATGCCGGTGGAGGCCATCGTCTCCGCTTCGCACATCGACCTCAAACGCCTGCTGGCCCCCGGCAAGCCTGTGGTGCGGGCGCGCTACGACTACGAGGAAACGGAAAGCCCGGGCCTGGCCGGCCGGCTGGAGTCCTTCCTCCAGACCCATCCATGCGCATCGTGATCGCCTTGGGCCGCAACGCACTGCAAGGGCGCGGCAAACCCGCCAACCCGGAACCCCTGCGCCGTAAACCGGGGGCCGCCGCCTCAGCCCTGGTGGCTGTGGGGCATCGGCACGAGGTGGTGAGCAGGCCGTGCCGCCTTACCTGCCGGCCGGCACCAGGTCACGGTAGGCATGCCAACTGGCGTGCCCGATAAGTGGCAGGGCGATGACCAACCCCAGATAGAAGGTGGCCATGCCCAGCCCGACGATGCCTACGATCAGGCCGGCCCAGAGCATCATGGCGGGCATGTTACCCAGCACCGACCTGATGCTGTAGCGAATCGCGGTAAAGCCATCCACTTGGCGATCGACGAGCATGGGCACGGTGATGACGCTGATGGCGAAGGCACACCAGGCGATCAGAAAGCCGACCGCGACGCTGGCGAGGGCGAATTTGAACCCCGCCTCGGACAGAAAAACCCTCGTGAAAAAGTTGTCGAACGACGGCGAACTGCCCTCGTAGAGCAGCGCGAACAACCCGACGTTGGCAACGAACCAGATGTTCAAGAGGATGGTGAAGCCGGTGCTGACCATGGAAACCTGGCTTTGGTTGAGCTTCCAGGCTTGATAGGCGCTGCAGCCCGCGAGGGGTTCGCCCCGTTCCAGATGGGCGCTCATCAGGTAGAGGCCGATGCCCAGAGGTGGCGCGACGATAAAAAAACCGGCGACCAGGAAGGGCAGCATGAACAGGCTGTCCGTGCTCCACACCAGCCAGGTGATGAGTCCGCTGATCACCACGATGGCCGCGCCGTAGCGCAGGCTGTAGAGCCCCGCCGAGCCGATATCGCGCCAGCCCTTGGCCAGCCACTTAAAGGGCTGGCCAAGGGGGATGGAGTTGACTTCGAGTTGGTCCCATCGGGTGCTTCCCGTGTAGGCAGTTGGTTCCATGCTTCTCCTCTTTCATTTGTATTTCCGCCGAGAGCGAAAGTTCGACCTCTACCAGAACAGGCCTTCGATCCGGCCTGGCTTCATTCTTACCGCTCTCCCCTTCGCGGCCAAGGGGTTCTTCAGCGGTTTTCCTGGCGCTGTCGAACATCTCCCGGGTGGAAGACATTGAAATTCGCGGAATACCGCTGCAACGAACGCGCGCGTCCTTCCCGCCAACACGGCAATGACGCGTTCCTGGATATTGCTGCCGTCGCTCAGCGCGCCTGATGCACCGTCTGCCCGAGCATCTCCGGAGTGATCAGGGTGACGCCGCGCGCGGTGACGTGGAAGCGGCGGCGGTCGGCCTCCAGGTCGTGGCCGGCACTGAAGTCGTCCGGCAGCACGCACAGCTTGTCCACGACGACGCGGCGCAGGCGGACGCGGCGGCCAATCTGGACCTGGGGCAGGATGACCGAATCCTCGATGAGGCCGCGCTCACCGACCCGCACCTTGAGGGAAAGCAGCGAACGCTCGATGGTGGTGCCGCTGACGATGCAGCCGTGGGCGATCATGGAATCCATGGCGTGGCCACGAAAGCCGTCGTCGTTGAAGACGAACTTGGCCGGCGGCAATTGCGCCAAATGGGTACGGATGGGCCAGTTGTCGTCGTAGAGGTTGAGGTCGGGGGTGACCTGCACCAGGTCCATGTTGGCCTCCCAATAGGCGTCCACCGTGCCGACGTCCCGCCAGTAGGGCGTGTCGCCCACCATGTTGACGCAACTGTCTCTGAAGCAGTGGGCGTAGAGGGTGCCGCCGCGCGCCAGCGCGGGCAGCACGTCGGCGCCGAAATCGTGGCCGGAGTCCGCGTCGGCATGATCGCGGGTGAGCACGTCGTAGAGGAATCCGGCGCGAAAGGCGTAGATGCCCATGCTCGCCAGGGCGTGGCCGGGCAAGCCGGGGATCGGCGTCGGCCGGTCGGGCTTTTCCTGGAAGTCGACCACGCGCCAGTTGGCGTCCACGGCCAGGACGCCGAAGGCGCTCGCCTGCTCCAGCGGCACGACGACGCAGGCCACGCTGGCATCGGCACCCTTGGCCACGTGGTCGGCGAGCATCACGCCGTAATCCATCTTGTAGACGTGGTCGCCCGCCAGGATGAGGACATGCTCCGGCTCGCTGATGCGCAACAGGTTGATGTTCTGGAACACTGCGTCCGCCGTGCCCAGGTAGCAGCCGCCGCGGGCGTGCTGCTGCGCCGGCAGGACATCGATGAACTCGTCGAACTGGTCGTCGAGGAAATTCCAGCCGCGCTGGATGTGATGGATGAGTCCATGCGCCATGTACTGGGTGGCCACGCCGATGCGGCGCACGCCGGAATTGATGCAGTTGCTGAGGGGGAAATCGATGATGCGCAGCGAACCCGCGAAGGGCATGGCCGGTTTGGCGCGCCAGTCGGTCAGATGCCTGAGCCGGCTGCCGCGTCCGCCGGCGAGGATCATGGCGTAGGCGCGCCGCGCCAGGGCCGCGCCCGAGGCCGCCGCGCCCCCGGCGCTGAGCGGACAGGCCGACAGGCGCCAGGCGCGGTGTTGCTCGATCATCTGTGGCATGGGCGTGCTCCTCGTCATCTATCGGGCTTACCCCCGTGGGTGGGGTGAAAGGCCTCCAGGGTCATATGGTTATAGGGCACCCTGAAGCGGCCGCCACCTGGATTGCCAGCGTCCGGACTTGGCAGTCAGCCCGATGCACCGGGTACCCGCCTAGATGTCCTTGAGGGTCTGCGCGAGAACGACGGAACTATCAGATGCCGGCTATTGACCGGGCCTGAACCCCATCACCTCGCGCAGCACCCCCTCCCCTACCCTGACCCGATGCTCCTCCCACAGCCGCCGGCTGGCTTCCGCCGCACTGGCGGGCGGGGGTTGCAGGGCACGCAGGAAGGAGCTGACATCCTCGACCACCGCCCAGGGGTAGACGTACCAGCGCCAGGCCTTGAGGTGCTTGCCGACGTAGTCGGCCTGATAGCGGGTGACGGCCTTCTCATGCAGGACGGCGGTCTTCAGGGCGCGCGGCGAGAAGCCGCGCAGGTAGGCGACGACGGCTTCCAGCGTATCGCCGCTGTCGTTGACGTCGTCCACCACCAGCACGTCCTGGCCGCTCAGGTCGACGTTGAGGGGGTAGCGGATGACCACTTCGCGCTGCTTGCGGGTGGCGCTGTAGTGCTCCACCTTGATGCCGGCCATGCGCTCCATGTGCAGGCAGTCGCATACCACGCGGGCGGGGACGTAGCCGCCCCGGCCGATGGCGACGACGATGTCGGGACGGAAGCCGGAGTCGCGGATGGCGCGGGCGAGCTCGCGGCCGAGGCGATCCACGGTGCGCCAGGAGACAAAGGTGCAAGGAGGGAGTTTTTCCATGATGCGCTTTCCTCTTTTCGCCACCGGCCTGCTGCTGGCCGACTAATCGAACTCGTAGCGGATGCCCAGGGTCAAGGCATTGGAGCCACCCGCGTCGCCAAGCAGATGGAACGCAGTGGAACGGTGATGCAGACGCAACGAGGCCTGCCAGTCTGAATCGCGCGGCCCCAGGGTGACTTCCATGTACCAATAGGCCAGGAGTTTCTCGCTCTCGCCCTTCAGCATGCTCTCCACCTCGGGCACCTCCGACGCGTGGGATAACCCCAGGCCGAAGGCGGCGCTTGAACGTAATGTGTCGCTCCAGGGAAAGCGGTGCCAACGCAGTGCGCCCAGCAGGTTGAACTCCCAGTGGTCCTGCATGCCGGAGTGCTTCCCGATCTGGCCTTCGACTTCCCAGGAGTAATCGCCGCTCGGCGCGCGGTGCAGCGTACGACTGAGGGCGGCGACCAGCAGCCTGGAATCGAGCAGGCGGGTGTCGGAGGCGAAGGTGTCCTCCCACACGCTGTCGGTGAGCTTGCCGGCATAGACGGTCAGGGCGTAGTCCCTGGGTAGGATTCGCTCCTGCGCCGTGGCATGGGAGGAGAAGGCGAACAGACCGGCCAGAATAATGCAACCGGCGTTCGCTATTCCCCTCCCCGCCGAGCGCGCCGACTCCCCCTGGCGTCTGAGCCCCGGGTGCATGTCGAGGTCGAACGGCATGGATCACTCCCGTCGAACATAAAGTGGGCATCCGTTCTAACGATAGCCGACCAGCGTCTGTTTACTTGATGCCGTCATGCCGCCCTCCCGATCCAACTGTTCTCTATGGCCAAGGGGAGGTTGGAATAATCGCCGGCTCGTCCAGTCCGTCACGCCCTCGGTATGCCGGTCTATAAACAAAGCATGCGTCATTTCCCGCATCCCACATGCGGCCAACACGAACTCAAGGAGACAACATGACCCCCATCGCCGAACTGCTGGGCAGCGAGGCTGAATCGCTTCTCACGCACACCTGCGAGACCTTTCCGAACACCGACCTGCATCTGCCCGGCCCGGACTTCATCGACCGCGTGGTTGCGGGCAGCGACCGCACGCCGGGCACCCTGCGCAACTTCCAGCAGATCTTCAACACCGGCAGGCTGGCGGGCACCGGCTATCTGTCCATCCTGCCGGTGGACCAGGGGGTGGAGCATTCCGGCGGCGCCTCCTTCGCGCCCAACCCGGATTACTTCGACCCTGAAAACATCGTCAGGCTGGCCATCGCCGGCGGCTGCAACGCGGTGGCCTCGACCCTGGGGGTGCTGGGCGCGGTGTCGCGCCGCTACGCGCACAAGATTCCCTTCCTGGTGAAGCTGAACCACAACGAGATGCTCACCTACCCCGGCATGCACGATCAGACCCTCTTCACCGACGTGCAGAAGGCCTTCGAACTGGGCGCGGTGGCGGTGGGGGCGACGGTCTATTACGGCTCGGCGGAATCGCGCCGGCAGATCCTGGAGGTCTCCCGCGCCTTCGCCGAAGCCCACCGTCTGGGCATGGTCACCTTCCTCTGGGCCTATCTGCGCAACTCCGGCTTCAAGAAGGACGGCGTGGACTACCACGAGGCCGCCGACCTGACCGGCCAGGCCAACCACCTGGCGGCGACCATCGAGGCGGACATCGTCAAGCAGAAGCAGGCCACCTGCAACAATGGCTACGGCGCCATCGGCTTCGGCAAGACCCACGCCAAGGTGTATTCGGAACTGACCTCGGCCCACCCCATCGACCTGGTCCGCTACCAGGTGGCCAACTGCTTCATGGGCCGGGCGGGGATGATCAATTCCGGCGGCGCCTCGGGCGAGAACGACCTGGCGCAGGCGGTGCGCACGGCGGTGATCAACAAGCGCGCCGGCGGCATGGGCCTGATTTCCGGACGCAAGGCCTTCCAGCGACCCATGGCGGAAGGGGTAAGACTGCTCAACGCGATCCAGGACGTGTATCTTTCGCCGGAAGTGACGGTCGCCTGAAGCGGCCGCCCCCATCCAGCCTATGGAGGCTCACATGCCTACTCTCCCGGGTCCGGAACGACGCATGAGCGAACGCATCCCCACGAGCATCGGGGTGCATGTCTACGCCTACGGCATGCTGGTCGGCATCGGCACCACCGTGAACATGAGCGAGCACGGCCTGCTCCTGCGCCTGGACCAGGATCACTCCAACGACGAACTGGAGCCCGGCAAGTATCTGGACATCGTGCTGGAAGACGCGCCGCCCGAACAGTGGATGCCGGCCAAGGTGGTGCGCCGTGGCGATGGGAGCATTGCCGCCAGCTTCCTTGGCCTGGAGGCCATGGCCGCTCCGGCCTGACCGACCCGCGCTTCGCGCGGGCCTACGATGGCCAGCGATCACGCACGGAACCTCGTCGAACTCAATGCGCCTCTGCGCGTTGGCACAACTTCACCAAACAAAAACGCCACCGCAAGGGTGGCGTTTGTGTTTGGGCCGGCGGGAATCGAAAAACATTCGTAACATACTGAATATGAATCGCGAGTTCAAATTCGAAGTGCAACTCTGATTAACGGGTTGGGTGGGCGAGATGCAATAGCATCCGAGCCCCTCGACCGCCAAGTCAAAGTTGCCTGGAATGAACTACACACATCTCACCCGACACGAACGATACCAAATCGCCATTCTTCTCAAAGCCGGACATAAGCAGAGCGACATTGCCCGCATCATGAACCGACATCCTTCCACCATCAGCCGCGAGCTTGGCCGGAACAAAGGCCAACGTGGCTATCGACCGAAGCAGGCGCATCAGTTCTCACAGGCCCGCATGCGGGCCTGTGAGAACGGCCGCCGCGTTTGTCCCGATACTTGGGCCTTCGCCGAAGCCAAGCTCGCCGAGCTGTGGAGCCCCGAACAAATCTCCGGTTATCTCAAGACCACCAACCGGCCCGGCATCAGTCACGAAACCATCTATCAGCGCATTTATGCCGACCGGCGTGCCGGCGGTAGTTTGCACCGCACCCTGCGCTGCCAGAAGGCGCGGCGCAAACGCTACGGGGGGCGCGACCGGCGTGGCACCATTCCCAACCAGGTGTCGATTGAGCAGCGTCCCGCCATCGTCGATACCCGCAAGCGTTTCGGAGACTGGGAGGCCGATCTGGTCATCGGCGCCGGCCATCAACAGGCTCTTGTCACGCTCAACGAACGCAAGTCGCGTTACGCCCTGATTGCCCATGTGCCAGACAAGACTGCCGAAGCTGTCTCGGATGCCATGATTTCTTTGCTGACGCCTTTCGCGGCCTGTGTGCATACGCTGACGACCGACAATGGCAGAGAGTTTGCCGGCCATGAGCGGATCGCCAGTGCGCTCGATGCCAACTTCTTCTTCGCCCATCCCTATGCCTCTTGGGAGCGCGGCGCCAACGAAAACATGAACGGCCTCATTCGACAGTTCTTCCCGAAGAAGCTGCGCTTCGATTCCATTACCCCTCGTCAGATTGGCTTTGCTATGCATCGACTCAACCACCGCCCCAGAAAATGCCTCGGCTTCAAGACCCCCCACGAGGTGTTCATGAAGCAGCTACACTCACGTCATAACGCCGTTGCACTTCAGACTTGAATCCGCCTTTCAAAACAGGGGGGTGCCGGAAAGAAACGGGAAAACATCAGGCCGCCTTCGCCCTGAACGGGACCACGTTTTCCGCCTTCAGGGTGTCCAGGTAATCGGCCCATGCCTGCATCATCTTCCGCCGTTGCGGAAGGTGGGCGGTCCGGTTGTATGCCCGGCCGTTCGGGTCCCGGACAGCGTGGGCTAGCTGGTGTTCGATGAAGTCGGGCCGGAAGCCCAGCACTTCATCCAGGACGGTGCGGGCCATGGCCCGGAAGCCGTGGCCGGACATTTCGTCCTTCTCAAAACCCATCCGCCGCAGCGCCGCGAGAATGGCATTGTTGCTCATGGGCCGGTCATAGGTCCGGGCGCTCGGGAAGACATAGCGCCGGCCGCCGGTCATGGCGTGAAGCGCCCGCAGGATTTCCACGGCCTGGGTGGAGAGGGGGACGATATGCGGCTCCCGCATCTTCATACGGTCCGCCGGGATTTCCCATGTTGCCGCGTCCAGGTCGATTTCCGCCCATTCGGCTTGCCGCAGTTCGCCCGGCCGGACAAAGACCATCGGGGCCAGCCGTAGGGCGCATTTCGTGACAAAGGTTCCGGTGTAGGCATCCATGGCCCGAAGTAGCGGGCCGATGGCCTGGGGCTCGGTGATGGCTGCCAAGTGCTTTTTCCGTGTCGGGGGCAATGCGCCCCGCAGGTCTTGGGAGGGGTCGCGTTCCGCCCGGCCGGTGGCGATGCCGTAGCGGAAGACCTGGCCGCAGTTCTGCAAAGCGCGGTGGGCAGTTTCCAGCGCCCCGCGATCCTCGATCCGCCGCAGGACGGCCAGCAGGTCGGGGGCGGTGATCTCGGCAATGGGCTTGCCGCCCAGCCAGGGGAACACATCCCGTTCCAGCCGGCGGATGATGCGCTCGCCGTGGGCGGATACCCATGTCGTGGAATATTTCGAGTACCACTCAAGGGCCACGGTTTCAAAGCTGTTCGCCGCCCGGCTCTTCTGCATGGCCTTGGTGACTTTTCGGTGTTCGCCGGGGTCGATACCTTCAGCCAACAGCCGGCGGGCTTCGTCCCGCCGCTCGCGGGCGTTCGCCAGGGCCACGGCCGGATAGTCGCCAAGGCCAAGGGTGTTTCGGCCGCCAGTGGGGCGGGTGTACTGGAAGCGCCAGCGTTTCCCCCCGTCCGGGCTGATCTGCATGTAAAGCCCCTGCCCGTCCGATATGCGGTAGATGGCATCCTTGGGCTTGGCAGTGCGGTACGTGGTTTCCGGCTTCTGGCTGGCTTGCTTGGGCATGATGCATTACCCCCCTTTGCATTACGTGTTTTTTCAGAATAGCCGTAATGCTCAGAGTAATGCAAACCGAAGCGGATTAAAGCGGTTTTCTCCGGACCTATCCGGAAAGAAAAAACCCCGTAAGCCTTGATTCTTACGGGGTTCTTTGGAAGTCTCCGGACTTCTCCGGAAGGTAAGGTGGTGGAGCCGGCGGGAATCGAACCCGCGTCCGAAAGTCCTCTACAGCAAGTTCTACATACTTAGTCCGTTCATTTGGTTTTGACCCGGAACCCGCCGATCGGACAGGCTGGTTTCAGGCGAGCCACCTTGGTTTAACGCTGGGTCAAGCGGCCCGGCTCAGCGCGAGTCCATGTAAATGACTCCACCGCTGGTTTCCCAGCCCGGCCCATGGACCAACCGGTGTGGAGTCTGACCGTCAAGCGGCCAGAGCGTAAGTATCGTCGTTGGCGATTACTTGATTCCAGATGGATTTACGAGGTGACTGGTCCTCGGTATGCACTTGTCTGCTTCGCGACCCCCGTCGAAACCAGGTCGGCCCCGGATGGGTGATGCGTAGATGCCGTCGCTCGCGAAAAGTTCAAGATGGCGGCGAGGACAATCTACGCGCCGTACCGGGCCGCGTCAAACCTGCGTCCTTCGGGTATCGATCCAGTCCAGTAGTCCGTCCGGAGATTCGATCTGGCCGATGGCGCCCCATTCGGCGGGGCGATCCTCGGGGCCGAGATAGCCGTACAGGGCCACCAGGGCGGGCATGCCGGCGGCGCGGGCGGCGATGATGTCGCGCTCCGCGTCGCCCACGTACAGACAGCGCTCCGGGGCGCTGTCGGCGAGGGCGCAGGCATGCAGCATGGGGGCGGGATGCGGCTTGTTGAAGGCCAGCGTATCGCCGCACACCACGCAGGCGGCGCGCGCCAGCAGGCCGAGGTGGGCAAGCAGCGGTTCGGTGTAACGGACCGGCTTGTTGGTGACCACGCCCCAGTGCAGCCCCCTGTCCTCCAACTCCTCGAGCACTTCGCCCATGCCGGGGAAGATCGGGGAGTTCGCGGTGAGGCAGGCCTCATAAATATCGAGGAATTCCCGGCGCAGCGCGGCGAAGGCGGGATCGCCCTCGGCGAGGCCGAAGCCCAGGCGCAGCAGGCCCTGGGTGCCGTGCGAGGCCTGCGGCCGGTAGTCGGCCTCGGCCAGATCCGGCAGGCCGCGCCGGCGGCGCAGTTCGTTGAGGCAGTGGCCGAGGTCCGGAGCGGTGTCGACCAGGGTGCCGTCCAGGTCGAACAACACCGTGCGGACTTCAGGCACGTCGGCAGGCCATCAGATAGTTGACGTCGGTGTCCCGCTCCAGCTTGTAGGCCTTGCTGATGGGGTTGTAGGTCATGCCCATCAGTTCCACCGGCTCCAGGCCGGCCGAGCGGGCGTGGGCGGCGAGTTCGTGCGGCTTGATGAACTTGCCCCAGTCGTGCGTGCCCTTGGGCAGCAGGTTGAGGATGTATTCGGCGCCGACGATGGCGAACAGGTAGCTCTTGGGATTGCGGTTCAGGGTGGAGAAGAACACCCAGCCATCCCGCTTGGCCAGGCGCGCGCAGGCGGCCATGGTGGAGGCGGGGTCCGGCACGTGCTCGAGCATTTCCATGCAGGTGACCACGTCGAACTGTTCCGGCTCCTGTTCCGCCAGCGCCTCGGCGGCGACAAGGCGGTAATCGACCTCGACGCCCGATTCGAGCTGGTGCAGCCTGGCCACGCGCAGGGCTTTCTCGGAGAGGTCGATGCCGGTGACGCGGGCGCCGCGCGTGGCCATGCTTTCGGCGAGGATGCCGCCGCCGCAGCCCACATCCACCACCCGTTTGCCCTGGATGCCGTCACAGAGGTGGTCGAGCCACTCCAGGCGCAGCGGGTTGATGTCGTGCAGGGGCTTGAATTCGGAGTTGGGATCCCACCAGCGGTGGGCGAGCTGGCTGAATTTTTCCAGTTCGACGGGATCGGCGTTGGCCATGATGTTCCTTGTGTAATGCCGGGATGAACGGCCCGGGATTGTCCGGCAGGCCGGAGCGGGACGCTACTCCTCCTTGCCGAGGGCCTGATAGTGACCCATGAACAGGGCTTCGAGTTCGTCGATGACCTCGGCGGCGGGTTTGCCATGCACCAGATGCTTGGTCATGCAGGCGGAGGTGTCGTGCAGGATCTTCGCCCGGTCCACCATGGGATAGGTTGCCCGCAGGCGCTGGATGGCCTTGACCACGCTCTCCTTGTCCGGGCGGGGGATGGGCAGGGGCAGCGTGGGCACCTCGGGCCGCTCCGGCGCGGCGCGGTTGAGCAGAAATTCCGCGTAATCCAGCAGGCCGGCCTGGCGGCCACCGTCGAGCGCCCGGAACAGGCGCAGCAGACGCCGCTCGTCCGCCGTCATGCGCGCAACCGGCTGACCGTGTATTCCTTGAGAAGCGAACTGCTGCCGAGGAAATCGAGGAAGGCCTGCAGCAGCTTGCTGCGGAACTTCTCCGGTGGATAGACCAGGGAGAGCTGGCGCCGCAGCGGCGGGTCGAGGGGAATGGCGACCAGTTCGCCCAGCTTCACCTCCTTCGCCACCGTCGTGCTGGACACCACCGCCACGCCCAGGCCGGCCGCCACGGCGCCCTTCACCGCCTCGCGGCTGCCGAGCTCCATGACCAGGTTGATCTCGTCCAGGCAGACGCCGTTCATCTTGAAGAAGTCATCGATGCATTCGCGCGTGCCGGAACCGGATTCACGGCTGATGTAGGGATGCGTGGCCACCTGCTTGGGCGTGGCGGAGGTGAGCTGGGCGAGGTCGGAAAACGGGGCGCAGATCATCACCAGTTCATCCTCGCAGCACACCTGGGTGATGAGGTTGGGATGATGTGAAGGCGACTCGATCAGGCCCATGTCGAGGGTGTGGTCGGTCACCTTGTTCTCGATGGTTTCCGAATTGGCGACGGTGAGGCGCGCCTGAGTTTCCGGATGCATGCGCTTGAACTCGCCGAGCAGGCGGGGAAGCATGTATTCGGCGATGGTGGTGGAGGCGCCGATGAGCAGGGGGCCGCTGACCTGGCCGGTGAGCTCGGAAATGCGCGCTTCCATCTCGCCGGTGAGGTTGAGGATGCGCTCGGCATAGTCCAGCGCCAGTTCGCCCGCGGGGGTCAGGGAGATGCGACCGTGCGAACGCTCGAACAGACGGGTATTGAAGTGTTCCTCCAATTGCTTGACCTGGAAGGTCACCGCCGGTTGCGTCATGAACAGCAACTCCGCTGCCTTGGTGAAGGACAGTTGCTTGGCAACGGTATGAAACACCTGTAAGCGACGGTCAGCCATTTTTTATGCGGAGATAAATTTTAGTTATGTGATTCAATCATAATTTTCTTATTAATGACAGTCCGCAGCCATTCCTTCACAGCATTTTCATGGGCGGCGTGGCATGCGAGAAAGAGCATGTATTCACGCTGCGCGGGTAGTCGCCTCGGAGGCACCATGTTATAACGCGCCACCCATTCCGCCCCACGGCCCGCAGGTCCGCATGAATCGCGGCTTCTACATCATCCTCACGGCGCAATTCTTTTCAGCCCTGGCTGACAATGCCCTGCTATTCGCCGCCATCGCCCTGCTCATGGAATTGTCCGCACCGGACTGGCATACGCCGCTGCTGCAGCAGTTCTTCGTGATCTCCTACATTCTGCTCGCGCCTTTCGTCGGCCCCTTTGCCGACGCCCTGCCCAAGGGGCGGGTGATGTTCACCTCCAACCTGGTCAAGATCGTCGGCTGCCTGGCCATGCTCCTGGGCATGCCGCCGCTGTACGCCTACGCCATCGTCGGCTTCGGCGCCGCCGCCTATTCGCCCGCCAAGTACGGCATCCTCACCGAATACCTGCCACCCTCCCTGCTGGTGAAGGCCAACAGCTGGATGGAGGGCGCCACCGTGGCGGCCATCGTACTGGGCGCCATCATCGGCGGACTGTTGATCCATCCCACGCTTGCCGGCGGCCTGCTGCAGTCCTGGTCTCTGGATGGGGTACTGAGCCTGCCGCAGCTGGCCATTTCGGTCATCCTGGTGCTTTACCTCATCGCCGCGGTTTTCAACTATTACATCCCCATCCTGCCCATCGATCACAAGCCTCCCCGCAAGAACCCCGTTTTCCTGATCTACGATTTCTGGCACGCCTTCAAGCTGCTCTGGAAGGATCCGCTGGGCCAGGTTTCCCTGGCGGTGACCACCCTGTTCTGGGGCGTGGGGGCGACGCTGCGCCTGGTGGTGCTGGCCTGGGCGGCATTCAATCTCAACTACGATCTGGCGCAGGCCACCCAACTCACCGCCGTGGTGGCCGTCGGCATCGCGGTGGGATCGGTCTTCGCCGGCAAATACATCAAGCTGGAAACCTCCGTGCGGGTGCTGCCGGCCGGCATCCTGCTTGGGCTCATCGTCATCACCATGGTGTTCGTGACCAACTGGCTGGTCGCGCTTGCCATCCTCTTCGTCATCGGCGCCCTGGCCGGCTTCTTCGTGGTGCCGCTGAACGCGCTCCTGCAGCACCGTGGCCATCTGCTCATGGGTTCCGGCCACTCCATCGCCATCCAGAACTTCAACGAGAACATCGGCATCCTCGTGCTGCTCGGCGCCTATGCCCTGATGGTCGGGCAAGGCGTGCACATCCACTGGATCATCGTCAGCTTCGGCGTCTTCATCAGCCTGGCCATGTCGGTCATCTGGCACCGCCACCACAACGACGAAGTGCACTAAAGCTGCCATGGTTGGCGGCTCAGCCCATGCTTTCGCGTCGATAAGTATTACGTATTATGTTTTATTCCTATCTTCGAATACGATGCGCGCATTCCACCAATCCATTACATCGATGTTACGAGTCCTGTTCTTCGTCCTGTCCGCTCTGCTGTCCATGCCCCTCCTGGCTCATGATTTGTGGATCGAGCGGGACTCTTTTATACATACCCTGGCCTACGGCCACGAACGTTCCGCCCATGAAGGCGCCAAGCGACTGGAATACAAGGCGGACACCGTCAAGGCGGCCGGTTGTTACGACGTCGCCGGCCGGGAACAGCCGGCCGAGCGGAGCAAGACCGCTCCGGTGACGCTGAAGGGCGATTGCGCCGCCAGCTGGTTCCTGGTTTCCAGCGGTTACTGGAGCAAGACGCCCTACGGCAGCAAGAACCTGCCCAAGAACGAGGCGGGAGCGGTCATCGACAGCTGGCTGTCGGTCGAGGCCATCAAACGCATCGACCAGTGGGGCGAAGCCCTGGCCAGACCGCTGACGCGCGACCTGGAACTCGTCCCGCTGGTCAATCCGCTCAATCTCAAGGCCGGCGACAAGTTGCGCCTGCGCGCCTATTTCCAGGGCAAGCCGGCAGCCCAGGTGACCGTCGCCTACTTTGGCAAGCCTCGCGGCATCACCGATGCTGACGGCACCGTCAACATTCGTTTGCAGAACCCCGGCTTCCAACTCGTGCAAGGCAGCCTGGAATTCCCGCTCAACGACGGCAAGGCCGACAAGGCCATCCACGCCAGTAATCTGCAGTTCGAAATCCGATGACCCGACTATCCTTCATCACGGCGTTGTTCTGCCTGTTCGCGGCGTGGCCCGTGCATGCCCACGATCTTCAGCACAGCGTGGACGGCGCTCCGGCCGTCGTCATCAAGCTTTTTTACATGGGCGACACGCCCTTCGCCTTCGAGGCCTACGAAATCTACCGGGAGGGTGAAAAGCTGCCCTATCAGGTCGGCCGCACCGACAGCCAGGGTCGTATCGCCTTCCTGCCCGACCGCGCCGGCGCCTGGCGCGTGAAGGCCTTCTCCGAGGACGGTCACGGCCTCGATTTCAAGCTCGAAACGGATACCGCGGCGGTTCCGAGCAATACCGAAAAACCCGCTTACGAACGCTATGGCCGCATCGCCGTCGGCGTGGCGCTCATCCTGGGCCTGTTCGGCCTGCTCAGTCTGTATGCAAGAAGGAAGAAACCGCAATGAAATCCGTCCGCTATCTCATCCTCGCCCTTGCCGCCGTCGGCAATCCGGTCCTGGCCCACCACGGCATGCCCACCCTGGGCGCGATTTCCCTGGACGGCCCCGGCGCGCCGGTGGAAACCTCTTCCTCCGCCACCCTTGGCCAGGGCTCCTGGCTGGTATCCCTGAAGATCGACCACGCCAAGTTCGAAACCGGCAGGACGCCGCCGCCGGACCAGAACGCCGAAAGCGAATACAACCAGTACTGGCTGCTGACCCTGGGCTACGGCTTCAAGCCCTGGCTGACGGCCTACGTCACGCAGCCCTACAACGTCAAGGTCGACGAGCCCGATGGCGTCGATTCGCGCGGCCTCGCCGATCTGTCGGTGGGGGCGGTGATCGGCTTCAAGTACGACGACGGCTTCCTGCTCACCCCCGCCAGCGAAAGCCTGGACGACCTCATGGACTGGCACTTCTCCGCGATGGCGGGCATGACCCTGGCCACCGGCAACCCGAACAAGCGCCTGCAGGGCAACATCGATCCCGGCAAATCGACGAGCTTCGGTAAGCCTTCCTTCAGCTACGGCCTGACCGCCACCCGGCAATTCACGGAACAGGCCACCTTCGTCGCCGAAGCCGCGCAGACCCGTTTCCAGAAATACACCTACGACGACGGCAACAGCATGAAATTCGGCACGGAAACGCGGCTCAACGCCGCCCTGGCTTACCGCCTGATGAAGCAGGCCGAGAGCCGCTTCCGTCTGGACGGCGTGGTGGAATTGAATTACCTGAAGCTGGGCCGGGATGTCGCCAACGGCCAGGGCGAGCTGGCCACCGGTGGGGAAATGCTCTACGGCGTACTCGGCGTGCGGCTCTACAAGGACAACATGAGCCTGGCCCTGGCGCTCAAAAAGCCCATCTGGACCGACCTCAACGAGGAAAGCGATCAGCAGGGCGCCGAGGGCAAGGAGGACTACCGCTTCATCGCCAACCTGTCCATCGCCTTCTGATTCCTGGCTGCTGGCATGCACATCCCGGATGGCTTCATCTCGCCGCAGACCTACCTGCCCGCCTACGCGCTGGCGGCGGGCCTTTGGGGATACGCGGCGCGGCGGGTGCATCGACAACTGGACGCCGACACCCTGCCCTTCGTCGCCGCCTATACCGCGCTTGCCTTCGTGCTCATGATGGTCGCCCTGCCGTTGCCGGGGGGCACCACCGCGCACGCCGCCGGCATCGGCCTGCTCGCCGTGTGCTTCGGCGGCTGGATGGCCTTCCTCGCCATCTCCCTGGTGCTGGCCATGCAGGCCCTGCTGTTCGGCGACGGCGGCATCACCGCCCTGCCCATCAACGCTCTGGCCATGGGCTTGGTGGGTTCTTTCTGCGCCCTCGCCGCCTGGAAGCTGCTGACGCGGCTGCACGAGACCCTTGCCCTGTTCCTCGCCGGCTGGCTGTCCATCGTCGTGCCCGCCGCCCTGGTGGCGGTCGTGCTCGGCATGCAGCCGGCGATTGCCCACGATGCCCAGGGCGCCCCCCTGTTCTTCCCCTTCGGCCTCAGCATCACCCTGCCGGCGGTGGTGTTGCCACACGTGCTGGTCGGCATCGCCGAAGGCGTCCTCACCGTGCTCGGCTACCGCTACCTGACGCGCTTGAGGTCGCGCCTCGCGGCCTGACTTCAGGGACTGGGACGGCGACCCGAGTCCGGCGACAATCCGCGCATGAACCGCGACCGTCTCCTCCTGTGCCTGTACCTCGCGGGCATCCTCGCCGCGACCCTGGTGCACGATCCCGTCTGGCTGGGCGCCGGCCTCGCCCTCGTCCTGCTGCTGGCCGGAGGCGACGCCTTGCGCCTGCTGCGGCGGGCCTTGCTGGCCATCCTCGCCTTTAACGCGATCATCAGCCTGAGTTACGCGCTGATGGCCTGGTGGCAGGACATCTCGCCCTGGCTCACCCTGGTTCGCCTGAATCTGCGCGTACTGCTGCTCACCAGCCTGACCTTCCTGTTCATCGCCCGCGCCAACCTGTTCCGCGCGCTCGATTTCTCGAAAGGACTCACCTACGTGCTGGGCCTCGCCTACAGCCAGGCCCTCACCTTCCGCCGCGCCCACGAAGACTTCCGCCTGGCCCTGGCCAGCCGCTCCCTGCGGCGACCGAGCCTGATGGACCGCTATCGGGCCAGCGCCGCGGCGGCTTCCTGGTATCTGGAGAAGTCCCTCCACGCCGCCAACCAGTCCGCCCAGGCTCTGCGTTCCCGGGGATTCTTCCATGACTGAGCGGCGCTACCGGGCGGTAAAAAACAGCCTCATACCTACCCCCCCCTTTCTTAAAGGGGGGCGGGGGGGGATTTCGACGCCATCAGCCACGCCAGCCGAGCAAAATCCCCCCTCCCCCCCTTTAAGAAAGGGGGGAGCACCTGTCATCCAGGCTGCCGGCATCACCCACCGCTACGGCGCCAAGGAAGTCCTGGCGGACATCGGCTTTTCCATCCATCCCGGCGAAAAAGTGGTGCTGCTGGGCTGCAACGGCAGCGGCAAATCCACCCTGCTGAAGATCCTCGACGGCCTCATCGCGCCCACGGCCGGCCAATTCACCTACGACGGCGAGTCCATCACCCCGGCCCGGCTCAAGCATCCGGCCCTGCACCACCGCTTCCGCCGCGAAGTCGCCCTGCTCTTCCAGAACCCCGACGCCATGCTGTTCAACCCCACGGTGTACGACGAGATCGCCTTCGGCCCCCGCCAGATGGGCCTGACCGACCTGGACCAGCGGGTGCGGCACTGGGCCGCGCAGGTGGGCGTGACCGCCCATCTGGAGCGCCCGCCCTTCTCCCTGTCCGGCGGCGAGAAACAGAAGGTCTGCCTGGCCGCCCTCCTCGCCCTGGAGCCCAAGGTGCTGCTGTTGGACGAACCCACCGCCGCCCTGGATCCCCGCTCCACCGGCTGGCTGGTGGATTTCCTCTCCGGCCTGGGTGTGACCACCCTGATCACCACCCACAACCTGAGTCTGGCGCCGGAACTGGGTAGCCGCGCCCTGGTGCTGGGCGAGGACCACCGCCTGATCCATGACGGCGACATCCACGGCCTGCTGGGGAACATGGAACTCCTCGCCGCCGCGAACCTGGTCCACACCCACAGCCACCGCCACGGCGGCGTCGAGCACCGCCACAGCCACGTGCACGACTGGCAATAAGAGCCCGCTCCCTGCCCCGGGGGTCAGTGCTTCGCCAGGGGCAGCCTCAAGTTGAACACCGCGCCGCCTTCCGGCGCGTTGCCCGCGCTCAGACTGCCGCCGTGGCGCTCGACGATGCCGTAGGTGATGGCCAGGCCCAGGCCGGTCCCCTTGCCGACCGGCTTGGTGGTGAAGAAGGGTTCGAACAGGTGGGGCAGGTTGTCCGCCGGAATGCCGGGACCGTTGTCCCGGAAGCTGATCTCGACGCTGTCGCCGACCCGCCGGGCGGAAATGTCCAGGCGCGGCTGGGTCTCCTCGGCGGTGGCATCGCAGGCGTTCTGCACCAGGTTCATGACGACCTGCTGCATCTGGCCCGCCGAGCCCAGCACGTTGATGCCTTCCGGCAGCTCGGTCGTGACCTTGAGCTTGTCGGCGGCGGCCTTGGTGACCCAGTGCACCGCCTGCTCGATGACCTGGGACAGGTTGAAGGGCTGGGTCTCGTTGCGGTCCACCGCCGAAAAGCGCTTGAGGCTGTCGACGATGTCGCGGGTGCGTTCCGCCCCTTCGACCGTGCCCTCGATCAGGGGCGGCAGGTCCTCCAGCAATCGGTCGATGCGCAGCTCCCGGCGCAGGACTTCCAGCTCCTCTTGCGGCCGGCCGGCGTGGAAGGCGGCCAGGTATTGCTCCAGGCGCTGGGCATAGCGGTGCAGGGCATGGGCGTTGCCCAGGACGAAGCTGATGGGGTTGTTGAGTTCGTGGGCGACGCCCGCCACCAGGCGCCCGAGCGAGGCCATCTTCTCCGAATGCAGTAACTGCTGCTGGGTCCGCTTCAGGTCCTCGTGGGCCTCGCGCAGGGCCTGGTAGGCACGACGCAGTTCACCCACCGGCCGGCCGGTGATGACCATGCCCACCTGGGTACCCTGGTGGTTGAAGCGCGGCGTGCAGTTGAGGGAGACCGGCACGGCGGCACCGTCGGCGCCCTTCAGGGGCAGTTCGCAATCGGCCAGGCCCTTCATGCCGTGGTTGGCGAACATGCGCTCGGCGTTGGCGCGGGCGCCGTCGTCGGCGAACAGGTCGAACAGGGGCATGCCGATCAGTGCGCTCTCCGGCTTGCCTGAGAAAGCCACCAGGGCCTGGTTCACCACCTCGATCTTCCCGTCCCGGTCGCACACCACCAGGATGTCGGACATGGAGGCCAGCACCGAGAACACGAACTGCTGGGATTCCTCCAGGGCCGCGTTCTTCTCCTCCAGGGCCACCTCGTACTGGAGCAGGTCGTTGTACACCTCGTCCATCTTCTGGATGACCTCGATCCAGGCGTCCTCGCCCAGGCTTTGCAGGCCTTCGGCGAGGATGGGCGGGGGGAGGTGCTTGGTGGTGGGCATGTGTCAGGTGCTGCTGGGAATGTTGAAGTTGGCGAAATCCCCCCTGCCCCCCCTTTGCAAAAGGCGGGGACGCCCGTGCAAGGCGCATCGCTGCTTTTCTCCCCCCTTTTGTAAAGGGGGGCTGGGGGGGATTTTCACCGGCCGGCTCATCAATGCACCGTACAAACCATGCACGGATCGAAGGACCGCACCACATGTTGCACCGCTACCGGCATGGGGTCGTCCGCATCCACTGCCATCCCCGCCAATGCCTGCTCCAGAGCGCCGGGCACACCCCCCGCGTCACGTGGCGAGAAGTTCCAGGTGGTGGGAGCGATGATCTGGTAATTGGCGATGCGGCCGTGGCGCACGGCAAGCCAATGGCCCAGGCTGCCCCGGGCCGCTTCCACCAGGCCGATGCCGACGCCCTCGTCGGGAAGCTCGGCATGGTGGCACCAGGGCTCGCCCGGCGTCAGCGCCTTGGCCCATCGCTCCATTTCCGGTACCACGATGGCCAGTTCCAGCAGCCGCGCCAGCACCCGGGCCGTCACGCTGCCGCCCTTCGCGGCCACCCATTCCCGGATCAGGGGATGGCCGGCCACCATCTGGCGCGCCAGAGCGCCGGTTTCCACCACTTGCCCGCCATAGCGCGGCGCCTTGCACCAGGTGTAGGCATCGGCCTTGTCCGGCAGGGGCTGGGTCATGCCCCGGGCGGGAGGCAGGGCCTCGCCGGCCATCCAGGCATGGCTCACATCCTCGACGATGGCGGCGGGGTCCAGGGGCGCGTTGTCGCCGTCCCACACCCCGGCGGGAAACAGGTCGTAGGCCCCATGGCTGAGGAAGCGGTCGCCGGCCCGGCCCAGGCGATCCAGGCCCAGGTCCTCGGCGACGTTCAGGAACAGGGACAGATCCCCTACCCTGCCCTGGCGCCAGTTGGCCAGCGCGGCCAGGTTGTCCAGGCCGGCCACGGCTTCCAGGGCATCGCCGAACACATGCCGTTCCAGGAAGCGGCGGAAGCCCCGCAGCAGGGTGATGAGGCGGAGGATTTCCGAATGTTCCAGGGGCCGGGCGCTGCCGCCGGGTTGCAGGCTCAGGGTGTGGGGCCATTTGCCCGCCATCAGGCCCATGAGGTGCATGAACTCGGCCCGGGCCGGCAGCATGTCGTTGGCGGCACTGCCGGAAACCGCCTGGAAACGGGTAGCCACGGCGGGGAACCAGGGCCGGTCTTGATACACAGGCCGGGCGAAGTCCGGCATGAAGAACAGGTAGAAGTGGCTCAGATGGTCCGCCAGGTTCTCGCAGGCGGTCACCAGGTGTTCCGCGAGCAGGCCGTTGGGCGGCGGCGCCAGGCCCATGAAGTCGCGCAGGGCGGCGGCGGCGGCAGCGCTCTGGGCCACGGAGCAGATGCCGCAGATGCGGGGCACGATGACCAGGGCGTCCAGGGGCGCCTTGCCCGGCAGCATCTGTTCGAAGCCCCGGTAGAGGGGCGAGTTGACCCGGGCGGCGGCCACCTTGCCGTCGGCGATGTCCAGGTGGACTTCCAGGTCGCCTTCGACGCGGTTGAAGGGGCCGAGGATGCGGGTGGTCATGGGTGAGACCTGTTGGTTATACACGCCGCGGAGAAATCCCCCCTAACCCCCCTTTGAAAAAGGGGGGGACTCACGGGGTGGGCGGCATCTTTCCCTGCGAACAGTGTGCGGGCAAGGTGGTTTGCTCCCCCCTTTCCTAAAGGGGGGCCGGGGGGGATTTGACGCGCGCAGAACACGCGAAACCGTTGATCGACAAGCTTCATTTCAACCCCGTCTTCTTCACCGCCGGCGTCACCACCGCGTGGTCCGCCACCGCGTTCTCCCGCACCCGTTTGGGCGTGGCGGATTTCGACAGGGCCGCCAAAGCGACGAACCAGGCCTTGGGCATGTCCGTGGGCAGGCCGATGGGAATGCCCGCCACCTTGGGGGTCTCCGCGAAGGGGTGGCCGGGCTCCTCGAAGCGGGGCTCGGTGCAGGAAACGCAGGCGTAGCCGCCGCGCAGGCAGGAGCCGGAACCGTTCCACAGCCGGGTGTTACAGTCGGCGTGGGCCTGGGTGCCCTTGCAGCCCATGTTCTCCATCATGCAGCCCTGGTCCGAGGCCTTCTCCGCGCTGGCCTTGAACTCGTAGAACTCGTTGCGGGGGCAGCCGTGGTGGACCAGGTGGTCGGCGTAGAACCGGGGCCGCTGGAGGGGGTCCAGGTCGGTGCCGGAGAAACGCTCCAGGGCCAGGGCCAGCAGGGTGTCCAGCACCCAGCCCGGATGGGTGGGACAGCCCGCCACGTTGATGACCGGTAGCCCGCCGCCGGCCCGGAAGCCGGCCCCCAGCAGGCCGCCCGGATGCTCGCCGTCGAATTGCAGTCCCATCGCGCCCCCCGGATTGCCGCCGGAGGCGGTGATGCCGCCGAAGGCGGCGCAGCTGCCCACCGCCAGCACGTGGCGGGCACGGACGGCCAGGTCCAGCACCCAGGACATCATGGGCCGGCCGGTGCCGGACAGCATGTGGAAGCGGCCGGTGCCGTGGGGCCCGGTCATCACCGAACCCTCCACGCAGAGGATGTCCAGCCGCTCCCGCCCCTCGGCGCAGGCGGCCAGGATGTCCAGGGCCTCGGACCCGGAAGCCTGGCTCAGGCTGGGATGCCAGAGCAGGCGGATGCCGGCGTCCTCCAGGTGGGTGAAGAGATGGGGATGCTCGGCGTTGAGCAGGGACAGGGTGCAGCCGCCGCAACCGCCGGACTGGAGCCAGAGGAGGTTGAGGGGCTCAGGGGGCATGGTGGGCCTTGAGGGAATGGCCAGGGTTGCTAAATCCCCCCTGTCCCCCCTTTACGAAAGGGGGGAACGCCCATTTCAAGCCGATGCGGTTCTGCTCCCCCCTTTCGTAAAGGGGGGCTGGGGGGGATTTCTCCGCGGCGACCACCATCACCCTACACATCCGCTTCCCCCTTCCCTTTCCCCGGCCGCTCCACCCCCAGCCGCTGCATCTTCTTCGCCAGGCCCAGGCGGGACAGGCCCAGCTCCCGGGCGGTCTTGGAAAGATTGCCCCGGTTGCGCTCCAGGGCCTCGGCCAACAGGCTGATCTCCAGGGCGTCCACCCGGCCGCGCAGGCCGCCGGCGCTGTGTTCCAGGGCCTCGGCCAGGCCCGACTGGCGGATGTGGGGCGCCAGCAGTTCCGGGGTCAGCGTGGTGCCGTCGGAGAGCACCAGCATGCGCTGGATCTCGTTCTGCAATTCCCGCACGTTGCCGGGCCAGCCATAGGCGGCGAGGCAGTCCAGGGTGGCGGGGGCGAAGCCTTCCACGCGCCGGCCCAGGGCGGCACCGGTCTTCGCCAGGATGGCCTTGGCCAGGGCGGGTATGTCCATGGGCCGTTCCCGCAGGGCCGGCAGGCGCATGGGCACGGTGGCCAGGCGGTAGAACAGGTCCTCCCGGAAGCGACCGGCCTTCACCTCCGCTTCCAGGTCCCGGTTGGTGGCGGCGAGGACGCGCACGTCCACCGACACGGGCCGGCTGCCCCCCACCGGGCGGAACTCCCCTTCCTGCAGCACCCGCAACAACTTCACCTGGAAGGCGGGGGTGGTTTCACCGATCTCGTCCAGGAACAGGGTGCCGCCGTGGGCCTGCTGGAACAGGCCCACCCGGTCCTCGAAGGCGCCGGTGAAGGCGCCCCGCTTGTGGCCGAACAGTTCCGATTCCAGCAGGGTGTCCGGCAGGGCGCCGCAGTTCTCCACCACGAAGGGCTTGTCGGCGCGGCCGCTGGCGTAGTGGATGGCCCGGGCCAGCAGTTCCTTGCCGGTGCCGGATTCGCCGGTGAGCAGGATGGCCACGTCGAAGCGGGCGGCCCGGGCCACCAGGTCGCACACTTCGTTCATGGGGCTGCCCGGCGCCCGCACCACGTTGCCCACCGCGAAGGCCTGCTTCACCCGGGCGCGACTGGCTTCCACCCGGCCCCTCAACACCGGCTCGGCGGCCCGAAGTTCCACGGCGAGCTGGCAGTTCTCCTGTTGCAGCTTGTGGAGTTCGGCGGCCCGCTTCAGGGTCAGCAGCAGCTGTTCCGGATGCCAGGGCTTGAGCAGGTACTGGTAGATGCCCGCCTCGTTGATGCCGGCGATGATGTCCTCGCTGTCGGTGTAGCCGGAGATGATGATGCGCACCGTGTCGGGCCAGGCGCGGCGCACCTCCTTGAGGAACTCCACGCCGCTCACCTCGGGCATGCGCTGGTCGGTGAGCACCACCTGGATGGACTGCCCTTCCATGATGCCCCGGGCCTCCGCCGCGCTCGACGCGGTGAAGACCTCGAAGTCCTCCTCCAGGGTGCGGCGCAGGGCCTCCTGGGAGCGGACCTCGTCGTCGATGACCAGGACGGTGGGGAGCGGGGTCATGGGATTGCTGAGGGTTGTACGAGCGCTACCGTGGGAGAAATCCCTCCTGTCCTCCCTTTACAAAAGGGAGGAACCCTTCGGCCTACGTCAAAGGCTCTCCCCCCTTTCCTAAAGGGGGGCCGGGGGGGATTTAGCAACGCCGGAATCACCCGGAAACCTCTCCGGAATCACCCGGCACCACCCACCCCAAATCCCGGTGCACCGCCAGATGCCTCGGCGTCCAGGAATGGGGCGTCTTGCCCACGAAATGGTGGCGGGCCACGTGGTAGCTGGGGTCGAAGCCGTAGAAGTTGCGCTGCATGTGCTTCAGTTCCTCGGCGCGGCAATTCTCCAGGGGCTTCGCGGCCTCGTCCTCGGCGCGGCGGCGGTTCTTCTCCCGTAGTTGTTCGGCGAAATCGGCGGCTTCGGCCAGGGCCTGGGCTCGGCGGCGGGTTTCCGCCTCGAAGCCGGCCAGGTCTTCACCGAAGGCTTCGTCCAGGAAGCCCATGGTGGTCGCGGATTCCGCGCCCAGGGGCAGGCGGTTGCGTAGGATGGCCTGGGCCTGATCAACGCCCACCCGGCGCGGCAGCAGGTAGCTCCAGTATTCCGAGCCGTACAGGTTGCCCATGTTCTTGTAGTGGGGGTTGAGGATGACGCCCCGGCGCGCCCACACCCGGTCCGCCGCCAGGGCCAGGAAGGCGCCGCCGGCGCCGGCGTTGCCGCGCAGGGCGCTGACGGTGAGGTGGGAATCGGTGGTGATGATGGCCCGACAGAGGTCGTCCATGGCGTTGATGTTGCGCCAGGATTCGTCCGGCGGGCTGTCGGCCGCCTCGATGCGGTTCAGATCCAGGCCGTTGCTGAAGAAATCGGCGCCGCCCAGGAGCACGATGACCTTGGTGGGGCGCTGCCGAGCGGCTTCATAGGCGGACAGCAGCCGCTCGCAGGCGGCGGTGCCCATGGCGCCGTTGTAGAAGTCGAAGTGGAGGTAGCCGACTGAAGCGGATTCTTCGTAGGTGATGTCGGGATCCATAGGAATCCCCCCTGTCCCCCCTTTTTCAAAGGGGGGAACACCCAAAATCCCGTTGCTGTCACTCCCCCCTTTGTAAAAGGGGGGCTGGGGGGGATTCGTCGTTGGCAACATCTCCTCCAACCCCGCCACCTCCGGAAACACCCCCCCCACCGGCAGCTTGATCCCACCCTCCACCTTGCAGTGCCCGATCCACACCGCCCCGTCGGCGGTGGCCCGCACCACGCCCTCCCCCGCCCGGCCCAGCAGCTCGCCAGGCCGGCCCCGGGCCGGAAACGCCCGGCCATCGTAGAGCTGGCAGGTCCGGCCGAAGAGGCTGTCGCGCACCCCGGGAAAGCCGTCGGCGCAGTCGAGCTTGGCGAGCACCGTGGCGGTGGCGTCCCTTTCCCAATCGATGGCCCGGTTGCCCTGTTGCATGATGGCGTGCATGGGGCGCAACGGGACGGATTGCGGCTGCCAGGTTCCGGCACGGTAGTCAGGCAGCCGGGAGAGGGCTGCCTGCACCGCCCGCACCGCCGCTTCGGTGACCTCGTTGCGGTACAGGCTGGATTTCTTCGCCGCCCGCATGGGGAAGGTCTCGCTGGCCCACACCGGGCCGGCGTCCATCTCGGCTTCCGCCTGGAGCACGGTCACGCCCCATTCCTTCTCGCCGTTCAGGATCGCCCAGTCCAGGGCCGACGGCCCCCGGTCGCCGACGATGCCCGGGTGCACGATCAGGCAGACGTGCTCGCGCCAGATGGCTTCCGGAATGGCCCGGCGCAGGTAGGGCGCCAGGATCAGGTGGGGCCGGAACAGCTCCACCGCCTCGGTGGTGACGCTGTCGTTGATGTCGAACTCGATGGATATCTCATGGCCGAGGGCGGTGAGTTCCACATAGAGCCGCTGGGTCAGGCTGTTGAAGGCGTGGGTGAGGAAGAGGATGCGCATGGGGCGCTAGTCCTGAGTGGGATCTGATTGCCTGACGTCGTCAAATCCCTCCTGTCCCCCTTTATCCCCGTATGGGGGCTTTGCAAAAGGGAGGGACCCTTCGGCTGGGGTATCTGGGGTCTCCCCCCTTTGTAAAGGGGGGTGGGGGGGGATTTCGCCGGCGCATGCGGCACCCACTTCCTCGAAAATCACCTCCATAACCGACCAGGTCTCCGTCAGCACCTGCCGATCATCAAAACGCAAGACCTTCAGTCCCTGGGCACTCAACCAAGCGTCCCGCAATTCGTCCTTAGTTCTAACGATCGGGTCATCCTGGTGCTGGCTGCCATCCAGTTCAACGACCAGCCTCGCCTTGGGCGCATAGAAATCCAGGATGTATTGACCAAATGGGCGCTGGCGGTAGAAACGGACACCGAGTTGGTCCCGGCGCAGGTGGTGCCAAAGTTTTTGCTCGGCATCGGTCAAGTGGCTGCGCAGGTTGCGGGCCAGGGGTTTCAAGCGGTGGTCGTATTCGTTGAGAGCGGCGGGTTGTGTCAACGCTTGAATCCCCCCCGCCCCCCCTTTAGGAAAGGGGGGAGAGGCCGCTATCGAGGCATCACGGTTTCTCCCCCCCTTTGTTAAAGGGGGGCTAGGGGGGATTAGAGTCTTTCCAACCACGCAACAATCCTCAGCAAATCCTCGGCAACTGCTCGCCCGACAGCCAGTCCACCATCCGCCGGCCGCCGAACTTCGTCTTCATCTGCACGAAGGCGTTGGGGTCTTCCACCACCTTGCCGATGAGGGCGGCTTCCCGTCCCTGGGGATGGGCGCGCATGGCGGCGAGGAGTTTGTCCGCGTCCTCGGCGGCGCAGACGGCGATGAGCTTGCCCTCGTTGGCGATGTTGAGGGGATCCAGGCCCAGCAGCTCGCAGGCGGCGTCCACTTCCGGCTTCACCGGGATCGCGGCTTCCTCCAGATGGACACCCACACCGGACTGGTGGGCGATCTCGTTGATGGTGGCGGCCAGTCCGCCCCGGGTGGGATCGCGCATGACGCGGATGGCGGCACCCGAGGCCAGCATGGCGGCGGTGAGGCCGTTGAGGGCCGCCGTGTCCGAGAGGATGGGAGCATCGAAGGAGAGGTTCTCCCGCTTGGACATGATGGCCACGCCGTGGTCGCCGACGCTGCCCGAGACCAGCAGCACGTCGCCGGGCCGGGCCAGGTCGCCGGAGAGGTGGATGCCCTCGGGCAGGAAGCCGACGCCGGTGGTGGTGATGAACACGCCGTCGCCCTTGCCCTGTTCCACCACCTTGGTGTCGCCGGCCACCAGCTTCACGCCGGCTTCATTCGCGGCCTTGGCCATGGATTCGACGATGCGGGCCAGGTCGGCCAGGGGGAAGCCCTCCTCCAGGATGAAGCCGGCGGTGAGGTAGAGGGGCGTCGCCCCCATCACCGCCACGTCGTTGACGGTGCCGTGCACCGACAGGCAACCGATGTCGCCGCCCGGGAAGAAGATGGGCGAGACCACGTGGCTGTCGGTGGACACCACCAGCCTGCCCTCCCCCACCGGCAGGCAGGTGCCGTCGTTGCCCTGGGCCAGGTATTCGTTGGAGAGGTGCTTGGCGAACAGGTCGGTGATCAGTTGCACCATGGCCCGGCCGCCGCCGCCGTGGCTCATGTCCACGCGGCCGTGCTTGATGTCGAGGGGGCGGGCGTAGCCCTTCTTTACTTGGCCGCTCATGCGGGAGTTCCTTGGGTGTGGGGTTGTGCAAGCGTTGCTAAATCCCTCCTGTCCTCCTTTATCCCCGTATGGGGGCTTTGAGAAAGGGAGGAACCCGTCGGCTTGGCGCATTGGTTCTCCCCCCTTTCATACAGGGGGGCTGGGGGGGATTTCAGCGACGAATTGATACGGAATGAGCTCATTCAGCCGCCTCCATATCCTTGTGCCGTCCATAGGTGTAATGGGCCGCGCAGGCCCCCTCCGACGACACCATGCACGACCCCATGGGCGTCTCCGGCGTACATACCGTGCCGAAGATCTTGCAGTCCGTAGGTTTCTTCACCCCGCGCAGGATGGCGCCGCACTCGCAGGCCTTGTTGTCCGGGACCGGGCGGTATTCCAGGCCGTAGCGCCGCTCGGCGTCGAACTCGGCGTATTTCTCCCGGATGCGCAGGGCGGAATAAGGCACCTCCCCAAGGCCGCGCCATTCGAAACTGCGGCGCAGCTCGAACACGTCGGACACCAGGTTCTGGGCCTTCTCATTGCCATCCGGGGTGACGGCCCGGGTGAACTCGTTCTCCACCGTGGCGCGGCCTTCGTTGACCTGGCGCACCAGCATGAGGATGGCCTGCATCACGTCCAGGGGCTCGAAGCCGGCGATGACCACGGGCTTGCGGTATTCCTCCGCGAAGAACTCGTAGGGCCGGCTGCCGATGACCGTGGAGACGTGGGCCGGGCCGATGAAGCCGTCCAGGGGCACCGTGCCCAGCTCGCGCACTTCCGGCGATTCCAGGATGTTCATGATGGCCGAGGGGGTGAGCACGTGGCAGCACAGCACGCTGAAGTTCTTCATGCCTTCCGCCTGGGCAGCCTTGATGGCCACCGCCGTGGGCGGCGTGGTGGTCTCGAAGCCGATGGCGAAGAACACCACTTCCTTGCCCGGATTGTCGCGGGCGATCTTCAGGGCGTCGGTCACCGCGTAGACCATGCGGATGTCGCCGCCCCGGGCCTTGGCCTTCATCAGGGACAGGCCGTTGGAGGCCGGCACCCTCACCGTGTCGGCGTAGGTGCAGACGATGACGCCCCGCTCCAGGGCAAGCTTGATGGCCAGGTCGATCCGCCCGATGGGCAGCACGCACACCGGGCAGCCCGGCCCGTGGATCATGCACACGTTGGGCGGCAGCAGGTCCGGCACGCCGTAGCGGGAGATGGCGTGGGTGTGGCCGCCGCAGAACTCCATGAAGTTGTAGCGGCGGTCGGGGCGGACCTCGGCGGCGATGGCGGCCGACAATTTTTGCGCGACTTCGCCGTCGCGGTACTCGTCGACGTATTTCATGCGCTCAGGCCGCGATCTGCTCGAAGGAGAAATGGGGAATGTCCGCCCGCTCCTTCGCATGCTCCAGGGTGATTGCGCAGATGTTGCCCTGGGCGTCCATATCCATGAGCGTGTTCTCGTCCAGGTCACGCGTTTCGTTGACCGGGGCGGAGCGGAACTCGATGTAGAGGGTGTCCGTATCCTGGAAATACTTGATCTTCATGGCGTAAATCTCCGGTCAAAAAAAGCGTTATGTACGGTTTCACGATCCGGCAACAGGATGACACGCATGGCGCGGTTTTCCGCTTCCGGGATCAACGCCCAGCGGCGAATGCGCCCATCCTCCTGGATTTCCTCGCACAATGGTTGCTCGATGACCCGCTGTATCCACTCCAGCCGAATGTCCACGCGGTCAGGTCGCTGCCGCATGGCCAGGAAGTACTGAGTGAACTTCACGCGGGAGATTCCGCATCCGACAGCATCCCGGCTTCCGCCATCAGGGCCAGGGTCTTCTCCGCCTCTTCAGGGTCCAGCCGGGTCAGGGCGTAGCCCACGTGGACGATGACGTAGTCACCCACTTGCACGTCTTCGACCAGGGCCAGGGAGACGTCCTTGCGCACGCCGCCCAGGTCGACGATGGCCTGGTCGTTTTCGGCAACTTCAACAACGCGGGCGGGGATGGCTAAGCACATGATGGAACCCTCAGGAAATATGCTGCATTGCAACCCAAGCCTGGCCCAGGCTCAAGCCCCCGTCGTTGGGCGGCGCCTGGCGCGCCTCCAGGACGGTGAGGCCGCGTTCGATCAGCAGGCGGCCCAGGTTGCGGGAAAGGATGTGATTCAGGAAGCAGCCGCCGCCCAGGGCGACGGTGGTGAGACCCTCCCGCCGAGCGGCCCGTTCCGTCCACTCGGCCAGGGCCAGGGCCAGGGTGGCGTGGAACAGGGCGGCGCCCCGGGCCGGGTCGGTTTCGTCGGCCAGGCGGGCCAGCAGGGGCAGCAGGTCCAATTGCATCGTCACCCCGGCGGAGGCCGGGGTCCAGTCTGGGTTGCTCTGGATTCCGGCCTGCGCCGGAATGACGACTTCGCTGAGGCGCCATCCGTCCGCGAGTGGCGCCACCTCGCCACCCCGCTCCGCCAATCCCTCCAGCAGCATGGCCGCCTGGCCCTCGTAGGCCATGACCTCCCGGGCTCCCAACAGGCCGGCGGCCGCGTCGAACCAGCGGCCCAGGCTGGTGGTGGGCGGGCAGTGGACGTCGTGTTCCAGCATCACGTGCAGTTGCCGGGCCAGGGGCTGTCCGGGAAAGCGGCGTGGTATCTCATCGCTGCGGCCCAGTTTGAACAGGGCAGCCGCCGCCATGCGCCAGGGCTCCTTGGCGGCCTTGTCGCCGCCGGGCAAGGCAAGAGGGGAAAGATGGCCCAGGCGGGTAAAGGACGCGCCGTCCATCCGCAGCAGTTCTCCGCCCCAGGCCTGACCGTCGCTGCCCAGGCCCACCCCGTCCAGGGCCAGGCCCATGATGGGTGCAGTCACCCCATGTTCCGCCGCCACAGCGGCGATGTGGGCGTGGTGGTGCTGCACGGCGATGGCGGGCACGCCCCATTGTTCCGCCAGCTCCAGGGCATGGCGGCTGGCGAAGAAATCCGGATGCAGGTCGTGGGCCACGGCCTCGGGCTTCACCTCCAGGATGTCCAGGAGGTGTTGGGCCACCTCCATGAGCATGGCGCAGGTGGCCGGGTTGTCCAGGCCGCCGATGTGCTGGGAGACGAAGGCCTCGTCGCCCCGGGTGACGCAGATCGTGTTCTTGAGATAGCCCCCCAGGGCCAGCACGGGCGGGCCGACGCGGGCCAGGCGGATGGCGCGGGGGGTGTAGCCGCGGGCGCGGCGGATGAAACCCACACTCCCTCCCCCCTCGCGGGGGAGGGCCGGGGTGGGGGGGAGAGGAATGGCGGAACCGGAAAGCGTTTCACCCCCTCCCCCGCCCTCCCCCCTCGAGGGGGAGGGAGCCAGAAGCACCACCGAATCATCGCACCGCACCACGATGTCCCGGTCGTGCATCAGCACCCCATCGGCGATGCCGGCCAGGCGCTCCACCGCCTCGTCGTTGCGGATCACCAGGGGCTCGCCGCCCGGGTTGGCGCTGGTCATCACCAGCATCAGTTCCTGGGGTTGGCCCATCCATTCCGTGCCGGCCGGTCGCCCCGCCGCCTCGTGGAAAATCAGCCAATGCAGGGGCGTGTAGGGCAGCATGACGCCCAGCCAGGCGAGACCCGGGGCGATGCCGGAGAAGGGCGCATCGGCCCCCGGCTTCTTGCGCAGCAGGACGATGGGCCGCTCGGGGGAGCGCAGCAGTTCCGCCTCGGCGGGGCTCAGCTCCACCCACTCGGCCAGGGACGCCAGGTTGGCCGCCATGACCGCGAAGGGCTTCTCCTCCCGGTTCTTGCGCTCGCGCAGGGTCTGCACTGCATCGGCGTTGCGGGCGTCGCAGGCCAGGTGGAAGCCGCCCAGGCCCTTGATGGCGAGGATCTGGCCGGCTTGCAGGCGGTGGAGGGTGTCGGAGATGGGGTCGTGTTTGTTCTGCTGGCCGTAGCCAAATCCCTCCTGTCCTCCCTTTACAAAAGGGAGGAACCCTTCGGCTGAGGGACGAGGCTCTCCCCCCTTTCGTAAAGGGGGGCTGGGGGGGATTTTGCTCAGGTCAACCACCCACACCCCCGGCCCGCACACCGGACACGCCGTCGGCTCCGCATGGAAGCGCCGGTCGGCCGGGTTCCGGTATTCCCCCGCGCAGTCCGGGCACAGGGGAAACGCCGCCATGCTGGTCTGGGCCCGGTCGTAGGGCAGGCCGCGGGTCAGGGTGTAGCGGGGGCCGCAGTGGGTGCAGTTGATGAAGGCGTAGCGCCAGCGCCGGTCGGCGGGATCGAACAGCTCCGCCAGGCAGTCCGGGCAGGTGGCGGTGTCGGGGCCGATCAGGGTGGCGGCCCGCCCTGCACCGCTTTCCGTGATGGTGAAGTCGGTGTGCTCGCCCGTGGCCGGACCATCGCGCCAGGTCATGTCGCGCACTTGGGCCAGGGGCGGAATTTCCAGGGGCAGGCGGCGGGTGAAGGCTTCGATTGGCTCGGGCTCGCCCTCCACCAGCACTTCCACCCCGGCGGCGTCATTGCGCACCCAGCCGGCGAGGTTCAGTTCATTGGCGAGATGCCAGACGTAGGGGCGGAAGCCGACGCCTTGGACGATGCCTGTGATGCGGAGGCGGCGCTGCAACCCATAACCTGGATGCGGCGCAGCGGAATCCGGGGTTTCGGATTCCATAGCTACCCGGATTGCGCGTTGCTCCATCCGGGCTACTCGCTACATGCTCACCGAACAACGGTGATAGACCAATACCGCCTTACAAAGGCGAAGAAACTCATCAAGCGAAAGGTCACTCTTCGAGTCATTTGTTCGCCAGGAACAAATCTTGAAATCTGCTGGACCGATGCCGTCTCCGACATGGTCAACAGTTGGGAGCAATGCGAATTGCTGCTTGTAAGTCCTGCCATGAGTCCTTGATTCATCGTTGTCATATCTGCTGATTAATGACCAATCAAGAACCTCTCCTGTGTAAGCATCTATCCCATTGCTGTGTTTAACTGCTGCGTGAATTGCCAGCCGATAGCTTTCACCGGTCGCCGATGTATTTCCACGCCCTCTATCCCTTTTCAAATGCGCCTGGGCCTTTCGATAAAGCCATTTTTCGTAGCTTTCTTGATTGACCTTGGATTCTAAGAAGGCGGGGAGTGAATATTTTTTCGGCATACCTGCATTAACCCATCGCCGCCAGCGCCGCTTCCAGCTCCGCAATCCGCTTCTTCAGCAAATCAACATTCGCCTCCCGCGCGCCCTTGGCCTGGGCCAGCCCGGCCAGCAACCAGTCCAACCACCCATCCATGCCCTGCCCGCTGGTCGCGGACACCTGCATGACCTCCAGCTTCGGATTCACCCTACGCGCGAAGTCCACGCACTTGGCCACGTCGAAATTCAGGTAGGGCAGCAGGTCCACCTTGTTGAGGATCATGAGGTCGGCGGCGTGGAACATGTCCGGGTACTTCAGGGGTTTGTCCTCGCCCTCGGTGACCGAGAGGATGACCACCTTGTGGGCTTCGCCCAGGTCGAAGGCGGCGGGGCAGACCAGGTTGCCGACGTTTTCGATCATGAGCAGGCTGTCGTCGGGCAGGTTCAGGCGTTCCAGGGCGTGGCCCACCATGTGGGCGTCCAGATGGCAGCCCTTGCCGGTGTTGACCTGGATGGCCGGGGCGCCGGTGGCGCGAATCCGGTCGGCGTCGTGGCTGGTCTGCTGGTCGCCTTCCACCACGGCGACCTTGGCCTTGTCCTTGAGCAGCTCGATGGTCTTCACCAGCAGGGTGGTCTTGCCGGAGCCGGGGCTGGAGACCAGGTTGACGGCGAAGAGGCCATGTTCGGCGAAGTGTTTGCGGTTGCCGGCGGCGTAGGCGTTGTTCTTGCCCAGGATGTCCTGCTCGATCTTGACCATGCGCTCCTGGGTGAGGCCCGGGGCGTGGGCGTGGGCGGGGCCCAGGCCGTAGTGGAGGTCGCCCTTGTGCTCGTGGAAGTGCATGCGCCCTTCCCCGCCGTGGAGCTCGGCTTCCGTGTGGCTGTGGCTGTGGCCGGCGCCCGTATCGTGCAGGTGGTCGTGGTAGTGGTCGTGCCCGGTATGGCCGTGCTCGTGGCTGTGGACGTGGGGATGGACGTGATCGTGCTCGTGAGGATGGCTGTGAGTGGTGCCGTCCGGGTGGGTGTGATCGTGGCCGTGGACGTGGCCATGGGCGTGATCGTGCTCGTGGGTATGGGGGTGGCTGTGATCGTGGGGATGACCGTGAGCATGGTCATGCTCGTGGCCCTCGATCTTGGTTTCACCCTGGCCGCAGCCGCAAACGGTACACATAGTCAGACTCCTGAAAATAAGGCTCCGTCACCCCGGCGAAGGCCGGGGTCCAGCCCGACCAACCCTGGATTCCGGCCTGCGCCGGAATGACGGCAAAACGTTACTCGACCAACAAATCCTTGACCCGCATCTCGGTGCCGCCGGTGGCCTGCACCTGGTAGCCGCCACACTTCGGGCAAGCGTCGTAGAGGGCCTGGATTTCCACCGTCTCGCCGCAGGCCAGGCACCAGCCCTGGCCGGGCAGGCGTTCCAGCTCCACCCGGGCGCCGTCGGCGACACTGCCCTTGAGCACCACGTCCATGCAGAAGCTCAGGGCTTCCACTTCCACTCCGGACAGGGCGCCGATCTCCAGGCGCACCTCGGTGACCCGCTTGAAGCCCTGCCTGGCGGCGGTGTCCTCGACGATCTGGAGGATGCCCTCCGCCAGCGACATTTCATGCATCGATCTGCTCCAACAACTCGACTGCATAGGCGACACAGGGGTCCAGCGACTGCGACACCAGCCGGGCCGCCGCTTCCAGGCCCGCCCCCGTCCCCAGTCCGGACAGGGCCTGGGCCAGGGGGCCGGCGGGATGAAAATTCCATTCCGTGGGGGCGGTGATGCGGTAATCCGCGACCTTGCCGTCTTTCAGCCTGACCACGTGGATCAGGAGGCCGCGGGAGGTTTCCACCCCGGCCATGCCGGCATTGTCCCCCAAGGACCAGGCCCGGACCACCCGGGCGGCACCGTCGGCATCGGCATCGGCGCGCAAGCGTTGCGGCATTTCCGCCAGTTCCAGCAGGCGGGCCAGCAGACGGGCGCCGGCGCCGCGACCGCGCCGGGCGATCCAGTCGGCCAGTGGCGGCCGCTTCGCGGCGCGAGCCAGGGCGCCGGTCTCGGCGGGCGTGTCCCGCCAGGTGGGGGCGGCGCAGAAGGCGGGATCCTCGATGGCGCGCCGCGCCAACTCCCGGGCGGCGGCATCATCCAGGTCGGCCAGGGCCGGAAGCAGGGCGCAATGACTGATGCCGACGTCCGGCCCGTCGCCCAGTTCGGCGAACAGTTTGGCCACCAGGGTGTGGCCGTCCCGGCGCCAGAGATCGAAGCCGGTCAGGTCGCGGACCAGCCATCGGTGGGGAGACTCGCCCAGCAGCAAGGCACCCAGCAGGTTCTCCAGCGTGTTGGCGAAGTGAGCCGGCTCCCCGGAGGCCTGGCGCAGCAGCAACAGGCTCGGCATGTCCGGCGTCCGGCCGGCCTGTTCAGGCCAGTTCAGGAGCAGACGCCAGGCGTGTTCCCGCGCCAGCTCCTCCAGCACATCCCGCTCCCTCCGCTGGTGGATGTCCCGCGCGGGCTCGATGCCGAGCGCGGCTTCGCAGGCGGCCTGGACGGCCACCTTCTGGGCCTTGCCGCAAAGGCTGTAGATGAGGCCGGCCAGGTCGGCCGCCTCCTCCGGCCCGCGCCCGGCCATGAGTTTCTGGGCGAGCTGGGGGCGGGAGGAACAGATTTCCACACCGGCCACGGCCGACCCCGCGCGGCTCAGGCGGATGTCGATGCGGCCTTCCAGGCTGGAGTTCAAACCTTGTCTCCCGGCCGCAGCAGGGCGCCGAAGAAGCCGCGCCGGCTGACCGGCTGTTCCAGCTTGGCGGTCAGGCCCACCGGAGGCGGGGCGGGAACCGGCGGGGCCGGCGTGAAAATTTCTTCCAGGGATGCCACTGCAACCGCCCGGGCCTGGTCCATGTCCGGGAACTCGAACATGGGCGAGAACAGGGAGCTGGTCAGGTAGGGTCCCAGTTCCTCCTCGTCCGCGGCGAGGAATTCGTAGCTGCCGGAAGGAAGTTCCACATCCCGCTTGCTGCCGCTGGATTGCGCCTCCCAGGTCGCATCCGGTCCGGGCAGGCAGATCAGGTTCATGAACCAGGGCGTGATGAGCACGCCCACCCAATCGCCATGCCAGGGACGGAACCCCACCGCCTCCACGTCCAGGGCCGGGTTGAGCAGGCCGACGCCGGCCATGCGGGTTGCGGCGATGCGGCGGAAGACCGCTTCCAAGGTGGTCGAAGGGTTCTCCCCACTTTCATAAAGGGAGGTTGGGGGGGATTTTGCGACGGTGGTCATGACGGTGCCTTGCGGAAATCCCCCCTGCCCCCCTTTATGAAAGGGGGGAGAAAAGCGGCTTGTATCTCAGTCATCCAGCACCATGAACTGTTCCCGCGCGCCGTCGCAGTTGGGGCAGCGCCAATGGGCAGGCAGGTCGGCGAAGGCGGTGCCGGGGGGAATCTGCCAGACCGGGTCGCCCTCCGCCGGATCGTAGACATGCCAGCAGATCTTGCATTCGAGCTTGGCGTCAGGCGGCAGGCGGCTGGCGTCTCCGAGAAAGGAGCCTTCGAAGGTGGTCATGGGTGAGGCGGGAGAGAACTTTGCTTGCACTGCAACATAATGAGCCCCGGCACCGGCTTTTGTCTCCCCCTTTGTAAGCAGGGTGAAACAGGGTTCAACCGATCCACTCCAGCACTTCCGCCAGGCGCTCGGCGCTGTCCTCCAGGTCCTCGGCGGCGGCCCGGGCCACCTCGGGCACGTCGACGATTTCCAGGGTGTTGAGGATGAGGGCGTCCTGGGAGTTGAAGTACTGCACCCACCACACCCGGGCCACGCCGGTGGCGGTGATGCGGCAGTTGCCGTAGCCCCGCGACAGCAGGGTGACCCGCCCCCGGCCCAGGCACTGGTCCAGCCAGGTGGCGTCCTCCGGGCCGAAAGGCAGGAGGGAGAGGTTGAGGATGTGGGACTCGGCGGCGTGGCCGGTCACCCGCTCGGTCACCTCCGCCAGCAGGGCCGGGGCGTTGATGACGCCTGGCGTGGTGGGCCGGGGCTTGGGGGCGGCCTGGCCGGCCCGGGCCGCCAGGCCCACGGCGGCGGGCACGTCGCCGACCTCCACCCGGTCGGCGAAGGCGTTATCCTCCAGATCCCGGCCGCGCAGGCGCCAGACGCCGGCGAAGACGCTTTCCTGGATGGCCAGGGTGCCGGATTCGCCGGCCACCTGGGCGCTCACCTCACCCTCCCCCAGCACCTGGTCGATGAGCTTGCGGTCGGCCTCGGAAAGGCCACTCATGTCCAGGCTCAAGGCGCCCATGCCGGGCCGCCACTTGCGCGCCAGGTCAAGGAGCCGGCCCAGCCAGGCGCGGGCCTCGCCGTGTTCCCGCACGTCCTCCGGCTCCGGCAGGATGGGGGTCTGGAAGGTGCGCATGGCGTGGGGCATGGGCAGATAGTCCAGGGTCTCGTCTTCCTGTTGGGAGCCGGGGCCGAGGGTTTGCGTCAATCCGACGACGGGAATCGGGAAGGGATGCATGGCGGGCTCCTCAGTGGCAGGTGGCGGCGGCGGACGGCGTGGAGACCGGGATGCCGATGGACGGGGGCCGGCTCGCGGGGGTGGCCAGCAGTTCCTGGATGCGCACCAGGTACACGGACCAGTCCTGGATGCCGGAGATCGTGCCCACGTAGGCGCCGCCCCGAAGGAACACCAGGGTGGGCCAGCGGTTGAAGCCATAGCGGGCCTGCATGGCGGGCTCCATCTCGACGGCGGGGATGCCGGCACGGAAGCGTCCCGGAAAGGCGCGCAGGATTTCCGGCAGCACCACGGCCACGTCCAGGCATTCCGGGTACTGGACCGGGTCGCCGGCGCAGAACAGCACGGCGTCGCCGGGGGCGTTGCTGAAGGCTTCCAGGTCGGCGGCGGCGAGGTGGGGGTAGCCGAATTCGTCCACCAGGCGGGCGATGAGGGGATGGATGCGGGTCATGGGGCGAGTCCTCGCAGGTGAGGGGGCAGTTGGGGAGTTCGGCCGACCAGGTCGGCGAAGTGGGCGTCCAGATCGACCACCCCGGTCATGGCGGCCTCCAGGCCGTCCAGGGCGGCGTTGACGCGGTCGGCGGTGGCGGCGTCGATGACTTCCCGGGCCGCGTCGATGAAGCACAGCAGCCAGGTTCCCGGGGGGTGTTCGCCCACCAGGGCCAGATCGATGGTCCGCTCGCCGCCCCGGCCCCCACAGCGGGCGACCAGGCCGTGGCATTCCAGGATTTGCATGGGGAGGCCTAGGCACATGGGAAGCTCCAGGCCAGGTTGAATCCCTCCTGTCCTCCCTTTATGAAAGGGAGGAACCCTCCGGCGAACGTCCGTGGGTATGCCCCACATTTCTCATGTAGGGGGACAAGGCGGATTCGCGCCAGCCCATTCATGCGCCTGCTCCCAGGAATCGTCCATCCCCCATCCGGCAGGCCATCTCGGCGCTGGGCCGCTGGCCTTCGTAGACGCCCATGTCCAGGCTGTCCAGGGTGATGCGCTCGTCCTCGCCCTGGGGTTCCATGCGCCGCTCGGGCCGGGCCATCCAGCCGTACAGGGCATCCAATGCCAGGCCCAGGGCTTCGGGGACGCGGGCGCGGACCGGATCGGACAGGCTGCCGCCGTAGTCCTCCAGCACCGCCGGCTGGCAGCCGATGAGGGTGATGGCCTCCGGCGCCCAGCCGCGCAGGCGGGCGACCGCAAGCACCTCCTGGAAACCGGTCTGGTGCAAGCTCATCTTCTTCGCCCCCATGAAAGCCGGCACGTCGTCGTCCCTGACCACCTTGAGGGTGCCCGGGGCAAGTCCGTAGTCCACGGCGTCCAGGATCAAGAGCTTGCGGCAGCCTTCCACGTAGGGCAGCAGATAGAGGCCCTGGGTGCCTCCGTCCAGCAGGCGCACGCCGGGACGGAAGCGCCATTCGGCGTGGAGGCGCTCCAGGGCGCGGATGCCGAAGCCCTCGTCGGCCCAGAGCAGGTTGCCGATGCCGAGGACCAGGGTGTCGCAGCGGTAGTCCAGAGGGTTCACGGCTTGTCGTCCTTGAACAGGCGCCAGCCGGACAGCATGGTGGAGACCAGACTCTGGCGGGACATGATGTCCTCGCGGATGGCGGCGTAGACGTGGATCAGCACGAAGAACAGGATCACCCACAGGCCCAGGTGGTGCCAGGTGTGCACGTCCTGGCTCTGGCCGAACAGGGGGATGACCCAGGAGGTGAACAGGGTGTGGGCCCAGCTGCCTTCCAGCGTGCCCTCGCCGTAGAGGGCGAAGCCGGTGACCATCATGAACAGGGTGGTGGTCAGGAACAGACTGAACATGGCCAGTTGCGCGAGGGGGTTGTGGCCCACGTACTTCTTCGGGTCCGGCTCCAGGAAGAGGTACCAGCGCAGCTCGAAGAACACCTCCCGCCACCATCTGGCGTTGAAGATGGGCAGGATGAACATCTGCCGGGCGTGGTGATTGCCTACGAAAGCCCAGTAAACCCGCCCCAGCAGGCCGATAAGCAACACGTAGCCGGCACTGAAATGGGCGAAGCGGATGTAGCCCATGAGGAAGTTCTCGCTGGCCTCGCCGGGCTGGCTGGGCAGCGGGCTGGCGATGAACCAGCCGGTGATGGCCAGCACCGCGATGGCCAGGGCGTTGACCCAGTGCCACAAGCGGACCGGCGCTTCGTAGACGTATACCGCGCGGACGTGCCGACCGTGGGCCGCCGCTTCCTGCATGTCTTGTGCTGAGAGCATGTGTGTCTCCTTGGTAGCTGGTAGTTGGTAGCTGGTAGTTGGTAGCTCTTAAACCGCGCCGAAGGCGCGCAAGCCAAACTACGAGCTACCTGCTACCGGCTACGAGCTGTTTCACCGTACCCGAACCTTGCTCATCTCCTGACCATCCGGCGCCATGACATGGGTGGAACACGCCAGGCAGGGATCGAAGGAATGCAGGGTGCGCAGGATTTCCAGGGGCTGGTCGGCCTTGGCCACCGGGGTGTTCATCAGGCTGGCCTCGAAGGCGCCGATCTGGCCCTTGGAATCCCGGGGGCTGCCGTTCCAGGTGGTGGGGACGACGCACTGGTAGTTGTCGATGCGCGTGTCCTTGATCCGGATCCAGTGGCCCAGGGCGCCGCGCGGGGCCTCGGTGAAGCCCACGCCCTTGGTCTCCTTGGGCCAGGTGGAGGGTTCCCACTTGTCGATGTTGGCCGTGGCCAGGTCGCCGGCCTTCAGGTTGGCCATCAGCTTGTCCTGGAAGTAGCGCATCTTGTGGGCGGCCCAGGAGGCTTCCAGGCCCCGGGCGGCGGTGCGGCCCAGAGTGGAGAACAGGGCGGTCAGCGGCAGGTCCAGTTTCTTCAGGACCATGTCCACCGGCTCCTTGAACTCGGGCTTCTTCTGCACGTAGCCGATGATGTAGCGGGCCAGGGGGCCCACTTCCATGGCGTGGCCCTTCCAGCGCGGCGCCTTGATCCAGGAGTACTTGCCACCCTCGTCGATCTGCTCGATGTGGGTGCTGGTGCCCTTGGCGTTCTTGCCCAGCTCGTAATGGGGCACGGTCTCGCCGTCCCAGGGGTGCAGGCCCTTGCCCGCCGCGCCACCTTCGTACTTGAACCAGGAGTGGTCGACGAATTCCTGGATCTGGGACGGATCACGCAAATCAACTTCGTGCACCTTGGACAAGTCGCCGTTGATGATGGCGCCCCGGGGCAGCATGAGGTTGGCGGCGCCGTAGTCGTTGGCCTTGTCCGGGATGTCGCCGTAGGACAGCACGCTCTTCGAGGACAGGCCGCCGCCGTGGGTCCAGCCCTTGTAGAAGCTGGCAATGGCCAGCAGGTCCGGGATGTAGACCTGGTCGATGAACTCGATGCTGCGGTCGATGATGTAGGAGATGAGGTTGAGGCGCTCCATGTTGATGGCCCCCACCGCCCCGGTGTCGTGCACGTTGATGGCGCAGGGCACGCCGCCCACCAGCCAGTTGGGATGGGGGTTTTTGCCGCCGTAGATGGTGTGGATCTTGACGATCTCCTTCTGGAAATCCAGGGCTTCCAGGTAGTGGGTCACCGCCATCAGGTTGGCCTCGGGGGGCAGCTTGTAGGCCGGGTTGCCCCAGTAGCCGTTCATGAAGGGCCCCAGTTGGCCGCTTTCGACGAACTTCTTCAGCCGGTTCTGGATGTCGCGGAAATAGCCCGGCGAGGACAGGGGCCAGGAGGAGATGCTTTGGGCCAGTTCGGAGGTCTTCTTGGGATCGGCCTTGAGAGCGGAGACCACGTCCACCCAGTCCAGAGCGTGCAGGTGATAGAAGTGCACCAGGTGGTCATGGACCTGCAGGCACAACTGCATGATGTTGCGGATGCTGTTGGCGTTCTCCGGGATCTGGATGGCCAGGGCGTCCTCCACGGCGCGCACGCTGGTCAGCGCGTGGGTGCCGGTGCAGACGCCGCAGATGCGTTCGGTGAAGGCCCAGGCGTCGCGCGGGTCGCGGCCCTTGAGGATGACCTCCAGGCCCCGCCACATGGTGCCGGTGGAGACGGCGTTGCGGATCACGTTGTTGCCATCCAGATTCACTTCCACGCGCATGTGGCCCTCGATGCGGGTCACCGGGTCCACCACCACGCGCTTGCCGGAGTTGTCGAGCTTGAAGCCTTGGGTTTCGTAGGCAGCCATGTTGGTCATCCTCACTGATCGTTTGCGTCGGCCTGCTTGGTCCGACTCTGCTTGATGGCACTCACCGCCGCGTGCGCCGCCACCGCCGCGCCCACCACGCCCAGGGCCGTGGCCCCCACCTTGTCGGCGTTGGCTTCCACGCCGAACTGCTGGATGTCGGTGACCCGGTCGTAGAAGCCTCCCTTGTCCCAGAAGCCGTCCTCGGAGCAGCCGATGCAGCCGTGTCCGGACTGGATGGGGAAGGACACGCCGCCGTTCCAGCGGATGGTCGAGCAGGCGTTGTAGGTGGTCGGACCCTTGCAGCCCATCTTGTAGAGGCAATAGCCCTTGCGCGAACCCTCGTCGTCCCAGGCCTCGGCGAACTGGCCGGCGTCGAAGTGCGGGCGGCGGTAGCATTTGTCGTGGATGCGCTGGCCGTAGAACATCTTCGGCCGGCCCTGGCGGTCCAGTTCCGGGATGCGGTCGAAGGTCAGCATGTAGGTGATGACCCCGGTCATGACCTCGGCGATGGGTGGACAGCCCGGCACCTTGATGATGGGCTTGTCGTGGATCACCTTGTGCACCGGCACGGCCTGGGTCGGATTCGGCTTGGCCGCCTGCACGCAGCCCCACGAGGCGCAGGAGCCCCAGGAGATGATGGCCTTGCAGTCGCGGGCCACGTGCTTCAGCTGCTCCAGGAAGGGCTTGCCGCCGATGATGCAGCTCATGCCGTCCTGGTTGAGGGGCGGGTTGCCCTCCACCGCCAGGATGTAGTTGCCCTTGTACTTGGTCATGACCTCATCCAGGATGGCCTCGGCCTGGTGCCCGGCGGCGGTCATGATGGTGTCGTCGTAGTCCAGGGAGATCATGGACAGCACCACGTCCTTGGCCAGGGGATGGCCGGAACGGATGAAGGACTCGGAGCAGCAGGTGCACTCCAGGCCGTGCAGCCAAAGCACCGGGGTGCGCGGCTTGGTCTCCATGGCGTGGGCGATCTTCGGTACGAAGGCCGGTCCCAACCCCAGGGAGGTGGCGGTCAGGCTACAGAATTTGAGGAAGCTGCGGCGGGTGATGCCCTGTCTCCGCATGACTTCGTAAAAGGTTTCCACCATGGACACGGTCTCCTCTCGGTCGGGTTGAAGGCATTCCACAGCCAAGCTCGGGATGGGGAATGGTGTCCGATCATTACAAGAAGCGTGCCAACGAAACTTTATTTCAATATTTCCTTACATATCATGTTGATACATTGATTTCCTATTATTGATATTAAATATCACATGTTAATTATGTTTACTGTTTTATTAATTAATTGATTACTTTTTACTATTCCACTTCCGCAAACCGCACCACAGGTTGAGACCCCCCAGCCACACCGGACTGGTCATTGTTCATGGCAGTCCAGGCTCTTGTTGACGCCCATGGCGCCGGTAATTAGCGTGCTGTCATTCAATCCTTCCGCCACCCATCATCATGAATTTTCAGCGAAAACCAATCGTCGCCCTGCTGGGCGGCATGATGGTCGCCTCCCTCGCCCTGCTGTCGGCGGATACCGCCTGGAGCGAGGCACCGAAACAGGGTGCGGTGAAGAAATCCGCCCCGAAGAAGGCGAAACCCAAAGCCGCCACGCAAAGCACGCGCCCGAAAGCAGCGACAGCCACACCCAAACCAGCCGCACCCGCCACAGCCACCGTCCAGGCGGCCGCGGCTCCTGCCGCCGCGCTGGCGGGCATGCCACCCACCATACCGCCGCCCGCCCAGGCCGCGCAGACCCCGGCATCCGGCAATCCTTACCTGCCGATGCCCCAGCCCACCCCAGGGAATGCGCAAGCCACGAACACCACGGCTTCGGTCAATCCCTATGTGGCCCGTCCGCAAGTGCAAACGGCCGAGGCACCGACTCCCTGGTCTGCGCTGCCGACGCAAATGCCCCGTTACACCCCACCGACCTGGGTCAACCCGTTCCAGGGCTTCCAATTCCCCTTCCCGGCAGCCCCGACCCCGTTCCCGGCACCGCAAGCCGCTGTGCAGCCGGCCAATCCTGCGCCACAGACCACCACGAACCCCTATCTGGCCTATCGCCTGCCGATCCTTCCGCCCACCCCCTGGACACCGCCCGCCGTCCAGATGCCCCAGTTCGCGCTACCCGCCTGGAGCCAGCCTTATTCTCCCCCGGCGGTGGCGGCCGCCCCTGTGGCGCCACCCGTTGCCGCGCAGCCGGCAGCAACTTTGCCGCCTTGGTGGAACAATCCTTATCTGGCTCATTTGCGCCCCGCCCACGCGGTTCAGGCTGCACGACAACCCGAAGCCGTGAAGCCGCCAGTCTGGCCGGCCTACTCCGCCCCCGCCCAGGTAGCGCCTCCAAAATTCGCGGAGATCGTGAAATCCCCCGTCGCCCCGGTCGCCCAGGCGCCACTGCCGCCGGTCAGCGTGCCCGCGAGCCCGCTGCCGCAGGCCACCCCGGTCCAGCCCTCCGCGCAGGCGCCTCGGCCCGAGCCCGAGACGGCAGATAGCACGTCTGTGGGAGGCATTCTGGAGAAACTGAAGTACACGATCTTCCCCAACACGCCACCCTCGGGCCAGGCCATTCTGCCTACCATCAAGACGGTCTACCCGACCGGCGAGAAGCCCTTGAAAGTATTGACCTTCAAGTGCCCCACCGAGCTGGTTGGGGTCACCCCACCACCTACCGCCGCCCTGCATGAGGTGGTGAATCTGGCCTTCGACGGCATCAACAAGACCAATCTGCTGCCCTTCAACATGCAGCAGGTCTGCCAGTAAGACTTAGCGTTACGGGAACCGTCGCCCGAGGTAAGGGGACTGATTCGTCAGTCCCTTTTTCGTGTAAAACAGGGCATGGCACCTCTCGCCTCCCCCACCCGCCAAGTCATTGAACTGCCCATCGCCGGCATGACCTGCGCCGCCTGCTCGACGCGGCTGGAAAAAAACCTGAACCGGCTGCAGGGGGTGAGTGCCAGCGTCAATCTGGCCACGGAGAAAGCGCGGGTGGAATTCGATCCGGCCCTCGCCGACGCCGCCGCCATCGCCGAGCAGGTCCGAAAAACCGGCTTCTCGGTGCCGGTCCAGACCCTCGACCTGGCCATTTCCGGCATGACCTGCGCCGCCTGCTCGACCCGCCTGGAGCGGGTGCTCAACCAGCTTCCCGGCGTCGAGGCGCGCGTCAACCTGGCCACCGAGAAGGCCCGTCTGCGTTACACCCCGGGACTGACAACAGCCGACGACCTGGTCGCCGCCGTGGCCCGCGCCGGCTTCGCCGCCTCCCCCATCAGCGAAGCCAGCCGGGCCGAGGAAAAGGCGCACAAGGCCGCCGAGTACCGCAACGAGTTGCGCGTCTTCCTCATCGCCGCCCTCTTCACCCTGCCCCTGCTGGCGCAGATGGGGCCGATGCTGGCTGGCGCGCACCACGTCGAGTGGATGCCGCCCTGGCTGCAATGGCTGCTGGCCACGCCGGTGCAGTTCTGGGCCGGCCGCCGCTTCTACACCGGCGCCTGGAACAGCCTGCGCGGCGGCGGCGCCAACATGGACGTGCTGGTCGCCCTGGGCACCAGCGCCGCCTATTTCTTCAGCGTCGCCGTCATCCTGCTGGGGCTGGACAGCCACGTCTATTTCGAAGCCAGCGCCGCGGTGGTCACCCTGGTGCGCCTGGGCAAGTTGCTGGAGGCCCGCGCCAAGTCGAGAACCTCGGCGGCCATCGAACAGCTGGTGGGCCTGCAACCCCGCACCGCCTGGGTCGAGAAAGGCGGTGAAACCAGGGAGGTGGAGGCGGCCCTCTTGCAGGTTGGCGACCTGGTGCGGGTGCGGGCCGGAGAGCGGGTGCCGGTGGACGGCCGCGTGCTGGACGGTGCCTCCAGCCTGGACGAAAGCCTGCTCACCGGCGAAAGCCTGCCGGTGGCCAAGACGGCGGGCGACACGGTGCACGCAGGCACCCAGAACCTCGATGGCAGCCTGCGCATCCGCGCCGAGGGCGTCGGCGCGCATACCCAGCTCATGGAGATCGTCCGCCTCACCGAGGCCGCGCAGGGCTCCAAGGCCCCCATCCAGAAACTGGCCGACCGTATCTCCGGCGTCTTCGTACCAGCCGTGATCGGCCTCGCCCTGCTCACCTTCGCCGGCTGGTGGCTGGCCAGCAGCGACTTCACCGACAGCCTCATTCCCGCCGTCGCCGTGCTGGTCATCGCCTGCCCCTGCGCCCTCGGTCTGGCCACCCCGACGGCGGTGATGGTGGGCCTGGGTCGCGGCGCGCAACTGGGCATCCTGGTGCGCTCGGCGGAGGCCCTGGAACGGGCGGAAAAACTCGCCGTCCTGGCCGTGGACAAGACCGGCACCCTGACGCAAGGGAAGATGGCCCTGGTGGGCCTGGAACCCGCGCTGGGTGTTTCCGAGGAGGAATTGCTGCGCCTGGCCGCCGCCCTCGAACAGGGCAGTACCCATCCCATCGCCGCCGCGCTTGTGCTCGCCGCGAAAGAACGGAGCATCGATTTACCGCCCGTTTCCGGCTTCGAGAACCGGCCGGGCGAAGGCGTGGCCGGGGAAGTGGAAGGCCGTCATCTCCGGCTGGGTGTGGCCGTTACGGATCTGGAACGCGCGGCCCTGAACGGCGCCCTCTCCCCCAGCCCTTTATGCCCTTCAGGGTGCTCACCCGCAAGCGAGGGAGGGCTGCGCGGCAGCGCGGGAGAGGGAGGGGTCGAGGAGAGGATGGCGGGCGGCGCCGGCTTCACCTCCATCCATCTGTCCGAAAGCAGCAAACCGCTTGGCCGCTTCGACCTCGCCGACCGCCTGCGCCCCACATCGGTCGCCGCCCTGGCCCGGCTCCAGACGCTCGGCATCACGCCGATCATGCTCACCGGCGACCACGAGGACACCGCCGCCGCCATCGCCCGGCAAGCCGGCATCGCCGACTTCCGCGCCCGCGTGAAACCCCAGGACAAGGCCGCCGCCGTATCCGCCCTGAAAAGCGATGGCCGGCTGGTGGGCATGGCCGGCGACGGCGTCAACGACGCTCCCGCCCTGGCCGCCGCAGACGTCAGCTTCGCCATGGCCGGCGGCAGTGACATCGCCCTGGAAGCGGCCGACATCACCCTCATGCGCGCCGATCTGAACGGTGTCGCCGATGCGGTGGCCCTGTCCCGCGCGGTCATGGCGAAGATCCGCCAGAACCTGTTCTTCGCCTTCTTCTACAACGTGCTGGCCCTGCCCCTGGCGGCCCTGGGCTACCTCAACCCGGTCATCGCCGGCGCCGCCATGGCGCTGTCGTCGGTATCGGTGGTGAGCAATTCGCTGCTGCTGAAGCGCTGGCGGCCAAAGTAAGGTCTGATTCACGTAGGGCTGGAACTGTCGCGCACTTTCCGCGACGACTGATGACCCAGGCGCCCTCCTCCAGAGCGATTCAGCGCCCCGTTTTCAGCAGGTAGGTAATGACACCCAGGCAGCCGAGCAGCAAGGCCATGAACAGGCGGGCTAGCCAGGCATAACGGCGGCCCAGTTGGTCCGGGGGCAGGTTGCTGATGAGGTAGGGGCGGCCATCCCGCGGCTTGGACAGGGTGTGCCGCGTGGCTTGCGCGCGCAGTTCGGCATGCCGGCGGGCGATCTCGCGGCGTGCGGCCTGGCGGGCCAGCATCCATTCCTTGGGGCCGATGGCGCCGTCGCCGTCCAGGTCGAAGCGCCGGTGCAGTTCTTCCTGGTCCTGTTTCCACTCGGCCAGCAGGTCGCCCTCGTCGACGCGCGCATTCAATACCATCTGTTCCGGCCGCAGGCTGTCGAAGGCGCCAAGGGCGTAGAGCCGGTCGTCCTTCAGCAACACCCATTCGGTATGGCGCAGGTCACCCTGGCTGCGCACTTCCTTGCGCGTGGTTTCGATGTGGGCGCCAGACGGGTAGATGATGCAGCGGCCGCTGGCATCCCGGAGGTCGAAGGCCAACTCGCTTTCGGCGCCGTCCACGTGCCGCCATTTGTCGCCCTCGCGACGCTCCAGCAAATAGCGATACCAGACACACGGCAACTGGCTGTGCGGGGTGAGCAGTTGCACGCCGTCATGGGCCTGGGCCTGGCCGTGCAGTTCGACGTAACCCTGGGCGGCGGAGGCGACGCGCGAGGTGGGGGTGTCGGCGATGGCGCGGGCGATACGCTGTGCGCGCAGCCAGCCGAACAGGTTGAGGGCGGCGGCGATGCCCAGGACCAGCGTCCAGACCTTGGCGTCGCCCAGTTGCAGGGCGAAACCCAGCAAGGCCGCCTGGGCGATGAACAGGATGGAATAAAAGCGGCCGCGCCAGGCCCGCATTATGGACATGGCCGGACGCGGGGGCTCAGGCCTGGGCGTTGCCGCCTGCGAACAGGGCCTTCACGTCGACGTCCTTGAGGTCCGAGGCGGGGAAGCTGAGCAGGGGCCGCAGGGCGAAGCCGAACAGGCGGGCGACGAAGTTGTCCGGGAACTGCTCGACCCGCACGTTGTGGACGTTGACGCTCTCGTTGTAGAACTCGCGCCGGTCGGCGATGGCTTCCTCCAGGCCGGTGACGCGGGCCATGAGCTGGTTGAACTGCTCGTTGGCGCGCAGTTCCGGATAGGCCTCGACCACCGCGAAGATCTGTCCAAGGCCGGCGCGCAGGGCGCTTTCGGCGAGCCCCAGGGCGGGGATGTCCTGGGCCTGGCTGGCGGCCTGCACGCGGGCGCGCGCCTCGGTCACCTTCTGCAGGGTGTCCTGCTCGAACTGCTTGTACTGGCGGCAGGCTTCGACCAGCTTGGGCAACTCGTCGTGGCGCTACTTGAGCAGCACGTCGATGTTCGACCAGGCCTTGGAAACGTTGTGCTTGAGCTGCACCAGGGCGTTGTAGATCACCACGCCGTAGATCAGCAGGATGACGACCAGGGCCCAGAAGATGATGGCGGTGGACATGTTGTTTCCTCCTTTGACCGTGGATTATCGGCACCAAGCGCCACGGCTTGAGGCGGGCGGCGCCGGCCGTGTGACGGACAGGTCCGAAATGAAGGCGAATTACTCTTCTTCCGAGTCCAGCACCGGTTGCAGGCCGGACAGCTTCTCGCCCTCGCCCAGGTTGATGAGGGTGACGCCCATGGTGGAGCGGCCGGCCGCGCGGATTTCCTTGACCCGGGTGCGGATCAGCACGCCGCCGGTGGTGATGAGCATGACCTCGTCGTCCGGCTCCACCAGCACCGCGCCCACCACCTTGCCGTTGCGTGCCGAGGTGGAGATGGCGATGACGCCCTGGCCGCCGCGGCCGTGCTTGGAGTATTCGCCCACCGGGGTGCGCTTGCCGTAGCCGTTCTCGGTGGCGGCCAGCACCTGCTGTTCGTCGTTCTCCGTGACCAGCAGGGCGATCACCTCGGCGCCGGCGGGCAGCTTGATGCCGCGCACGCCCCGGGCCAGACGGCCCATGGAGCGCACCTCTTCCTCATCGAAGCGGTTGGCCTTGCCCTCGTCGGAGAACAGCATGATCTGCTGCATGCCGTTGGTGATGGCGACGCCCACCAGATGGTCGCCCTCGTCCAGGTTGACGGCGATGATGCCGGCGCTGCGCGGGCGGGAGAAATCGGAAAGCGGGGTCTTCTTCACCGTGCCCAGGGCGGTGGCCATGAACACGTAGTGCTGCTCGTCGAACTCCTTCACCGGCAGGATGGCGGTGACCTTCTCGGCCTCCTCCAGCTTGAGCAGGTTGACGATGGGCTTGCCGCGCGCCGCGCGGCCGCCCTGCGGCACCTCGTAGACCTTGAGCCAGAACATGCGGCCCCGGCTGGTGAAGCAGAGGATGTAGTCGTGGGTGTTGGCGATGAACAGGTTGTCGATGAAATCCTCTTCCTTGGTGCCCGCCGCCATCTTGCCGCGGCCGCCCCGCTTCTGGGTGCGGTATTCGTCGAGCACCTGGGCCTTGATGTAGCCGGTGCTGGAGAGGGTCACCACCACGTCCTGCGGCGTGATGAGGTCTTCCATGGACATTTCCTGGGCATGGACGACGATCTCGGAACGGCGCTTGTCGCCGAAGGCGGCTTTGATCTCGGCCAGTTCGGTGGCGATGATCTCGGTGACCCGCTCGGGCTTGTCCAGGATGTCCAGCAGGTCGGCGATGCGGGCCATGACTTCGCCGTACTCGCCCACGATCTTGTCCTGCTCCAGGCCGGTGAGGCGCTGCAAACGCAGGTCCAGGATGGCCTGGGCCTGGACCTCGGTGAGGAAGTAACCCTGCTTGTGCAGGCCGAACTCGGGAGCCAGGTCCTGGGGCCGGAAAGCGTCGGCCTTGGGGCCCAGCAGGTCGCCCGTGGCCCGGACCAGCATTTCTTCGACCACCTTGGAGCGCCAGGGCTTGGCCAGCAGGGCGGCCTTGGCCTCCGGCGGGGTGGCGCTGGCCTTGATCAGGGCGATGATCTCGTCCACGTTGGCCAGGGCCACCGCCAGGCCTTCCAGGATGTGGCCCCGGTCGCGGGCCTTGCGCAGCTCAAACTGGGTGCGGCGGGTGACCACCTCACGGCGGTGCTTGAGGAAGGCTTCCAGGAATTGCTTCAGGTTCAGCAGGCGGGGCTGGCCGTCCAGCAGGGCCACCATGTTCATGCCGAAGGTGTCCTGCATCTGCGTTTCTTTGTACAGATTGTTCAGGATCACCTCGGGGACTTCGCCCCGCTTCAGTTCGATCACCACCCGCATGCCGGACTTGTCCGACTCGTCGCGGATCTCGCTGATGCCTTCCAGGCGCTTCTCGCGCACCAGCTCGCCGATCTTGGCGCACAGATTGGCCTTGTTCACCTGATAGGGCAGCTCGTCGATGATGACCGCCTGGCGGCCGCCGGCCTTCTCGATATCCTCGAAGTGGCACTTGGCCCGCATCACCACGCGGCCGCGGCCGGTGCGGTAGCCGTCCTTCACGCCCGCCGTGCCATAGATGATGCCGGCGGTCGGAAAATCGGGGGCGGGGACGATGTCGATCAGGTCCTCGATGTCGATGAACGGGTCGCGCAGCACCGCCAGGCAGGCATCGACGATCTCGTTCATGTTGTGGGGCGGGATGTTGGTCGCCATGCCCACGGCGATGCCCGTCGAGCCGTTCACCAGCAGGTTGGGGAACTTGGCCGGCAGGATCAGCGGCTCGTGCTCGGAGCCGTCGTAGTTGGGGCCGAAATCGACGGTTTCCTTGTCGATATCCGCCAGGAGTTCGTGTGCCAGCTTGGCCATGCGGATTTCGGTGTAACGCATGGCGGCGGCGTTGTCGCCGTCCACGGAGCCAAAGTTGCCCTGGCCGTCCACCAGGGGGTAGCGCAGGGAGAAATCCTGGGCCATGCGCACGATGGTGTCGTACACCGCCGTATCGCCGTGCGGGTGATATTTACCGATGACGTCGCCGACCACGCGGGCCGACTTCTTGTAGGCCTTGTTCCAGTCGTTGTTCAGCTCGTGCATGGCGAACAGCACGCGCCGGTGCACCGGCTTCAAGCCATCACGCACGTCCGGTAGCGCCCGGCCAACGATCACGCTCATGGCGTAATCGAGATAGGAACGGCGCATCTCCTCTTCCAGACTGACCGGGAGCGTCTCTTTGGCGAACTGGTTTTCCATGGGGGAAGCTGTCTCTGTGAGGAATTGTTATGGTGGGCAAAAATCCGCGCGATTTTAGCACGTACCCCCCCTGCCCCCCCCGGAAAAGTGACTCGAAACCCGCCTTGCCGGTAGCATTGCCCCCCTTCCCGCCCGTCCGGAGCCCGCCATGAGCCTACCGCCCGACCCGCACGCCGATCTGCGCATCGATGCCGGCTGGATCGTACCGGTGCGGCCGAACGGCCTGGTCCTGGAGCAGCACAGCCTGCTGCTGCGCGACGGCCGCATCGCCGCGCTGGCGCCGACTGCCCAGGCCGACGCCTGGCAGGCGTCGGAACATCTGCGACTGCCGGGGCACGTCCTGATTCCCGGCCTGGTCAACCTGCACACCCACGCGGCCATGAACCTGCTGCGCGGCTACGCCGACGACCTGCCGCTGATGACCTGGCTCACCCAACACATCTGGCCGGCCGAGGGCCGCCACGTGTGCGCCGATTTCGTGCGCGACGGCACCCGTCTGGCATGCTTGGAAATGCTGGAAGGCGGCATCACCTGTTTCAACGACATGTACTTCTTTCCGGAGGCGGCGGTGGAAGCGGCGGTGGCAGCCGGCATGCGCATCGCCGCCGGCATCATCGTGCTGGATGCGACCACCCCCTACGCCGCCGACCCGGACGACTATCTGGGCAAGGGCCTGGCGGTGCGGGATGCCTGGCGGGACCATGAACTGGTCCGTTTCTGCCTGGCTCCGCACGCACCCTACAGCGTGGGCGACCGGGCGCTGGAGAAGGTGGTCACCTATGCCGCCCAGTTGGACCTGCCGGTGCACATGCACGTCCACGAAACCGAGGACGAGATCCGCCACAGCCTGCAACACCACGGCCTGCGCCCCCTCGCCCGGCTCCGCGGCCTCGGTCTGCTGGGGCCGAATCTGACGGCGGTGCACGCGGTGCATGTGAGCGAAGAGGAGATCGACACGCTGGCCACGCACAGCTGCCACGTCGCCCACTGCCCCGCCTCCAATCTCAAGCTGGCCAGCGGCTTCGCGCCGGTGGCCAGGCTGCTGGCGGCGGGCGTCAACGTCGGCATCGGCAGCGACGGCGCGGCCAGCAACAACCGCCTCGACCTGTTCGCGGAAATGCGCCTGGCCGCGCTGCTGGCGAAGGGCGTGGCAGGCGACCCGGCCGTGCTACCGGCGCACCGGGCGCTGGAAATGGCCACCCTGGCGGGTGCCCGCGCCCTCGGACTGGACGATCGCATCGGCTCCCTGGAGGTCGGCAAGTCGGCCGACGTGGTGGCAGTGGATCTGGCGGCGCCGCGTAGCCAGCCCTGTTACGACCCGGTCTCCCAACTGGTCTACTGCGCCGGACGGGAACAGGTGAGCCATGTCTGGGTCAATGGCCGGGCCGTCGTCGCCGACGGGCAAAGCATACGGGTGGATGCCTCGGAGGCCCTGGCCCGAGCCCACGCCTGGCGCGAACGCATCGCCGGCCGACATTGAGCCTCAAAGAAGGGCCCCTTCAGCCGTTTCGCGTCATGCCTCGCGCCACTGCCCGGACGCCAGTCCGTCCAGGGTGTAATCGCCGATTGCGGCGCGGATCAGGCGCAAGGTGGGAAAGCCGGCCTTGGCGGTCATGCGCCGTACCTGGCGATTCTTGCCTTCAAGCAGGACCAGCTCGATCCAGGTGGTGGGAATGGCCTTGCGGAATCGCACCGGCGGATCGCGCGGCCAGAGCTGCGTCGGCGCGTCCATCAGGCGGGCGCGCGCCGGTAGGCTGATGAAATCACCCAGGTCCATGGGCCGGCGCAGAGGCTCAAGGTTGGCGTCGTCCGGTGCCCCCTCGACCTGGGCCCAGTAAGTCTTGGGCAGCTTGTGGCGGGGATCGGCCAGCCGATGCTGTAGCGCACCATCGTCGGTTAGAATCAGCAGGCCTTCGCTATCCGCATCCAGGCGCCCCGCCGCGTACACCCCCGGTATCGGGATGAATTCCTTGAGCCCCGGATGTCCGTCCTCGGACGTGAACTGGCTCAATACGCCATAAGGTTTGTTGAACAGGAGAATGCGGGCCATCAGCGGATTTTTCGTATCTCGACCAGGAGTCATCGTGAGCAGCCACATCCAGAAGCCGCAAGCCGGCGAGAAAATCACCGTCAATGCCGATTTTTCCCTGAACGTGCCGGACCGGCCGATTATCCCCTTCATCGAGGGCGACGGCACCGGCGTGGACATCACTCCGGTCATGCGCGCGGTGCTGGACGCCGCCGTCGAGAAGGCCTACGGCGGCAAGCGCGGGATCGAGTGGATGGAGGTCTACGCCGGCGAGAAGGCCACCCAGGTCTATGGCGCGGATAGCTGGCTGCCGGACGAGACCGTCGCGGCGGTGCGGGAATACGTGGTGTCCATCAAGGGCCCGCTGACCACCCCCACCTCCGGCGGCATCCGCTCCCTCAACGTGGCCCTGCGCCAGATGCTGGACCTCTACGTCTGCCTGCGCCCGGTGCGCTACTTCGACGGCGTGCCCTCCCCGGTCAAGGCCCCGGAAAAAGTCGACATGGTCATCTTCCGCGAGAACACCGAGGACATCTATGCCGGCGTGGAATGGGAAGCCGGCTCCGCCGAGGTGAAGAAGGTGCTGGAATTCCTGCATAAGGAAATGGGCGTGAAGAAGATCCGCTTCCCAGAGTCCTCCGCCATCGGCATCAAGCCCGTCTCCGTGGAAGGCTCCGAGCGTCTGATCCGCCGCGCCATCCAGTACGCCATCGACAACAACCGCAAGTCGGTGACCCTGGTGCACAAGGGCAACATCATGAAGTTCACCGAGGGCGGCTTCAAGAAATGGGGCTATGAACTGGCGATCCGTGAATTCGGCGGCGAACTGCTGGACGGCGGCCCCTGGGTGAAGCTGCCGAATGGCATCGTGGTGAAGGATGTCATCGCCGACGCCTTCCTGCAGCAGATCCTGCTGCGGCCCGAGGACTACGACGTCATTGCCACCATGAACCTGAACGGCGATTACATCTCCGACGCCCTGGCGGCGGAGGTGGGCGGCATCGGCATCGCCCCCGGCGCCAACCTGTCCGACAGCGTGGCCATGTTCGAGGCCACCCACGGCACCGCGCCCAAGTACGCGGGCAAGGACTACGTCAACCCGGGCTCCATCATCCTGTCCGGAGAAATGATGTTGCGCCACATGGGCTGGGTTGAAGCCGCGGACAGGATTCTGAAGGGCATGGACGGCGCCATCCGCAGCAAACAGGTGACCTACGACTTCGCTCGATTGATGGACGGCGCGACGCAGATCCCCTGCTCCGCGTTCGGCAGGGAAATCATTCGCTGGATGGATTGAGGCGCTTGTCGCCTCGGGGCGGGAGATCCACTCCGAGGTGGTGCAGCAGGCCGATCAACTCGTCGGCGATGGGACCCAGTTCTTCCTTCTGGCGTTCCAGGCCCGCAAGCAGATGCGCAAGCTCGCTCCCCGGTGTTTTGCCCGGTGTCACGTCAATGGGTGGAACCTGATGGGGGGTGTTCATCTGGCCTCTCCTGCGCCAACGTCTTGTTTGACGTATAGCACAGGGGGCCGGGGTTGGCGGGCGGCAATGGCCCCACCCGCCGAAAAACCGGATTACACCGGCACCGACTCTTACATCGGCTGGATATTGGAGGCTTGTTTGCCCTTGGGACCATCCACCACATCGAAGGTCACACGCTGGTTTTCCTTCAGGCTCTTGAAGCCTTTGCTCTGAATGGCGGAAAAGTGGGCAAACACGTCGTCACCACCGCCGTCCGGGGTGATGAAGCCGAAGCCTTTTGAATCGTTGAACCATTTCACAGTGCCAGTGGCCATCTAAACTGCTCCTAAGCAAAACAAAACAATTGACCCGTTCAGCCCGGAAAAAAGCGCTCCGCCGCCAAACGGCGGCTTTTTACCCGGCAAATATCCATTCCGTCAATCGGCTTGAAAAAATTCTTCACGCCGCCACAATCAATGCCACAGCGCATCGGCTCGCAACCATGGCAGTCAGGCATCTCGAACAATTGGACTCGGGCACGGAATTAAGCGTCCGCCCGCCGCCACCGCTATATAAGGTTTTGCTTCTTAATGACGATTTCACGCCCATGGATTTCGTCATCGGCGTGCTGCAGCGTTTTTTTCTCATGGACCGTGAACAAGCCACACGGGTCATGCTCAAAGTGCATAATGAGGGTGCGGGGTTGGCTGGCGTCTACCCCCGCGACGTGGCGGAAACCAAGGTGCGACAGGTGACGAATCATGCGCGCGAACACCAGCACCCACTGCAGTGCGTGATGGAGGAAAACGAATGATCGCCCAGGAGTTGGAAGTCAGTCTGCACATGGCCTTCATGGACGCCAGGCAGAAACGCCACGAATTCATCACCGTGGAGCATCTGCTGCTGGCCATGCTCGACAATCCCTCGGCGGCGGAAGTGCTGCGGGCCTGCACGGCGAATATCGAGGATCTGCGCAAGAAGCTGGCAGATTTCATCGCGCGTCATACACCGCGAGTGCCCGGCGAGGCAGACGTCGACACCCAGCCCACTCTGGGTTTCCAGCGCGTCATCCAGCGCGCCATTCTGCATGTGCAATCCTCCGGCAAGAAGGAGGTCACCGGCGCCAACGTACTGGTGGCCATTTTCGGCGAGAAGGATTCGCACGCCCTGCACTTTCTGTCCCAGCAGGGCCTCAGCCGACTCGATGTGGTCAACTTCATCTCGCACGGCATCGCCAAGACCCCGCAGGAATCCTCGGCCGGAGCCCGTGGCGACAGCGCGGGTGAGGCACAGGAAGGCGAGGAAAAGGCTGCCTCGCCGCTGGAATCCTTCACCAACAATCTGAACGCCCTGGCCCTTTCCGGCAAGATCGACCCCCTCATCGGCCGTGATCTGGAACTGGAACGGGTGATCCAGACCCTGTGTCGCCGTCGCAAGAACAATCCGCTGCTGGTGGGCGAGGCCGGCGTCGGCAAGACCGCCATCGCCGAGGGCCTGGCGCGGCGCCTGATCGAACACAATGTGCCCGAGATTCTCGAAGGCTCGACGGTCTATGCCCTGGACATGGGCGCCCTGCTCGCCGGCACCAAGTACCGGGGGGATTTCGAACAGCGCATGAAGGCCGTCATCAAGCAACTGGCCGGCAATCCCAAGGCCATTCTGTTCATCGACGAGATCCATACCGTCATCGGTGCCGGCGCGGCCTCCGGCGGCACCCTGGACGCCTCCAATCTGTTGAAGCCGGCCTTGTCGGCCGGGCAGTTGCGCTGCATCGGCGCCACGACCTATGCCGAGTTCCGCGGTATCTTCGAGAAGGACCACGCCCTATCCCGCCGCTTCCAGAAGATCGACGTGAAGGAACCCTCGGTCGAGGAGACCGTGCTCATCCTCAAGGGCCTCAAGTCGCGCTTCGAATCCCACCACGGCGTGAAGTACACGCAGGGCGCCCTGTCCACCGCCGCCGAACTGTCGGCCCGCTACATCAACGACCGTCACCTGCCGGACAAGGCCATCGACGTCATCGACGAGGCCGGCGCCGCCCAGCGCATCCAGCCCAAGTCCAAGCAGAAGAAGGTCATCACCCCCAAGGAGATCGAGGACATTGTCGCCAAGATCGCCCGTGTTCCGGCGAAGACCGTCGCCAACGACGAGCGCAACGCCCTGAAGAGCCTGGACCGCGACCTGAAGGCCGTGGTGTTCGGCCAGGACAAGGCCATCGACGCCCTCTCCGCGGCCATCAAGATGTCCCGCTCCGGCCTCGGCAATCCGGCCAAGCCCATCGGCTCCTTCCTGTTTTCGGGTCCCACCGGCGTCGGCAAGACCGAGGTGGCGCGGCAACTCGCCTACACCCTGGGCGTGGAACTGATCCGCTTCGACATGTCGGAGTACATGGAGCGCCACGCGGTCTCCCGCCTCATCGGCGCGCCACCCGGCTACGTGGGCTTCGAGCAGGGCGGCCTGCTCACCGAGGCCATCACCAAGAACCCTTACGCGGTGCTGCTGCTGGACGAGATCGAGAAGGCCCACCCGGACATCTTCAACGTCCTGCTGCAGGTCATGGACCACGGCACCCTCACCGACAACAACGGGCGCAAGGCCGATTTCCGCAACGTGGTGATCATCATGACCACCAACGCCGGCGCCGAGGCCATGAACAAGACGGGCATCGGCTTCACCCTGGCTTCCAAGGTGGGCGACGAGATGGCCGAGATCAAGCGCATGTTCACGCCGGAATTCCGCAACCGGCTGGATGCCACCATTTCCTTCGCGTCCCTCACCGAGGAAATCATCCTGCGCGTGGTGGACAAGTTCCTCATGCAACTGGAGGAACAGCTCCATGCGAAGAAGGTGGAAGCCCACTTCACCGACGCCCTGCGCGCCTGGCTGGCGAAGAAGGGCTTCGATCCCCTGATGGGTGCGCGGCCCATGTCGAGGTTGATCCAGGACACCATCCGCAAGGCCCTGGCCGACGAACTGTTATTCGGGCGTTTGAGCGAGGGTGGCGAGGTGACGGTGGACGTCGACGAAAACGAAGCCATCAAGCTGCGGTTCAGCGCGGAACTCGAACCGGCCTGACCCCGCCAGCCGCCTCATCGCGACGGGCACCCGCGGGTGCCCGTTTTCTTTCAGGCGGCGGCCTGGAACAAGCGGAAGAAGTTGGCCGTGGTCGCCGCTTCCACTTCGGCCAAGGGCATGTCCCGGAGCCTGGAAATTTCCTCAGCCACGTGACGCACGTAGGCGGGTTCGTTGCGCCGGCCGCGATGTGGCACGGGGGCGAGGTAGGGCGCGTCGGTCTCGATGAGCAGGCGTTCCAGGGGCACCCGCCGGGCGACTTCCTTCAGCTCCAGCGCATTCTTGAAGCTGACGATGCCGGAAAAGGAAATGTGAAACCCCATGTCCAGGGCGGCTTGCGCCACCTCCCAGGATTCGGTGAAACAGTGCATGACCCCGCCGGCCAGGTCCGCCCCCTCCTCTTGCATGATGGCGAGGGTATCGGCGGCGGCATTGCGGGTATGGATGATGAGGGGCTTGCCCGCCCGGCGGGCGGCGCGGATGTGCACCCGGAAGCGTTGCCGCTGCCAGTCCACGTCTTCCCGCCGCATGCGGTAGTAATCCAGGCCGGTTTCGCCGATGGCCACCACCTTGGGCAGGCCGGCGAGTTCGACCAGTTCGTCGACGCCAGGCTCGCGGCCCTCGTCATGGTCGGGATGCACGCCCACCGAGGCGAACAGGTTGGCGTGCGCACGGGCCAGATCCAGCACGCGCGGCAGATTTTCCAGGTTCACGGCCACGCACAGGGCATGCCCAACGCCGGCCTCGGACATGCGCGCCAGCAAGGGTTCCACCCCTTCCTGGAAATCGGGGAAATCGATGTGGCAGTGGGAATCGACGAACATTTTTTTTAAGCTTGTAGCTCGTAGCCGGTAGCTCGTAGCCGTATTTTTCCGCGCCTTCGGCGCGCAATAAAAGCTACCCGCTACGAGCTACAAGCTGCCCCTAAATCACATCGTATGCGTCAGGCGGGTCGACTTCATGGCGTTGCCGAGTATGCCCTCGATCTTGTGGCGCACCGACACGGCACCCTCGCTCTCGTCGAACTGCACGCCGATGCCCTGCTGGCGGTTGCCCTGGGCGCCGGAAGGCGTGATCCAGACCACTTTGCCGGAAACCGGCAACTTGTTGGGCTCGTCCATGAGGGTCAGCAACATGTAGACCTGATCACCCATCTGATAGGGCCGATTGGTCGGGATGAACAGGCCTCCGCCCTTGACGTAGGGCATGTAGGCGGCGAACAGGGCGGAACGTTCCTTGATGGCCAGGGACAACATCCCCGCCCGGCCGGCTTGCTGACGCGCGCTTTCGCTCATGGGTTGCCTCGCGTGACCTGGATGTAGCGGATGAGCCAGGATTCTAGCAACAACTGCGCGTTCAACGGGTGGCGCAGCCAGCGCGCCGCCTCGGTGATTTCGCGCTGAAAATCGAGCATGCCGGAGAGTTCCGCATGGGCGCCCAGTCGTCGCATGTCTCCGGCGCGACCGCTGAAGTAGCGGCTGTTTCCGGCCAGGCGCAGGCTCAGCATGTCGTGCATCCAGCGGGCCAGCCAGCCCCAGCAGTCGGCCAGGGCGTCCTTGTAGGCGAGGGCCAGATCACTGGCCTCGATCGCTTCCGGCGCGGCCAGCGCGTCGAGGAAGGACTCCATGCGGGCACGCCTCTCCGCATCGGCGTATTCCAGGGCACGCAAGGGTGCCCCGCCGGCTTCGGCCAGTGCCGCCCCGGGCTCTTCGATGCGGGCCTGGCGCAGCCATTCCAGGGCCTCCGCGGAGGGCGGCGGCGTCACCGCCACCTGGCGGCAGCGTGAAAGCACGGTGGCCGGCAGGCGTCCCGGCTGATGCGACACCAGCAGGAGCAGCACGCGCGGCGGCGGTTCCTCCAGCGTCTTCAGCAAGGCGTTGGCGGCCGCAGCATTCATGTACTCCGCCGGATGGATCACCGCGCTGCGCCAGCCACCGCGATGCGCGGTAAGACCGAGGAATTCCGTGATGCCGCGCACCGCCTCGACGCTGATCTGCCGGCTGGCCTTCTTCACCACCTTGCCGGCATCGTCGGTTTCCTCTTCCTGAGGTTCCACCAGACGAAAATCAGGGTGGTTGCCCTGCGCGAACCAATTGCAGGCATCGCACTGCCCGCAAGGTCCCTCCCCGCTTGGGGACTCACACAACACCCAGGCCGCCAGATCGAGAGCCAAATCACGCTTGCCGACGCCGGCCCGGCCATGCAGCAGCAAGGCGTGCGGCAGGCGCTCGCGATCGCCGCCCAGGCGCTCGAACAGAGCCCGGTTCCAGGGATGGATCATGGCAGCGACTCCAGAATCGCCAGCAACTGGGCGCGCACCGCCTCCAGGCCTTGGCTGCCGTCGACCACGCGGATGCGCTCGGGGTGTCGCTCGGCCCGGCGCAGATAAGCCGCGCGCACACGCGCGTGAAAATCCGCCTCTTCCCGCTCGAAGCGGTCCGGTGAACGGGCTGTCGCCAGGCGGCGCGCGGCGATTTCGGTGGGCAGGTCGAACAGCAAGGTCAGATCGGGCTGCAGATCGGCATGCACCCATGCCTCCAGCACCTCCAGCCTGGCCTCGGCCAGGCCCCTGCCGCCGCACTGGTAGGCGAAACTGGCATCGGTGAAACGGTCCGAGATGACCACCTCGCCCGCCGCCAGGGCCGGCCGGATGATCCGCTCGATGTGCTCGCGGCGGGCGGCGAACATGATCAAAGCCTCGGTCTCCGCGTGCATGGGCTCATGCAGCACGATCTCCCGCAACTTCTCGCCGACCGGCGTGCCACCCGGCTCCCGCGTCATGCGCACCACGCGGCCGCGGCTGCGGAACCACGCGGCCAGCCATTCCAGATGGCTGCTCTTGCCGGCGCCGTCGACGCCTTCCAGGGTGAGAAACATGCCCTTCATGTGGATGTCCTAGCGTCTCTGGTAGCGGTTCACCGCACGGTTGTGGGCGTTCAGGTTTTCCGAGAACACATGCAGGCCATTGCCCATGGAAACGAAATACAGGTAGCGGGTCTGCTCGGGGTGCAGAGCCGCGCGCAGGGCGGCAGCCCCTGGCAGGGCAATGGGGGTCGGTGTCAGGCCAGCACGCGTATAGGTGTTGTAGGCGGTATCCGTCTGCAGATCGACCTTGCGCAGATTGCCGTCGAAGCGCGCACCCAGGCCATAGATCACGGTGGGGTCGGTCTGCAGGCGCATGCCGATGCTCAGGCGGTTGACGAACACGGAGGCGATCTGCGGGCGTTCTTCCGGCGCTCCGGTTTCCTTCTCGATGATGGAGGCCATGATCAGGGCCTCGTAGGGCGCGGCATAGGGCAGGCCCGCTGCGCGCATCGGCCATTCCTGCTCTAACAGCTTGCGCATGGCATCGTGCGCGCGCCGATAGATGGCCAAGTCGGAACTGCCGGCGTCGAAGAAATAGGTATCGGGAAGGAACCAGCCCTCGGGATGCTCCACCTCGGCCCCCACGGCCTTCAGCAGATCGGCTTCGGACAGGCCCGCGGTGTCCTGCCGCAAGCCGGGATGGGCCTCGATGGCGCGGCGCATCTCGGCGAAAGTCCAGCCCTCGACAAAGGTGATCTTCTGCAGCACGGTGTCCCCGGCAGTGATCTTGCGCAACAGTTCCAGGGGACTGGCCGGCGTTTCCAGAGCATAACTGCCCGCCCGGATGTCGCCGGCCATGCCGCGCAAGCGCGCGATGAGGACGAAGGCTTCGGGCCTCTCCAGAGCGCCCGCCGCGCCCAGGCTCTCGCTGGCGGCGCGCAGGCTGGCACCACGTTCGATGGAGAAGGCCAGCGGATAGGCGGCCCCGCCGCCGAGCATCGGCGTCACGGCGTAGTACAGCAGCCAGCCAGACGCGGCAAGGACGACGAGTAGCGCCAGCAGAAGGAGCCGACGGATCAACCTAAGCATCCAGCAACTCGCGCAGACGGGGGCTGACGACGGGCGTCTCCCAGATTTTCTCGCCCAGCCTGGCCACCCGCCGCAGGCCGGTCAGGCTGTTGGTCAGCATGAGTTCCTGCGCCTGCCAGAGATCGTCGAGGACATATTCGCCCTCCCGCACCGCGATGCCTGCCGAGACCGCGCGGCGCAGCAGGCGGCCGCGGGTCACTCCGGCGACACCACAGCCGCGCAAGGCGGGGGTATGCAGACCGTCGTCCCGCCAGAAGAACAGGTTGCTCGAGACGCCGCAGACGATTCGTCCGTCGCGGTCCAGCAGGATGCCTTCGTCGATGTCGGCATCCTCCCATTCCGCGCGCGCCATGACCTGTTCGAGGCGGTTGAGATGCTTGATGCCAGCCAGCGCGGGCTGCCAGGCCAGGCGCAGGTCGCATACGCGCGCCCGGATGTTGTCGCGCGGCAAGGCATGAGGGTCGGGCCAGCAGGCGAGGATGCGGGTGCCATGGGCCGGAAATGGCGGACGATAGCCGCGCGGCCCCTCGCCGCGGGTCAGCGTAATGCGCAATACGCCCCAGGCCGGCAGCGGCGCCAAGTCAGACAGATCGCGCTCCAGCGTGTCGCGGCTGGGGCAATCCAGGCGCAGGCGGGCGCAATCCTCGGCCAGCCGGGCCAGATGTTCGTCCCACCAGCGGGGCTGCCCGGCCTCGATGCGCAGCGTGCGAAACACCCCGTCGCCATAGCCCAGGCCCCGGTCCAGCGCGCTGACGTGGCCAAGCGCCTCGCCGTTGACGAGAATGCGGGGAGCCACTTCAGCGGCGGGTGCCATCAAACCGCCCGATGGCCGGGCTCACACCTTGCGGAAGATCAGCGTGCCGTTGGTGCCGCCGAAACCGAAGTTGTTCTTCAATGCGACGTCGATCTTCATGGCGCGGGCGACGTTGGCGCAGTAGTCCAGGTCGCACTCGGGATCCTGCGAAAAGATATTGATGGTGGGCGGCGAGATCTGGTGATGCACGGCCAGCGCGGTGAACACCGATTCCAGGCCGCCGGCGCCACCGAGCAGGTGGCCGGTCATGGATTTCGTGGAATTGACCACGAGATTTCGCGCGGACTCGCCGAAGGCCAGCTTGATGGCCTCGGTCTCGTTCTTGTCGCCCAGGGGCGTCGAGGTGCCGTGGGCGTTGATGTATTGCACCTCGTCGGCGTTCACCCCGGCATCGCGCAAAGCGTTGAGCATGGAACGCTTGGGGCCGTCCGTATCCGGCGCGGTCATGTGGAAGGCGTCGCCGCTCATGCCGAAACCGGAGATTTCCGCGTAGATGCGGGCGCCGCGCGCCTTCGCGTGCTCGTACTCCTCCAGCACCATGACACCGGCACCTTCGCCCAGCACGAAACCGTCGCGATCTTTGTCCCAGGGCCGGCTGGCGGTGGCGGGATCGTCGTTGCGCGTGGACAGCGCCTTGGCGGCGGAGAAACCGCCGATGGCCAGCGGGCAGACGGTGGATTCGGCGCCGCCGCAGACCATCACGTCGGCGTCGTTGTGCTCGATCATGCGGGCGCTGGTACCGATGGCGTGCAGACCGGTGGTACAGGCGGTGACCACGGCCAGATTGGGGCCCTTCAGACCCAGCAGGATGGACAGATTGCCCGAGATCATGTTGATGATGGTGCCCGGGATGAAGAAAGGCGAAATCTTGCGCGGGCCGCCCGTATCAACGTAAGTCTTGTGGGTATCCTCGATCATCGGCAGGCCGCCGATGCCGGAACCGATGTTGACGCCGATGCGTTCCCGGTTCGCGTCGGTGACTTCCAGGCCGGAATCCTTCACCGCATCGATACCCGCCGCCAGGCCGTAATGGATGAACACATCCATGCGCCGCGCCTCCTTCGGAGACAGGTACTTGGCCACGTCGAAATCCTTGACCTCGCCGGCGATCTGCGAGGAGAAAGCAGAGGGATCGAAGCGGGTAATGCGCGTGATCCCCGATTTGCCCGCCACGAGCTTGTCCCAGGCCTCCGACACGCTGTTGCCGAGCGGGGAAATGACGCCCAGACCGGTGATCACCACTCGACGTCTGGCGGGGCGTGAATGCTGGGACAAGATGCGACTCCTCGACGGTATAAAGAAAAAACCCGGCTCGATAGCCGGGCCCGCGCGTCGCCGACCTGGGGCCGGCGATGCGCCAGGAGGACGATTACTTGCTCAGGTGGGTGTTGATGTAGTCAACGGCCTGCTGCACGGTGGTGATCTTCTCGGCCTCCTCGTCCGGAATCTCACACTCGAAGGCTTCTTCCAGGGCCATCACCAATTCCACCGTATCCAGGGAGTCGGCGCCCAGGTCGTCCACGAAGGAGGACTCCAGCTTCACATCGGCTTCGTTGGCGCCCAGCTGCTCGGCGACGATCTTTTTGACACGCTGCTCAATATCACTCATCAGAAAACTCCCTACGGGTAGGAAAAAAAGCGGGGAAATTCTAGCAAAAACCCCGGCTGGAGAATCAGGTCGGATGCGAATAATACGACCTGTCGGTTCAATCCATGTACATACCGCCATTGACGTGCAGGGTGGCACCGGTGATGTAGCCCGCCCCGTCCGAGGCCAGGAAGGCCACGGAATGGGCAATGTCCTCGGGAGTGCCCAGTTTGCCCAGAGGGATGCGCTCCATCAGTTTGGCGCGGGCGGCTTCCGGCAGGGCCTTGGTCATGTCGGTGTCGATGAAGCCCGGCGCGAGGCAGTTTACGGTGATTCCGCGGCTGCCCACCTCCTGCGCCAGCGACTTGGAGAAGCCGATCATGCCGGCCTTGGCGGCGGCGTAGTTGGTCTGGCCGGCGTTGCCGGAGGCCCCCACCACCGAGGCGATGTTGACGATGCGGCCGAAGCGGGCCTTCATCATGGGCCGCAGCACCGCGCGGGAAAGACGGAACACGGAGGTGAGGTTGGTATCGATGATGGCCGCCCACTCCTCGTCCTTCATGCGCATGAGCAGGTTGTCGCGGGTGATGCCGGCGTTGTTGACCAGGATGTCGATGCGGCCGTGGCGAGCCAGGATGCCCTCGATGGCCGCGTCGACCTGGGCGGCATCGTTGACGTTGAGCATCAGGCCTTCGCCCTTGATGCCCGCCTGGGCCAGGCCATCACCAATGGCCTGGGCGCCGGATTCACTGGTGGCGGTTCCCACCACGAGGCAGCCAGCCCGTCCCAGGGCATGCAGGATGGCCTGGCCGATCCCGCGGGAGGCGCCGGTGACCAATGCGACGCGAATTTCCATGTCTGTCTCCTATCTGGGCCGGACCATGGCCGGCATCCGGAAATATCAGTCAGGTGCCCTTCACCTTGCCCAGCACGTCCGCCAGGCTGGCGGCATCGGTGATGGCCAGGGTGGGTACCTCGACGATGCGCTTGTTGAGACCGGACAGCACCTTGCCCGGCCCGCATTCGGCGATGAGTTCGACGCCTTGCGCGGCCATCGCCCGCACCGTCTCCACCCAGCGCACCGGGCTGAAAAGTTGCCGCGCCAGGGCGTCGCGGATGGCCGCGGGGTCGGCATGGCCGGCGACATCGGCGTTGTGCAGCACCGGCACGGAGGGTGCCTTGACCTCGATGCCGTTCAGCGCAACCAGCAACTTCTCCGCCGCCGGTTTCATCAGCGCGCAATGGGAAGGCACGGACACCGGCAGCGGCAACGCCCGCTTCGCGCCCTTCTCCTTGGCCAGGGCACAACCCCGGTCCACGGCGGCCTTGTTGCCGGCGATGACCACCTGGCCGGGGGAATTGAAGTTGACCGCCTCCAGCACCTCGTCCTGGGCGGCCTCGGCGCAGACCGCGCACACCAGATCGTCATCCAGGCCGAGCACGGCGGCCATGGCGCCAACGCCCTCGGGCACGGCGGATTGCATGGCCTCGGCGCGCAGGCGCACGAGACGGACGGCATCGGCGAACCCCAGGGCGCCGGCACAGACGAGGGCGGTGTACTCGCCCAGGCTGTGGCCCGCCATCAGGGCTGGCGCGGGGCCGCCCTGGGCCAGCCAGAGCCGGTAGGCCGCGACGCCGGCGACCAGCATCGCCGGCTGGGTGTTGACGGTCTGGTTGAGGGCTTCAGCCGGCCCCTCGCCCACCATGGCCCACAGATCCTGGCCCAGGGCGGCGGAAGCCTCGTCGAAAGTGGCGCGGACGGCATCGCCGTAGTGGGCCATCATGCCCACCGACTGGGAGCCCTGGCCGGGGAAAACGAAAGCAAATTTCATTGGGTCTCCTTGGGGAAGCAGGTAGCTCGTAGAGGGTAGCTCGTAGCCTGAGTCAGCGCGCCGCAGGCGCGGATCAGGAGCCACCCGCTATCAGCCACCAGCCACAGGCTCCAAATCACATCCTCACCAGCACCGAGCCCCAGGTAAAGCCACCGCCGAAGGCTTCCATCAGCACCAGCTCGCCGGCCTTGATCTTGCCTTCCCGCACGGCGGTATCGAAAGCGAGGGGAATCGAGGCGGCGGAGGTGTTGCCATGGCGGTCGACGGTGACCACCACCCGCTCCATGCCCATGCCCAGCTTCCTGGCGGTGGCCTGTATGATGCGGATGTTGGCCTGGTGGGGCACCAGCCAGTCGATGTCGGTCTTTTGCAAGCCGTTGGCCTCCAGGGTCTCGTCGACGATGGCGTCCAGGGTGTTGACCGCCATCTTGAACACGGCATTGCCTGACATGCGCATGTAGCAGGCGCCTTCCTTCTTCAGCGACACGCCGCCGTCGACGAACAGCAGATCCTGATAGCGGCCGTCGGCGTGCAGGTGGGTATTGAGGATGCCGGGCTGCTCCGAGGCTTGCAGGACCACGGCGCCGGCGCCATCGCCCCAGAGTATGCAGTTGCCCCGATCACTCCAGTCGGTGATGCGCGACAGGGTTTCCGCGCCCACCACCAGGGCGGTCTTGACCTGACCGGAGCGGATGAACTGGTCGGCCACGGAGACCGCGTAGACGAAGCCGCTGCACACCGCCTGCACGTCGAAAGCGGGACAGCCGTTGGTGATGCCCAGTTTGGCCTGCAGCGCGCATGCGGTACTGGGAAAGATACGGTCGGAGGTGGTGGTGGCGACGACGATGAGCCCGATCTCGGCGGCGTCGATGCCGGCCGCCTCGATCGCCGCTTCCGCGGCCTGCTGCGCCAGATCGCTGGTCAGCTCGCCCTCGGCGGCGATGTGGCGCTCGCGGATGCCGGTTCGCTCCAGGATCCACTCGCTGGTGGTTTCAATCTGCTTTTCCAGGTCGGCATTGGTCAGCACACGGGCCGGCAAGTGGCTGCCGGTCCCGATGATGCGGGAAAAAATACTTGGCGTTTGACTCACGCCGCTTCTCCTTCTTCTTCCGGCAAGCCGTTTTGGTGGTTGCCCACCTGTTCGGCGATGCGCCGCAACAGTCCGCCGCGCACCTCCTCGACGGCCTTGTGCACGGCCTGGGTAAAGGCGAACACGTCGGCGGAGCCGTGGCTCTTGATGATCACCCCGTTCAGGCCGAGCAGGCTGGCACCGTTATAGCGGCGGGGGTCCAGTTTTCGCTTGAAGGCGCGCAGGACCGGCTGGGCGATGAGTCCGGCCAGCATGGTCAAGGGATTCCTTTTGAACTCCGTGCGCAACTGATCGCCGATCAGCTTGGCCAGGCCTTCGGAGGTCTTCAGGGCGATGTTGCCGACGAATCCGTCGCACACCACCACATCCACGGTGCCCTTGTAGATGTCGTCGCCCTCGACGTTGCCATGGAAATTCAGGCCGCTATCCTTGAGAAGCTCACCGGCACGCTTGACCACCTCGTTGCCCTTGATGTCTTCCTCGCCGATGTTGAGCAGGCCGACGCTGGGGCGCTCCTTGTGCTCGATGGCCGCGGCCAGGGCTGCCCCCATGATGCCGAACTGGAGCAGGTGTTCGGCGCCGCAATCCACGTTGGCACCCAGGTCCAGCACATAGGTGCTGCCGGTGCGGGAAGGCAGGGTGGAAGCGATGGCGGGTCGATCGATGCCGGGCAGGGTTTTCAGGACGAAGCGGGAAACCGCCATGAGGGCGCCGGTATTGCCGGCGGACACGCCGGCGTCGGCCTCGCCGCGCTTGACCAGATCGGCGGTCAACCGCATGGAGGAATTTTTCTTGATGCGCAGTGCGACCGGCAGGGGGTCGTCCATCTTCACCACCTCGCTGGCGTGGTGGATGCGCAGGTGGGTTCCTGTCTCGGCGCGGTTGGCCTTGAGTTCGGCGCGAATCACGTCCTCCAGGCCGACCAGGACGATGTTGATGTCCGGTTCGGCGCGCAAGGCCTGCAAAGCGGCCTTGACGGTCACGTGGGGACCGTGGTCGCCCCCCATGGCGTCAATGGCGATGGTGATTTCGCGCATGTTCGATCAGCCGCGGAGTGGGCCACGGCCGGCCGGATCGCGGCGGTTGATCAGCTGTTGTCGGCCTTGCCGCTGATGACCTTGCGGCCACGGTAATAGCCGTTGGGGCTGATGTGGTGGCGCATGTGAACCTCGCCGGTGGTGGCTTCCACCGCGGTGGGAGGATTGCTCAGAAAGTCGTGGGCGCGGTGCATGCCGCGCTTGGACGGGGATTTCTTGTTCTGCTGAACGGCCATATCGTTCTCCTTTACATCGATCTCGCGTCAAGCCTGGAATCCCGCACCGCACTCCCCCTCCGGATGGCGGGGCGCAACGGGCAGGCTCAACAAAATTTCGTCTTCCACCAGGGACGCCACGTCCAGCCGGTCATCGGCCACCAGCGCATCCACCAGGGGATCATCCGTTTCCCATCGCGCCAGCTCGGCTTCGTCCCGCGCGACGGGCAACACATTCTCCAGTTCCACACGTTGCCGGAAGGGCTCCAGGCAACGCTGACAGGTCAGGCGGACATCCGCCTCGATCCATAAGCTCAAAGCCGGCCGGCCGGCTTCGACTATGCCCACGATCCGGTATTGCACCGCAGCATCATCTGAGGTCAAATTGCTTTGCAGGCGGGGCAGCTGATCGGCGCGGAGTTCCCCTTCCAGGCTCGCGCCGGAGCGGGCGAAACTCAGTGCGTCCAGGTATCCCGGTGCAGACATAAGCCGTAAATGTTAAGCTTTACGGCCTTTTTTGTCAAAGTTACGGGACTATTTCGACTCCGAATCCGTGTCGGAATCCTCCCCGCTCCACTCGAGTAAAGGCTGTAGCGTGATCAAGAAGATACTCATTGCCAACCGGGGCGAAATCGCGGTCCGCATCGTGCGGGCCTGCAAGGAGATGGGCATCCAGTCGGTCGCCATCTATACCGATGCCGACCGCCACGCCCTCCATGTCAAGAAGGCCGACGTCGCCTACAACATCGGCTCCGACCCCGTGCTGGGCTACCTCAACGCTCACAACATCGTCAATCTGGCGGTGGCCTCCGGTTGCGACGCGCTTCATCCCGGCTACGGCTTCCTCTCGGAGAATCCCGTGCTGGCCGAGGTGTGCGCGCGCCGCGGCATCAAGTTCATCGGCCCCACCGCCGAGGTCATCACCCAGATGGGCGACAAGATCCAGGCCCGCCAGGCCATGATCAAGGCCGGCATCCCAGTGGTACCCGGCTCCGACCACAACCTGGAAAACGCCGAGGAAGCCCTCGAACTGGCCCGTGAGATCGGCTACCCGGTCATGCTCAAGGCCACCAACGGCGGCGGCGGCCGCGGCATCCGCCGCTGCGATTCCGACGATGAACTGGTGAAGAACTACGAGCGGGTGGTCTCCGAAGCCACCAAGGCCTTCGGCAAGCCGGAGGTCTTCATCGAGAAGTGCGTGGTGAACCCCAAGCACATCGAGGTGCAGATCATCGGCGACAGCCACGGCGATTGCGTCCACCTGTACGAACGCGACTGCTCCATCCAGCGCCGCAACCAGAAACTGATCGAGATCGCCCCCTCGCCGCAGCTCAGCGAGGCCCAGCGCGAATACATCGGCAAGCTCGCGGTGCGCGCCGCCAAGGCGGTCGGCTACAGGAACGCCGGCACCGTCGAGTTCCTGCTGGATGCGGACAACCAGTTCTTCTTCATGGAGATGAACACCCGCTTGCAGGTGGAACACTGCGTCACCGAGACGATCACCGGCATCGACATCGTCCAGGAGCAGATCCGCATCGCCGATGGCCTGCCCCTGCAGTACAAGCAGGAGGACATCCGCCACCGCGGCTTCGCCATGGAATTCCGCATCAACGCCGAGGATCCAAAAAACAGCTTCCTACCCAGTTTCGGCCGCATCACCCGCTACTACGCCCCCGGCGGCCCCGGCGTGCGCGTCGACGCGGCCATGTATTCGGGCTACACCATCCCGCCCTACTACGACTCCATGTGTGCCAAGCTCACGGTCTGGGCGCTGACCTGGGAGGCGGTGATCGAGCGCGGCCGCCGTTCCCTGGACGACATGAAGGTGTACGGCGTCAAGACCACCATTCCCTACTATCAGGAAATTCTGCAGAACCCGGATTTTCGCTCCGGCCGCTTCAACACCGGCTTCGTCGAAGCCCATCCGGAACTGCTCAACTACGCGGTCAAGCGCCCCGCCGAACATGTGGCCGCCGCCTTGTCCGCGGCCATCGCCGCCCATATGGGCTTGTAAGAGGATCGTCCCATGCCGAAAGTACACGTCACCGAACTGGTCCTGCGCGACGGCCACCAGTCCCTGATCGCCACCCGCATGCGCACCGAGGACATGCTGCCCATCTGCGGCGCCCTCGACGCCGCCGGCTACTGGTCGCTCGAGGCCTGGGGCGGCGCCACCTTCGACGCCTGCGTGCGCTTCCTCAAGGAGGATCCTTGGGAGCGCCTGAAGAAACTGCGCCGCGCCCTGCCCAACTCCCGCATCCAGATGCTGCTGCGCGGCCAGAACCTGCTCGGCTACCGGCATTACCCCGACGACGTGGTGCGCGCCTTCGTGACGAAGTGCGCGGACAATGGCATCGACGTGTTCCGTGTGTTCGACGCCATGAACGACCTGCGCAACCTGCGCGTCTCCATCGAGGCGGTGAAGGCGGCCGGCAAGCACGCCGAGGGCACGCTCAGCTACACCACCAGCCCGGTGCACGGCATCGACTATTTCGTTGCCATGGCGAAGGAACTGGAAGCCATGGGCTGCGACACCCTGGCCATCAAGGACATGGCCGGCCTGCTGACGCCCTACGACACCGAGAAGCTGGTGAAGGCCCTGAAGGCCGCCGTCTCCCTTCCCATCCACACGCACAGCCACGCCACCTCGGGCCTGGCCAGCATGGTGCACCTGAAGGCAGTCGAGGCCGGCGCCAGCATGATCGACACCTGCCTGTCCGCCTACTCTGAAGGCGCCAGCCACCCCACCACGGAAAGCCTGGTGGCCGCCCTCGCCGGCACCGAATACGACACCGGTCTGAATCTCGTCAAACTGCAGGAAATCAGCGCCTACTTCCGCGAACAGCGCAAGAAATACTGGCAGTTCGAGATGTCCGGCCCGCAGGTGGACACCCGCATCCTGGTCTCCCAGGTGCCGGGCGGCATGATCTCCAACCTCACCAACCAGCTCCGCGAGCAAGGCGCGCTGAACCGCATGGACGAGGTGCTGGCGGAGATTCCCCGCGTGCGCGAGGACCTCGGCTACCCTCCCCTGGTCACACCCACCTCGCAGATCGTCGGCACCCAGGCCGTGCTCAACGTGCTCACCGGCGGGCGCTACAAGTCGGTCACCAACGAGGTGAAAAGCTACCTCCTGGGCCGCTACGGTGCCGCCCCGGGCAAGGTCAACGAGGAAGTGAAGAAACTCGCGGTGGGCAACCAGGAGGTCATCACCTGCCGCCCCGCCGATCTGCTCACCGACGAACTCGACAAGCTGCGCGGCGAGGCCGAGGGTCTGGCCAAATCCGACGAGGACGTGCTGACTTACGCCATGTTCCCCGACATCGGCCGCACCTTCCTGCAGGAGCGGGCCGCCGGCACCCTGACTCCCGAACCGCTGCTGCCGGCGGAATCCAAGGAAGCCGCTTCCTGCCCGGCCATCTATGCGCCCAGCGAATTCAACGTCACCCTGCACGGCGAGACCTACCATATCCGCATCAAGGGTACCGGCCATGGCGGCGAGGGCCAGCGTCCGTTCTACGTGCACGTCGACGGGGTCGCCGAGGAAGTCCTGCTGGAGGCCCTGGACGAGGTGGAAGTCACCCCCGGCGCCGCCGCGCCGCGCAAGTCGGCCGGCGGCAAGGCCGCGGCTGGCGGCAGCAAGCAGCGTCCGCGTCCCACCCACGCCGGCTGCGTCACCACCGCCATGCCCGGCACCATCGTCGACGTCAAGGTCAAGCCCGGTGACAAGGTCAAGGCTGGCGACGGTGTCCTGGTCATCGAGGCGATGAAGATGGAGAACGAAGTCCAGGCCCCGGTCTCCGGTACCGTGGTGCAAGTCCACGTGGCCAAGGGCGACGCGGTGACGCCAGATCAGGTGCTGGTGGAGATTCAGCCGGAATAATTTAGCTTGTAGGGGGTAGTCTGTAGCAGGTAGATCAAGTTTCCGCGCCGGAGGCGCGCTGATGGACCGCTACCAGCTACCAGCTACCAGCCACCCGCTCAGACATGCGCCTCGTCCTCGCTTCAACCTCCCCCTACCGCCGCGAACTCCTCGCCCGCCTGGGGGTGCCCTTCGAGGTGGCGGCCCCGGACGTGGACGAGACGCCCTTGCCGGGCGAGTCTCCGGACGAGACCGCCCAGCGCCTGTCGGTGCTGAAGGCGCGCGCGGTGGCGGCGCGTTTTCCCGACGCACTCATCATCGGTTCCGACCAGGTCGCTCTGCTGGAAGGGGTGCAACTGGGCAAACCCGGTAGCCACGAAAAGGCGGTAGCACAACTTCGCGCGATGCGTGGCAAAACCCTGGAATTCCACACCGCCCTCAGCCTGCTCAATGCCGGGACCGGATCGGTGCAGACCGCCAACGTACCGGTACGCCTGCTGATGCGGCACTACAGCGACGCCCAGATCGAGGCCTATCTGCGCAAGGACCAACCTTACAACTGCTGCGGCAGCGCGCGCAGCGAATCCCTGGGGATCGCCCTCATCGCCCGCTACGAGACCGAGGATCCCAACGCCCTGGTGGGTCTGCCCCTCATCAGGCTCACCGAGATGCTGGCCAACGAGGGCCTGGATGTGCTGACCTGGCGTGAGGGGTAAGGCGTGCGGCGTGTGGCGGAAACAGCGCCGGGCACCCTCTACCTGATTCCCACGCCTCTGGGCGACTCCCCGCTGGAATCGGTGCTGCCTGAAGCAACACGGCGCATCGCCGCCAACCTCTCCACCTTCATCGTCGAGCACGCGAAGACCGCGCGGGCCTTCCTCAAGCAACTGCCTACCACGCTGCCGCTCCAGCAACTGACCCTGCTGGAACTCAACGAGCACACCCGGAATGCCGAACTCGAAAGCCTGCTGCGTCCCCTGCTCGACGGCCACGACGCCGGACTGCTGTCGGAAGCCGGTTGTCCCGCGGTAGCCGACCCCGGCGCCGAACTGGTGCGCCTGGCCCACGACCACGGCATCCCGGTGCGTCCCCTGGTCGGCCCCTCCTCCATCCTGCTGGCGCTGATGGCCGCAGGCATGGTCGGCCAGCGTTTCACCTTCCACGGCTATCTGCCGGCGAAGCCGGATGAGCGGGCCCAGGCCCTGCGCGCTCTGGAAGCGCGCGCCGCCACCGACAACGCCACCCAGATCTTCATCGAAACGCCCTACCGCAACCCGGCCATGCTGGAGAGCATCCTCGCGGTCTGCCGCGCCGATACCCGGCTGGCGGTGGCGCGCGACCTCACCGGTCGCGACGAACTCATCCTCAGCACCCGCGTCGCGGCATGGCCGGCGAGCCCGCCGGAACTCCGCAAACACCCTTGTGTCTTCCTGCTCTGGCGCGAATGAGGCGACAATGCGCCCGCCCTTACCCCCACCAACCAAGGAGATCAGCATGTCGTGCAAGCCCACCCTGAAACTCGTCCTGGCCGCCCTGGCCCTGTCGGTCGCCGGCGGCGCCCTCGCCAGCACCCCGCTCAAGCCGGAGGAGATGATCAAGTTCCGCAAGGCCAGCTACAACTTCATGGCCTGGAACATGGGCAAGATCAAGGGCAGTCTGGAAGGCAACTTCAACAAGGACGAAGTGGCGAAAGCCGCTGCGGCCATCGCCACGGTCGCCAATTCCGGGCTGGGCGCCCTCTACGCGCCGGGCACCGACCGCGACGTCGGCGGCGAAAAGACCCGCCTGAAGTCGGAGTTCTTCCAGGAGCCCGAGAAAGTGCGCGAGATCGCCGTCAACTTCAACACCCAGGCCAACGAAATGGCGAAGATCGCCGCCACCGGCGATGCCAAGGCGATCGGCGCCCAGTTCGGCAAGCTGGGTGAATCCTGCAAGGCCTGCCACGACCGCTACCGCGTCAAGTAAGGCGTGCCTCCCGACAGACAAGCCTGAGCCGTGCGGCCAGGCTTGTCAGCTCACCAGTCCGGCAGGGCTTCGGCGGGAATCGGCGCGGACGGCGGCGGTTCCAGGGTCGTTACGCCATAGACGACCCCACCGGCAACCGCCACGGCCAGCAGCAAGGCTGGCCAGGGCGTCGGGCGGCGTGGCTGCTCCTCTGTGAAGTCGCCCTCCTTCCAGCCGCTGAACATGGGCTTCACCAGGTTTTCCCGACGCGCCAGGCGGTAGTAGGTGATCGCCGCCAGATGCAGACCGATGAGGCCCAGCAGCAGGTCGAAGGCCAGGTGATGCAGGCTGGTGAGTTGATCGCTGGTCGCCTTGTCGACCAGCCCGGCGAGTGGCCCCTGGAAGGTGACGTCATCGTTGGCGAACAGGCCGCTGCCGACCATGGCCAGCGGCAACAACAACAGCAGCAGCACCGACCAACCGCCCAGCGGATTGTGCCCAACGCCATGCCATGTGCCGCGCAGATAGGCGAGGACGGCGGCGGGACCGCGCAGGAAGTCGGCGAAGCGGGCATGGCGGGACCCGACAAAGCCCCAGACCAGGCGGAACACGACCAGGCCCAGCAGCGTAAGACCGATGCGCCGGTGCCAGTCCATCGCATCGAAGGACGCGGTCAGATAAGCGGCCACGATCAATGCCACCAGCAGCCAGTGGAACAGCCGCGTCGGCAAGTCCCAGACGTAGACGCGCCCGCTCATGCTCAGGCCGGGAACACGCCGGTGGAGAGGTAGCGGTCACCACGGTCACAGACGATGGAGACAATGACCGCGTGTTCCACTTCCTTGGACAGTTGCAGCGCCGCGTAGAGGGCACCGCCGGAGGAGATGCCGGCGAAGATGCCTTCCTCGGCCGCCAGGCGACGGGCGGTTTCCTCCGCCTCCGCCTGGCCGACGTAGATCATGCGGTCGACCCGATCGTAGTCGCAGATCTTCGGCACGTACTCGGCGGGCCACTTGCGGATGCCGGGGATCTGGGCGCCCTCCTCCGGCTGCACGCCGACGATCTGGATGGCCGGATTGACTTCCTTCAGGTAGCGCGAACACCCCATGATGGTGCCGGTGGTGCCCATGCTGGAAACGAAGTGGGTGAGCGTACCCTCGGTATCCCGCCAGATTTCCGGGCCGGTGGCTTCATAGTGGGCCACCGGATTGTCGGGGTTGGAAAACTGGTCGAGGATCTTGCCGCGGCCTTCGCGCTGCATGCGTTCGGCCAGGTCGCGGGCACCTTCCATGCCCTCTGCCTTGCTCACCAGCACCAGCTCCGCGCCATAGGCCTTCATGGTCTGGCGGCGTTCGATCGACAGGTGCTCGGGCATGATCAGCACCATGCGGTAGCCGCGGATGGCGGCGGCCATCGCCAGGGCGATGCCGGTATTGCCGCTGGTGGCCTCGATGAGGGTATCGCCGGGGCGAATCTCGCCACGCGCCTCCGCCCTGGCAATCATCGACAGGGCGGGCCGATCCTTCACCGAGCCAGCCGGGTTGTTGCCTTCCAGCTTGACCAGGACGACGTTGGAAGTGGCACCCGGCAGCTTGCGCAAGCGCACCAGGGGGGTGTTGCCGACGAAATCTTCGATGGTCTTGTACATGGCGGAGGATCTATGGCGGACTGCTTGAGGATTCTACTTGCTGCTCGATCGCCCGACGCCGCCGCGAGGCCTCAACACGCGGCGATTTCGGCGGCGATTTTCTCCAGTTCGGCCACGGGATCAGCCGCCTGGGTAATGGGGCGGCCGATCACCAGATCATCGGCGCCGGCGCGCAACGCCTGAGCCGGCGTGAGAATGCGGGTCTGGTCGCCGGCGGCGCTGCCGGCCGGGCGGATACCGGGCGTCACCAGGCGGAAATGCGCGCCCATGTTCCGCCGCAGCGTGGAGGCCTCCAGGGCGGAACAGACCACGCCGTCCAGACCCGCGTCGCGCGCCAGTCCGGCCAGGCGCAGGACCTGCGCCTCCGGGTCGGCGTCGATGCCGATGGCTTGCAGTTCCTCGCGCCCCATGCTGGTCAGCACCGTCACCGCGATCAGCAGCGGCCGCGCCGGGCCACTCTCGACGGCTTCGCGCGCGGCCGCGAGCATGCGCGGACCGCCGCTGGCATGCACGTTCAGCATCCACACGCCGAGGCGGGCGGCCGCCTTGCAGGCCTGGGCGACGGTATTCGGGATATCGTGGAACTTGAGATCGAGGAACACGGCAAAGCCCTGCCCCACCAGCTCGCGCACGAAATCGGGCCCGGCCGCGACGAACAGCTCCTTGCCCACCTTCAGGCGGCACAGGTCCGGCCGCAGGCGCGCCACCACGGCGCGGGCGGCGGCGGCATCCGCGTAATCGAGGGCAACGATGACGCGCGGTTCAGTCATGCTCCACCCGTTCCGGCGGGATGCTTTCCCAGCGCGCGCAGGCCGGACACTGCCAGAAGAACTGGCGCGCCTTGAAGCCGCAATTGCCGCAAAGGTAATAGGCGGTGCGGCTGACCTGGCGATGCACAAGGTCCTGGGCCAGTCGTCCCTCCACCGATTCTGGCTGCACGGCGTTGCTGGCCTGCAGATAGTCGTCGAGGGCACGCAGGCTGGGATGCCGCTTGAGTTCTTCCGCGGCCAGCTGGCGGGCCGCCGGCCAGCCCTGATGCTCGGCCACGGTCTGGAACACCAGATGCAGCAGGTCCGGGCTGGGCTGGCGGTCGAGATAGGCTTTCAGCAGAACAATGACCTGTTCCTGCCGGCCCAGGCGGATATGGGCCTGCACCAGGCGCTCGGCCACGGTGGGCAGGAAGGAGGGGTTGATCTCCTCCAGCCGGCGCCAGGCGGCGATGGCTTCTTCATCGCGTCCCGCCTTCGCTTCCAGGTCGCCGCGCAGCATCCAGGCCCGCGCGGAACGCTTGTTTTCACGCAAGGCCTCATCCAGGTGCGCCCGCGCCGCCGCGAAATCGTCCTTCAACAGGGCGGCCACGGCCATCTCGCTGTAGTAATGCGCGGTATCCGCGTTCTGCGCCGGACAGCCCAGCTTTTCCAGGCGGGCGGCGGTCTGGATGGCTTGCGGCCAGTCCTTGGTGAGCACCTGGATATCGAGGATGTTGCGCAGGGCCTCGCGGGCGTGGCTGCCCGATTCCAGGCGGCGGAACACCGACTCGGCGCGGTCCAGCAGCCCGGCCTTGAGGAAATCTTCGCCGAGTTCGTAGAGCGCTTTCATGCGCTGGTCCTGCGACAGATCGGCGCGATCCACCAGGTTCTGGTGGATGCGGATGGCCCGGTCGAGTTCGCCCCGGCGGCGGAACAGGGCGCCCAGCGCGAAATGCAGTTCGAGGGTGTCCGGGTCCATCTTGGCGACTTCGAGGAATGCCTCGATGGCCTTGTCCGGCTGCTCGTTGAGCAGGTAGTTGAGGCCCTTGAAATAGGAGCGCGGCACCGCGCGCGATTCCTGCATGACATGGCGGATGTCGATGCGGGCGGCGACCCAGCCGAGGGCGAAGAACAGTGGTATGACCAGCAGGTACCAGGATTCGAATTCCAAGCTCATTCCTTGTGCAGTTCACGGCGCAGGTCGCGCAATTCGCGGTGGCTGCGCAGGAGTCGGCTGGTGCAGGCGAGCAGGCCGGTCAGCAGGCCGACGGCGAAGACGATAAGGATGACCAGGGACAGCGGTGCTTGCCATTCCAGGCCGAGGAAATAGCGCAGCGTGACGCTGTCGCTGTTGAGCGCGGCGAACCCCAGCAGCAACAGGAACAGGATGACCTTGAGGGGAAATGCCAGCGTGCGCACGGAAGCAGGCGGGAGATGGATTGGCCGGGATTGTAGCCGCATGGCCGGGGCCGGGCCACAACGCCGTCCGATGCAAAAAAAACGCCCCCAGCGGGGGCGTCGAACCATGCGGGAATACTTGTTAGTCCTTGAAGTCCACGCGGTCGCGCAATTCCTTGCCCGCCTTGAAATGGGGCACGTGCTTGCCTTCGACGTGGACCTTCTCGCCGGTCTTGGGATTGCGTCCCACCCTGGGCGGTCGGAAATTCAGGCTGAAGCTGCCAAACCCGCGAATCTCGATGCGTTCCCCTTCCACCAGACTGCTGGTCATGGCATCGAGGATCGTCTTCACCGCGAGTTCGGCGTCCGCCGCCACCAGATGAGGATGGCGCTCCGCCAGCCGGGCTATGAGCTCCGACTTGGTCATGGCGCCCTTCTCGATCATTCCGCGCTCTTGTTGTCGAGCTTGGCCTTGAGCAGGGCACCCAGGTTGGTGGTGCCGGTGGACTGCTCGGAAGCCAGCTTGCGCAGGGCCTCGGATTGCTCGGCGGCGTCCTTGGCCTTGATGGACAGGTTGATCTGGCGGTTCTTGCGGTCAAGATTGATGATCACCGCCTCCACCGCGTCGCCTTCCTTCAGGTGGTTGCGGATGTCCTCGACGCGCTCGCGGGAGACCTCGGAGGCGCGCAGGTAGCCTTCCACCTCGCCGTCCAGGGTGATGACCGCGCCCTTCGCATCGAGGGACTTGACCGCGCCCTTGACGATGGAGCCCTTGTCATGGGTGGCCACGTAGGCGTTGAAGGGGTCGTTCTCCATCTGCTTGATGCCCAGGGAGATGCGCTCCTTCTCGACGTCGATGGCCAACACCACGGCTTCCACTTCCTCGCCCTTGCGATAGTTGCGCAGGGCTTCCTCGCCGGTCAGGCTCCAGGACAGGTCGGACAGGTGCACCAGGCCGTCGATGCCGCCGGACAGGCCGATGAAGACTCCGAAGTCGGTGATGGACTTGATCTGCCCCTTCACCTTGTCGCCCTTCTTGAAGTTCATGGCGAAATCGTCCCAGGGATTGGACTTGCACTGCTTCATGCCCAGGGAGATGCGGCGGCGATCCTCGTCGATCTCCAGCACCATGACTTCGACCTCGTCGCCCAGAGAGACCATCTTCGACGGGTTGACGTTCTTGTTGGTCCAGTCCATCTCGGAGACGTGCACCAAGCCCTCGATGCCGGGCTCGATCTCGACGAAGCAACCGTAGTCGGTGAGGTTGGCCACCTTGCCGAACATGCGGGTGCCGGTGGGGTAGCGACGCGACAGACCCACCCAGGGATCCTCGCCCAGCTGCTTCAGGCCCAGGGAGACGCGGTTCTTGTCCTGGTCGAACTTGAGCACCACGGCGGTAACCTCGTCGCCGACGGTGACCACTTCGGAGGGATGCTTGACCCGACGCCAGGCCAGGTCGGTGATGTGCAGCAGGCCGTCAATGCCGCCCAGATCCACGAAGGCGCCGTATTCGGTGATGTTTTTGACCACGCCCTTGACCTGGGCGCCTTCCTTCAGGTTGGCCAACAGGCTCTCGCGCTCGGCGCCCATGCTCTGCTCGAGCACGGCCTTGCGGGAAACCACCACGTTGTTGCGCTTGCGGTCCAGCTTGATGACCTTGAATTCGGATTCCTTGTTCTCGAACGGCGTGGTGTCCTTGATGGGACGCACGTCCACCAGCGAGCCGGGCAGGAAGGCGCGGATGCCGTTGCACATGACCGTCAGGCCACCCTTCACCTTGCCGTTGATCACGCCCTTGACCACGCGGCCCTCTTCCATGGCGGCTTCCAGGTCCAGCCAGGCGGCGAGGCGGCGGGCGCGGTCGCGGGAGAGCTTGGTGGAGCCGTAGCCGTCCTCGATGGACTCGATGGCGACCTGGATGAAGTCGCCCACGGTCACTTCCACTTCGCCGCGGTCGTTCTTGAACTCCTCGACGGGGATCAGACTCTCGGACTTGAGGCCGGCGTTGACGGTGACGAAGTTGTCGTCGATGCCGACGACTTCGGCGGTAATGACTTCGCCATGACGCATTTCCTGCTTGGAAATGCTTTCTTCAAACATGGCGGCAAAGGATTCCATGGATTCCATGGGTTGGCTGGCGATTGCGGTGGACATGTAGAAACCTAGAAAAAACCGTGTTGCCACGGCGGGTTGGTTAAAAAACAAAAACCGAAAGGCGCACCGGTATTTCCGGGCACGGCCTTTCGGCGGTTCAGACGGCGGAAGCGGCGCGGTAATCCCGCAGCACCTGCTGCACGGCCTCGTCGATGCTGAGGCCGGTGGTATCCAGCAACACGGCATCCGCCGACTGTTTCAGGGGAGCCACGGCCCGCGCAGCATCGCGCGCATCCCGCTCGCTCAAGTCCTCAAACAGGGCGGCGAGGTTAGCATCGAATCCTTTTTCAATCAACTGCTTATAGCGTCTTTTCGCCCGCTCCTCGCAGCTCGCCGTAAGGAAGATTTTCAGCGTCGCGTCGGGGAACACCACCGAGCCCATGTCGCGTCCGTCGGTGACCAGCCCGGGCGCCCGGCGGAAGGCGCGCTGGCGCTCCAGCAGGGCGGCCCGCAATACCGGCATGGCGGCGATCTTCGAGGCGGCGCGGCCGGCCTCCTCGGTGCGAATCGCGTCCCCCACCGCCTCGCCGTTCAGAAATACCTCGACGCCGTCGAAGCGCAGGTCCAGACCCCTGGCCAGAGTCGCCAGGGCGGATTCGTCATCCAGCGACACGCCGGCGCGCTGGCCGGCATGGGCGGTGACCCGGTAGATGGCGCCGCTGTCCAGGTAATGGAAACCCAGGGCCCGGGCCACCAGGGCGGCCACGGTGCCCTTGCCGGAGGCGGAAGGGCCGTCGATGGCGATGACGGGAATGGTTGCGCTGGACATGGTTTCAGAACTTCGCGGTGGTGGTGATGGCGCCGAACCTCTCGAAATAATCCGGGAAGGTCTTCGCCACGCATTGGGGGTCGTTGATGCGCACCGGCACGCCGCCCAGGGCCACCAGGGAGAAGCACATGGCCATGCGGTGGTCGTCGTAGGTGTCGATTTGCGCGTGTGCGGTGAGACGTGAGTCGGGCGGCGTGACCTTGATGAAGTCGGCGCCCTCCTCCACCGTCGCGCCGAGCTTGCGCAATTCAGTGGCCATGGCGGCGATGCGGTCGGTCTCCTTCACGCGCCAACTGGCGATGTTGCGCAGCGTGGTGGTGCCGTCGGCGAACAGGGCCAGCACCGCCAGGGTCATGGCGGCGTCGGGGATGTGGTTGCAGTCCAGGTCGATGGCGTGCAGCTTGTCGGCGCAACCCAGGCGGCATTCGATCCAGTCCGCGCCGAAACCGACCTCGGCGCCCATGCGGGCCAGGGCCTCGGCGAAGCGCACATCGCCCTGGATGCTGTTGCGTCCCACCCCCTGGACCCGCACCGGGCCGTGGCCGATGGCGCCGGCGGCGAGGAAGTAGGAAGCCGAGGAGGCGTCGCCTTCGACCAGGATTTCGCCGGGGCTTCGGTAGGTGGCGGCCGGCACGGTGAAGCGTTGCCAGCCTGCCCGCGCCACGTCGATGCCGTAGCGTTGCATCAGGTTGAGGGTGATTTCCACATAGGGCTTGGAAATCAGTTCGCCCACCACGTTGATGACCCCTTCCCGGCCGAGCAGGGGCGCGGCCAGCAACAAGCCTGTCAGGTATTGGCTGGAAACGTTGCCCTTGACGGCAATCTCACCGCCCTGGACTTCGGGGGGCAGGATGTGCAGGGGCGGGAAGCCGTCGTTTTCCGTGTAGTCGATGTTGGCGCCGGCCAGGCGCAGGGCCTCCACCAGGTCGCCGATGGGCCGCTCGTGCATGCGCGGCACCCCGGACAGGGTGTAGTCGCCGTGGGCGAAGGCGCAGGCGGCGGTGAGGCTGCGGAAGGCGGTGCCGGCGTTGCCCAGGAAGAGGTTGGCGTACTTCACCGGGAAGGGGCCGCCGACGCCCTCGACCCGATAGTCATCGGTGCCCTCCAGGCGTTGCCAGTTCACGCCCAGGCGATGCAGGGCGTCGAGCATGACGCGGGTGTCGTCGGAATCGAGCAGGCCTTTCACCAGGGTGCTGCCGGAGGCCAGGGCGGACAGCAGCAGGATGCGGTTGGAAATGCTCTTGGAGCCGGGCAGGCGCACCATGCCGCGGGCGCCGGACAGGGCCGGCAGGTCCAGATGATTCATCCTTGATTCCTCGGTTGAACACGACTGCGGGCGTGACTGCGCGGGTGGCTGGCGCGACCAGCCCGCAGGGCGCAGGACAGCACGCAGTGCTGGTCCCGAGCGCAGCGAGGGATGGGCCGCAGGCCCACAAGCGACGACGCGGCGGGGTCGTTCCCCGCAAGGAGGAGCGACAAAGCAAGGCGCCCGCACAGACACGAAAGCGGGCGTGTAGCGGGCTCAGCCAGATGGCGAACGGGAACGAAGGCACGAACTTCAGCAGGCATGCGGCTTTACGAAGACAAAATAGCGTTCAACCAAGGAATCAAGGTTCATCAATGGGGTCTCCCTTTTACGCGGTGCAGGCGGGCCTCGCGGGCCCGCGCGAACAAGGCTTCCAGCGCCGCGCTGTCACCCGAAGCGAGCAGATTGCGCATGCCGGACAACTTGGCGATGAAGGCGTCGAGTTCGGCCACCAGCGCTTCCTTGTTCGCCATGCTGATGTCGCGCCACATCTCCGGATGGCTGCCGGCGATGCGGGTGAAATCGCGGAAGCCGCTGCCGGCGTGCTGGAAATAGAGGTCGGCGTCGGGACGGCCGGCGAGTTCCTCCATCAGGGCGAAGGCCACCATGTGCGGCAGATGGCTGACCGCGGCGAAAACATGGTCGTGACGATCCGGCTGCATGAGGCTGACCTGGGCGCCGCAGGCTTTCCAGAGATCGGCGATCGTATCGACGGTCGCCGGGGCGTTCTCCGCCAGGGGGGTGAGGATGACCGGCTTATGCTGGTAGAGCCCGGCCCGCGCCGCCTCGGCGCCGCTGGTCTCGGCGCCGGCGATGGGGTGACCGGGGATGAAGCGGCCAAGCTTGTCCCCCAGCGTGGCGCGGGCGGCGGCCACCACGTCCTGCTTGGTGCTGCCGGCATCGGTGACGATACAGGCGGGCGGCAGGGCCGGGGCGATGGCGCGAAACACCGCCGGCATGGCGCCGACGGGAATGGCCAGCAGCACCAGGTCGGCGTCCGCGACCGCTTCCGCGGCGGAATCGGCGATGGCGTCGATGATGCCCAGTTGCCTCGCCTTCTCCAGGTTGGCGCGACCGCGCCCGACGCCGGTGACGCGGCGCACCAGGCCTTGCTTCCGGAGGTCCAGGGCGAAGGAGCCGCCGATGAGGCCGACGCCGACGACGACCAGATGCCCGATCACCGGCCCCCCAGGATGTCGCCCAGGACCGTGAGGCATTTCTCGTTCTGCTCCGGCAGGCCGATACTGACGCGCAGGTATTCCGGCATGCCGTAATTGCCGACCGGCCGCACGATGACACCGCGGCGCAGCAGGGCCTGGAAGATGGGCATGGCATCGCCGCCGGGGGCGACGCGCACGGCGACGAAGTTGCCGGCGGAGGTAATCCAGTCCAGGCCGAGCCGGGCGAAACCCTCGGTGAGCTGGCGCATGCCCGCATCGTTGACACGCTTGGTCTGGTCGAGGAATTCCGTGTCATCCAGGGCAGCGGTCGCGGCGGCGAGGGCCAGGCTGTTGACGTTGAAGGGCTGGCGCACGCGGTTGAGCAGGTCCGCCACCTCGGGCCGGCACACCGCGTAGCCGACGCGCAGGCCGGCCAGGCCATAGGCCTTGGAGAAGGTACGGCAGACGATGAGGTTGGGGAACTCGCGCAGCCACTCCAGGGAAGGCGCCCGCCGTCCGGCATCGAGGTATTCGACGTAGGCCTCGTCCAGCACCACCACCGCCGAGGTCGCGGCGAAGCCGGCCAGGGCGGCATGCAGAGCCTCATTGCCAAGCAGGGTGCCGGTGGGATTGTTCGGGTTGGCAATCCACACCACCCGTGTGTGCCGCTGCACGCGCGCCCGCATGGCTTCCAGGTCGTGGCCGAAATCCCTGGCCGGCGCCTCGATGCCGATGGCGCCCGCGGCCTGGGTGGCCAGTGGATAGACGGCGAAGGCATGGCGGGCATACACGGCCGAGGTGCCGGGCGCCAGGAAGGCCCGCGCCACCATTTCCAGCACATCGTTGGAACCGTTGCCGAGGACGATCTGCTCCAGCCCGACCCCCAGCTTGCGGCTGAGGGCGGACTTCAGCGCGAAACCATTGCCGTCCGGGTAGAGGGCGAGTTCGTCGCTCTCGGCGGCAATCGCGGCCCTCGCCTTCGGGCTGACGCCCAGGGGATTCTCGTTGGAGGCCAGCTTGACGATGGCGGCCTCGTCCAGACCCATTTCCCGGGCCAGTTCGGAGATGGGCTTGCCAGGCTGGTAGGGCGCGATGGCGCGAATGTAGTGGGGGGAAAGTTCGGCGAGGGACATGGCGGTCGAGGCTCAGACGGCTAGGGGATAGGCGCCCAGCACCTTGAGGAAGATGGAGTGGGCCTCCACCTCCTTGAGGGCGCCCTGGATGTTGGGATCGCTGACGTGACCTTCGAGGTCGACGTAGAACACGTATTCCCAGGCGCCGCTGCGCGCCGGTCGGGATTCCAGCTTGGACAGGCCGATGCCGTGGCCGGCGAAGGGCGCCAGCAGTTCCATGAGGGCGCCGGGACGGTTGCGCACGGAGATGACCAGGGAGGTCTTGTCCTTGCCCGAGGCGGCGGTCTCCTCGGCGCCGAGCACGAGGAAGCGGGTGGTGTTGTTGGGCTCGTCCTCGATGTCGCGGGCGACGATGGCCAGGCCATGGCGCTCGGCCGCGAGCTCGCCGGCGATGGCGGCGGCCTCGGGGTTCTCCGCCGCCATGCGCGCGGCCTCGCCGTTGCTGGTGACGCGGATGCTGTCCACGCCCGGCAGGTTGCGGCTGAGCCACTCGTGGCACTGGGCCAGGGACTGGGCGTGCGAATACACCACGCGGATGCCCTCCAGGCTGTCCGGCTTGCGCAACAGGTGCTGGCGCACGCGCAGCATGACCTCGCCGCAGATCTTCAGGGGACTGTTCAGCATCAGGTCGAGGGTGCGGTTCACCGCGCCCTCGGTGGAGTTCTCCACCGGCGCCACGCCGTAATGCGCCTCGCCGCGTTCCACTGCCTGGAAGACCTCGTCGATGCTGGCGCAGGGCAGGCCGATGGCGGCGTGGCCGAAATGCTTGATGGCGGCGGCCTCGGAGAAGGTACCCTCCGGGCCCAGGTAGGCGATGGTCAGCGGCTGCTCGAGGGAGCGGCAGGCCGACATGACTTCCTTGAAGATCACCGACACCGATTCCGCCGTGAGCGGTCCCGCGTTGGACGCCTGCATGCGGCGCACCACCTGGGCTTCGCGCTCCGGCTTGTAGATGATGCCGTTCTTCAGATGGCCGACGGCCTGGGCCAGCCGCGCCCGCTCGTTGAGCAGGCGCAAGACCTCGTCGTCGACGGCGTCGATCTGCTGGCGCAGGGCGAGAAGCTGCTCGCTCATGATCGCGTTCAGTCCGCCGGCAGATAACGGATGCGCAGCACGCCCTGGATTGCGGCGAGTTGCGCGATGACCGCGTCGGACACGGCGCTGTCGACGTCCACGAGGGTGAAGGCCTGGTCGCCCTTCGACTTGTTCACCATGTTGTGGATGTTGAGGCCGGCGCCCGCCAGGGTGGTGGAAATCTGGCCCAGCATGTTGGGCACGTTGGCGTTGGCGATGGCCAGCCGAAAAGCGGACTCGCGCGGCAGGCTGAGGTTGGGGAAATTCACCGAGTTGAGGATGTGGCCGTTCTCCAGGTAGTCGCTGACCTGCTCGGCGACCATGATGGCGCAGTTTTCCTCGGCTTCCTCGGTGGAGGCGCCCAGGTGCGGCAGGGCGACGAAGCGGGCATGCTGGCGCAGCAGGTTGCTGGGAAAGTCGCAGACATAGGCGTGCAGGCGGTTTTCATTCAAGCCTGCGAGGACCGCCTCCTCGTTGACGATGCCGTCACGGGCGAAGTTGAGCAGCACGCAGCCCTTCTTCATGAGCTTGACCCGATCGGCGTTGATCAGGTCCTTGGTGGCGGGCACCAGGGGGGTGTGCAGGCTGATGAAGTCGGCATGCCTGACCAGGTCGTCGACGCTGGCCGCCTTCTTCACCTGGGAAGGCAGGCGCCAGGCGGCATCGACGGTGATCTCCGGATCGAAGCCGATGACGTGCATGCCTAAGCGGATGGCGGCGTCCGCCACCAGCGAGCCGATGGCGCCGAGACCGATGACGCCGAGGGTGCGGCCGGGCAGTTCGTGGCCGACGAAGTGCTTCTTGCCGGCTTCCACCTGCTTGTGCAGGGACTCGTCGTCGCCATGCAGACCGGCGACGAAATTCAGGGCCGGAAACAGGTTGCGGGCGCCCATCAGCATGCCGGCGATGACCAGTTCCTTCACCGCGTTGGCGTTGGCGCCGGGGGCGTTGAACACCACCACGCCGCGCTCGCTCATGGCTTTCACGGGGATGTTGTTGGTGCCGGCGCCGGCGCGGCCGATGGCGAGCACGCTGTCGGCGATGGGCATCTCGTGCATGACCTGGGAACGCACCAGGATGGCGTCCGGGTCGGCGACGTCGTTGCCCACCGTGTAGGTGTTGGGAAGGCGGGCGAGGCCGCGCTTGGAAATGGCGTTCAGGGTGAGGATTTTCTGGGCCTTGGCCATGGTGCTGTGCTCTCCGGAAACAAAGACAGGCCGGCGCGTGGCGCCGGCCGTGGACGGGGCCGGGCTCAGCCGCGCGCCTTCTCGAACTCCTTCATGTACTCCACCAGCGCCTGCACGCCTTCGACCGGCATGGCGTTGTAGATGGAGGCGCGCATGCCGCCAACGGAACGGTGGCCCTTCAACTGCACCAGACCGCGCGCCTTGGCGCCCTTGAGGAAGTCCTCGTCGAGGGTGGCGTCCTTCAGGGTGAAGGGCACGTTCATGAGGGAGCGGTTTTCCTTCGCTACCGGCGAATTGTAGAAGCCGGTGGAATCCATGTAGTCGTAGAGCAAAGCGGCCTTCTGGCGGTTGGTCTTTTCCATCGCGCTCAAACCGCCCTTGGCCTTCAGCAGCTTGAACACCAGGCCGGCGGTGTAGATGCCGTAGGTGGGCGGCGTGTTGTACATGGATTCGTTGTCGGCGTGGATCTTGTAGTCGAACATGGTCGGCGTGCCGGCCACGGTCTGGCCGATCAGATCCTCGCGCACGATGACCACGGTGACTCCGGCCGGGCCGATGTTCTTCTGCGCGCCGGCGTAGATCACGCCATATTTGGAGACGTCGATGGGACGCGACAGGATGGTGGAGGACATGTCGGCGACCAGGGGCACGTCGCCGGTCTGGGGGGTCCAGAAGATCTCCACGCCGCCGATGGTCTCGTTGGGGGTGTAATGGACGTAGGCGGCGTTGGGGTCCAGCTTCCAGGCATCCTGGGTGGGCGCGTAGGAGAAATTCTTGTCCTCGGAACTCGCCACCACGTTCACGGCGCCGTACTTCTTGGCTTCCTTGATGGCCTTCTTCGACCACTCGCCGGTGTTCAGGTAATCGGCGGAAGCCTTTCCGCGCAGCAGGTTCATGGGAACCATGGCGAACTGGCTGGAGGCGCCGCCCTGCACGAACAGCACCTTGTAATTGGCGGGAATGCCCATCAGCTCGCGCAGGTCGGCCTCGGCCTGGGCCTGGATGCCCATGTATTCCTTGCCGCGGTGGGACATTTCCATGACCGACATGCCGCAGCCCTGCCAGTTGACCAGCTCGTCGCGGGCCTGTTCGAGGACTTCACGGGGCAATACCGCCGGGCCGGCGCTGAAGTTGTAGATGCGTTCCATGATGCGTGCTTTCCTTCGAGTGGGAGTCTTGCTTTGCGATGTCCTTGGCGGCGGCTAGTGTCTCGCCGCTTCGGGGGAAGCTTCGCCGGACGGAGCCTGGCGCGAATCGACGCGTTGCCCGCTAGCGGGTGCGGGTGGGCAATGTCCCGGCAAGCGGCACACCCCGACGCAGCGCATGCGCTGGGCCGGGAAACGTAAGCCGGTGGTTCCTGCGGGAAATGTCATCGTTCACCCCTGAAAGAAAAATTGTAACCAAATATGCGGGGGTGAGCCGGAATCATCGATTCGGCGGGATGATTCAGATCAATCGCGGCCGGAACGCCAGATGGAATAGAGGATCCAGAGGCTGTTGAAGAAGGCGACGACGAAGCCGAGCAGACCGAACAGGGGCAGGCCGAACAGTTCGGGGCCGCCCTCCACGGTCATGATGATGCTAGAGCCCACCACCAGCGAGGCGGTCAATACCCCCATGGTCAGGCGGTTGGCGGCCTGGTCGAGTTGCAGGCCGAAATGGTCGAGCCGCTTGAGATCCAGATCGATGCGCAAGCGCCCGCGGCGGGCCATGCGGAACAGGCGGGCGACGTCGCGCGGCAGACCGATGACGATCTCGGCGATCTCGCGCAAGCCGTGGCGGGCGCGCCGCGCCAGGGCCTGCGGCGCATAGCGCGCCTCCATGACCCGCCGCACGAAGGGCGTCATGTGGTCGACCATGTGGAAATCCGGGTTGAGCTGGTAGCCCAGCCCTTCCAGGGTGATCAGCGCCTTGAATAACAGGGTGAGATCCGGCGGCAGCGACAGATGGTTGTCGCGCATGACCGTGGTGACCTCGTTGAGCAGCGCGCCGACGCGGATGTCCTTGAGGGTCAGGTTGTCGTAACCGAACACCATCTCCGAGATGTCGTAGGCGAGGTGATCCTCGTCGATCTCGGCATCGCCCGACCACTGCACCAGCACGTTGAGCATGCCGGCCTCGTCCTTCTTGATGAGGGCTTCCAGGAAATCGATGAGTTGTTCGCGGCGGCTGTCGGTGATGCGCCCGACCATGCCGAAATCCAGCAGGCCGAGTCGATCGCCGGGCAGGTAGACGACATTGCCCGGGTGTGGATCGGCGTGGAAATAGCCGTCGATGAGGATCATGCGAAGCACCGCGTCGGCGCCGCGCGCCGCCATCAGGCCGAGGTCATAGCCCTCGGCGCGGGCACGCTCGATGTCGCTGCCGGGAATGCCGATCAACTCCTCCTGCACGTTGACCGTCTCGCCGCAGTATGGCCAGTACACCCGCGGCACGCGCACGGTGTCGTCCTGGCTGAAGCGCTCGGCGAAGGACTCCAGGTTGCGCGCCTCCTTGATCAGGTCGAATTCGCGCAGCAGCGAGCGCTTCAACTGGCCGACGATCTGCGCCGGCCGGTAGCGGCGCAAATCCGGCATCTGCAATTCGATCAGGCGGGCGAGATGATTGAGGATGCGCAGGTCGGCCTCGATCTTGGGCAGGATGTCGGGACGCCGGATCTTCACCACCACCGGCGTGCCGTCCGGCAGGCGCGCCCGGTGCACCTGGGCGATGGAAGCGGCGGCGAAAGGCTCGGTCTGGAAGTCGCCGAGCACGTCCTCCACCTTGCCGCCCCAGACCCGCTCCAGTTCCGGCCGCATCAGCTCGAACGGGACCGGCGGCACGTGGCTGTGCAGTTGTTCGAACTCCCTGATCCAGGCCGGCGGGAACACATCGACGCGAGTGGCTAGGATCTGCCCAAGCTTGACGAAAGTCGGCCCCAGGTCGGTGAGGGCCATGCGGATGCGCACCGGCAAGTCGAGCCGGGTGATGTCGTTGGAGGTCTGCCAGTGCAGCAGGCGACCGGCCCGCTCCAGCAGGTGGGACACCCCCAGCAGGCGGACCATGTCCCCCCAGCCGTAGCGGATCAGTACCGACGCGATCTCGTGCAGGCGCGAGAGATCCCGCACCATGGACAGGGTTTCACGCAGCATCGGGGGGCGCGGTCAGCGCTTGGAATCGAGGGCGTCGGCGAGACCCCGCAGGATGCCGGAGGCGACGGCGGTCAGGCGCTGCCGCGCTTCCGAGGCGGTGGCCATGGTGTCCGCGCCGGAGCCGACCACCACACCCGCCATGCGGCTGTTCAGTTTCTGCATCACCGCCAGCACCTGGCTGCCGGTATCGGTGCCGGTGCGCGCCAGATGGGTGGCGAGGTCGGCGTACTCGCCCTGCAGCCAGCCCTGGGTTTTGCTCGAAGCCTCCTTCAGCGTGGCGAGCAGATCGTCTTCCAGGCCCTTGAACTGACTCATGGTCGCCTTCATGTCGGTGGCGGCGAAGTTCTGGCCCATGCCCCAGGCCTCCTCCATCGCCATCTGCATGGCGTACACCGAGCGTCCCACCGCCTCGTCCATACCCACCACCGCCTCGCGCAGGGCGCCGCTGGCCTGGTTGCCGCGCGCCATGAGGCCATCCCCGACGCCCTCCAGGGTGTCGCGCATGATCTCGCGGATGGCGGCCGGATCGGCCTGGTGATCGACTAGCGCCTTCATGACCAGGGCGCGTACTTTTTCCCGCAATTGCGCGTCATCGCCTGCGGACGCACGAATGGCTTCGGCAACTTCTTGCTTATTTTCCATGGACATGGAATATCTCCTTCATGTTGGTTGTTAACAGTCACACTACCATAGTAGACAAGCTTGCCGCTTTGATGGCTTAATCGCCGCACTTTTTGTGTCAAATTTTCCGACAAGCCGCGCATGTCTTCCCTGCCGAAACGTTTGACCACGCTTGGCCTCCTGCTGACGGCGCTGATCGTCCTGCCGACCGCCAGTGCGACGGAAACCGAGGCCGATTCCGGTCTGATCGACGACCTCAAGGCCACCGCCCGGCCCATCCTCAAGGCCCTCAGCATGCTGGGCACACCTTACAAGTTCGGCGGCAGCAATCCCGATCAGGGCGTCGATTGCAGCGGTTTCGTCAAGCACGTCTACAAGGAAACCACCGACCTGACCCTGCCGCGCAGCGCGCGCGACATGAGCAGGCTGGGCGAGTCGGTGGCGAAGTCCGAACTCAAGCCGGGTGATCTGGTGTTCTTCAACACCCGGCGCCAGCCCAATTCCCATGTCGGCATCTACAAGGGCAACGGCGAATTCGTGCACGCCAGCAGCACCCGCCACAAGGCCGTGACCGTCTCGCGCATGGACCAGAAGTACTGGGCTTCCCGCTTCAACGGCGCGCGCCGTGTGTTGCCCGTCGAATAAGTTCACTTTTGCGCTTCTGCTGTTCCTCGCGGCCGCGGCCGCCTGGGCGACCCCCACTGAGGAGGAACTCTTCTTCAAGAGTGTCGCCGACGTCAACGAGGGCGCCCTCAACTTTCTCGCCACCCCGCCTGCCAGGCCGGTGCACCACCACCAGAACAAGATTGTCATCACGCGCGACAGCCTGAGCAGTGGTTGGGTCGGCCTGGAACAATGCCATCACCACCTGGACGCGGTGGCCAGCCTGCAGATCGTCTACCGGCCGGAACGCATCCGCGCGCTCAGCATCCTGCAAAGCAAGAACATCGGCAGGGCCTGGGTGCATGAAAACACGGTGCAGATGGAACAGATCGCGCGCGACGCTCTAATCTGCATCCGCGGCGAGACCATGGCCCTGGCGAATGACGGCGAGGGTGTTTACAGCCTGGCCAACGGTCCCTACATGCGCCAGTTCCTCGACGGCTTCTACCCCATGCGGGTCAGCATGCGGGTGCGCATCGAACACCCCGGCTTGCGCTTCCTGGGCCTGACCCCACCCCAGCAGCCGGGCTTCAACGTGGAAGTCAGCGCGACCGAGGTCGGCTACGACGCCTGGTTCGAAGGTCGCCTCAACACCCTCATGCGCTTCCGCCTCGGCGGAAACTGAGCTCCACCCCGCTTCTTCCACATCGCTTCCTGTCGCAAAGGGACAGCATCACTTGGGAATTATTCGCATATCGGTTGATAACCATTCCTATTTGTGTTTATCATGCCAGGGTGCCGCTCGCGGCCTGCTCAACTCAACCCAGGAACCCGTTATGAACCGTAGCTCTCTGTTTGCCCTCGTCGGCGCCCTGCTGATCGGCGCGGCGCAACCCGCCCTCGCCCAGGAAAGCGTGCTCAACCTGTATTCCTCGCGGCATTACCAGACCGATGAAGTCCTCTACGCCAACTTCACCAAGGCCACCGGCATCCGCATCAACCGCATCGACGGCAAGGAAGACGAACTGATCCAGCGCATCCGCCGCGAAGGCGCGGCCAGCCCCGCCGACGTGTTCATCACCGTCGACGCCGCCAACCTGCAGGCGGCCGACGAGGCCGGTCTGTTCGCCCCGGTACGTTCGAAAGCCATCGAACAACGCATCCCCAAGCAGTTCCGCGGCGAGGACAACCGCTGGTTCGGCTTCTCCTACCGGGCGCGCGTCATCGCCTACAACAAGGCCAAGATCAATGCCAACGACGTGCAGAACTACGCCGACCTGGCCAGCCCCAAGCTGAAAGGCAAGCTGTGCGTGCGTAGCGGTGGACACGTCTACAACCGCACACTGATGGCCTCGACGATCTACAACACCGGCGACGAAAACGCCCTCGACTGGGCGCGCGGCATCGTCGCCAACCTGGCGCGCGCGCCCAAGGGCGGCGATACCGACCAGATCCGCGCCGTCGCTGCCGGCGAATGCGACGTGGCGATCAGCAACCACTACTACTACGCCCGCCTGATGGCCTCGGACAAACCGGCCGACCAGGAGGTGGTGCAGAAGGTGGGCATCGTCTTCCCGGACCAGAAGGGCAAGGGCACCCACGTCAATATCTCCGGTGGCGGCATGCTGAAGAACGCGCCCAACAAGGCGGCGGCCGTGAAGTTCCTGGAATACCTGGCCTCGGACGAAGCCCAGGCCTATTTCGCCAACGGCAACAACGAATGGCCGGTGGTCGCCTCCGCCAAGCTGGACAACAAGCAGCTGGACGCCCTTGGCAAGTTCAAGGTGGACCAGTTGCCGGCCGGCGTCCTGGCGCAGTACACCCCCAAGGCGCAGCGCTTCATCGACCGCGCCGGCTGGAAGTAAGGGCGCGGGAGGGGCAACGCCCCTCCCCTGTTCAGCCCCGGCCGCTGGCGTCGATCACGGTGGCCTGGGCGTAGGTTCTCCCCTCCTCGACAAAGCACGCCAGGCTCACCCGCACCGGGATGGTGGCGCCGTCCTTGCGCAGGCCGTGCAGGACCATGCCGTCACCCATGGCGCGGATCGAGGGCTGCCGCATGTAGCCCTCACGCAACTGGGCGTGGCGCTGCCGCAGATCGACCGGCAGCAGGCGTTCCAGCGACTGGTTCAGCAGTTCCCCCGGCGCATAACCGAACATGCGCTCCAGGGCCGGATTGGCCATCTCGATGGCGCCCTGGTCATCGACCACCAGCAGACCGTTGGGATTGGTCTGCATCATCAGTTGCAGCCGTGCCTCGATGCGCCGGTGCAGGAGCTCGCCGCGCCTGCGCTCGGAGATGTCGGCGACGAAGGCATCGACGAACAGCTCGCCGTTCTCACGGAATGGGCTAAGGCTGATCTCAATGGGGAACAGGCTGCCGTCCTTGCGCCGGCCGTACAGTTCTCGTCCCACGCCCATCGGACGCGCCTCGGGATCACGCAGGTAGGCGGCGAAGTAGCCGGCATGGAAGCTGCGGCCGGCTTCCGGCAGCAGCATGTCCAGCGGCTGGCCGACGAGTTCCTCCCTGGCATAGCCGAACATCGCCGCCAGGGCGGGATTGACCAGGACGATACGGCCTTCCCTGTCCACCACCAGCAGGCCGTTGATATTCGCTTCCACCACCAGGCGGAAGCGTTCCTTGGCCTGGCTCACGCGCTGCGCCGCCTCCGCCTCGGCCTGAGCCTGGGCGGCCGCGGCCATGGCCCGCGTGCGTTCGGACACGGCTCGGGTCAGCCAGACGGCGATGGCCGCGTAGACGGCCAGGAGGACGAACATGTAGACCCCCACGCTGCGCCACGCGGCCTGCCGCAGCGCTTCGAGATGCTGCCGGGACAGATGGCTGACCACCAGCCAGGTGGGCGGGGCGGAGGCCGCCTGCGCATCCTCCTGCTTCAGCGGATACACGGTGCTCCAGGTCCACAAACCATCGGCGAGTTCGTCCTGGCCTGAGGGGATGGCGCGGATAGCCTGCCAGGCCTCGGGGTGGTGGTTGCCCAAAGTGTCCTGCCGATTGAACAGGAAGCCCCATTCCAGGGCGGAGTTGGGGTGCTTCAGCCAGTAGCCGTCAGCGTTCACCAGCATGGCGTGGTCGCGGATCTCCACCAGGCTGTCGGTAAAGGCATCGAGCAGGGCCTGGCCGGCCACGTTGAGCACCAGGATGCCGCGCGCCGCGCCGTCGGCGCCGTGCAACGGGGTGATCAGGCGCAACACAGGCCGGCGCGGGGTCTCCAGCTTGCCATGCTCGACATTGAGGTCGAGCGGCGAAACATGGACCTGCCCCGCGGGCAGTTGCACGCCCGCCTTGAAGTAATGCGTGTCCGCCACCCGCTGCAGATATTCCGGCCCCACCACCTGCGCCTGGCCGGCGACGTTGTTGACGCGCGCCCGTTCGCGCCCCTGCTCGTCGATCCAGCGGACCTTGTCGTAGTGGCCGGTGTAGGCGATGAGCCGGGCGAAGCTCGACTCCAGCTCGCGCAACTCGCGCGCGCCTTCCGTTTCGACGGCGCGGCGCAACGCGTCCTCGCCGGCGAGCAGCCGCAACTGGTTGAGCGGCGTGTGCAATTCGTCATCCAGGCGCCGCACGCCCATCACCACGTTGGCGATTTCGCTGGTGCGGATGAGGGCGACCTCCTCTTCGATGCGTTCCTTGCCGACATACCATGCCCCGCCGAGGATCAGCAGCGCCACCGGGGTGAAGAGCAGGATGAACAGACGCAGCGAGGCGCTCCTGGACACAGAGGTCCGATGGTCTTGGTCCAACATCGCGGGACTCCTTTCCGGTTCATGAAAGCGAAGCGTCAAGCCTTCGGGCCTGCGCAGCCCCCCGTTCTCCTCTCCGGAAAGCCGGACGCGCGCCGATGCAGCGCATGCTACTTAATTCTACTTTGTCAGATTCCCCCCGGCCCAACGGCAGGCGTAGGCTGGAGATGTAATCGCTGTTGTTTCCTGGTGTGGCCGACCTTGGCGGCGTGTCGCGCCTGATGCCTTCGGGAGAGGATG